>Ga0335074_10013283_pt1 | contig 11576 bp, 4 predicted proteins | sample Lox_Sample_23_FD_206715 | JGI IMG/M metagenome (GOLD analysis project Ga0335074, IMG submission 206715) | Soil microbial communities from Loxahatchee National Wildlife Refuge, Florida, United States - Lox_Sample_2.3 | ecosystem: Environmental > Terrestrial > Soil > Wetlands | place: USA: Florida...
CACCTCAAGGGCGTTCAGCGACTCCTGATTGCCGAGCAGCGTGGTCTGGGCGACGACCACGTCGACATACGGATCGACGCCCGCGTTGTAGCGGACCAATTCAAGATTGAGATAATCCTGCGCGTCTTTCACTGCCTGTTGCTGGCGCAGGATCTGCTGCGAGTAGATTCGCGTGGCCGCCAGCGAGTCTTCCACCTGCTGGAAGGCGACGAGCACGGTCTGCCGGTAGGCAGCAAGATCCGCATTGTAGGCGGCAACATATTGGTGCAGTTCGGCGCGATAGAGCCAGCCATTGAAGAGAACCTGCGAAATGGATGGACCGACGGACCAGGTGCGGCTGCTGATATCGAAGAGGTGCTCGAAGGTGGCCGACTCGAATCCGCCGCCGGCCGAGATGGTGACCTGGGGAAAGAATGCGCCGTAGCCGATTCCGATGATGGCGTTTTCTTCGGCCAGTGTGCGCTCCGCGGCGGCGATATCGGGCCTGCGCTCGGCGAGTTGCGACGGCACGCCGGTGGGAATGGGAGGAGGCGTATACACCATCGGCTTGACGGGGATGGAAAAATCGCTGGGCGCCTTGCCCACGAGCACCGCAATGCCGTGCTCATATTGCGCGCGCAGCAGGCTGACGTTGACTTCGGCAGCTTCAGCGGCCTCAAGGGTCGTCTTGGCTTCGGCCACCGAGATGTAGTCGCCAACCCCGGTATCGAACTGCGCCTGGTTATAGGCGAGGGACTTCTGATCGGCCGCAACCGTTTCTTTGAGAATCTGCTGGAGCATATCCTGGCCGCGAATCTCAAAGTAGTAGTTCGCCAGGCTGGCCTGTTCCGTGAGCTTGGCCAGTTGCAGGTCGGCGGCGCTCACCTGCGCGGCATACTGCGCTTCATGCACTTCGTTGCGAATCTTTCCCCAGAAATCGGGCGTCCACGAGACGTCGACCGGCAGGTTCCACAAACTGGTGGTGGTTCCCGTGGTTGCCGTTGACGATACTCGCTGATTAGCCGATGTCCGCGACCGGTTCCACGACGGAGCTGCCGTGATGGTGGGCCAGTAGAGCGAACGCGCCTCGGCAATGACGGCGCGCGCCGACATGTAATTCTGGTAGTCCTCTTTCAGGGTTTCGTTGTTGAGGTTGAGCTGTTCTTCCAGGGCGTTGAGTTCGGGTTCGTTGAAGACCTCCCACCAGTTGCCGCGAATCATGGCGTCCTGCGGGCTGGCCACCTTCCATCCTTCGGTGTCCTGGAAGTTGACGGTCGATTCCTTGTAATTCGGCGCGGTGACTGCCGGCGGAGCGGGCGCGTGATAGGGCGGACCCACGCGGCACCCGCCAAGCAGAACGAGCGAAGCGAGCAGGCCGGCGGCACATAGATGCGGCGTTCGATGGTTTAGCTCAAGCATGGTTACTGTCCTTCCAAATTTACGACGCAGTCCCTTCCGCCGCCGCCGGCAGCGAATCGTGAGTGCGGCCCAGGGCGTGCAGGCGCAGACGGTCCATCATCAGGTAGACCACGGGCGTTGTGTAGAGGGTGAGCATCTGGCTCAACAGCAAACCACCCACAATGGTGATGCCCAGAGGCCTGCGCAATTCCGATCCCATGCCGGTACCGAAGGCCAGCGGCAGCGCGCCGCAAATGGCCGACATGGTGGTCATCATGATGGGACGGAACCGAAGCATGCAGGCCTCGAAGATGGCGTCGCGCGTGGTTTTGCCTTCGAGCCTCTCCGCCTGCAAGGCGAAGTCGATCATCATGATGGCATTTTTCTTCACAATGCCAATGAGCAGGATGATCCCGATAATGGAAATCACGTTCAGATCGATGTGAAACAGCATCAGGGCCAGCATGGCGCCCGCGCTGGCCGAAAACACCGTGGAGATGATGGTGAGCGGGTGAACCAGGCTCTCATACAGGATGCCGAGAACGATGAAGACGGAAAACAGGGCGGTGAGAATCAGGATGGGCTCGGTCGATAGCGATTGCTGGTATGCTTCGGCGGTCCCGGCAAAGGCCGAGGTGATGGTGGCTGGCATGCCCAGGCGTTGCTCCATCTGACTCACTTCGCGCGTGGCATCGCTGAGTGAAGCGCCGTTTTTCAGATTGAAAGAGACCGTAACCGAAGGGAACAGGCCGGTATGACCCACCTGCAGCGGGGTTGTGTTGGTGCTTGCCTTCACCGTGGTGAATAACGGTGACACGGCACCGAGCCCCGTAGGGGCCGATTTGTCGGATGTGAAATAAATGTTGTTTAAATCCGTTGGATCCTGCCAGTATTGCGGCGCGACTTCCATCACCACGTAATACTGGTTCAACTGCGTGTAAATGACGGAAACCTCAGACTGGCAGAAGGCGTTGCACAGAGAGCTGTCGAGAGACTGCGGGGTCTGGCCCAGCCGCGCCGCCGTCACGCGATCGTAGTTGAGCATCTCCTGCAGGCCGCCATTCTGCTGGTCGGTGTTCACGTCCTCGAGGTCGGGAAGCTTCTTCATGTTGTCGAGCAGGACCTGGCCCCAGTGCGCCAGGTCCTGCACATTGTCCGACTGAATTGTGTACTGATAAAGCGCGGAACTGCTTCGCCCGCCAATCCGCAGATCCTGCGCCGGCTGCAGGAACGCCGATGCCACGGGCAGATGGTTCATCTTCGGGCGCAGACGGTTGATCACGTTCATGGCCGAGGTTTGCCGCTCGCCGCATTTCGGGCCTTCCTTGCAACTGGTGCCCAGCGGCTTCAGCGTAATGTAGATGAACCCGCCGTTGCCGCTGCCCGCGTAGGCGTTCACGTGAGCCACGGCCGGGTCACCCCTGACAACGTTCACCAGCGACAGAACAGAGAAGTTCATGAGGGGGAAGGAAGCGTCCTGCGGCCCCTGCACCCCGCCCACCAGCGTGCCGGTATCCTGCTGCGGGAAAAAGCCCTTGGGGATTCTCACGATAATCAGGAAGTTCAGCGCGACGGTGAGAACCAGCACGATCAGCGTCAAAACCGGGTTCTCAAGCACCCACTCGAGCGAAACCTTGTACACCGCGACCATTCCATTGAAGGTTTTTTCACTGGCCCGGTAGAGACGATTATGTTTTTCGCCTTCTTTATGCGCCTTCAGCACGTGGGCGCACATGCACGGCGTGGTGGTGAGCGAAACGATCATGGAAATGAGGATCGCCGTCGAAAGCGTAACCGCAAACTCGCGGAAGAGCCGTCCGACGATGCCGCCCATCATCAGGATAGGAATAAAAACGGCGATCAGCGACATGCTGATGGAGAAGACCGTAAAGCCGATTTCCTTTGCGCCCTGGATCGCGGCGGCGAAGGGTGCCATGCCCGCCTCGAGATGGCGGGTGATGTTTTCCATCACCACAATGGCATCGTCGACCACGAACCCCGTTGCGATGGTGAGAGCCATGAGCGAGAGGTTGTCGAGCGAGTAGCCGAAGAGATACATCGCCGCGCAGGTGCCGATCAGGGAGACCGGTACGGCGACGCTAGGGATGAGCGTAGCCCGCGGGCTGCGCAGGAAAAGGAAGACGACCAGGATGACGAGGCAAACCGACCCCACCAGGGTCTTCTCTACCGTGTCGACCGAGGCGCGAATGGTTGTGGTGCGGTCCAGGACAATGGTGGTGTTGATTCCCTGCGGAAGCACCGCCTCGAGGAAGGGCAGTTGCGCCTTGACCCGGTCGACGGTCTGAATGATGTTCGCTCCGGGCTGCCTGAAGATGAAGACAAAGATCGCACGTTTCCCATCCGAGTAGCCGGCCTGACGAATGTCTTGCGTGGAGTTAACAACGTCTGCCACATCGGAGAGCCGGACGGCCTCCCCATTGTGGTAGCCGACGATCAGGGGCTGGTATTCGGAAGCATCGGAGATCTGGTCGTTGGTGAGGATGTCTTCCGAAACTCCGTTGTTCGAGAGCTGACCCCTGGGCTCGTGGGAGTTCTCCAGGCTGAGAACCGACCGGATATTGCTGAGAGTGAGCCCGAAGCTCTCAAGCTTCGTAGGATTGACTTCGACGCGCACCGACGGCGTAGCTCCGCCCTGGACGCCGACCTGACCGACGCCCTGAATCTGCGACAGCTTCTGTTCCATGATGGTTGAGGCCAGGTCATAGACCTTCGTCACCGGGTACTTATCGGAAGTGAAGCTGAGAATCATGATGGGCGCGTCTGCCGGATTGACCTTGCGGTAGGAAGGATTGGACGGCAGATCGGCAGGCAGATAAGTTCGCGCGGCGTTGATGGCGGCCTGGACATCGCGGGCGGCGCCGTCAATGTTGCGGCTCAGGTCGAATTGCATCGTGACGCCCGTAGAGCCCAGCGAGCTTGACGAGGTCATTTCGGTAATTCCGGCGATGTGGCTGAACTGGCGTTCCAGCGGAGTGGCCACGGATGCCGCCATGATCTCCGCGCTGGCCCCGGGCAGGCTGGCCCGCACGCTGATGGTGGGAAAATCCACCTGGGGCAGCGGCGCCACCGGCAGCACCACGAACGCGATGATGCCGGCAAGCGCAACCGCGGCCGTCAGCAGCGTGGTGCCTACGGGCCGCCGGATGAATGGGGCCGAAAGGTTCATGCACTCTCCGCGCCCGGCTGCGCATTTCCGTCACGTGTTTGCGAAATGTGGCGTCCCATGAAGCGCTGGGCGATCCGGTCGAAGAAGATGTAGATCACCGGCGTGGTGTAGAGCGTGAGCAACTGGCTCAGCAAGAGGCCGCCGACCATGGCGATACCGAGCGGACGCCGCAACTCCGATCCAAGGCCGGTTCCCGCGGCCAGGGGAATGCCCGCCAGCAGGGCGGCCATCGTCGTCATCATGATGGGACGGAAGCGCAGAAGGCTGGCCTCGTAGATCGCATCAGTCGATTCCAGGCCGCGCTGCCGCTCCGCTTCCAGGGCGAAGTCGACAATCAGAATGCCGTTCTTGTTGACGATACCGATGAGCAGGATGATTCCTATGATGCCGACGGCATTCAAATCCTGGCGGAAAAGGATCAGGGCGAGCAGCGCGCCGACACCGGCCGACGGCAGCGTGGAAAGAATGGTGATGGGGTGGATGAAGCTTTCATACAGAACGCCGAGCACGATGTAGACGGTGACCAGCGCGGCCAGAATCAACAGAGCTTCGTTGGAGAGCGAGTTGCGGAACGACGCCGCCGTACCCTGAAAGTCGGATTGCAGGCTGGGCGGAAAGTTGAGTTTCTTCACCACCTTTTCAATGTCGGTGATCGCCGTGCCCAATGAAGCGTGCGGTGCAAGGTTGAAGGAAACCGTCACCGACGGGAACTGTCCCTGGTGGTTGATCGAAAGCGCTTCCCTGGTCTCATGCATTTGAGTAAAGGCGCCGAGCGGAATGGCGTTGGCGCCCGCCGAAGAGCTGGTCTTGTTGGCCGAGGCGCTGGCGGCTGTGCTGCCGGAAATTACCGAGGCAGGGTCATTCAGAACCTGAGAAGAGGGGGTGTAGCGCACCGACGTGGTCAGCGCGTTGGATCCTGCAGCCGCAGAGGCCGATGAGGAAAAAGATGTAGCGGCGCCGGCTCCGGTGGCCCCCGATGAGGCATTCGACTGAATGTAAAGGTCGGCGAGGTCCTTCGGATTCTGCTGCCACTCGGGCGCGGTTTCGAGCACCACGTGATACTGGTTCAGCTGCGTGTAAAGCGTGCTGATTTGCCGTTGCCCATAAGCGTCGTACAAAGTGTTATCGATCGTGGTGGGCGCGACGCCGAGCCGCGAAGCCGTGACGCGATCGATGTCCAATTGCACGGCGCGCGCGCCGGTCTGCTGATCGGTGGCCACATCTTCCAGTTCGGGCAGCTTGTCGAGCTGCGCCGTGAATTTGCTGGTCCACTCGGTCAGCTCATCGGTGTCAGGATCCTCCAGCGTGTACTGGTATTGCGTGCGCGTCACGCGATCGTCCACCGTAATATCCTGCACCGGCTGCATATACAAGTGAACGCCTTGCACCTGCTGGAGGCTTTTCTCCAGCCGGCGGATCACGTCGGAAGCGCTGATGTGCCGCTCGTCGATGGGTTTCAGGTTGATGGAAATGCGGCCGCTGTTGAGGGTGGTGTTAATGCCGTCGGCTCCGATAAAGGAAGACAGGCTTTCAACCGCAGGGTCCTTGAGGATCACCTGCGCGAGTTCCTTCTGTTTTTCCGACATGCCGTCGAACGAAATCGACTGCGACGCCTGCGAGATGCCCTGGATGACGCCGGTGTCCTGCACCGGGAAGAACCCTTTGGGAATCTCGACGTAAAGCACGATGGTGAGGATCAACGTTCCCAGCGCCACCAGCAGCGTGATGGGCTGGAAGCGGAGGACGACTTTCAGCGTGCGCCCGTAAAACGCGATCAATTTATTTACCGCGTTTTCCGATGCGCGATAGAAGCGCCCTTCCTTCTCCTTCGGGTCGTGCCGCAGGATGCGCGAGCACATCATGGGCGTGAGCGTGAGAGATACGAAGGCCGAGATAATGATGGTGACGGCGAGCGTGACGGCAAACTCGCGAAACAGGCGTCCCACCACGTCGCCCATGAAAAGCAGGGGAATCAGCACGGCGATGAGTGAAACGGTGAGCGACATGATGGTGAAGCCGATCTGGCCTGCGCCGGTGAGCGCGGCTTCCAGCGGCGGCATGCCCGACTCCAGAAAGCGGCTGATGTTCTCGATCATGACAATGGCGTCGTCAACCACGAATCCGGTGGAAATGGTGAGCGCCATCAGCGAGAGGTTGTCGAGCGAATAACCCAGCAGATACATGACCGAAAACGTGCCGATGAGCGAAAGCGGGACAGCCGCGAGGGGGATGATGGTGGCGCGCAGGCTGCGCAGAAACAGGAAGATCACCATCACCACCAGCACGATGGTGAGGATCAGTTCAAACTCGACGTCGTGAACCGAAGACTCAATGCTGGTGGTCATATCGGTCATCGTCGTCACCTTGATCGAGGCGGGCAGGTTGGTCTCGAGCTGAGGCAGCACTTTTTTGATTTCGTTGACGACGGTGATGGTATTGGCGCCGGGCTGGCGCTGGATGTTCAGGACGATCGCGGGCGTCAAGTTCATCCATGCCGCCTGCTTGGTGTTTTCCACGCCGTTAATCACGCTGGCGACGTCTTTCACAAAAACGGGCGCGCCATTGCTGTAGGCAATTACGACGTTCTTATACTGGTTGGCCTCGGTGATCTGATCGTTGGCGTCGATCTGGTAGTCCTGGCGGGGGCCGTCGAAGTTGCCCTTGGCGGAGTTGACGCTGGCCTGGGTCAGGGCCGTGCGCACATCCTCCATATTCAGGCCGTAGGCCGACAGCTCTACCGGGTTGACCTGGATGCGGACCGCGGGCTTCTGGCCGCCGCTGATGCTGACCAGTCCCACACCGTTCAACTGCGAGAGCCGCGGCGCCAGGCGCGTGTCGACATCGTCCTCCACTTCGGAGAGCGGCAGGCTGTCAGACGAGATGGCCAGCGTGAGGATGGGAGCGTCGGCAGGATTGGTCTTGCTGTAGACCGGCGGCACCGGCAGATCGGAGGGCAAAAAGGTCTGCCCGCCGTTGATCGACGACTGCACCTCTTCCTCGGCGACATCGAGGCCGAGCGAGAGGCTGAACTGCAGCACGATCACCGAAACGCCTCCGGCGCTGGTGGATGTCATCTGGCTCAGGCCCTGCATCTCGCCGAACTGGCGCTCGAGGGGGGCGGTCACGGTAGTCGCCATCACGTCGGGGCTGGCGCCGGGATAGAACGTCACCACCTGGATGGTGGGATAGTCGACCTCCGGCAGCGCCGAAACCGGCAACTGAAAAAAAGCCACCAGCCCCGCCAGCAGGATTGCGGCCATCAGCAGCGAGGTTGCGACCGGCCGCAGGATGAATGGCCGGGATGGACTCATGGAGCGGCCTCGGTAGTTTCAGACGATGTAGCCGGAATGGTGACCTTCGATTGAAAGACGGGCGAGTTGTCCACCAGCTTCTGGAAGCTGCTGTTGGCCACGACATCCCCGGGGTTGATGCCTGTCACCGCCGTGTTGCCGCCGTCTGAAATGCCCGACTTGACGGTTTTCATTATCGCTTTGGCGTTCTTCGATTGAGGGTTCTGAATCAGGTAAACAAAATCGGTTGAGCCGTTGTGCTGCACCGCAGAGGAGGGAACAATCGTCTGGTTATCAAGCGTCTTGACCAGCAGCCGGGTATTGACGAACTGGTTGGGAAAAAGAATGCCGTCCTGGTTGTTGAACTCCGCGCGCAACTTTACGGTTCCCGTCACCGTGTCGATCTGGTTATCGATGGTGAGCAGCTTGCCTTTTTCGAGCAGCGTTTGCTGGGTGCGGTTAAAGGCCTCAACGCTCAGGGTTTTTCCGCCGCGCATCTGCTCGAGTACCTGCGGCAGGTCGTCCTCGGCGAGAGTGAAGATCACCGTAATGGGCTGAAGCTGCGCCACGTCAACCAGCGGGGTATTCGAATTGGCCGTCACCAGGTTGCCGGGATCCACCAGGCGAAGGCCGACGCGGCCGTCAATGGGCGAGGTAATGTGGCAGAACCCGACCTCGACCTGGTCGTATTGCACGGTGCCCTGGTCGTTTTTCACGGTGCCCTGGTCCTGCAGCACGAGCTTTTCCTGGTCTTCGAGCGTTTGCCTTGGAATGGCATTGCGCGACCATGCGTCCTGGTAGCGCTTCAGGTCCATCTGCGCCTCGGAGAGCAGATTCTGGTCGCGCTCCAGCATGCCCTGCGCCTGGTCGAGTTGCGCCTGATAGGGCCGTGGATCGATATCGATCAGAGGATCGCCCTTGTGGACGTACTGGCCCTCGCGGTAGTGCACCGACGTGATCACGCCGGTGACCTGTGCGGCGATGGAGTCGTTGTAAACCGGTGTGACCGTCCCGATGGCGTCAAGGTAGACGCCCAGGCTTCCCTTGGTGGCCGTTGCGTAGGTGACCGGGACCGGCCCGGCCATGGCGTTACGTCCCCGGCCCCCCGCGGGCGCCGATGCGCTTACACTATGCTGCTTGTAGACCCACAGGAACAGCAATCCAAACAGCAGCAGAATAATCACCCAGATCCAGCGATGGCGGCGCTTTTTTCGGGGATTTGCGGGTGGCTGCCGTGACGCGGAATTCGAAACAGACAAGCTTTGGTCCATCGTCTTCTTCTTCTCGTATGTTCGGTTGCGAGCACTCGGTTAGATAGGAACATTTTCTCACATTCGAAATCGAGCCCTGGGGGCGATGTCCTCAATGCGCGGCTTCAGGCTGGCGGAAAGAGCGCGTTTGGAAACGGCACTGGATTGCATGTCTTCGGCCGCAGACAGGGCGCAGGGGAGACTTTGGATGCCACAAGTCAACCCTTCCCGCGAGTGCGCGTATCCTGATGGACGAACGAGCACGGCAATTTGTTGCAAAACCGGCTCGCAGTGTGGGAAGTTGATTGCTATCGGCGCCAGGCTGCCTCGATCGCCGTGACGTTCTGGGCAGTCGCTCGCGGATCCTGTTGTCCTGGGGCGATAATGGAATTGCGGCCGCTCCCGGCGGCCGGTCCGTTCCCCTGAGGTTCAAAAATGAGCGCCATCAACTATCACGTGCTCGCCAAGCCCATCGGGCCCATCTGTAATCTGGACTGCAAATACTGCTTCTATCTCGAGAAAGAGTCGCTCTATCCTCAGGTCGACAAATGGGCGATGCAGCCGGAGGTGCTGGAAACTTACATCCGCCAGTACATCGAGTCGCACGACACACCGGTCGTGAATTTTGCCTGGCAGGGTGGCGAACCGACACTGCTCGGCGTTGACTATTTCCGGCGGGTCGTCGATCTCGAAAAGAAATACGCGAATGGCAAGCAAATCGCCAACGCGCTGCAGACCAACGGCGTTTTGCTCAACGACGCATGGGCCGAACTCTTCCGCGAACATCAGTTTCTCATCGGCATCTCGATCGATGGTCCGCGCGAGCTTCATGACGCCTACCGCGTGGACAAGGGCGGCCAGCCCACTTTCGACCGCGTCATGCGCGGCATCGAAACCCTGAGGCGGAACAAGGTCGACTTCAACACCCTGACCACCGTGCACCGCGCCAACGCAGACTCGCCGCTCGAGGTCTATCGCTTCCTCAAGGCGAACGGCAGCGGGTTCATGCAGTTCATCCCGATTATTGAGAGAATGGCGCAGCAAACCACGAGCGACGGCCTGCGCCTCATATCTCCGGATTTTGCCGGACCGGCAAAGGTGGCGCCGTGGTCGGTTGAGCCTCGCCAGTTCGGGCGCTTTCTTTCCACCATCTTCGACGAGTGGGTGCGGAGAGATGTTGGCCGCACCTTCGTGCAGCTCTTCGACGTCAGCCTCGAGCTCTGGTCGGGAATGGAAGCGAGCTTATGCGTCTTCCGCAAGACCTGCGGCGCTGCTCTCGCCATCGAACACTGCGGCGACGTCTACTCCTGCGATCACTTTGTCTACCCGGAGAATCGGCTTGGCAACATCATGGAGTCTCCGCTGGCGGCGCTGGTCGGCTCAGCGCAGCAGCAGCACTTTGGCGAAGCCAAAGAGAGCACACTGCCCAAATACTGCCGCGAATGCGACGTCCGCTTCGCCTGCAACGGCGAGTGCCCCAAGCATCGTTTCCTCACCACTCCCGACGGCGAGCCTGGATTGAACTATCTCTGCGCGGGTTACAAGATGTTCTTCCACCACATCGATCCCTACATGCGCTTCATGGCGGCGGAGCTGGCTGCGCAGCGGCCTCCGGCCAACGTGATGCGCTGGGTGGCTGCGCAGGAGGCCGAACAAAATCAGGGAAAGGTCGGGCGCAACGATTCGTGCCCCTGCGGCAGCGGCAAGAAATTCAAGCATTGCTGCTTCGGCCGGGAGTAGGTTCGGCCGGGATGCGTTCCTCTGCCGCCTGCGCTATCCTGCTTCGTCCGGGCAAATTCATCTGCGGAAGCGCGAATGGCCACCCTCACGGCGTCGAAGAACCCCGCTGTTCTCTCGTATCACACGATGCGCAGAGCGGTGGGACTCATTGCCTTGTCGCTGCCTTTCGGGCTCGCTCTCGGCTCCGTCCTGTTTGGTTTTTTCGGTCCCATGCACGCGCTTCCGCACCCGCTGCTGCAGCGCTCGATCAGCGATTACTACTACACGCCAATGCGCGACTACTATGTCGGCAGCCTCTGCGCCATCGCCGCATTTCTGGCCAGCTCGCGGGGTTACGATCTCGCTGACGAAATCGGCGGATATCTGGCTGGCGCGCTCACCCTGGGCGTGGCGTTATTTCCGCCCGTGAACCCGCAGAGCGCCCTGTATACGCACTTCCAGGTCGACATCGGCTTCATCCATTCGGGCTTTGCGGCGCTGATGTTCCTGGTTCTTGCCTATTTCTGCATCTTTCTCTTCCGCAAGTCGGCTCCCGAAAGACCGATCACACGGCGCAAGCGGCACAGGAACAGGATTTATGGCGCCTGCGGCCTCACAATCATCTTTTGCATGGTTGTGATGGTTACGCTTACCCTGAGAGCAGTCGTTCATGCCCGTCATCCCAGCCCGTTGCTGTTCTGGTTTGAATCGCTGGCACTGGCAGCCTTTGGCATCGCCTGGCTGACCAAGGGC
>Ga0335074_10013284_pt1 | contig 11575 bp, 6 predicted proteins | sample Lox_Sample_23_FD_206715 | JGI IMG/M metagenome (GOLD analysis project Ga0335074, IMG submission 206715) | Soil microbial communities from Loxahatchee National Wildlife Refuge, Florida, United States - Lox_Sample_2.3 | ecosystem: Environmental > Terrestrial > Soil > Wetlands | place: USA: Florida...
TCCGCGTGCGAGCGTGACCAGTTCAACAGAAAGGTGTTTCTAGCCTTGTCGCCGAGCCGGAGGCATTGCTCTTCATCGCCCAGCAGCCACGAGATGGCACGCGCGAAGCTCTGCTTTTCTGCAACCAACACGTCTCGCCCGTGCTCGACGGGCAATCCGGCAATCAGTTCTGGAGATGCCACAACCGGCTTCTGACGTGCCATAGCTTCCACCAGCTTCAGCGGAACCCCGCCGCGCACAAACACCGGTAGCGCGACCACACGGCACTGGTCGTAGAGTTCGGCAGAATCGGCGACCGGCCCAAGCAGATCGACATAAGGCAAGCTGCGCAGGCCGGCTTCATCGGTCCCAGACAGATTGGCGCCTGCCAGCTTCAAGCGTGCATCGGGATGTTGGCCCAGTACCTCCGGAAAAACCTGCTGCGCCAGAAACAGCGCCGCCTCAAGGTTGGGCCGCGAGGAGTAGGTGCCAATGAACCCAACCGCCTTGCCTGGGTTAAATGGTGACGGCGGAAACGAGTTCTCATCCAGGCTGTTGGCCACCACCAGAACCTTGGTCGCAGGGGCGATGCGGCCAAGCATCTCTGCCTCCGCCGGGGATGTTGCCCACACCTCGCAACATTGCGGAAGGAAGATGCGTTCCTGCGCACGGCTGGCCACATAGTTGGCATACAAGGTCAACTGTTGAAGGGGATGCGACGCGTAGTTGCGAAGAAAGCTTCGCGTCAGATCGGTGAGGACATCGATGGCATCGGCGATTATCCGAAATCCGTGCCGGACCAGCAGGGAAGAGTAATGGAGCATGAATGACGGCAGGATGACGAAATCAGCCCGCACGCGCTGCGCTTCGGCCAGGATGATCGCCTCCGCCCCAATCTGGTCGTAGGACATGGAGAACGGATAGCGCTTGCCAGGCAGGCCCATGGCTCCTCGCATCAGGAAATCGAACTTGTACGATAGCAGCGAGAGCCCGGAAAAATGGGCGTGCGGAAATCGCCGCCCGCCGTGACGAGCTTCGTCGCAGATGCGCGCCGGCGGAGTCGATTCGGCCAGCGTCAGGCTGTGCCCTTCGGTGGTGAAGTAGAGCAGCGCGCTGTAGCAGCCCAACCGCTGCACCAGATCCAGATTGCTCAAGTGACGCAGGTGGAGACCGGTGGTTGCCGGGAAGGGAAGATCGGGCAGGACGGTCAGCACCCGCGCCGCCTTGGAACCCGACCGTACACCGGAATCGTATGCGGCATTCATCGCTAGCTCAGCCTATTGCCTTGGCGCATTTCCCAGCTGTGCCAGGCTGGCTTCCGCTCGGGCAATCTCGCCGGCATACTGACCGGGGCGTTCCTGCGCCAACTGGCGGTAGATGGCAACCGCCTCGGTGTAATAGGCGCGCGATTCGTCAGGCCGCTTCTGCAGTCGATCGAGCAGCCCGAGATTGTTCAGCGCCGACGCCAGCTCCGGCAGATACCTGTCCGGATCCTGCTGCGCCAGCCGACGGTAGATCTTCAAAGCCTCTTCCAGATGTTGCCGCGCGTCGTCCAGCTGGTTCAACATCCCTTCGACTCTGCCCAGCGTGCTCAGCTCCCACGCCAACTCCGGCAGGTATTGGTTCGGATCGTGCTGGGCCAACTGCCATACTGCCGCCAGCGCCTGGGTGTACTGCTGGCGTGCGTCTTCACCACGGTTCTCCGCCAGATCCAGATTGCCCAGGTCGTTCATTGTGGTTGCTGCTTCCGGCAGGAATGCGGCCTGATTCTTGAGCGCGAGCTGGCGATAAATCGCCAATGCTTCCTCGTAGTGCCGGCGGGCATCGGCGGCGTGCTTCTGTTCTTGCTCGAAGCTCCCCAGGTTGACCAGCCGCCGGGCGAGATTCGGCAGGTAGGCGGCCGGGTCCTGCTGCGCCAATTGCCGCCCAATCCGCAAAGCTTCCTCGAAATACGGATATGCCTTGTCGGGACGTCCCATCGCCCGCTCCAGGAATCCCAGGTTGACCAGCGTGTCCACCAGCTTCGGCTGGAATCTGCCCGGGTCCTGCTGCACCAGTTGCCGATAAATCTTCAGCGCCTCCTCATCATAGGCGTGCGCCTCGGGCAGACGCTGCAGGCGGCCATCCACATCCGCCAAATCGCTCAGCGTCGTGGCCATGTTCGCAAGGTGCGGCGTCGGATCCCGCGCTCCCGCCTGCCGGTAATACTGCAACGCCTCCTCGTAATGCTGGCGCGCTTCGTCCAGTTGGCCCTGCAGCCGGGCCACGTCTCCCAAATTGCTCACTGTTCCGGCCATGTCCGGCCAATACCCATCCGGATTCTGCTGCGCCAGCTGACGGTAGGATGCCAGCGCAGCTTCATAGTGCCGGCGCGCTGCGTCCCACCGCTTCTCCTGCGTATCGAAGCTCCGCAGGTCATCGGCTGACATGGCCGCGTCCGGGTTCAAGAGCGCGGCTGCCAACACCGCCTCCGCATAGGGATTCGGTTCCGTTTCCTCGGCCGCATGGGCCCAAACGCTGTACTCACTTTCCCAAACGCCGACCTGGCGGAAGGTGACGAAGCCCAGCACGGCGAGTGCTCCCAGTGCCGGAATCAGCCGCCACGCCGCACCAACGTTCTTCTCGTTCGCCCAATCGTCCAGCGTCCAGGCGATCATGATGAAGATTCCGATCAGCGAAATGTAGGCGTAGCGATCGGCCATCGCAGCCTCGCCCACCTGTACCAGTCCGATCACCGGAACCAGTGTGCCTAGAAACCAGAACCACCCCACCGCCAAATAGCGCTTCTCGCGGAAGACCAACGCCAGCGCGGTGATCGCGATCAAGATTACCAGCGACAAGGTCACCTGCCACAGGGGAAGCGCATTTGCCGGATGCGGATAGAGCGCCGCCAGCCGCGCCGGCCATACCATCTTCCACAGATAGCGCGCATAGGACACGATGGCATTTTCGGCGCGAACCGAAAATGGCAGCTCTTGAAAGCTGCGAACTGCGGCATGCTGGGCAACGATGGTAATCCAGCCACTGGCCGCCGACAGCAGCAGGAGTGGAACTTTCTCCAGCACGAGCCGCCATTCGCTATTCGCTGTTCGTTTTTCGCCGGAGAATCGCTCCTCGCTCTTGGCTCTTCGCCTTTCGCCAGAGATTTCGGCCTCGCTAGTCTGGCGAAAAGCGAATGGCGAAGGGCGAATGGTGAACCGTTCCAGCGGCCAGTAATCCAGCAGCAACAGCACGAACGGCAGCGTGATGACCATCGGCTTGGCCATCAACCCCAGCACAAACATAGCGACTACCAGCACATATCGCCGCCACTCCGGCTTGCGCGTGTACCAGACATAAGCGCCGATCGCCAGCAGGAAAAACAGCGTGCTCAGCACGTTCTTGCGCTCCGCCACCCACGCTACCGACTCCACATTCAGCGGATGGAGTGCAAACAGCGCCGCCACCAGCAAACTCGAGCCCGTGCGTTTGGTCATCCACAGCAGCAGCAGAAACAAAAGTACGGCGTTGACCGCGTGCAGCAGCACGTTGTCCAGGTGATGCCCCAACGGATTCAGGGCAAAGAGCTGGTAGTCCAGCGCATGCGACAGCCAGGTCAGGGGATGCCAATTCGAGGCATAGGTCGAAGTGAACGCCCACTTGATCGTGCTCCAGTTCAAGCTGCGGATGTGAGGATTGGCGGTGACGTACTCATGATCATCCCAGACCACAAACCGGTGCCCCAGCGTGGGCGCGTAAAGCGCGATGGTGGCGGCGGCCAGCCCCAGCGCCAGCACGGCACTCCGCTTCGCGCCAGTGAAGATTGGTCCGGTCGATGCCGGCGACACGGCTCTCCGCCTCTTGCCGGTTTGGCCACGCATTTTGGTGAGAGTGCTGCTGCGGCTCATTGGGTCTGCCCGATTCTACACAGTCGATTGGCGGCGGCGAGCCAGCAAAGTTCCGCAACCGTCCATTGGCGAAGGCCTGAGCGTGATTTCGTGAGTTGGGCTTAACTTCCGGCGAAGCAATTCCAGCGTGCCTGCAACCAGGTGGTCGTGGTATTCCATGGCGATGCGTTTGAAGCGGGCTAGCGTCTCGGGCGTTGCGGCAGCGAAAACATCGTGCTCCGACCCCTCGATATCGACCTTGAGAAAATCAACCGCATGGGCGTTGGCGAGCTCGAAGATTTCCGCCAGCGGTATCACTGGAACACCGTCCGCTGCTTCCGGATCGACGCGCAGAACATGATCCAGCGAACGAGTTCCCACGGCCTGCATCTTTCCGGTACCTGACGCTGCACCCAGCGCAACCTGGTGACAGGCTACGTTCTTCAGTCGGGCGCGTCCGACATTGGCTTGCAGGTATTCGAAGTTCTCGGCAAAAGGCTCCAGCGCGCTGACCCGGCATCGGGGATTTTGCCGCGCAATGTAGATGGCGAACAATCCCACGTTCGCACCCGCATCGACGATGACGTCGCCGTCGGCAGGACGATAAAACCCGTCGGTGTAGATCCGCTCCAGCCATATCTCCCGCAATGCCTCTACCAAACCATAGCGCGCGGGAGGATGAGCGATGCGCGTCCCGTCCCACAGCACCGCCGCCGCCGATGGAACCGAAGCTCGCACCTGCCGCACCAGGGTTGAACCATTGCGAAAGCGCAATATCAGCGAACCCGCGTATAGAACCGTCTTCAGGTGCATAGGGAAGAAGGCGACTCGCCTTTGGCGGATGCAATCACTTCTTGGTAAACGCAGATCATTTTATCGACCACGGGACGGGGCGAGTAACGTTCTTCCATCAGGTGGCGCGCGGCCTCCCGCATTTGGCGGCGTTCAGAGCAATTCTCCAGCAGCCGGCAAACTTTAGCCGCCAGTTCTTCATCGCCTTCGGCCACCCAGCACTCGCAGCCGTTTTCATATTCGATCCCTTCCACGCCCTCCCACGTTGTCACCACCGGCACGCCGTAGGCCATCGATTCCATCACTTTCACCTTCATGCCGCTGCCGCGCGAAGGCGCATACACCATGACAGCAGCCTGCGAAAAAAACTCGCTCGGATGGTGCAGATTCTCGGCCAGCACAACATCCGGTTGCGCAGCGCAATCGCGCAGATATTTCGCGGCGTTCCAGCCGGCGATATAAAGCTTGGCCGCAGGCACGCGTTGCTTCACCAGCGGCCAGATGCGGGTCATCAGCCGCCGCGCCGCCGAACGTGAAGGCTCCCAGTGCATGGAGCCGATCATTCCTACCACCGGCTCAGCCGACGGCGGCAACAGCGGATACAAAGCTGTGTCCAGGGCGAAGGGAACCACCCAATAGCGTCCCTTGGGATTGATGGCTTCCGCCGCTTCCTTCAATCGCGACGTCAGCAGCCGGACGTTGGTGATCTCGTGCAGCAAGCGTTTCGTAGCCCGCTGCGCCTGCCAGAGAGCTCTGCGCTCGTCCGGCGTCATGTTCGAGCGTTCCGACCAATCGATTACGTCGAAGAAATGCACGTTGAGCAGCGCGCGTCCGTTGCCCACACCCAGCCAACCCGTCGCCATCTGCTCGAGATGCAGCACGTCGTAGCCCCGCCGCAGCTCGCGCCCCAGCAACTCTCGCAGCTCCCGGTCTTGAATCACCTCGCTGCGCGGACGCACCAGGTTCTGCCACTTGCGCCGCAGCGCAAACGAATCGACCTGCAGCCGATGGCAATGCAGGGTGAATCGGCTGCCGCGCTCAGCCAGCCATTTCTCGGCTTCCGCGACGCGAGCCTGAGCTTCTTCGGTCGCGGCGATCACTACCACCTCGTGCCCGCGCGCCGCCAGTTCCGTAACCAGAACATAGAACCAGCGCGCGGCAGTATCGCCGAACGGATGCGGCACGGCCGGCGTGACGATGACGATTCTCACCGGTGCTGCTCCGTGGTTTCGCTGGCGTGATAGGCACGAAATTCGCGGCTGGCCGCCAGCAGCTGGCAGTACAAGTTGAGGATCTGTTCGGCGGCCTTGTGCCAGGAGAACGAACGAGCACGCTGGCGTCCGCGGTCGGCAAGGGTGTTTCGTAGCTCAGGACCGCGCCCGATCCGCTCCATCGCGCCGGCGATCGAAGCCGCATCTTCCGGATCGAAGAGCAATCCGCAGCCGCTCAGCACCTCCGGCAAACTTGTCGAATGGGAGGCCAGCACCGGTACCCCCGACGCCATCGCCTCGACCAATTGCAATCCGAAGCCTTCGTAACGCGAGGGATGCACCAGCGCCATTGCCCCCTGATAGATTGCCGGCAGATCCTCGTCGGCAATTCGCTCCGGACAGGTGACTCGATCGCCGAGTCCGAGCGCCGCGATTCTCTCGCTGATTCTGGAGAACTCCCACTTGTGCTCTCCGGCCAGAACCAGCGGCGGCAGATCGCGTGGCAGCTGTGCGAAAGCTTCCACCAGCATTGCCGCGTTCTTTCGCTTGTCAAAGCCGGCGAGGAACAAGAAGTATTGGCGCGGCAAACCGTACTTGCGCCCAACCTGTGCGATCCGCTCGGCCGGCAGTCGCTGGTAAAAGCGTTCACTGGCCGCGTTGTAGATGACCACCACCCGCTCCAGCGGCAGGCGATGAAAGCGGCAGATGTCCTTTCTGGAAAATTCGGATACGGTGACGAACCGGTCCGCGCTGTGGCGCGAAATGAAATCGGCATAGCGCTTGCGCAGCGCGCTACGCCAGGTCTCGCCGTCGCCATATTGCGGCAGCCGGTCAATAATGTCATGGCAGGTCACGACATACTTCGCGACCCGGCGGTAGGGCAGGCCGCGGTTGGTGGTGACGTGATAGACGTCGATGCGTTCCTTAGCCAGCCGCCGAGGCAGTTCGACCTGCTCCCAAAGAATCTCGCGCGGCGCCTGGAAAACGACCGGTCTAATATCCAGCAGCTCAAGAAACTCGCGCGCGAGCGGTTCAGGCGAGAACGAGATCAGTTCGATTTCGCCATCGGCAATCTGTTTCATGGCACGAAACAGCTCGACCGTATAGCGGGCGAAGCCGCGCATCTCGTAGTGCATCAGAACACGGCCGTCGATGCCGATGCGTAGCGCTCTGGGTGCGGCGTTCATGACGGCTCAGCTCACCGGCTCCGCGGCTGCTGGTATCGCAACCGATCCGTTGCCCGCCTGCCAGCTCAAAAGCATGCGTACCAGAAACACGCCGCACAGCACCCCCTCCAGCGCCAGCACTGCACCCAATCGATAGATCGAGGTAAAGACGCTGAGATGCGCCAGCAGCGTATTGCCCAGCACCAGCCCGGTCGAGAAAACCAATGGCTCAAGCAAAGGGCCGAACACTCGCAGTCCCTCCGTTCTGCGCGCGTGGAAAAAGGCCAGGAACCAGGTGCTCTGCAGCAGCGCCTGGAAGACCGCAAATCCCAACAGCCCATAGCGCATCGCACCGTAGGTGCCCGCCGACCAGGTCAGCAGCGTCCACAGCACGCAGAGCCGAAAGTTAAACCAGGCATCATCCTGCGAGAAAAACAGCTCCGTCAAAGGCACGCCCACGGCCGTCAATACGGCATTGATGCAGTAGGCATAGAGCAGGTGCTGGGCCGGCAGCCACTTGCGCGTGAACACGTGGACGATGATGGGCGTGCTCAGGCTGGCCAGCACCGCGCACGCCGGCCAGGCAATGCTGGCGTTGATGCGCAGCGACTTCTCCACGCGCGAGCGCAACAGCGACGGCGTACTGGCCGCGCTGCTGAAGGCCGGCAGATAAATTCGTCCCATGGCGTTGCAGATCACCAGCGGATAAAGCGAGAGGGTTGACGCCCAGGAGACGTAGCCGACGGCGTTCTTGCCCATCAGGCGGGCGATCATGATGGGTGGAAACGCCAGCGTCAGCATGTTGAACAGCGAGCCGCCCTGATATACCAGGCTGAAGCCGACATGGGGCCGCAACGATGCCCACGAGAAGCTCTTCAACGGCGTACGGGCGATAAGGTTGAAGGCGGTGCTGCCGAACAGATCGCGGCATCCCATCGCGACCACGTAACACCAGACGCCCTTGTGGAGGAACGCCAGCGTGGCGAGGACGAGCGTGTAGATCAGGTTCTCGGCGGCTTCGACCGCGCTCACCACCTTGAAGCGCATCTTGCGCTCCAACATCGCCAGGGGCACGGTGCGCTGATTGCGGATGACCAGCAGCACCAGGAACATGGCTGCCGGCAAATAATTTTCCGGGCCCAACTTCACCAGGCGCAAAGCGAACGGCAACAGCGCCGCCATTACTACCGCAAACGTGGTCGATATGCCCAGGATGACCTTGTGCGCAGTGGCCAGCTCAGTCTCTTCCAGGTCGCCGCGTTTGCGGATCAGCGCCGCCTTCAACCCAAGGTCGCCGAAATAGCCAAGGATTCCCTGCGTGATGAAGATCAAAATCGCGAAGCGGCCAACCACCTCCGGACCCAGCCAGCGCGAGACTGCTACGCTGCTGCCGACGCTGAGGCCCATGATGACGATCTGGCGAATAATGAGCGCGATGGCGGCGCCGGTAAGCTTGCCTCGCAGCAGCGTCTGCAACAGCGCGCGATAGCCGGTCGGCACCGGCACCGAGGCGCAGGCTTCGGCGGCTTCGCTGGCTTCGCCGGGCAGGTTCTCGTCAACAAATAGCGGTGACTCTTTCATGGATCGCAGCGCGCGAATCCGCTAAGGGTCGAATCTCCGCGACACGCAGAGGCAACGGAAGCGCAAATCCAGATGGTTTTTCGGCTAGCTGTTTCGGGGAGAGTGTAGCATACGCGGCAATCCTTGCTTACGCTTACAGGCGAGTCTGGGCAAGCAGCTGGCCATCCCACCTTGGTGCTTCGGAAGGCTTGGTGGTCAGGAAAACGCTTTGTAGATCACGCGAACATTGCTACAATCCTGCTCAAGCCGTGCGCCACCCCGGAGCTTCTGGCGATCCAACGGTCGCTTCGCGCCGCACCATGGGCGCGAACGGAGCTGTGAATGCGTCCTCAAGACAATCTCAGGATGTTAATGCCATCGCAGGACGAACTGGCCGGTTATCGTCGCGACGATGGCTTTGGCTTTCCTCCAGCCTATCCCGCCACGGCCAGCCGGGTTCCTAGCTTGTGGGACTATTGGCCCATTCTGCTGCGGCACAAGTGGACCATTCTGTCCGCCGTTGTCGTAGCACTAATCCTGGGAACAGTGGTTGCTCTTACCACCACCCCGATCTATGAAGCCGTAGGCCGCATCGTCATCAATCGCGAAGGGGCGGACACGGCGGGATTGAAGTCTACCGATGACAGCGCCAGCGACTCCGGTGACGACTACATGGTTTCGATGGACACCCAGACGCGCGTGCTGCAAAGCGATGCCATTGCCAAACTCGTTATCGCCAAGCTCCATCTCGACGCCGATCCCGCATTTGCCGGGCCCGGCGCCAAGGCGAAAACCTCGGACAAGACGATACCCTCGAGCGGCTCCAGCAGTCTCGACCTGAATCGCGAAGCGGCGCTGGTCGGAAAGTTCCATCGCGCGCTGCAGATCAACTCCGTTCCCCGGACGCGCGTGCTGGAAATCCGCTTCTCCAGCCCGGATCCGGCGCTAGCGGCGAAGGTAGTCAATTCGGTTATCGATACCTACATCGAGCAGAACTATAAGACGCATCTGGAAGCGACTACCCGCACCTCGGACTGGCTCACCCAGCAGCTTTCCGAATTGCAGATGAAAGTACAGGAGTCGCAGGAAAAGGTGGTGCAGTACCAGAAGGAGCACGGAATTCTCGGCATCGACGAAAAGGAAAACATCGTCACTTCGAAGCTGGACGAGCTGAACAAGGAGCTGACCGACGCCGAAGCCGACCGCATGCAAAAGGAGTCGGTGTACCGGTTGGCCAGTTCGGGTGATCCCGATCTGCTGTCGAACCTCGAGCCTTCCAGCCCGTTGATAAAGCTCCGTGGCCAGGCAGATGATCTGCATCGCCAGATCGCGCAGGCCAGCGTGAAGTTTCAGCCCACCTATCCGCAGCTGCAGGAGTTGACCAACGAACTGGCGGCGGTACAGGCCGACATCAAAATCGAAGTGAACCGCGTGGCCGCGAAGTACAAGAAGGACTATCTGGCAGCGCTGGAGCGCGAGAAACTTTTGCGCGCCTCGCTGGACAACCAGAAAAATTTGGAAAACCAGCTGAACGAAAGCGCGATTCAATACAGCCTGCTGAAGCGCGACCTGGAAAGCAACCGCCAGCTCTATGAGGGCCTGCTGGAAAAGCTGAAGGAAGCGGGTGTCATGACCGGCCTGCGCTCCAGCAATGTCAGGATTGTCGATCCGGCTTCGCCCCCCACCGTACCGTCTTCGCCCAACATTCCGCGAAATCTCATGATGTCGCTGCTGCTGGGTCTGGCGGGCGGCATCTCGCTGGCCTTCATTCTGGAATCGCGCGACAACACGGTGCGTTCGCTGGAGCAGGCGCAGATGATCACAGCGTTACCCTCGCTGGCCTTTATTCCGTTGGCTGTGGGGGCAAACCGCTCGTTGCTGCGGCCCCGGCGTTTGCCCGAGCGCACCGCTGCCGCCGCGTCCGCCTCGCATCCCAAGTCGCAGATTGCCGAGGCCTATCGCGCCCTGCGCACCTCCATCCTGCTCTCCCGCGGCGGCCAGGGAGCCAAGTTGTTGATGGTTACCAGCGCTCTACCCCAGGAAGGCAAGACCACCACCAGCGTCAATCTGGCCACGGTGCTGGCGCAGCATGACGCCAGCGTCCTGTTGATTGAAGCCGACATGCGGCGTCCCGGAATCTCGCAGGTCTTCGGCTTGCACCCCGAGGTCGGGTTGAGCACCGTCGTGGGACAAAGCTCCGACCTGGAATCCGCCGTCCAGCCGGTGCCAGGGGTTCCCAATCTTTCGGTACTGCCGGCCGGTCCGGTGCCGCTCAATCCCTCGCTCATACTGGGCTCGTCGGCCATGCGAGAGTTGCTGATCGAGCTGCAAACCAAATTTGATTATGTGATTCTCGATACGCCTCCGGCGCTGACCGTCACCGACGCGGTGCTGCTCTCGCGCTGGGCCGACGCTACCGTGCTGGTGGTTCGTCCCGGCATCACCAGCAAAGCGGCTCTGCGCCGGGTGTGCGATGTGCTGCATCACGTCGATGCCCGCATTGTAGGTATGGTTCTCAATGCGGCTGATTCCAGCGAGCCCGATCAGTATTACTACGGCAGCGCCTACCGCAGCTACTACGAGGAGTCATCGGCGGTCAGCAGCGCCAGTCGCGAGTAGACCAATGTTGCCGGTCGGGATCGCGTAGAAGCTGCGTGGTATCGAGCGGTCGCGTAATCTCCAACAAGTCGTCTTCATGGTCCTCCACCGGCAATCGCAAAGTTCTGGTCAAGCGGGAAAAGCGCTCGATACCGGCTTGGCGGTGTGCCTGTGTCTGCTGCTGGCCTTCGGCTGTCTGGCCTTTGGAGCAGTGGAGGAGTGGGGAAAATTCATTCTCGAGCTGGGCGCGGCGCTGCTCTTCATCATCTGGGCCGCAAGTCGCATCGCGCTGCCGCGCCTCGAAATTTCCTTCAACCCCTTGCTGGTACCAGCGTCGATTCTGGCCGCAATCGTTGCGCTGCAACTGCTCCTGGGCCGCACTGCCTACTGGTACGCAACCTGG
>Ga0335074_10013285_pt1 | contig 11575 bp, 8 predicted proteins | sample Lox_Sample_23_FD_206715 | JGI IMG/M metagenome (GOLD analysis project Ga0335074, IMG submission 206715) | Soil microbial communities from Loxahatchee National Wildlife Refuge, Florida, United States - Lox_Sample_2.3 | ecosystem: Environmental > Terrestrial > Soil > Wetlands | place: USA: Florida...
GCCGATGGCCGACGCGCGCCGCCTGTTCTGGGCGGTCGACCGCCATGGCCTGGTCGTGGCCGGAGCCGATGGCCTGACCGCTGATCAGCGCCGGTACGGCCGCGATCCGGCGGAGGTGGCGGACTGGCAGCAGGACCGCACGCTCGGCGGCATCGGGCTGGCCGAGGTGGTTCGGCACATGCATCCCACGGTGCTGATCGGCACCTCGGCCAGAGGCGGCGCGTTCACCGAGGACATTGTCAAGGACATGGCTGCGTACGCCGACCGGCCGGTCATCATGCCGATGTCGAACCCGACCGAGCTAGCCGAGGCCAGGCCGTCGGACCTGATCGAATGGACTGGCGGGCGCGCTCTGGTGGCTACCGGCAGCCCGTTCCCGCCGGTCGACTACCGCGGCACCCGGTATGTGATCGGCCAGGCAAACAACGCGCTGGTGTTCCCCGGCCTTGGTCTTGGCGCCATCGCGGTGCGCGCGTCGCGCATCACCGACAGCATGTTCGGCGCCGCCGCGCACGCGGTTGCGAGCCTGGTCGACGCCCGCGCGCCGGGCGCGCCGCTGCTACCCGGAGTCGCGGTACTCCGCGATACCTCCCTGGCTGTGGCCATCGCCGTGGCAAAGGCAGCGGTGGCGGACGGGGTCGCAGAACGTGGCCCGGGCAGTGACCTGGAAGCCCGGGTGCGCGCACTGATGTGGGAGCCTGTCTACCGGCCAGTCCGGCCGGCCTGAGCCGGAGGCATGACCTGCCCGGCCAACCGTCAGGGCACCTCGCCAGGCAGGCCGCGCACCGGCTCCTGGCCGACCTCAGCGGCGGCCGCAAATTCGTGGCAGGCGAGCTCCGCCAGTCCGGCTGGCTCGACTTCGGCGCGTTCCGCTGGGCCGACCTGGCGGTCGGCCAGTCGATCCGGGCCACGCTCGGGGTCATCACGCCGCTGATCATCGGCGCCAGCACCGGACATCTCGAGTACGGCAGTTACGCCGCGCTTGGCGCCCTGCCTGCTGGCTTCGTCTCGTTCCGCGGCGTCAGCCGCACCCGGGTGCTGGCTGTCCTGTTCGCGACCGCCGGCATGGCCGTCTCGACGTTTGCGGGGGCGACAGCCGCCGAGAGCCTGCCGTGGCTGCTAGTCCTGCTGGTCTTCGGCTGGGCTTACCTGACCGGGCTCCTTGCCTCCCTCGGCCCGACTGTGCTGGCGGTCACGCTGCAATGGCCGGTCGCGCTTCTCATCGGCAGCGCGCTGCCACTCTCGCCCGGTGACGCTGGCATCAGGGCTGGCCTGGTCCTGGCTGGCGGCCTCTGGCAGTGCCTGCTGGTGATCAGCTCCTGGGCCGTGAACCGTGGTGGCGCCGAGCGCGCTGCGGTGGCGGCGTCTTACGCGGCGCTCGCCGAGTACGCGGCCAGTGTCGCGGCTGGCTCCCAGGGACCGCCGCCCCCCGGTCAGCTGGCCGGCAGCGAGGTTCTCGCCGACCCGAATCCGCTGCTGCACACCGCTGCCAGGCAGCACATGCTGGACCTCGCCGAGGAGGCGGAGCGCATCAGGGCGACGCTGACCGCACTGTCTGGCGAGGGCGACTCCGGCGGTCCCGGGCCCGGCGCCGTCCTGGCCGCGACAGCGGACGTGCTGAGCGAGATCGGGGCCGGCATCGGCGGACCGGATGCCGAGCTGGGCGGCCATCTTGCTGCAGCCCGGCACGACCTGGACGGAATCAGCACCGAGGCCGGGGCCGTCTGGCAGTGGGCCGGGGAGGCTCTGCTCGGCCAGCTGCGCAGTGCCTGCCGGCTGGCAGCCCGCATGAACGACGGCGAGCTTGGCCGGACCAGCGCAGACAGCCCGCCGCTGCTCCGGCCAGACGTGATCAAAGACGCCCGGCTGACGCTGCGGGCCAGGCTCGGCACGTCGTCCGAGGCAGGCCGCCATGCGCTGCGCCTCGCGGTGGTGACCGCGATAGCCGAGGTCATCGCGCGTGCGGCAGACCTGCCGCACGGTTACTGGGCAGTGCTGACGATCTTCATCGTGCTGCGACCCGACTACAGCTCAACGCTGTACCGGGGCCTGCAGCGGGCGGCGGGGACCGTGGTCGGGGCTGGGCTCGGCGTCGGCACCGCCCTGCTCGGCAGAGTGAGCACCACGGCACTACTCATCGGCATCGGCGTATCGCTGCTGGCCGCGTTCGCTGTCTTCACCGTCAACTATCTGCTGTACGCGGTGTTCCTGACGGACTTCGTGGTCGTGCTCCTTGCCATGCTCGGGCTCCCGCCAGACACCACCGCAGTGGACCGGCTGATCGGCACCGGCATCGGCACCGGCCTGGCGATCCTGGCTTATTTGCTCTGGCCGACCTGGGCGGGCACCTCGGCTGCTGAGAAGTTCGCCCAGCTCTATCTCGCTCAGGGGCAGGTCGCCAGCGCCGAGCTGCGGGCCTACACGGGGCCAGGCCGGGCGGCCCGGCTCGACCAGCTGCAGCTTGCAGCGCGCCGGGCCAGGATCGATGCAGAGGCAGCCGCTGACCGGCTGGCTGGCGAGCCAGCGCACGGCGCGGTCAGTGTCAGTCTCGCCGTCGGCCTGGAGTCAGCCGGGTACCGGATCGCCCAGGGCTTGCTCACGCTCATTGCGGCAGCCCGCGCTCACCAGGCGGCCACGGCCACGGCCATAGCCCACGGCCAGCCCGATCCCGACGCCGGCCTCCAGCCTCAGCTTGACCGGCTCGCCGCCGGGCTGCAGCAGGCGACCGAGGCTCTCGCTGCGTGGCTGCGCGAGCTCGGCACGACCGGCGTGCCAGCGCGGCCGGCGCTACCCGACCTGCGGCGCGAGCTGCAGGCCATGTGGACGCCGGGGGACGCCAGCACGCTGACGCCGTCGAGCGCGGCCCGCAACGGGCTGTTCACTGCAGCCGACGCGCTGGTCGATGCCATCAACTCGGCGGCCCATGCGATGTGCGAGCAGGTGTCACGCTCGTAATAAGCGCCGCAGCCGCGACTGCGGCCGCCCGAGCGGCGGCCACTCCGTCCGAGCGGTCTGCGCAGCCCTGCGAGAGCACCACAACGATCAGCTTCTGGCTGCCGTGGCGGACGATAGCGATGCTGCCGGCCAGTCCTGCGTGCCAGCCGCCGCTCGCCGCGTGGCTGGTTCCGGGACTGGCGGGCGCGGCGGCCCAGGCCTGCTGGCCGGCTGCGGCCCTGGCCATCAGGGCTACCTCCGCCGCGCGCGCGGCCGGCGCCAGCGGCGAGACAGCGGAGGTGAGGTCCGCGAGCAGTTGCAGCTGGTCGGCAGCTGTGGTCATCACATCCCGCCAGCCGTCCGCCGGTGCGAAGGTGTGCGACAGCCCCAGCGCCGTTGCGCCTGCGTCGAATCCGTGCGCCCCGCCGATGAGTTGCCACAGCCGCGCGGTCGCCGCGCGGCTGTCGTGGGAGATCATTCTGGCGGCGAGGTGCGCCTGCGCTCTGCTGAGCCGTGCGCTGTGCTGCGCTTGCTGGTGCTGATACAGGAGTACGGCGAGGATGCCGGGGCCAGCGGTGCTTGCCGCTGAGTAGGGCTGGCCGGCCAGGTACTCCGCCTCCGCGCCGGTGGTGCGGTCCCGTACCGCTACCGACAGACGGCCTGGACAGAGCGCCGCAGCCGGGCGGAGCACAGCGGCCAGGCGGAGCACAGCGGCCAGGCGGGCGCCAAGCGCGCCCGCGGCTAATCCGCTGCCCGCATGCCTGCCGTGGCCGGCCGGACCTTGACCGGCGGCGCCGCGAGTAGCTCCCGCGCTGCTGGATCGGGTGCTGGCGGATCCCGTGCTGGCGGATCCCGTGCGGCCCGACCCTGTGCCGCTGGTCGCCGGCTGACCGGCCGGCTCAGTCCGTGAGCTTGCTGCCGTCCGCTCGAACACTGGTGTTATCGGCTTCACGACCGACATGGTGATGCCGACCACCAGCACGGCCATGACCGCGAACACCCCGATGAACACACAGCGTTCCGGCCGGCGCAGCCGCCCCGCATGCGCGGGCCGGCCCTTCACCTCAAACTCCCGCGCACCGCTTCTCCCGTATGCCCGCCACAGCCTGCCGGGGCGCGAGTTCCGGCCGCGAGTCGCATGGACCGTTATTGACGACTTTCGTCAGTACCGCGCAGGCAGGGCTGAATTGTTTCTTATCATCGGTATTTCAAGTCAATCGACGCGCGACAATATAGCAGGCTGCGGCAAAATAAGCGCTAGCCGATTGGGCGGGCGAATTGAAAATGTTACATCGCGAAGGCAGCTCGGCTGGGTGTACTTAATACATAATGGCCGCAATGCCGCGAGCCGCCAAGGCTGACCGGTCTATGCAGGTCAGCACTGTAGCAGGATGGTGCGTGCCGATTTGTTTCGGCGCGTCGGGAGCTTATCGGCCAGCCGTCCGGAATTGCGATCTTCGCGACAAGGATCAGGCGGCTCGATGCCGCGCTGGCACGCGGCCTGGTGCTGCTTGCGGCTCGTCCGGAGTCTTGTCGACGCCAGAAATTGCCATATAGGCAACGGCGATCAGAATGGGCACGAACAGGAACATCGCAACATTGCCGCGACCCCAGTCCAGGCCGCCGAGGTGATGCGCTACGCCCATCCAGTCGGCAATCGATGCGCCAAGCGGCCGCGTGATCGTGTAGGCGAACCAGAACGCGAACACCGAGTTCATGTGCAGCTTCCAGTGGGCTACCAGCGGGATCGCGATGATCACCAGGAACAGCACCGCAGAGGAGAAGTAGCCGATTCCCACGGTCGTGGCGGTAAGGTCGCCGAGCGCGGTGCCGAGCGCAAACGTGGCAATGACCGTCAGCCAGTAGAAAACCTCGCGGCGGGGGGTCGTGATGCTGTGGATAGACAGCGTGCCCTCGGTTCGGTACCAAGCGATGAAGATCGCTGCCAGGATGACGGCGAACAGGACTGTCGTCACTGTGTACGGCAGGCCGACAACCACATGCAGCCCGTCGGCCCCCATCGTGCCGGTGATGCTGACGGCGACGACGGCGAACCAGTAGATCCAGGTGTTGTATCGCTTCGTCGCGAACTGCAGCGCGAGCGCGACAGCCAGCACAACCACACCGACGGCACCGTCGACCAGCGTGCCGTACCGGGCGTAGAGGAAGTCGGAAGTAGCCTCGCCCATGCCGGTTGAAGCGATCTTCGCGATCCAGAACCAGATCGTGATCTGGGGCACTTTCGTAACACCCAGTCGCATCCGGCCGCTAACCGCTGTTACCTGTCCTGCCATGACGCACAGGATGCCATAACCGCATGAGTGATAGCCGCCGCCCCGAGCGAACACTGGGTCAAGATCATGCCCGGCTGGCGGGGCACGGCAGCGCGCCCGGAGGCGCTGCTGGCCCCGGGGGCACCGGCTCCCGGCTGGCCCGGTGCTGCCGAGCGGTATCCTCGCTGACGACCTGAGAAGCTGTGGCCAGGTCGGGTGAGCCTGCGAGCCAGCCGCGAGCGGGCCAGTCCGCGACCACCGCCGGGCCGACCACTCGGTCCGACACTGACCAGTCTGGCGTGATTCACTCATGGCTGTGCCGCACCCTGACTCCGTGTCCTCGCCTGCCCCTGCCGGGTCTGCTACCCGCGCAGGGAGCCTGGTGCGCAGGCCAGTGGCTCGCGCGGTCGCGCAGGCGCGGCCTGCCTCCGACAGCGTGTGGTGGCTCGTCCTGGTAGCCGCGGCATTCACCGCCGCGCAGCTGGTCTTCGTGGTCTCGAAGCTTCAGCTGAGCTGGGACGAAACGGTCTACATCAGCCAGGTCGCCATCCACTCGCCTGCGGCTTACTTCGATCCCGCCCGGGCGCGCGGCATCCCGGTGCTGGTCGCGCCGGTCACGCTGCTCACGTCCTCCGTCCTGGCGCTGCGGATCTACCTGTCGCTGGCCTCGGGGCTCGCCCTGTTCCTTGCCCTGCTGGTCTGGCGGCCGCTCCGGCCGGTCTGGCAGCTCGCGCTCGGCGGTGTGTTTTTCGCAGGGCTCTGGGTCACCCAGTACTACGGCCCGCAGGCGATGCCCGACCTGTGGGTCGCCTTCAGCGCGCTCGCCGCGGTCGGCTTCTTCCTGCGGGCTGTGCTTCCTCCCGGCCGGCAAGCCGGCCGGGAAGCGCGCTCTGTACCCCTAACTGGGCGGGAAGCGACCCTGGCCGGGGCAGTGGCACGGCCGAGCCGCGGCAACCTTGCCGGGCTGGCCGCCTGCATTGGCGTTGCGGCCCTGGTCCGGCCGGGTGACGCCCTGTACCTGGGCGGTGCGCTGGGGATCGCCGTGCTCGCGGTCCGCGCCTGGCGGTCCTGGCCGCTGCTGGTCGCGATCGCGGCCGGCTTCGTGGCTGGCGCGGCCGAGTGGGTCATCGAGGCCTACGTTCGCTTCGGCAGTCCGCTGCGGCGGCTGCACCTGGCCGGCCTCGAGCAGGGCGGTTTCGGCTTTCATCTCGCGATCTGGGACGAGCTGCGCGCCCTGAACGGCCCGACCCTCTGCCGGCCGTGCACGGTCGGCCTGCGCTACCCGGAGATCAGCCTGTGGTGGCTGGCGCTGCCGGTGCTGGTCTTCCTCGGCGCACTTGCGGCGCGCCGGGCCGGGCGCCTGTCCTCCTCTGTCCTGGCTGCTGCGTGCGGCGTCGCGATCGCCTTCCAGTACCTGTTCCTGATCGGCTACGCGGCTCCCCGGTTCCTGCTTCCGGCCTACGCGCTCCTGAGCATCCCGGTGTCCGACCTGGCGGCCGGCCTGATCACTGGCGTGCGGCGGGACCTGCGCCCTGGCGTGATCACCCTGATCGGCGTCGCGCTGGTCGTTCAGCTGATGGTGCAGAACGCCGTCCTCACACACCAGGTGTCGGAGAAAGCCGGCTACTTCGGCAGCTACGGCATCATCGCAACCGACCTGCACCGCATCGGGGTACGCGGACCGTGCCTGATCAAGGGCGTGCAGTACATCCCGATTGCCTACTACGCCGGGTGCAACTCCCAGGAGTCAGCCGGCGCGGCGGAGCGGCACCAGGCGCATGAGTCGCTCGTCTACATCGACAAGATCGGCAAGCTGCCGCCGGCCTACGCGCGCGGCTGGACCCGCTACCAGCTGCCTGGCATCAAGTCTGACCTGCTGAACGTCCAGGCTTACGTGTCGAGGTCCGGGTAGCCGCAGGCCCACGCGTCGGCCACCATCTCCTGCAGGCCGCGCTCCAGCCGCCAGCCGAGGTCAGTGCCGATGCGCGCTGAGGATGCGATCAGGACTGCCGGGTCGCCGGCCCGGCGATCTGTGATCCTCGCCGGGATCTCCAGCCCGGTGACCTCCCGGCAGGCTGCGAGCACCTCGAGGACCGAGTAACCGGTGCCGGAGCCAAGGTTGTAGATCTTGTGCTCGCCTGCGGCGCATGCGGCCAGTGCCAGCAGATGCGCCCGGCCCAGGTCGGCGACGTGGACGTAGTCGCGGATGCAGCTGCCGTCCGGAGTCGGATAGTCCGCGCCGAAGATGCTGACCGGGTCGCCCGGCGCTCGGACGCTCCGCAGGATGTTCGGGATCAGATGGGTCTCGACCGTGTGCCGCTCGCCGAGCCAGCGGCCGGTTTGCTCCCTAAGGGCACCCGCCACGTTGAAGTAGCGCAGGCTCACCGCGGCGAAGCCGTGCATCCTGGCGTACTCGGTCAGGGCTGTGTCGATCGCGAGTTTCGAGGCGCCGTACGGGTTGATCGGCCGCGTCGGCGCGGTCTCGGCGATCGGGAGGCTCTCCGGCTCGCCGTAGACCGAAGCGGTCGAGGAGAACACGATCGTCCGCACGCCAGCCGCACGCATCGCATCGAGCAGGGCCAGCGTGCCGCCGAGATTGTCGCTCCAGTACAGGCCCGGCTGGGCGACAGACTCGCCGACCAGCGACCTGGCAGCGAAGTGGAGCACGCCCTCGATGCCGTCGGTGAGCACCTTGGCCGCGGACTCGCGGAGGTCGCCGCGCACGAACCTGGCCCCGGACGGCACTGCGTCGGCGTGCCCGGTGGACAGATCGTCCAGCACGGTCACGTCGTGCCCCGCCTCAAGTAGCTGGGCAGCGACCACGCTGCCGATGTAGCCGGCGCCGCCGGTGACGAGCAGTCTCATGCGGAGTCTCCCTGGGTTGCTGCCACCCGGTGAGAATACTGGCCGACGTAGCCGGCTCGCGGCCGCCCGGGGACCCGTCCCCGTGGCTTGTCGGGAGCAGTGCTCCGGCGAGGGTCAAGGCGGCCTGAATTAGTAAGCCCAGCCTTATCAGGATAGCCTTAGCTTATGGCGTACAACCTTGACGTCAGCGAGGAGCTTGACGTCAGCGAGGTGGCCGACGCGCTGCGGGTCAGCGTCGGCCTGCTGAGGCGCCGGCTACGCCAGGTCAAGGCAGCCGAGGGCGAGGTGACCCTGCCAGAGAGCGCGGCTCTCGCCAGGCTGGATCGCGGCGGGCCTGCCACCTCAAGCGAGCTCGCCCGGCTCGAGCAGATCAGCCCGCAGTCCATGGGAGCCACTCTCGGCGGACTCGAGGCCCGTGGCCTGGTCGCGCGGCGGCCTGACCCGGCCGACGGCCGGCGTGCCGTGCTGTACCTCACGCCGGCCGGGCAGGCGGTGCTCCGGGACCGGCGCAACGAGAGCACCCAGCGCATCGCGCAGGCGATTGCGGCCGGGTTCACAGTCGCGGAACAGCGTCAGCTGCTGGCAGCCGCTCGACTGCTTGAGCGGCTGGCCCAGGACATCTGAGCTCACGACAGCCAACCGGGACAGGAGAATGGCGAGGAAGCCGGAGACCACGGCAGGCGATCGCTACAAGTGGGTAGCCCTGGCGAACACCACGGCGTCCATGTTCATGGCGACCCTCGACGGGTCGATCGTGATCATCGCGATGCCGGCCATCTTCCGCGGCATCCACCTGGACCCGCTCGCGCCGGGCAACATCGTCTACCTGCTGTGGATGATCATGGGCTACCGGCTGGTGCAGGCAATCCTGGTCGTCACCGTCGGGCGCCTCGGCGACATGTACGGCCGGGTGAAGATCTACAACGCCGGGTTCGTGGTCTTTACCATCGCGTCCATCCTGCTGTCCTTCGATCCGTTCATCGGCGGCCACGGCGCGATGTGGCTGATTGGCTGGCGGATCCTGCAGGCGATCGGCGGCTCGATGCTGATGGCTAACTCGGCAGCCATCCTGACCGACGCGTTCCCGGCCGACCAGCGGGGCTTCGCCCTCGGGACCAACCAGATCGCGGGCCTGGCCGGCCAGTTCGTCGGCCTGGTCGCCGGCGGCCTGCTCGCGGCTATCGACTGGCGCGCGGTGTTCTGGGTCAACGTCCCGGTCGGCATCTACGGCACCATCTGGGCCTACTACCGGCTCCGCGAGCGTGGCGAACGGCACCGGGCCAGGATCGACTGGTGGGGCAACATCACGTTCGCGCTCGGTCTCGGCGGCCTGCTCGTCGGCATCACCGTGGGCATCCAGCCGTACCGGCATCACATCATGGGCTGGGAGAACCCGGTCGTCATCGGCCTGCTAGTCGGCGGCATCGCCCTGCTCGCCGCCTTCGCGATCATCGAGAGTCACATCGCGGAGCCCATGTTCCAGCTCAGCCTCTTCCGCATCAGAGCGTTCACGGCAGGCAGCATCGCCGGGCTGCTGGTCGCCATTGCCCGCGGCGGCCTGCAGTTCATGCTGATCATCTGGCTGCAGGGGATCTGGCTGCCGCTGCACGGCTATAACTACTCGGATACGCCGCTGTGGGCGGGCATCTTCCTGCTCCCGCTCACGGCAGGCTTCCTGGTATCGGGCCCGACCTCCGGGATCCTGTCCGACCGCTTCGGGACCCGCGGCATCGCGACCGCCGGGATGGCCGTATTTGCGGCGAGCTTCATCGGGATGATCTTCCTGCCCGTGTCGTTCCCGTACTGGGCATTCGCGGTCCTGATCGCTGCCAACGGCATCGGCAGCGGCATGTTCGGCGCGCCTAATTCCTCGTCGATCATGGGCAGCGTCCCGGCCCGGCAGCGCGGCGCGGCGTCGGGCATGCGGTCGACGTTCCAGAACTCCGGCACGGCGCTGTCGATTGGTATCTTCTTCTCGCTCATGATCGCCGGGCTGGCGGCCAGCCTGCCGCGCACCATGACCCGCGGCCTGCTCGCACATGGCGTGCCGTCGCACACCGCCCACCAGATCGGCAGCCTGCCGCCGGTGTCGTCGCTGTTCTCGACCGTCCTCGGCGTGAACCCGGTGCAGCACCTGCTGACCGTCTACGGTGAACTGTCCAGGCTGCCGGCCGCCAGCCGCCAGATCCTCACCGGCCGGACGTTCTTCCCCGGCCTCATCGCCGGGCCTTTCCACGATGGTCTGGTGGTGGTGCTGATCGTCTCGGCGAGCCTGGCCGTGATCGCCGGCCTCGCCTCCCTGCTGCGCGGCACCAGCAGCACCGGCCAGGATGCCCCGGCCCGGGCGGCCACGCTCGCCCGCACCGCCGCCCGGCCAGCCGACGAGCCCGACGACGTCTAATCAGCCGACGCACGCAAGGAGATCAGTTGACCAGCCCACAGCCCGTGATCGACCCCAAGCGCACCGCACTGCTCCTGATGGATTACCAGGCAGGCGTGGTCGCCATGGTGCCCGACCCTGACACGCTGCTGCAGCGCGCCGTCGAGGCGATTGCACTCGTCCGCGCGCACGGCGGGCGGATCGGCTACGTCAGGGTCGGGTTCGAGGACGCTGACTACGACGCGTTCCCGGTCACCAGCAGCATGGGCCAGCGCATTCTCGCGGCTGACCGAACGGCCTATCACGCGGACGCGGCGGCCACTGCAATTCATTCCCGGGTAACGCCGGAGCCAGGGGACATTGTCGTCCGCAAGACGCGGGTCGGCGCGTTCTCCACTACCGACCTGGACGAGCAGCTCAGGCGCGATGACATCGACACGCTCATCCTGGCTGGCATCGCCACCAGCGGTGTCGTGCTGTCCACCGTCAGGGACGCCAGCGACCGCGACTACCGGCTCTTCGTGCTGGCCGATGCCACCGCGGACCGCGACCCGGCCGTGCACGAGTTCCTGCTCGCCGCGATCTTCCCTCGCCAGGCCACTGTGATCACCACCGCTGACCTCGGCGCGCTGCTCGCGGGGTCCGGCCGGCAGCCGGTCTGAGGGGCACGGCATGCCGGGACACGTGAAGCGGCGGGGACGGCCTGAGCCGGGGTCGATTGCCGAAGCGCTGGACATCTTCGGCAGCGAAGTCCGGTTCTACCGCCAGATCGCGTCGGAAGCTGGCGTCCGCGTGCCGGCCTGCTATCTGGCGGCGGACGAGCCCGGCGGCACGCTGCTGGTGCTCGAGGACCTGTCCGGCTGGGCGCCGGGTGCGGATCCGGCCGCCGCAGCCCGGGTGCTCGCCGGGATGCACGCACGCTGGGCGGGTCGCGCCGCACTGCGCTGGCCGTGGCTGCGGCCCGTCGGCGCGGCCGTGGACCTGGTCGAGGACCTCTACCGGAGAACCTGGCCGGACCTGGCGCGTCGCGGCGACCTGCCGCCCGCCGTGCGCGAACTTGGCGGGAAGCTGCTGGGCAAGGTCACCGAGTCCGAGTTCACGGCCGGCCGCGCGGGTCCGCTCA
>Ga0335074_10013286_pt1 | contig 11575 bp, 8 predicted proteins | sample Lox_Sample_23_FD_206715 | JGI IMG/M metagenome (GOLD analysis project Ga0335074, IMG submission 206715) | Soil microbial communities from Loxahatchee National Wildlife Refuge, Florida, United States - Lox_Sample_2.3 | ecosystem: Environmental > Terrestrial > Soil > Wetlands | place: USA: Florida...
GGTGACCATACTGCGAGGGTCCCACCCGTTCCCATCTCGAACACGGAAGTTAAGCCTCGCTGGGCCGATGGTACTGCACGCGAAAGTGTGTGGGAGATTAGGTGATCGCCGGCATAATTATCAAAGCGAAGCCCGCTCTCCGGAGCGGGCTTTTTGCGTTTCTGAGGTAGCTGAACGCAGTCAGTTCCTGGAATCGAACGGAGGTGCACAGGCGGAACTTCCGATGGCAGGGTGGCTGCCAGCATAATTATCAAAGCAAAGCCTGCTCTCCGGATCGGGCCTTTTGCATTTCTGCACTCGTTTGGCCGTTCCAATTTGCCGTCTGGAGCGCCTGGTCAGCTTAGTCTTAAGTTAGGATAAACATGCAACTACGAGAACAAGGGGTCTCTCTAACCGGCTGCGCACGTGCCGTCCGCAGTAAGCTGAGCTTTTAGTGATGAGTTGTAGCTTCGATCTTCTCGCTTTCCGCCGGCGATTGCTGTCGTGGTTTGACAAGGATGCCCGCGATCTTCCCTGGCGACGGTCACGCGATCCCTATGCCATCTGGGTCTCCGAAATTATGTTGCAGCAGACCCGCGTCGCCGCAGTACTCGAACACTACGCGCGCTTCATGCAGCGCTTCACTCGTTTAGAATCCCTCGCAGCCGCAACCGAAGACGACGTTCTGGCTCACTGGAGCGGCCTCGGATACTACCGTCGCGCCCGCCTGCTTCACAAGGCCGCGCGGTTCGTAGCAACCCAGTTTGGCGGCAACCTCCCATCAACAGCTGCAGAACTCCGCGTCCTGCCGGGCGTGGGCGAATATACCGCCGCAGCCATCGCCAGCATCGGCTTCGGCGAGCCCGTCGCCTGTATCGACGGCAACGTCGAGCGCGTGCTCTCCCGCGTCAACGGCTGGGGCGAAGGCAGTGGAACCGCTGGCAGGATTCGCGCAGAAGCCGCCCGCCTACTCGATCCGAAGCATCCCGGCGATTTCAACCAGGCGATGATGGAGCTGGGCGCTTTGGTTTGCCTGCCGCGCGCCCCGCGCTGCTCGGAATGTCCGATACGCGAGCAATGCCGGACCCAGGGCGAACACATCGTTGCCGAACGAAAAAAGATGCGCAGCCGGGAGCTGGCCTACGTTCTCATGCGCCGCATGAAACCAACAGGCAATTCCGCGCATAGCAAGGCCGAGGTCCTGCTCGTGCAGCGCCCGAACGACGTGTCCCTCATGCCCGGATTGTGGGAGCTTCCGGAACTGAAGCACTGGCACTCCACCGAGGGCAGCCAGGTCCTCAATCTCCGTCATTCCATCACCGATACCAATTACTACGTAACCGTTTACCAGCTTCAACCGGTGGAGCACAAAAAGCCAGGCAGGCCGAAGGCTGGTGAAAAGTGGTTTGCTGTCGACGAGCTGCACACGCTTCCGCTCACCGGCCTTGCGCGAAAGGCCCTCAAGAGGCTCCGGGCATGGCCCGGGTATGATGCCCATGGCCCCGTTGTCAGATTGGATGAGGTGCGGGCAGGGCATCCGTTGCCGGACTAAGCTTTCTTAGACCTAAGCCAGCTTTCAATCGCGTACTTGTCACCGCAACAATGCCATACGACAATGGGTTTCAGACATTGGGCTCGCGACACATTAAAATAATGACGAAGGCCAGGCTGTTGTAGGCAAATTGAACGGCCCTCCCATCAAGGTAAAGCGTGACTCATCAACAAAGAAGCTTATTTTGCCTCCTACCGGTCTTGTCCTTGAGCGTTCTATTGACCGGGTGCCTATCAGCTCCGTCCAGATCAACCTTAAGCACAAACGCATTTGACTTTGGGAAGGTCGCAGCCCCTCAAACTTCCACGCGCGATGCTGTGACCATTACGAACACCGGAAAGTCCACTACATACATCTCAGCAACGGTTAGCGGCGACCCCAGCATCAAGTTGGATCCCGGCCTTTCGTGCGGGACCTCGCTGCTTCCAGGCGGCAGTTGCTCCATGGTGGTGAGCTTTACTCCAACCACCCCGGGTTCGATAAGCGGCTCGCTGGCGATCAAATTCTCGGGTGGAATTACTTCGCAGCATACAGTGAGTCTCAAAGGCACGGGGGTGCGGTTGTCGGGTGGTCAAGCGCTCGTTACCACCACAGCGAACCCGCTAGTCGCGCTCTACAGCTACCAGCCGACAGTTCAGGGCATGGTCCATGTCGAGTTTGGCACAGGCACGAACTATGGCACAGTTACTTCTTCTGTTGCCACGCCTTCCAGCGGAGGTCCGGTCCAGATATTTGTCGCCGGCATGAAGCAGAACACCACCTACCACATGCGCGCAGTGGTGACCGAAAAAGATGGCATCGTTGTGGACGATACGGACCACACCTTCACCACCGGCAGCTTCCCTTCAGACATCCTGCCGAAGCTTTCAGCGACCACGGCTGCGGGCGAAACTCCGCAACCGGGCATTGAGTTGGCAGATGCCACGAGCACTATTTCGAACATCAAGTTCCTGGAGGCTTATGCCACTGATCTCCAGGGCAACATTATTTGGGGCTACAACTTTCCCGACCGGCCTTCCCGGTACACGATTATCCAACCGATCAAGCTTTTACCCAACGGCAACTTCATCGTCGTAATCTCGTATCCCTCACAGTTCAAAATCCCGGGGCAGGGCGAGACGCTGACGCCGACAGATGAGAGCGTCGACCTGATTCGCGAAATCGACCTTGCCGGCGATCCGGTCGCGCAGATCACGCTCGATTCGCTGAATGCAAAGCTGGCCGCCGCCGGCCACAGCAACATCAAGCTGGCCGATTTGCACCATGACGTCGCTGTCCTCCCCAATGGCCACCTTATCGTCATGGGGAGCATGCTCAAGGCCTATGGCAACCTACCCGGCTATCCGGGAACGACGAATGTGCTCGGCGACGTGCTTGTGGATCTGGATCAGAATTTCAATGTGAGCTGGGTGTGGAGCGAATTCGATCATCTCGATGTGAACCGGCATCCTATTATATTTCCCAAAAGAGCCTCTATCCAAAATGCGAGCTGGGTAAGCCGGGAGTGGAGCAAACTCGAGCATTGGTTGCGGAAGGTATTTCATCATCACGAGGGGAACCGGTATCCCAAGGCATTTCCTGGCTTCGAAAATGCATTCCCTGACTGGACCCATAGCAATGCTGTACTTTACTCGCCGAGCGACGGTGATTTGCTAGTTTCGGTGCGCCATCAGAACTGGATCGTCAAGATTGATTACGAGGACGGCAAGGGATCGGGAAAGGTTCTCTGGCGTCTGGGCAATGACGGAGACTTTAAGCTGGCAGGAGGAACTGCGCCAGAGGATTGGTTCTATGGCCAGCATGAGCCCTCCCTTGTTGGCAGCCCGACCCGCGGCAAGTTCTCGCTCACATTGATGGACAACGGCTATGGCCGGATTACAGCAAACGGGAAACAGTGCACCAGCTCGGGTCCGGCCTGTTACACCACCGTCCCGGTCATGGCTATTGATGAAGCGGCTAAGACAGCTACCATTACCTACCAACAGAAGATACCTGCGTCGAAGTTCAACATTTGGGGCGGCAACGCGGAGGTGCTCGCAAACGGTGACCTGGAATATGACCTTTGCGCGCAAGGGAAGGGCTCCGAAGTAGACGAGATCAAGATGACGAATCCCGCGCAACCGGTATGGACATTGAAGGAGTCTCCCGCAAACCTATATCGTGCGCACCGAATTCCGAGTCTATATCCCGGAGTTCAGTGGTAGGGGGGCTGGTGACGCGGAATTCAGGAGAACGCAAGTGAGGCTGGCACTTTCGGTCACATTGCTGCTCGTTGCGGGAGCATCGGCCCGAACAGCTCCAGTCCAGACAGCTCCGGTCCTGCACGCGCGAACCGCCGAACCGGCCCCTGCGCCCCAAACTCAGGCAACGCCTGGATATTCGACGCTGCCTGCAAATGCCTCGGGCGAGTTCCAGCTGGACGACAATGGCTCGGTCGTCCAGATTACGATCCAGAACAACCGGCTGGTTGGCTACGTCACCAGGATTGAGGGGAGCGCCGCTCTCACTCTGTTCTTTGACAAGACCTCGCTCGAAGGCAGCCGCATCACTTTTACAACCTATCCGGTTCACGACCTGCACTACGGCTTCAAGGGCGAGATTGTGCGCGGCCATGCGGCGAGCCCTGACCAGACTGGCTTCTACCAGATGGTGGGAGAGCTGACCGAATACCGGGATAACCTGATGCAGCGCCGGACGGTTCACCTGAAGTCGACACCGAGGACGCTGTAGAGGCCCTTCAGTCAACGCAGCGGTTGCCCGTGCGGCCTCCTCCGGGTACTCTCAGTACGATATGCTGCTGCGCCATTTCCATTACTTGCGCCGGGCGGCCTGGGCCGCCTTCCATCACAATATACTCGGCAATTCCAAGTCCGCAGCCTATTCCGCAATCCTGAGTTTATTTCCGGCATTGCTGGTGCTCACCACGTTGCTTGCGTTTCTCCCGGCCACGAACTCGCTGCGCGGCGACGTTCGAGTAGCGTTCAGCAGTATTCTTCCGCCGGACACCATGTTGCTGGTGCAGGCTTATTTCCAGAACAACCACGCGCAATCTATACGAATCATTGGCACTTCAATCTTCATCACTATCGCGGCTGCCACGGGGGTGCTGCTCGCGCTCATGGAGGGCTTCCGGCGGGCCTACAACCTTTCGCGCGGCGAATGGAACTTCTGGAAGGAGCGAATCATTGCCGTCGCGCTCGTTCCCGGCACGCTGGTGCCCATGATCTTCGCCACCATACTCGTCGCCTTCGGACACGTCATTGAGCGCTGGATGATCGATATCGCTGGCCACGAGCTGCGTTTCTGGGTGATCTTCTTCTGGCGCGTGATGCGTTGGGGCCTGGCGACGGCGACCAGCGTCGCCACGCTCGGCGTCATTTACCACTTCGGCACGCCGGGCCCGCGTCCCTGGAAGCACGTCATCCCTGGCGCCTTGTTGGCCACCGTCACCTGGTTTCTCGTAACCCTCGGCTACGGATGGTATGTCACCCGCCATGCAGACTATTCCATCGTTTACGGACCGCTTGCGGCCGGTATCGCCACGCTCGTATGGCTCTACATGGTCTGCATCACGATTCTTATGGGGGCTGAATACAACGCGCAGATATTCCCCATCCGCCGATCCGGAAACCGCGACGATAAGTCCGAGGCTGATAAAATTGAAAATGGTTTCACTACTCAAAACGTTGTTGGGGGATAGATGAACTTTACGCTTACCGGGCCGGGTTCGATCACAGGCTCGCCGCGCCGGGCGAAGATTGTGGGCACGCTGGGACCGGCATCTAACAATGAAACGACATTTCGCGCTCTAGTGCGCGCGGGCCTCGACGTGGCCCGGCTGAACTTCTCGCACGGCACACATCCGGAAAAATTGGAGCTCATCGAGATGGTGCGCAAGGTCGCAGCCGAGGAGGGCACGGAGTTATGTATCCTGGGCGACCTTCAGGGACCGAAAATCCGCACCGGCAAACTGGAGAATCATACTCCGGTGCAGTTGGAAGCAGGCAAAAAGCTCATCATCACCCCCCGCGACGTCACCGGCAACGCCGAAGTCATCTCCACCACATTCCTTACCCTTGCTGAAAATTTAGATGCCGGAGCGCGCATTCTGCTCTCTGACGGGCTCATCGAACTCCGCGTGATCGCCGTTACGGGCGAAGACGTAGAGTGCGAGGTCATCAACGGCGGGCTGCTGGGTGAAAACAAGGGCATCAACCTGCCCGGCATTGCCGTCCGTGTGCCCTCGCTCACCGAAAAGGATGAAGTTGATCTCGAATTCGCTGTGCGGAACGGCGTGGACGCGATCGCAGTTTCGTTTGTCCGCACGGGCGACGATGTGCGCCTGGTGAAGCAGCGCATTGCGGCTCTCGGGACCGACACTTGGGTGATCGCCAAGCTCGAAAAGCCGCAGGCCATCGAACATCTCGAAGAGATCCTGGATATCGCGGACGGTATCATGGTGGCTCGCGGAGACCTGGGCGTCGAAGTGCCTCCGGAAAAGGTCCCGGCCATTCAGAAGTACATCATTCGCCGTGCGTCCGAGCATCGCAAGCCCGTCATCACCGCCACGCAGATGCTCGAATCGATGATTGAGAACCCACGCCCGACGCGCGCCGAAGCCAGCGACGTCGCCAACGCGATCTATGACGGCACCGACGCCGTGATGCTCTCCGCTGAGAGTGCCGCCGGCAAGTATCCGGTGGAGGCTGTGAAGATGATGGGCCGCATCGTCGTCGAGACCGAGTCCCAGATCGGTGAAACCTGCGCGCCGCATGACGTTCGACCGAGTACGCGCCTCTCAATTGCAGAGACCATCTGCGAGTCCATGGCGCACGCCGCCCAGGATCTCGACGTAAAGGCTATTGCGGTGTTCACGGAGACCGGCACAACCGCGCGCCAACTTTCCAAGTACCGCCCAGTCCCGCCGATCTACGCACTTTCCAGTGTCGCCGCGGCCATCAACCGCATGTGCCTGTTGTGGGGCGTCCACCCCATCAAGTGCGCAAAGGCCAATACCACGGAGGAAATGATCGACATGACCGAGCGGCTGCTTGAGGAGAAAGGCTATGCCGCTCCGCAGGACATCATCGGCATCGTCGCCGGTACGCGGACGAAGTCCGGTTCTACGAACTTTCTGCGATTGCACGTCCTCGGCGACAGACTTGGCGATGTTCATAAGGAGCAGGTCGCAGAAGTGGCCATCGCGCGATAGCCTGGCCCCAAAGCGGAACGCTCCGACCTGGCCATCTCTTAAAACAGACCCGATGCTCCCTCACATCGGGTTTTTCCATTTTTCCTCTTAGACTTTTCTATGACAATAAGCCAATGGGCCGCATCCGCATCCTCACCGACCAGGTAGCCAATCAGATTGCCGCAGGCGAAGTCGTCGACCGCCCCGCGTCGGTGGTGAAGGAGCTGCTGGAGAATTCCCTCGATGCGGGCGCGACGAAAATCGTCGTCGAGGTCGAGGCCGGCGGCCGCAAGCTCATCCGCATCTCCGACAACGGACACGGCATGGTACGTGACGATGTGCTACTGGCCTTTGAGCGCCACGCCACGTCAAAGATCCGCTCCAGCGACGACCTGCTCTCAATCACGACTCTGGGCTTCCGCGGCGAGGCGCTGCCCTCCATCGCATCTATCGCCCGTGTCGAGGTTGAGACGCGCGCGTCCGAAGAGCCCAGTGGAACCCATCTCGAAATCACCGGCGGCAAAATCTATCGCGTGGAAGATGCGGGGGTGCCGCAGGGCGTCACCATCACCGTGCGCGATCTATTTTTCAACACGCCCGCGCGGCGCAAGTTTCTGCGGGCGGAATCGACCGAGCTCTCTCATGTAACCGCTCTGGTTACACATTACGCGCTTGCACATCCTGACAAGCACTTCGAGCTGCACTCGGCCAGCCACGCTCTGCTTATCGCTCCGCCCGTGCAGAAACCATCGGAGCGCATCTTTCAGATCTTCGGCCGCGACACGCTCGACCAGCTGCTCCCGGCTGCGGCAGAGCGGCCCTTCGACCGCTCCGGCCTGCCGGAGCCACCTCCGTGGAAGCGCGATGAACACTATACGCCGCCAGAACCCGGCTTCCTGCGCATCAGTGGTTTCGTCTCGAAACCCGAGCTGCAAAAGCTCAATCGGAACTCCATCTACATCTTCGCCAACCAACGTCTCATCCGGGACCGTCTTATCCTGCACGCCGTCAGCGAGGCGTACCGCAACGTCATCCCGCCAACGTCGTTCCCCGTCGTGCTGCTTTTCCTGGAAATGCCCGCGCACGAGGTTGATGTGAACGTTCACCCGGCCAAGACCGAAGTCCGCTTCCGCCAGCAGTCCTTTATACACGACTTCGTCCGCGACAGCATTCGCAACACACTGGTCAAAGCGCGCCCCGCTGCGGAGTTCCTCTCTGCACTTACTGCCACTCCAAACGCGACCCCCGCGCTCATGCCGGACATCTCCCCATTGCCTGACGCCGACGCACCTTCGCCCTCCATCGATCTTCGCGACTCCGAACCGCCTGCGCGCGCTGAAAATGCAGCCACCTTAGCGTCGGCGGGGACTGGAGCGCAGCCCGCCCCCGACCTCGTTCTCACCGAACCCGAGTTGCTGCCCGAGAGGTTGAACCTCCCGTTCGCGGCGACAGAAGCGGTTGGTCTGCAGGGTGTTGGTGTAGTTGCGCCACAGGCTACCTCCAGCAACCTGAACGCCCTCGCCTCGCTTAAGCCTCTGGGCCAGTTGCGGGAGTCCTTCATTCTGGCCGTCAACGACGAAGGCCTGTGGATCGTCGACCAGCACGTCGCGCACGAGCGCGTGTTGTTCGAGAAGATCCTGCGCGAGCGGAAGGTGGAACGAGCCGAGCGGCAGCGTCTGCTCATGCCCCTGCTGGTCGACCTGCTTCCGCAGCAGATGGTCCTGTTTACCGAAATTGCCCACGAACTGGAGCGCAACGGGTTTGAGGTCGAACCCTTCGGGCCGCACACCATCGCAGTCAAGGCCGCTCCCACAGGCCTCGATCCCGCTCGTCTGGAACGGATGCTCATGGAAGTTCTGGAGCAGGCAGGCGATCCCGCGCAGCGCGAAAATATGGAGACGCTCCGGGCGGGCATCGCGGCCTCCATTGCCTGTCACTCGGCAATCAAGGTCAATATGCCGCTCGATGTAAAGCGCATGGAGTGGCTATTAGGCGAGCTGGCCAGGACCGAGCATCCGACAAGCTGCCCGCACGGCCGGCCCATCGCCCTCAAGTACAGCTGGAAGGATATTCAGAAGGCCTTCAACAGAATCTAGCTGCCTCTACGAAGCGGGAAGAATCCCTTTCCCCGCAATCGCCACGTTGTCCCGTGTGGTGCCCTTCACCAGATACATCGTCGTATCCGCCGAGCGAATAATCTCATGCACCGTTGCACCGTCTTCCGGCCAGGTGGCAACGCCAAAGCTTGCCCGTATCTCCAGTGACAATACGTTCCCAAAGCGGCGCTCGCGCATGTTCTTCAAGATGCGCTCGGCCACAATTTGCGCCGCTCTCTTGCCCGCACCTGGCAGCAGAATCACGAACTCGTCGCCGCCGTACCGGAAGACGATGTCCTGCCTTCGCAGCCCGGCGCGCAGCGTCTGCCCGACCTCACTCAAAATGTGGCTGCCCACCAGATGCCCATGCCGGTCGTTGACGTCCTTGAAGTGGTCAATGTCGATAAAGATCAGGCTGAACGGCGCGCCGCCATGCGTGGCGGCGTCAGAATACTCTTCGAGCATCCGGTAAAGGTGTCGCACGTTGTAAAGCCCGGTGCAGTCATCGGTAATCGTCAGCTCCTGTATGCGTTCCACCGCGCGCGCATTGTCAATAGCAATGGCTGCATAGTCGCAAAGCACATGCAGAAACGAGATCGTGTAATCAGTCAGCGAATCCAGTTGGGCATTGAACAGCTGGATCACTCCCAATGTGCGATTGCGTGATCGCAGTGGCATGCAGATCGCGGAATGGATGTGGAAGCTTGACACGTAGGCTCCCTGGGTCAGCGGTGCAAAACGAGCGTCATAGCGCGGATCCTCACTGACCTCCGGCACAATCAGGCTCTCGCCGTGCTGGGCCACCCATCCGGCAAGCCCGTGGCCCATCGGCACCCGCTGGTCTCGCAGGTCGGCCGAAGCATACCCAACGGCAACTGCATAGTACAGGTCGTTGCGTGCCTCATCCATCAGCAGCAGCGACCACGTCTCCGGCTTGAAAAACTGCTCCATCTGTTGCATGATCGCCCGCAAAATCGCATCGCGGTCGAGCGAAGACGTAAGCGCTCGCGCCACATTGTGAAACACGAGGAGGTCGCGAAGCTTGGAGTCCGTTGTCGGGGAAGCAAGGGCCACTGGACCGGGGATTGAGCCTGGGTTCTTCATACAAATGGTGTTTGAAGCTAATTGGCGATATTAAGATGCGCGCCGTCGCGGCGGGAGATGTCCAAGGTAACTAGGGAAGCTGCGAGCAACAATCCACCGGCCGCTGTCCGGCCCCCTAGTGCACCACATGTGACGCGACCAGCGTCAGGCCGAACGCCACTACGGAAATAATCGTCTCGCACACCGACCACGTCTTGATCGTGTCGCCCACGCTCATGTTGAAGTACTCCTTCACCAGCCAGAATCCGCCATCGTTGACATGGGAAAAGATCAGCGAACCCGCCCCCGTGGCAATCGCCAGCAGCTCTGGACGCACGTTCGGGCTTTGCAGCGCAACCGGAGCGACAATCTGTGCTGCGGTTGTCATCGCCACGGTCGATGACCCTGTGGCCAGCCGGATAAGCGCGGCCAGCAGCCACGCCAGAAACAGCAGCGAAATGTGACTGTGCAGGGCCAAAGTGATCATGGCCTTTGCTGCTCCGCAGTCATAAAGTACGCGGCCAAAGCCGCCTCCCGCGCCGATGAGCAGGGTGATCATTGCCGTGGGAGCCAGGCATTCGTTCGTGTATTTCAGTATCGTCTGCCGGGTCAGGCCCCGCATCTTGCCCATCGTGTAAAAGCTGAACAGTGCGCCAATCAATAGTGCGATATCGTCATTGCCGATAAAGCTCAAGATTTCGTATAGCCGGGTGCCCGGCTTTGCCACCGCACTCGCCCAGCTTCCTATCAGCATCAGCAAAACCGGCAGAAGAATCGTAAGCAGCGTCAGCCAGAAATTCGGCAGGCTGCGGCTCTCATCACGCTCGGCAAACTGCTCAGCCATCGGGTTCTCTTCCGGCAACTTCACGTGCGGCGCAATCAGCAGCGCGTAAAGAGGTCCCGCAATAATCGCAGTTGGAATGCCGATTAGCAGCGCATAGAAGATCGTGCGCCCGACATTGGCATGGAAGATCGACACTGCCAGCATTGCCGCCGGGTGCGGGGGCACCAGCCCGTGCACTACAGAAAGCCCTGCGACCATGGGCAGCCCCACCAGCACCAGCGAAGTCTGCGTCTTACGCGCAACCGTATATGCGACCGGGATGATCAGGACAAAGGCCACCTCAAAGAACGCGGGCAGTCCCACGATCAGGGCGATGACCATCATGGCCCAGTGCACCCGTTTCGGCCCAAACAGGCGGATCAGTGTATAGGCAATCTGGTCGGCCCCGCCGGACTCGGCCATCATCTTGCCCAGCATGGTGCCCAACGCCACAATTACCGCAATATGACCAAGCGTCCCTCCCAATCCCGCTTCAAAGGAGTGGATGATGGCATGGGCGGGCATCCCGGTGACGATCGCCAGTGCCAGCGAAACCACCAGCAGCGTAATGAAAGGGTTCAGCTTGACGACTGCGATCAGGACGATCAGTCCGATCACAGCAACCAGGGCAGAGATGAGGAGGAAAAGGCTATGGTGATCGATCATTGACCTGCCTTGTATGCTACGCAATCAATCTCCACCTTGCAGTCCACGACCATGCTGGAGACTACGCAGGCCCGTGCCGGCGGATGCTCACCGAAATACTCCCGAAACACGGAGTTGAAGGCCGCGAAATCGCGCGAGTCCTCAAGCCAAACACCGCAGCGCACCACATGCTCCGGCCCGTAGCC
>Ga0335074_10013287_pt1 | contig 11575 bp, 14 predicted proteins | sample Lox_Sample_23_FD_206715 | JGI IMG/M metagenome (GOLD analysis project Ga0335074, IMG submission 206715) | Soil microbial communities from Loxahatchee National Wildlife Refuge, Florida, United States - Lox_Sample_2.3 | ecosystem: Environmental > Terrestrial > Soil > Wetlands | place: USA...
CCTGATTGCCGGCGGGATGGCGGCGGCGCTGCGCGAGCCGGCAGTCATCCGCGGCCTGATCGGCGGGCCGGCGCACGCCAGCATGGCAGCGCTGCTGCTGTGGTCCGGCGTCAGCGCGCACGAGGTGATTGCCGATTGGACGCGGATCGGATCAGTGGCGGAGGCGCGAGCCTTCGCCGATGCAGTCGATAACATGCCGCGTTCGGTCCCGGCTGGGGAGACGGCGATCGGCGAAGCCCTGCTGGCGGCAATCGAACTGCTCGCCCGCGCGCCGGCAAAAGCCACCCGGCAGGTGGTCGATGTGATCGGCGACGGACGGTCCAACGCCGGGATCCCGCCGGGCCCGATCCGCGACCGCATGGCGGCGGCGGGCATTACCATCAACGGCCTCTGTATTCTTCACGAGGAGCCCGACTTGCTGCAAAGCTATACCAATGAGGTAATCGGCGGGCCGGGTGCCTTCGCGGTGACCTGCAAGGATTACGCGGAGTTTGGAGCGGCGATGCGACGCAAGCTGTCGCGCGAGGTGGGCGTGCCTGTCGCGTGAAAGGCTCGATCGATATTGCGCCTCCGCTCACGTGGAGCCGACAGCAGCTCGCTCTCCGTATCGTCGTTGCTGCCGTTTTCGCCATCGCCATTGCGATGCGCTTGTACGGCCTCAATGGCCGATTCGACTTCGACGGCTATGACGAAGGGGTGTACTGGCAAACACTGCGGGCGATGAGCGCCGGCTTCAGTCTCTACGGGCGGATATTCTGCTCGCAGCCGCCGGCTTTCCCGTTGTTCATTTATCCGTTCTATGTGTCGTTCGGTTCGACGATTGTAGCAGCCCGCTTCGGGGTCGCCGCGCTTTCCTTGCTGGGTCTTGCCGGGGCGTACCTGCTGGGCAAGGCACTCGCCGGACATGTCGGGAGCATCGCGGCATTGGTCATCGTTGTCGCGACGCCATCATATCTGGCAGCGTCGCAGACGCTCCAGGCGGAAGGGCCGGCAACCGCGCTTTTGTTTCTGACCGTGGGTGCCGCGTTTATGTGGTGGCAGCATCCGATAGGTCGAAGGGGTGCTTCGTTCGCGATGTTGTGCGGCGTTTCGCTTGCGTTGGGCACGCTTGTGAAGTTGCTCGATGTTACGGCAATCGTTCCTGTCCTGGTGCTTGTCTTCGGCCGCCTTTGGCAGATCCGGCGAGAGGCGGGCTGCCGAACCGCAACCGTTCTATGGCCGATCGGCGGCGCAATCGCCGCGGCTGCTGTCGCGTCGCTGGTCGTTCTGGCGCCCATTCTGAGCTCACTGCCGGCAGCGATGCGGCAGGTAGTGGCGTTCCACATTGCGGCAAGAGGTGCGGTAGGTAGCTCGGAGTCCAGAAATATTTACGTCCTCTACCACTTCGTGATTGATAATGCAGTGCTCGGCATAGGAGCGGCTGCAGGTATCGTCGTCGCGGCGCGGCGACATGACTGGCGCATCGTTCCTTTGGTTGCGTGGGTTCTGGTCACCTGCACCATCCTTCTTATGCAGATTCCGCTCTTCCCGCGCCACGCCATCATGCTCATCCCGCCGTTGGCCGCGATGAGTGCTCTGGCTTTGCATGACCTGCCTGCAACGGGCCCGATGCAACACGTTACGCATTTTTCGAGGCGAAAAGCTGCCGTCCTGCTTCCTCTGGCTGCCACTCTTGTGGGCGCTCCATGGTTCTACGTGTATTATCATACGCACGGCATTCGAACGGGAAGCAGCAAAACCGGACGTGCGGCGCTGATCGCGGCAGACTTGGAACGCACGACAACACCTGATCAGTGGGTTATCACCGATGCGCAATTTATTGCAGGGTTGGCGAATCGCGACACGCCGCCCTGGCTGGTGGATACTTCCTCGGTGCGCATCAACAGCGGGTACCTGACCGTTGCCGAGCTAATTCAGGCGGCGTCCGATCAGCAGGTCCATGCTGTGCTGTTCGCGACTGATCGCTTGGCACGCACGTCCCTCATCGGGTTCCATTCCTGGGTCGCGCAACACTATTATCCGCTCCGCACATACGGCTCAGGGATCGAGCTATGGATACGGTAGGGCCAGGTGCGGCAGAGAAGGGATGATGCCATGCCAGAGGAGGTGCAAGGAAGCACGGGGAAGAGCGCCCGCCTGCGAGCGGCGATCGTAACGGTTACCCCGTTCCAGCAGAATTGCAGTATCGTCTGGGATGAGGAAACCAAGCGTGCCCTGGTGATCGATCCGGGCGGCGAGGTGCCGCACATCGCCGATGCGATCTCGCGGCTCGGCGTCACCGTCGAGCGAATCCTGCTCACGCACGGGCATATCGACCACGCCGGCGGTGCGGCCGAGCTGGCCGAAGTGCTGAGCAACGTGCCGATCGACGGACCGGACCAGCGCGACCGCTTCCTGCTGGACGGACTCATGGCACAGGCGAACAGCGTCGGGTTTGCCGGGGTGCGCAACGTCACGCCGACACGCTGGCTGCTCGAGGGCGACCATGTGAGCCTTGGTGCGCACCGGTTCGAGGTGCTGCATTGCCCCGGCCACACGCCCGGCCACATCGTTTTCGTGAACCAGGTCGCGCGCTTCGCGATCGTCGGGGACGTGCTGTTCCGCGGTTCGGTCGGGCGGACCGATTTCCCGTACGGCGATCACGATGCGCTGATCGGCGCCATCCGCGACAACCTGCTGCCGCTCGGCGACGATATTGCTTTTGTGTGCGGCCACGGTCCGGGCTCGACCATCGGTGCCGAACGCCGCGACAATCCCTTCCTGCGGAACCTGGAGGCGTCACCATGAACCTAATGTGGTTCCATCTGATGCGGTACACCAAGCTGTCGGACGACTTCCGAGAGTGGTCGCCGCAACCGATGGCTGCCGCCCAGCGCGCGGTGGTGGCGGCGTTCGCGCCGCAACTGCGGGCAGCGCAATGAGCGTGCTCACCGCGCGCTGCTGCATTGCCGGGGGCGGGCCGGCGGGCATGATGCTCGGGTTTCTGCTGGCGCGGGCCGGCGTCGATGTGCTGGTGCTGGAGAAGCACGCCGATTTTTTGCGCGACTTCCGCGGCGACACGATCCATCCCTCGACGCTCCAGGTGATGGACGAACTGGGCCTGTTGGACGAACTGCTGACGCGCCCGCACAACAAGGCGCCGAGGCTCGGGGCACAGATCGGCGCCGAGTTCATCGAGGTGGCGGATTTTACCCATCTGTCGGCGCGGTGCGGGTTTATCGCCCTTATGCCACAGTGGGATTTTCTCGACTTCCTGGCAGCACATGCGAAGTCTTATCCGAGCTTCCGGCTGATGATGCGGACCGAGGCGACCGGCCTGATCGAGGAAGGCAGTCGTATCGTCGGTCTGCACGCACGTGGACCGGACGGCGAACTGGAGATCCGCGCCGATCTTGTGGTCGCGGCGGATGGGCGGCATTCCGTCCTGCGTCAGGCAGGCGGGTTCAAGGTTTTCGACCTCGGTGCGCCGATCGACGTGCTATGGATGCGGCTGTCGCGGCGCGAGGGCGATCCGAAGCTTTCGATGGGACGTTTCGGCCCCGGATCCGTGTTCGTCACCATCGATCGCGGCGATTACTGGCAATGCGCGCTGGTGATCGCCAAGGGTGGCATCGAGGAGACTCACGCAAGCGGTCTGCCAGCGTTCCGCGCGCGCATTGCCGAACTGGTGCCCGACTTCGTGGACCGCGTGGACGAGCTGAAAAGCTGGGACGACGTGAAGCTGTTGAGCGTCACGGTCAATCGCGCGCGCGAGTGGTGGCGGCCGGGGTTGCTTCTGATCGGCGATGCCGCGCACGCCATGTCGCCGATCGGAGGCGTGGGGATCAACCTGGCGATCCAGGACGCCGTGGCGGCGGCCAATGTTCTTGCGTCCCCGTTGCGCCAGGGTGCCCCCGGCCCCGAAGTGCTGCGGCTGGTCCAGCGCCGGCGAGAAACGCCGACCCGACTGACGCAGGGTCTTCAGGTGCTGTTCCAAAACCGCATCGTCAGCCGCGTCCTGGCGACGCAGCGCACACTCAAACCTCCGCTGCCGATGCGCCTGTTGCAGGAGGTGCCACGGCTGCGCCGGCTGCCGGCACGGGTGATCGGCCTCGGGTTTCTGCCGGAGCATGTGCGGACCTGAGTGCGTGCGGGTGACCGAAGTCAGTTCGGCACGGCTCGCCGCGGCACGTTCGCGGCCAAGCTTCGCGCCCAATAGGTGCGACGTTCGCTGGTGCGCCAACGGCGGACTTCGTCCGCCTTACGTAACAGCGTCGCCAATTAGTCGTTCGACAATGACGCAGTCGCGCCATTGCCCATCAAGCCTGCCGTGTCGCCTGTACATGCCGACTTCCCGAAATCCCATGCGTGCCATCAGTGCCAGGCTCGCAGCGTTTTCGGGGAACACGCGCGAGACGAGCTTCCAGAATCCAGCCGCTGTTGCCGCTTCGATGAGTGCGGCCATGGCGGTGCTGCCAGCGCCGCTGCCGCGATGCCCCCGTGCGACATAGACCGAGAACTCAGCGATACCGACATAACAATCCCGCCTTCGGTAGGAAGAGCCTGCGGCAAAGGCGATAATCGCCACATCTTTTTCGACCACCACGATCGGGTGACGGCGGTCGAACCAGCCGGCGACTTGCCCAGCGGACCGCGGCTCGGTTTCAAAGGTGGCCACCCGGTCGGCGATACCTTCATTGTAGATCGCGGCGATGGCGGCGGCATCCTCAAGCCGGGCAGGTCGGGCGACGAAGCTCATGCCGGGCGGCTGCCTTTCTCATACCACGGACGCGAGCGGCGGACGATTTGGACCACCGAGAGCATCACCGGCACTTCGACCAGCACGCCGACGACCGTTGAGAGTGCTGCGCCGGACTGAAAGCCGAACAGCGCGATTGCCGTTGCCACCGCCAGCTCAAAGAAATTGCTGGCTCCGATCAGCGCCGAAGGCCCGGCCACACACCATTCGACGCCAAGCTTCCGGTTCAGCCAGTAGGCGAGGCCCGCGTTGAAATAGACCTGGATGACGATCGGCACCGCCAGCAGCGCAATCACAACCGGCTGGCGCATGATTTGCTCGCCTTGTAACCCGAAAAGCAGAACCAGAGTGAGCAGCAGTGCGGACAATGAGAGCGGTCCGAGACGCTGAAGCGTGCGGACGAGCGCCGCCGATCCCCCGTGCATCAGCAGCCTGCGCCGCCAAAGCTGTGCCACGACCACCGGCACGACGATGTAAAGCACCACGGAGAGAATTAGCGTGTTCCATGGCACCGCAATCGAGGACAGGCCGAGCAGCAGCGCCACAATCGGCGCGAAGGCAAAGACCATGATCGTGTCGTTGAGTGCAACCTGGCTGAGCGTGAAGTGTGGCTCACCGTCAACGAGGTTCGACCACACGAATACCATGGCCGTGCAAGGCGCTGCCGCGAGCAAAATGAGGCCGGCCGTATAGCTGCTGATCTGCTCCGCCGGCAGCCATGGACGGAACACATGCGCGACGAAGATCCAGGCGAGGAGAGCCATCGAAAACGGCTTGATCAGCCAGTTGACGCCGACCGTGGAGGCAATGCCGCACCAGTGCTGTCCGACCTCACGCAGCGCCGCCGGGTCGATCTTAAGCAACATCGGCACGATCATGAGCCAAACCAACACCGCGACGGGCAGATTGACCTGCACAACGGTCGCGTCACCGATAACATGGAACAGGCCCGGCATCATTTTCCCAAGAGCGATGCCGGTGACGATGCAGAGCGCGACCCACAACGTGAGAAAGCGTTCGAAGACGTTCATCGCCGGCTTCGGCGCGGCGGCGCTGCCGGCGGCTACGGTGGATTCGCTCACGATGCGCGACCTTCGGCAGTATCGGGACGGAGACGACCGATTGCATCGACCTGGCGCTGGAGCGCCATGCAATCGAGTGAGGAGAGCGGCAGTGCGAGGAACAGCTTGATGCGCCGCTCCAGCATGCAGAAAGCGTCGCGGAAGGCGAGCATTTGGCCGCCTGCGCCATCATCCGCAACGGCCGCCGGGTCAGGGATGCCCCAATGTGCTGTCATCGGATGACCGGGCCACACCGGGCACGCTTCGCCAGCCGCCTGATCGCAAACCGTGAACACGAAATCCATTGTCGGCGCGCCCGGTGCCGCGAACTCATCCCAGGGCTTCGCGCGCAAGCCTTCGGCAGCAAAGCCCTGTTCCTTCACCAGCAGCAGCGCGAGCGGATGCACCTCGCGCTTGGGAAAGCTGCCGGCACTGAAAGCCTGGAATCGGCCCTTGCCTAGCTCGCGCAATAGACACTCAGCGAGGATGCTCCGCACCGAATTGCCGGTGCAGAGAAACAGGACGTTGTAAGTTCGCCCGCTCATCCGCAGCCGCCTGGGGCGCAGCATGCAGCGCCGGGCTTGTGTGCCTCGATGATGGCCGAGGCGACATAATTCTCGACGCCGCGGCCCGGTGCCCAACTCGCAATCATGTCGCGACTTTCCGGTTTGACGGTCACACGGATCCCGATGAAACCGGCATCTGCGAGCCACTCCTCAATCCGGTGTGCCGGAGCAGCACCTACGACGCACCCGCAAATGAGCGCGCGATCGGCGGCAAGCTCGGACGACAGCGGCGCAGTGTTCACCACGTCAGAGACGGCGAGGCGGCCGCCCGGTTTGAGCACGCGGAAAGCCTCTCGGAATACCTGGGCCTTGTCGGGCACCAGGTTGATGACGCAGTTCGAGAGGATGACCTCTGCGGTGTTGTCGGCAATCGGCAGATGCTCGATTTCGCCAAGGCGGAACTCGACATTTGACGCGCCAACCTTGGCTGCGTTCTCACGTGCTTTCTTCAGCATCTCATGAGTCATATCAACGCCGATCACGCGGCCGGTTGCGCCGACCTGGCGCGCCGCGAGGAGGCAGTCGAATCCGGCTCCGCTGCCGAGATCGACAACGACCTCGCCGGGCTTCATCGCCGCGATAGCCGAGGGATTGCCGCAGCCGAGGCCGAGGTTTGCACCTTCCGGCACGGCGGTGAGGTCCGCGGCCGAATAGCCCATCTCTCGTGCCTGGGTGTCCACCGTTGGCTTGACATCGCAGCAGGATGACGCGGCCGGCGGACAGCAAGCTGAGACTACGCCGGCGGCAATATCACCGTAACGCACACGCACCATCGCCTTGATCTCGGTTTCATCAGTGAGCTTATCCGACATGAGTTCAGGCGCTCCTTTTCGCTGACGGTGCGGGCTGGCAGTTTGCGTCAGGCAAACAGACCGGCAGGAAGCCGGAGTTTGGACGGCCGCAGCAGTTTTCGGTGAGGTAGAACAGCAGCGCGTTCATCGCTGAATATTCCGCCGCATAGATCAACGAGCGGCCGTTGCGTGTGCATGTGGCGAGGCCGGCGTTTTTCAGCTCCTTGAGATGGAAGGCGAGCGTTGCGGAAGGCAGACCAAGCTGCTCGCCGATCTGGCCGGCGGGCAAGCCGCTGGGGCCGGCCCGAACAAGCAGTCGGTAGATATCGAGACGGGACTCCTGGGCGAGAGCAGCCAGGGCCGAGAGGGCGGCTTTCTTCTCCATGATTCCAGAGATATAGAGGTAATGCCGCGGTGTCAAGGCGACGCTACCTCTTGAAATAAAGTCTCAGACGAGCGGTGGGACAGCCTCGCTTTGTGCGCGGCGCGGCGGGTGAGGCAGGACGGCGGTTGGCACCCTCACCCGGTTCGCTACGCGAACCGACCTCTCCCGCGAGGCAGGAGAGGTGTGATTTCTGTGATCATTGCCGTTGAATGAGTTCGATCTTATAACCGTCGGGGTCCTCGACGAAGGCGATGACAGTGGTGCCGAACTTTACTGGCCCGGCCTCGCGCGTCACCTTGCCGCCACCGCGACGCACCGATTCGCAGGCTGCCGCAACGTCCGGGACGCCGACCGCCAGATGGCCGAACGCGGTGCCCAGCTCGTAGTTTTGGACGCCATAATTGTACGTCAGCTCGATCTCCGCGCCACTCGGGTCGTCGCTGTAGCCGAGGAAGGCGAGCGTGTACTTGCCGTCCGGCACGTCGCGCCGGCGAAGCTCCTTCATGCCGAGCAGTTTCGTGTAGAAATCGACGCTGCGCTGCAGATCGCCGACGCGAAGCATGGTGTGTAGAAACCGGCTCATGTCATGTCTCCTTCTCTATGGCGTGTTGTCGGATCGAGACCCAGCAGGAATAGCCCGGCGGCATCGGCTTCTGCCAGAGTGGCGTCCCGCTCGGCCAACAGGGTGCCACCGGCCTCGAAGGCAATTCCGCGCAATCCGGCGGCGGCCGCGCACCGCACCGTCTCGGGTCCGATCGTCGGAAGGTCGGCGCGGCGATCCTGACCGGGCTTCACAAGCTTGACCAGGACGCCGCCGGGACCCGGACGGGCCAGGGGGGCGCAGCGGGCGAGCATCCCGTCGGTTCCCTCGGCTGCCTCGACCGCGAGCACGATTCCCTGCTGGATCACGCAGCCCTGCCCGACATCGGCCGCCCCAAGCGCCTGCGCCACCGCGACGCCGCGGGTGATGTCGGCCATCGCCAGCGCATCCGGCGCTGTGCGCGAGAGCAAGCCGACCGGGGCGAGCGCCTCACGCAGCACCTCGTGTGCGCCGATGACGCGGAACCCTTCTTCGCCGAGCACGCGCACGACTGCCGCAAGCAGCCCGTCGTCGCCGGCAAAGGCGGCGCGGCCGATGCGGGCCAGGATGCGTGTGCCTTCGGCATCCGGGCGCAGGTCGAGAAGCGACGGCCGGCGAACCGGCCCGACCAGCACCAGATCGCCGCACCCATTGGCGCGCAATGCGGCCAGGATCCGCCCGGCCGCGCCGATGCGGATGAACTCGTGCGGATAGGGTGCGAGGACGGTGCGATCGGCGAAGCCGTCGAGCCCGACCAGGAACACGCCGCGCCCGGCGGCTCGAGCGGCGCCGGCCACCCGGCCGGGCATGGCGCCGCCCCCTGCCAGAATCCCCAGCGCCGGCCGCTCGCCTGCGTCCATCGGCGGTTTCTCACACTTTCCCCAAGGCTGAATTTTCCGCCGATCGAAGATGCGCCGCAACCGGGGCAGACATGCGAGCGGCATTGTGACAGTCCCTGGCAATCACGGACGGGACCGACGATATGGTTGGGCGCAGGTTGGAGTACGCCTCGCCAGACGCCGACCCGGCCGAAGGACATCCCTTGATGACAACAGTTCGCTGGCAGCCGAATCGGGCAATGCCGCGCCCGGCGTGGCCACTGCCGCCGCTCTTCACGGCGATGGCTCGCGGGTTCGGCGGACGATGCCCGGCATGCGGCGAAGCACATTTGTTCAACGGCTTCCTCAAGGTCGTACCAGCCTGCCGGAGCTGCGGGGCGCCGCTGGGACTTGCCCGCGCGGACGACGCGCCACCCTATTTCGTCATCCTGATTACCGGACACATCGTCATCCCGCTGCTGCTTCTGACGCAGAAATTCGCCAGCCCGCCAGACTGGGTCACGGCCGCCATCTTTTTGCCGCTGACCCTGGCGCTCGCGCTCGCGCTGTTGCGGCCGATCAAGGGCGGTATCGTCGGGGTTATAGTGGCACTCGATATGCTGAAGTCCGACGATATGCTGAAGTCCGAACCGAAATTCGAATGACGTCGCACCCGGCCGGGACGCCGGGGGCGCCGCGGCTCGTCCGCGTCGAGTTGGACGGCGAGCCCCTGACCCGCCTTTCGCCGCTACTCGAGGCGGACCGCGCGCAGGCGGTGGCCGACCTCGCGGCGGAGAACCGCTTCGCGCCGTCCACCACCCGGCACGGCCCGTTGATCGGGCCATTCGTGCTGCATCTCTCGATCCAGGAGGGGCGGTTGGTGTTCGACGTCCGCCGCACCGACGACACGCCGCTGACGGCGATCGGCCTGGCGCTCGGGCCGTTTCGCGGATTGATGAAGGACTACGGCCTGCTGGTGGACAGTCACGCAACCGCGGTGCAGGAAGGACGCGAGGCGCGCATCCAGGCGATCGACATGGGACGGCGCGGTTTGCACAACGAGGGCGCGGCACTTTTGATAAAGCGGCTCGCCGGCAAGATCGACATCGACCTGCCCACCGCGCGCCGTTTGTTCACCCTGCTCTGCGTGCTGCATCAGCGGCTGTGAGGCGGCATTCCCGCGAGTGGTTCCAAATGCACCGCCTCGCGGCTATGATGCTGCAATGAGCGACACCGACCACGAGACCGACGTTGTGCGATGGTCAGAGCGGCAAGCGGCGCTATTGCGCGAGCGTGCGGCTGGAACGCTGGTCAACGAAGCCGATCTCGATTGGACCAACATCGCCGAGGAGATCGAAAGTGTGGGCATCAACCAAAAGCGGGAAGTACGCCGCCGGCTCACACGCATATGTCAGCATCTTCTCAAGTGGGCTTTTCAACCCGAACTGCAGTCGCGCAGTTGGCGCGCCACACTCGCCATCCGACAGCAAGAACTGAAAGACGTGCTCAAGGACAGCCCCAGCCTCAAGCCATTCGTGGCGGAAGTATTGGAGGATGCCTACCAGTTGGGGCGCGTTTGGGCCGAGAAAGAGACCGGAGCCATGCACCTGCCAGAGGAAAAATGCCCCTGGACGGCTGACCAGGTGCAAGACGACAATTTTTACCCCACAGTGCCCGAGGTTTGACACTGATCTGGTGCTAAACGCTTCCTCCCGTGCCGGCATGGTACCGAGCTGCCGGTACGAGCCTGGAGCAGGTTGGACGATAAGGAACCATACCGAGACCATAATCATCTCGGCAGTGCCGCGGGCAGACAAGCGACGCGCATTCCGCCACTATGCAGGGTGCGCCTGCCAGCCAAGGAGCCAGACACGATGCCCGCCCCCTCGCCGCTTATCGGCGCGCCGAAGACCTCGGTCGACACACCGGCTCTGCTGGTCGATCTCGATCTGATGGAGGCGAATATCGCCCGCGTAGCCGAGACGTGCCGCGCGCACGGCGTTGGCTGGCGGCCACATACCAAGGGCCAGAAGACACCCGAGATCATTGCCAAGGAACTCGCCGCCGGAGCGATCGGCGTGACCTGCGCCAAGCTGGGCGAGGCGGAGGTGCTCGCGGCCGCCGGGTTGCGCGACATCCTGATCGCCAACCAGATCGTCGGGCCGGCAAAGATGGAGCGCTTGCGGGAGCTTCGGTTGCGCGCCGATCCGATCGTCGCAGTGGACAGTCCGGTGCACGTCCAGCAGCTCGGAGCGACGATGCAGGGCCTGGGGCAGGCGCTTCGCGTCGTCATCGAGGTGGATATCGGCATGCATCGCGCCGGGGTTTCGCCGGGCGCGCCCGTGGTGGAACTGGCCGCAACGATCGCGGCGCAGGACGGGTTGCGATTTGTCGGCGTCATGGGTTGGGAAAGCCATGCGGTCACGATCGCCGAGCCGGCGGAGAAGGCACGCACGGTGGCCCAGGCCATTGCATTGCTGACCGCCAGCGCCGAGGCGTGCCGACGCGCCGGCTATCAGGTGGACATCGTCAGTTGCGGCGGCACCGGCACCTTCCCGTTCTGTGCCCAGCAGCCCGGCGTCACCGAGATCCAGGCGGGCGGTGCGATCTTCAGCGACATGCATTACCGCACGCAC
>Ga0335074_10013288_pt1 | contig 11574 bp, 10 predicted proteins | sample Lox_Sample_23_FD_206715 | JGI IMG/M metagenome (GOLD analysis project Ga0335074, IMG submission 206715) | Soil microbial communities from Loxahatchee National Wildlife Refuge, Florida, United States - Lox_Sample_2.3 | ecosystem: Environmental > Terrestrial > Soil > Wetlands | place: USA...
GGGGTGTCGCTGCGGGAGATCCTGTCCCGGCAGGGGGCGACCACGGCCGAGGCGGCGCTGGTGGTGCTGCAGGGCTCGCTGCTGGGGCTGGCCGCGGCGCACCGGCGCGGGGTGGTGCACCGGGACTACAAGCCGGAAAACGTGCTGATCGACGGGGCCGGGGCCAGCAAGCTGACCGACTTCGGCATCGCGGCACGGGCCGGGCAGGCGGCGGTGGCGGCCGGGACGCTGGCGTACGCGCCGCCGGAGCAGTTCACCGGGAGCCCGGCCAGCCCGGCCACCGACGTGTACGCGGCCACGGCCACGTTCTATGAGTGCCTGACTGGCCGGCCGCCGTTTGACGGCGACACCGCCGAGCGCCTGCTCTACCAGCACATGTCCCAGCCGGTGCCGCTAGAGCCCGTCCCGGAGGCGCTGCGGCCGCTGGTGGCTGCCGGGATGGCGAAGGACCCGGGGGTCCGCCCGGCCGACGGCGCCGCGCTGGTCACCGAGTTGCGGAAGGTCGCCGGCTGGACCTGCGGGCCGGACTGGGAGGCCCGCGGCCGGTCCGCTCTGGCCTCCGCCGCGCTGGCCCTGGCCGCGCTGTGGCCGGCGGCCGGGTCCGTCGCCGCCCACGGCGGCAGGACCGTGCACCGGGTCCGGCTGCTCCGCCGTCTCCTGCACGGGCACGCCGGCGCGGGCAAGGCCGCGGTCGCGATCGGCATCGTGGTCGCCGGCGCCGCCATAGCCGCGGCCGTCGTCCTGCCCAGGTCCACCGCACACACGACACCAGCACCCAGCCCCACCCCGACATCTGCGCGAGCAACGACGCAGGCGCCAGCGCCGGCGCAGTTGACCGGGACACAGCTTGTGTCCGCGCTCCTGCCGCTCTCGGACTTCCCGGCCGGATACCATCCGTCCGACACCTACGACAGCGGCCCCGGCGTATTGACCTATCCCGGGGCCGGCATCGTCAACACCGCGGGCTGCAGGCTCGGAGCTGGGGGCGTTATCGAACAGACCGAAGGCGGATGGCTGAACCCGTTTTTCGGAACCGCGTACGCCGACAAGGTCATGCTTGGAACCGGCGCACTAGTCCTTAACCAGGCTATCTTCCAGTTCGCCAGCCCGGAGAAGGCCCTAGCGTTCTTTTCCTCCGTGCGTACCTGCATGATCGACAACAGGCCCTGGTCTAACGGGGTGGATACAGCGCCCGTGCTCGGCGATCAGGCCGTCACCGCTGACCTCAGACCCGCCGGGACCGACGTTTCCTACGCCAGCGGGTTCCTGTTCGTCCTTCACGGTACTGACGTCTTTGCCCTTTCAGGTGGTCCATTCCTGAGCACGGGCACAGTTACGCTGCCAGTCCCCGGAGCCGCGGAGCTGATCGCGAAGCTGATCGCGCGGGTCGACGCGCTCAGTCCCGCGCCCTCCGCCGGGTCCTCGCCCGCGTCTTCCGCCGGGTCCTCGCCTACGTCCTCCGCCGGGTCCTCACCCGCAGTTGCGTCGCGTCGGCAGGCGGCACAGGCCCTGGCGGCGTTGCTGGCCCAGGGCGGTACGGACCGGGCCGCGGTCACGCAGGCCGTCAGCACCGTCGCGGACTGCTCGCCTGGCCTGAGCCAGGCCGAGACGGTCTTCAGCAACGCCGCGTCGTCGCATCAGGCCCTGCTGGGCCAGCTCGCCGCCCTGCCCGGCCGCTCGGCCCTGCCCGCGTCGATGCTGGCGGACCTGACCCTGGCCTGGCAGGCATCCGGCCAGGCCGACCAGGACTTCGCCCGGTGGACGCAAGACGAGATCTCGCAGGGATGCAGCACGGACTACCAGTCCGACGCCGGCTACCAGGCCGCCGCGGCGCCGGATGACCGGGCTACGCAGTACAAGAAGGCCTTCGCCGCGCTGTGGACGGCGATCGCGGACGAGTACGGCCTGCCGCGCTATCAGTACGACCAGATATGACGGGCCGGTCGCGGTGCTCACACGAAACTCGAAGATTTCTCGCACACGACGTTCACCGCCGTGTGCTCCGATGACGTGATGGCACCCGACGACGGGAACCTGCTCGTGGTGGACGACGAGCTGTTCCTGCGAGAGGCCGTCGCCGCGTCGCTGCGCTTCCTCGGCTTCGAGGTGACCGCCACCGAGACCGGGACGGATGCGCTGCGTCTGGCCCGGAACAAGACCTTCGACCTGCTCATCCTGGACGTGCTGCTGCCCGACATCGACGGGTTCGAGATCGTCCGCCGGCTGCGCCGGGACGGGAACCGGGTCCCGGTGATCTTCCTGACCGCCAGGGACACCCAGGACGATAAGGTCACCGGGCTGACCATCGGCGGCGATGACTACATGACCAAGCCGTTCGGGCTGGAGGAGCTGGCCGCCCGGGTCCGCACCGTGCTGCGCCGCACCCGCCCGGTGCCGGCCGAGCCGGTCCTGTCGTTCGCGGACCTCAGCCTCGACCAGGACACCTACGAGGTCCGCCGCGGCGAGCGCCGGATCGACTTGTCGCCGACCGAGTTCCGGCTGCTGCGCTACTTCATGCTCAACCCCGGCCGCGTGCTCACCCGGGCCCAGCTCCTGGACCACGTGTGGGACTACGACTTCGGCGGATCCAGCACCGTGGTCTCCACCTACGTCACCTACCTGCGGCGCAAGCTGGCCAGCGACGGCCCGGACCTGATCCATACCCAGCGCGCCGTCGGCTACAGCCTGCGCCTGCCCCGTCCCGGCGACCCCGATCCCATCCAGGGGGCTTGCGATGAGTCATAGCCGAACGTCCCGGGCCGCCGTGCTGGCCGGCCCGCTGCTACGCACCCAGCTGCGCGTCAAGGTGATGGCCGGCGTGGTGGTCGTCACGCTGGTCGCGCTGGTGGCGTTCGACGTCGTCGCGGTCTCCACCATGCGCCGCTACCTGTTTACCCAGACCGACAGCAACCTGCGGGGCGCACTGAGCCTGACCCAGCCGAGGCTGGCCAACATCCTGGCCTTCGGCGCCGCGGTCCGCAGCCTGCGGGCCCAGCACCCCCCGTCTGCCCAGCGGCCGGCCGTGTTCAACGGCAAGGTCCTGGCCCTGCCCGGCGCCTTCGACATCGACTACCTGCCGCTTCACGGCGGCCAGATGACGCTGCAGGTAGCCGCGGCCGGGGGCGCGGGCGGCGCCACCTGGACCCTGACGCCCAAGGCGGCCAGGGTCGCGGTCCAGCCCGGCCCGCACATCCTGTCCGGCCCGGACGGCCGGACGGAGATCCGCGTCCTGTCGCTTCGCACCGCCGACGGGTCGCTGGTCGCCGGGACCAGCCTGGACCAGGTCTACGAGACCATCGTCCATTTCGAGCTCATCGTCATCTGGGGTTCGATCGCCGTGGTGCTACTCATCGGCCTCGGCGTCTTCGTCGTGCTGCGGCGCGGGATGCGCCCGATCGAGGCCATGGCCGCCCAGGCCGACCGGATCACGGCGGGTGACCTGACCGACCGGGTGACCGCGCATCATCCCGGCAGCGAGGTGGGCCGGCTCGGCACCGCCCTGAACGGCATGCTGGCCCGGATCGAGGTCGACGTGCAGGAACGCGAGGCCAGCCAGCAGCAGATGCGCCGGTTCTTCGCCGACGCCAGCCACGAGCTGCGCACCCCGCTGGCCTCGCTGCGCGCCAACGCCGAGCTGTACCAGCAGGGCGCGCTGCGCAGCCCCGACGAGGTCGCCGAGGTCATGGACCGGATCGTGCTGGAGACGCGGCGCATGGGCCGGCTGGTCGACGACATGCTCCGGCTGGCCCGGCTCGGCCAGCATCCCGGCCAGTCCCGTGAGCCGGTCGACCTGACCGCCGTGGTGGCCGGGTGCGCGGAGCGGGCCCGGATCGCCGACCCCGCGCGGACCTGGCAGGTGCGGATCGCCGACCGCCTGACCACGGTCGGCGACGAGGAACTGCTCCGCCGCGCGGTCGACAACCTGCTCATGAACGTGCTCGTGCACACCCCGGCCCGGACCGTGGGCACGGTCGCCGCCCGCGAAGACGGCGGCCGCGTCACCGTCGAGGTGAGCGATGACGGCCCCGGCGTGGCGCCCGGTCAGCTGCCGTACATCTTCGAGCGCTTCTACCGCGCCGGAAGCCCCGGCGCCCGGCCGCGGTGCCCGGGTTCGGGCCTTGGCCTGGCCATCGCGGCCGAGATCGCGGCCGCGCACGGCGGTGCCGCCTGCGCCGAGCCCGCCAGCCTGCGCGACCCGCGCGGCCTGCGGATCACGCTCACGCTCCCGGTCGCCGGCCGGGAGGATCCGGGCCCGGTCCGCCGCGAGCTAGCCGCCGCCCCCGCCTGAGTCCGTCACGGTCAGGCTTGGTTACTGCCCGGCCGCCGCTGGCGCGTCGCGGCGGTCGCGCCGACCAGCGCGCAACCGAGCGCGCCGAGCAGCAGCACGGTCGTGACCGCGAACAGGATGTCGTGCGTGGCCGCCGTCTGCCCGCTGCCCACGCGCGAGACGACGCCCAGCGCCAGGCCCGCCGACACCAGCGGAAGGGTCCCGTGCCGGTGCCAGGAATTGGCACCGGCCGGGCCAGGCCTGGCCCTCCGCCGGACCAGGACCAGCGTGACCGCGACCCCGGCCAGCATGACCGCGCCGATGGCGACCGCGGCTATCGCCAGTGACTGCACCGGCGGCTCCCTCCTGCGGCCCGTCCCGTCTTGTCCACTGTAGCCGTCTCCGGGTCCGCCTTACTCGGCGCTGGCTCCCACGGCGGCCGTGACCCCAGCGCGTGACGCGCGGGCCGTGGCGGCGCGGGCCTTGGCGGCCAGGATGCCGGTGCGGCCCAGCAGCATGGCGATAGACACGAAGATGAAGCTGTCGGTCAGGGCCCCGACGCTGATCCGCTCGGCCACCAGCCAGCTGCCCAGCTGGTAGCTGAAGATGTGGCTGGCCCCGTACTCGAAGTAGATGCGGCCCGCCGTGACGGCCACCCAGACCAGGGCGTACGGCCACCCCGCCCAGGACACGGCCTGGCCGGCGGCCGGCTCGTACCGGACCCGGAGCAGCGACCCGGCCAGCGCGCCCAGGGCGACCCCCGCGGCCAGCCCGCCGACCTCGAGCAGCAGCCCGTTACCCGACGCAGCAGCGCCCTTGAAGAAGAACGGGATGATGATCGCCGCGGCGATGACCGGGCGCAGCAGCCGCATCGTGGTGACCTTGCGGCGGCCCATGTCGGCGGCCAGCACGATGGCCAGCAGGACGAGGTTGAGGATCCAGACGCTAGCGTCCATGGCGGCCCCTTTCACGCTGGACGCGTTCGGTCAGTCGAAGTTATTCTTCCTCCCCTCCCGGACGTAGTCCACGGTCGAGGCGATGTGCTGCGAACCGTGCACGGCCCGCTTCTTGGCGATGTGACCGAACATCTGGATGCCGAACCCGCCGTCCAGGTCGGTCACGATCCGCTGCTTCCACGGCCGCCGCACGATCTGCGTGGTCAGCCGCCGAACCGTCCGCGGCTGGGTCATGATGTGGTCGGCGATCTCGTACGCGCGCGAGATCAGCCGGTCCCGGGACACCACCTCGTTGACCATGCCCCACTCCAGGGCCTGCCGGGCGGTGATCGCCTCGCCGGTCAGCAGCGCGTAGGCCGCGCGCTTGACCCCGAGCAGTTCCTGGAACGCGTTGTGGATGCCGTCCGCAGGCACCGAGCCGATGTCGTAGTGCAGGTCGAACAGGGTAGCGTCCTCCGCGGCCAGCGTGATGTCGCACATCAGCACGATCTCGGAGTGGAACCCCGGCCCGTTGAGCAGCCCGATGGTGGGGATCTCCACGTCGTTGACCAGGGCGCTGACGTTGATCCGCCCGTCCTTGTAGGCGTACTCGTAGGCCCAGTACTCCATGTCCTCTTCCTCCAGCGCGAAGCCGGAGGGGTCCGAGGCCATCATGAAGTCGGCCCCCGTGCCGGTCAGGATCAGCACCTCGTTGGCCGGGTCCGCGCCGACCGTCTTGAGCATCTGGCCGAGCGAGCGGTGGTTCTGCACGCTGAGCTGCACCGGCCCGCCCTGGGTGTGCGCGGCCACCAGCAGCACGCCGTCGTCCCGGCGCTCCATCCGGTAGAAGTCCCTGAACGTCTCCCGGTACTCCTCGAACCGGGGCGTGGGCACGAATTCCTGCAGTGACATCGTCAAACCTCCCGATCAAGGTCGGCCCCGCGGGCCTGCTGGTCATAAAGCGACAGGAAGTCCTGATCGCGCAGCCCGATGCCGATGGCCGACTGGATGAGCTGGTGGACCAGGGCCGCGACCGGCATCGGCACCTCCAGCGACCGCCCGGCCTCCAGCCCGAGGTCGAAGTCCTTGCGCAGCAGCTCGGTGGTGAACGTGGGCGTCCAGTCCCGTGACACGAGGTCACCGGTGCGCTTGCGCACCCAGTCCGAACCCACCACGGTGCCGTTCAGGAACTCCAGGAACGCGCCCCGGTCCGTGCCGCCCTTCTCGGCCAGGCTGGTCACCTCGACCGGCCACCCTCGCCATCGCGTCCAGGTACGGCTTGACCCGCTGGAACACCTCGGCCGGCCCGGACGCCACGATGCACGCCCCGCCCTCGGCGACCACGTGCGGGTTGCCGCTGACCGGCGCGGCCAGGAAGCCCACCCCGGCCACCTCCAAGGCGGCCCGCACCCGGCCCGAGGCCGCCATGGATACGGTGGAGCAGTCCACCACGATCCCCGGCGCACGCTCCCCGCCGAGCAGCCCGGCCGCCACCTCCTCCAGGTCGCGCGGCCCGGACACCGTGACGAACACGATGTCGCAGGCACCCAGATCGGCGATCTGCGCCACCGCCCGGGCTCCCCGGTCCACCAGCGGCGCGGTCTTGGCCGGCGTCCGGTTCCACACGGTGACCCGCTGACCGGCTTCGATCAGCCGCCCGGCCAGCGCCGCGCCCATCCGCCCGGTACCCAGCCAGCCCAGGCCGGCGTTCTCAGTATTCATCCACGAGGCTCCTCAAAACCGTGACCGAGGAAGGTGCCCACCGGCTCGTTCAGAAAATGCCCTTTATACCGAACGGGCCCTGGTGCGCGCTCCGCCACCCCGCCCCCGCCGCCCTCCCGTCAGCACCCAAACCCGCGCGCTCGCCGGCCGGGTACGGGTGCCCTGGGCCCGTCGTGCGGGGTCAGCCGCAGCCGCAGGGCTGGGAGCATGCCGGGCCGCGGCGAGGCCGCCGATGACAAGCCACGCACATGGCCGCAGGTGCCGCAAGCCGTAACGCTTCCCGGACGCTTGGTATCTACAGTTAGCCGTGTGCTAGTCGCGGAGGAGACGTTCCTGTGAGCACGGGATCCGTGTGGTTGCGGCGCGCGAGGTTGTCGCTGGCCTTCGCGCTCGGCGTGGTCGCCCTCGGGCTCGGCGCAGCCTCCGTCCTGCTGGATCACGTCACCCACCAGCCCGGGACCGGCGGACCCGTGGCCGACGCGTTCGTCGGGGCGGCCGGGGTGGTGCCCGCGACCGCGGTGGGCACGTTGCTCGCCGCTCGCCGACCGCGCAATCCGATCGGATGGCTGCTGCTGGCCATCATCCTCATGGAGGTCAGCCCGGCCAGCCAGTACCTCATCCTGGACTACCGGATGGACCACGGGTCGCTGCCCCTGGGCTGGGTGGCCGTGGTGCTCCTGGAATGCTGGCCGATGTTCCTGGTCTCCGTCACGCTGCTGCTGTGGCTGTTCCCCGACGGGACGCTGCCGGCCGGGCGGTGGCACCGGATCGCCTGGGTCGCCGCGGTCGGCTGGCTGCTGGTCGGCCTGGCTACCTCGAGCCGGGGCGTGCTGGTCGCCGCCGGAGGGGATGTCCGCATCACGGCCGGCGGCGGCCTGGCCAACCCGTCGCCCGGCGTGATGCGCGTCCTCAGCGCGGTGGTGATCGCCGGCACCCTGGCCAGCTGGTCGGTCTGGCTGGCCGTCCAGATACCGACCTACCGGCACGCCAGCGGCGTGCACCGCCAGCAGCTCAAGTGGCTCTACAGCGGCGCGGTCATCTTCGTGTTCGCGTATTTCGGCGTGTTCATCGCCACGCTCGCCGTGGAAATAATCCCCGGCTGGGATAACCAGTCGGTGACCAACGCGCTGGCCATCCTCGGCTCGGCCGCCCTGCCCGCCTGCCTGGCCGTGGCGGTGCTGAAGTACCGGCTGTACGAGCTCAATCGCGTCATCAGCCGGGTGGTCTCCTACGCGCTGATCACGGCCCTGCTCGCGGGCGTGTTCGCCAGCCTCGTCCTGCTGGCCACCCGGGTGCTGCCGTTCCGCACGCCGGTGGCCGTGGCCATCGCCACGCTGGTCATCGCGGCGCTGTTCAACCCGCTGCGCCGGCGGGTGCAGCGGGCGGTCGACCGCCGGTTCAACCGCTCCCGCTACGATGCCGAGGCCATTGTGGCCGCCTTCACCGCCCGGCTCCGGCACACGGTCGACCTCGACACGCTCCGGCACGACCTGGTCGGCGTGACCCACGAGGCGTTCCAGCCCGCGCACGTCTCCATGTGGCTCGCCCCCGCCGACGACCAGGACCGCCCCTGGTAGCCGAGGCGGCCACTCAGTCGAGGTCGAACTCTGCTGGGCGCGGTCACACGGGGGAGTACTCGCCGCTCTCGGCCGCGGCCGCCGGCGCAGCGGGCGCGGCACCGGGCCGGCCGAGCGCCGACCAGATCGTCTCGACGAGCGTACCGGTGGACAGGCCGTACTTTTCGAACAGGAACGAAGCGTCGCTCGAGCCCTCGGCAAAGGTGTCCCGCAGCCCCACCCGGCGCAGCGGCCGGCCGAGCCCGGCCTCGGCCATCGTCTCGGCCACGGCCGAGCCCAGGCCGCCGATGACCGAGTGGTTCTCGGCCGTCACCACCACCCGCGCCCCGGCCGCCGCGGACAGCACGGTGGCCGAGTCCAGCGGCTTGATCACCGGCACGTTGACCACCGAAACGGACACGCCGTGCGAGCCCAGCGCCCGGGCCGCGGCCAGCGCGGCGGCGAGCATCATCCCGCTGGCGAACAGCGCCACGTCCGTGCCCGGCGACAGGACCGCAGCCCGGTCCAGCCGCAGCACGTGGTCATCGCCGAAGATCACCGGGATCTCGCCGCGCTTGAGCCGAACATAGACCGGGCCCGGCACGTCGACCACGGCCGCGGCGACCTGGCGGGTCTCGACCGCGTCGGCCACGTCGACCACGGTCATGTTGGGCAGCGCCCGCATCAGCGCGACGTCGTCGGTGGCCTGGTGCGAGGGCCCGCCCGGGGTCGACACGCCGGGCATGAACCCGATGATCCGGACCGGCAGGTTCGGGTAGGCGATGGCGTTGGCGATCTGGTCGTAGGGCCGCCGGGTGGCGAAGACCCCGAAGGTGTGCACGAACGGCAGGAAGCCGCAGCGGGCCAGCGCGCCGGCCATGCTCATCATGTTCGCCTCGGCCATGCCGCCGTGGATGAACCGGCCCGGGAACTCGGCCTGGAACAGGTCGACCTCGGTCTGCCTGGTCAGGTCACCGGACAGGCAGAGGATCTCGCCGCGCTGCCGGGCCGCCTCGACCAGCGCCCGCCCGTAGGGCTTGAGCTCGGTCCGGTACGGCGGCTCACGCACGCAGCGCCTCCAGCTTCCCGGTGAGCTCCCGCACCGCGGCCGCCGCCAGCGACGGCGGCAGCTTGATGAAGTGCCCGTCGGCGTCGGCCGGCAGGCAGTCCAGGCCGTGCCGGGTGGATGTCCGGCATACCAGCACGCCCGGCTGTCCGGACGGCGCCGCCGCGGCGGCCAGCGCGGCGCGCAAAGCGGACACGTCATGACCGTCGAGATCCCAGACGCGCCAGCCGAACGCCGACCACTTCGCGGCGATGGGCTCCAGCGTGGTGATGCTGTCGACCGGCCCGTCCACCTGCGAGTTGTTCGCGTCGAGCAGCACCGTCAGCCGGTCCAGGCGGTGATGCGCGGCGAACAGCGCCGCCTCCCAGACCTGCCCCTCCTCCAGTTCCCCGTCGCTGACCAAGGTGAAGATCCGCGCGTCCGAGCCGCGGAACCGGTCGGCCAGCGCGAACCCCAGCGCCGCCGAGAGCCCCTGGCCGAGCGACCCGCAGGTGTAGTCCACCACCGGCGAGCGCTCGGTGCCGATGGCCTCGAACGCCGAGCCGTTCTGCCCGTAGCCGGACAGGTCGATCAGTCCCAGCTCGGCCGCGGCCGCGAACGGCCCGATGATGTAGTGCCCCGGTGAGCAGACGATCCGGTCCACGCCGGGCCGGGCGCTGGCGAACATCGCGGCCACCTGCTCCGCGGACGACAGGGCCTGGCCCAGGTAGCCGAAGCCCTGCGGCGCGACCATCCGCACCGCCCGCAGCCGGATCCGCAGCGCCAGCTCACGCGGGTCGGGGACGGCCCACCCGGCCCCGGCATCGGACACGTGCATAGCCGCATTATGGCCGGCGTCATAACGCGGGCTTATGTGCTTCTAAGCACCGGGGGACTAGGCCAACGGCGCCCGCTTACGTAGCGTGAAGGTGTGCCCGAGCCAGACCAGCCGCCGCAACGGTGGGTGAAGCTGCTCGATCAGGACCGTTGCATCGGCTGCCACGCGTGCACGACGGCCTGCAAGTCCGAGAACGAGGTTCCGCTGGGCGTGACCAGGACCTACGTGAAGTCCGTTGAGGTCGGGACGTTTCCGCAGGTCCGCCGCGCGTTCCAGGTCACCAGGTGCAACCAGTGCGCCGATGCGCCGTGCGTGGCCGCCTGCCCGACCCAGGCCATGTACCGGCGCGACGACGGCATCGTCGACTTCGACAAGGAAGTATGCATCGGCTGCAAGGCGTGCATCGCGGCCTGCCCCTACGACGCGATCTTCATCAACCCGGAGGACAACTCCGCCGAGAAGTGCAACCTGTGCGCGCACCGCCTCGAGATCGGCCTGGAGCCGGCCTGCGTCACGGTCTGCCCCACCCAGGCCATCCTGGTCGGCGACCTGAACGACCCGGACTCCGCGGTGGCCGAAATCATCAACCGCGAGCCGGTCACCGTCCGCCGGCCGGAGAAAGGCACCCGTCCGGGGGTGTTCTACAAGGGCGCGCACCAGGCCACGCTCGATCCGCTGGCCGCCCGCCGTCCGGACGGCGGCCTGCTCGCCTGGGCCACCACCCACGATGACAAAGGCCACCCCGGCCGCCCCAACTCCAGCGCGGAAGCGCTGCTGTCCTACGACATCGATCACCACGCCCCCTGGGGCTGGCGGGTCAGCCTGTACACCTGGACCAAGAGCGTGGCCGCCGGCGGCCTGCTGGTCCCGGTGCTGCTGGTGCTGGCGGGCCGGCTGGGCTGGGACAGCCCGGCCGCGCGGTGGGCGGCGCCGGGCGTGGCGCTGGGCTTCCTCGGCCTGACCGGGCTGCTGCTGATCTGGGACCTGCGCCACCCGATGCGGTTCTACCTGATCTTCACCCGGCCGCACTGGCGCAGCTGGCTGGTGCGCGGCTCGTTCATCATCAGCGGCTACGGCGCCGCGGCCGCGCTGTACCTGCTCGGCGCGCTGGCCGGCTCGGTCGTGCTCCGCCAGGTGGCGGCCGGGTTCGCCGTCCCGCTCAGCCTGGCCACCGCGTGCTACACCGCCTACCTGTTTGCCCAGGCCCGGGC
>Ga0335074_10013289_pt1 | contig 11574 bp, 9 predicted proteins | sample Lox_Sample_23_FD_206715 | JGI IMG/M metagenome (GOLD analysis project Ga0335074, IMG submission 206715) | Soil microbial communities from Loxahatchee National Wildlife Refuge, Florida, United States - Lox_Sample_2.3 | ecosystem: Environmental > Terrestrial > Soil > Wetlands | place: USA: Florida...
CTGCCAGGTCCGTGCCAATTCCGCGGCTCGCGTCCCGGGCGCCCTGCCTGCGCGCCGCCTGCCTGTGGGATCAGGCCTACGGCACTGAAGCGTTACGACCCGTTCTGTCAATCCGCTCCCGACCGACGGCAAATTAATGTCGAGTAGCGTTCGGCAGAGCCGGCGGCCTTGGCATAATGGTCACAGCGGCTCCCGGACGGGGCTGCTGTACCGCCGAGCGCATCGGCGATAGCGCCAGGGGGCAGGAATGGAGCGACGGCTGCACACGCGACATCGGGCACGCACTGCCGTGTATCTGCTGCTACCCGGCGGCAAGCGCCGTCTTTGCAAGGCCGTGAATCTCAGCGCGACCGGCGTGTTCCTGCGCACCGCGGGCCTGGGCCTGCGCAAGGGCCAGCAGGTCAGCCTCGCCTTCGCGATCGATCTGGGGTCGGTGACCAAGCTGCACCGCCGTACCGCCATCGTCGCGCACGTCTCCGGCGGGGGTACCGGCCTGATGATGGACGCGTACGCGGCCTCGCGCTGACAGCCGCCGGCCGTTCAGACGGTCCGTTCCCGCGACCGCCCGCCGCTCCGAGTCCGCGGATCGCGGATCGATGTACTATACCCCAGTACAGGTGTGCAAACGGGAACAGAGTAGATTGCGCACGGCGGCGCCGAGCGCGCCGGTCGCTGGAGGCACTGGAGCATGGTACATGCACGGCGGGACAACGCCCGCTTGCTGGCGCGCGTGCGGCGCATGCAGGGACAGGTCGGGGCACTCGAGCGGCTGCTGCGCGATCAGCGGGAGTGCAATGACGTCCTGCAGCAGATCGCGGCGGTACGCGGTGCCGCCACCGGCCTGATGGCCGACGTGCTGGAGGAACATCTGCAGGAGCATCTCAACAATCAGAGCGGCTCGGTACAGCAGCGCGCGCAGGATCTGAAGGCGCTGGCGCACATCGTCAAGCGCTATCTGAAGTGAGGCCGCGGCCGGGCGGCGCAGCTCTCGCGGCGCGCCGCGCAGCCAGGGCAGGCCGACGGGACGGATGCGCGGGTCAACCGGGCGGGGTCTCGCGGCGTTATTACAGTTCGTGATGAGTGCGCGGCGGAGCAATGACCGGAACCGCCGGCGCAGTGCGTGGTCAAAGTTTTGAATAGGGTGCTCTCCGAGGACGGAATCTCCAGGAGGAACCGAATAATGTCATCTCCCAGATCTGTCCTGACGGCAGCGCTCGCGCTGCTCGGGCTGCTGCTCGTGGCGGCGCAACCGGGAGCGGCGCTCGCCGCGGGGCATGGCGGCGGCCATGGAGGCGGCGGCCGCGGTGGCGGCGGTCACGGCTTCGCCGGTGGCGGTCACGCTTTCGCCGGCGGCGGTGGGTACCGCGGTGTTCATGGGTACGGCGGCCCGGGCGTGCACGCCGTGGGCGGTGGCCGTGGCTTTGCGGCAGGCAGCTATGGCGCCTATCGCGGCGGCTTTGAGGGAGCGCGTGCTCCGGTCGGCTATGGATCATTCGCGCGCGCGCGCCCCGGCTACGGCGGTTATCGGGGCGGTTACGGTCGAGGCCATGCAGGCTACGGCCGTGGCTATGGTGCGTACCGCTGGGGCGGCGGATACTGGGGCGGCCTGTACTGGCCCCCGATATTCTGGGGCGCCGATTTCGCGTGGTTCCTACCGGTCATTCCGGCGTACGCCGCCGTTTACTGGTGGGACGATGTGCCCTACTACTACTATGACAATGGGTATTACACCTGGGATCCGGCGGATAACGGCTATGTCGCTACCGCGCCGCCGCCCGCCAGTGCCGACGACAGCGACGATGGCGCGCCGGCGCAGCCGCAGGCTGCGCCGCCCGACGATGTCGCGCCCCCCGACGCCGGCGACAACGCTCCGCCGCCCGGGGCCGAATCACCGCCCCCGAGCAGCGATAACCTGTATGCCTATCCGAAGAACGGGCAGAGCGAGGAGCAGCAGACCGAAGACCGACAGGCCTGTGAGCAGTGGGCGGGCTCGCAAACCGGCGCCGAGGGCACGTCCAACGACTCCATCGACTATCGGCGCGCCCTGTCTGCCTGTTTGATCGGTCGAGGGTATACGGTCGAATAGCTTGCCGGCCCGGCGGCTTGCGGTCGCGCGCTGACAGCGGGTACAGTGGCCGCGTGCCCCGCGACCCCGACACACGCCACCCACGGGCGACGATTCCGGCTCCCCAGCTTCGCTGGCGAGTACCGACCGCGCTGGCACTCGCGGCGCTGATGTTCGCCACCCGGCAGTATCACTTCGGCCCGTTGCCGGACGCCTCCTGGGCGGTGTTCTTCCTCGGCGGCCTCTACCTTGGAGGCACGCGGGTTTTCGCGCTCTTCATGGTCGCCGCCGTCGCAATCGACTACATCGCCACCGAGCATCTGGGGGTGAGCACCTACTGCCTGTCCCCTGCTTACGTATTCCTCCTCCCCGCCTACGCCACGCTCTGGCTCGGTGGTGCCGTGGTGGCCCGCCGCTGGCGGCGAGAGCGGCCGGTGCGCAATGGGGCGCTGGCCGCGGTGGCGCTCACGCTCTCGGTCAGCGTCTGCTTCCTCGTCTCCAACGGTACTTTCTACTGGTTCGGCGGGCGAGTCCCGATGCCGAGCCTGTCAGGCTGGGTGGCGAATCTGCGCGACTGGTACGGCTACTTCCTCGCGGTGCCCTGCGCCTACGCGGCCGGCGCGGGACTGCTGCGCGGGCTCGCCGAGCGCGTCGCAGTCCCCGCGCTGCCGCCCGCGCACGCCGAGCCGCTGGCTCAGGGCGGGCCTTCTCAGGAAGTCCCCTCGGGCACGGCAGCCCGCTCCACGGGCGGCGGCTGATCGACGTCGAGGCGCACGTCGCGCCGCTCCGGCCCGGCGAGGGCCAGTACGAGCAGCGCCACCGCCGTCAGTGCGCAGACCAGCACCAGAGCGAAGGCGTAGTCCGGATGGGCGCTGCTACCCTCGTGCACGGCGACGATCGCCTGCAGCGTCGCGTTGGAAGCGGCGACCAGATTGCCGAGCTGGTACACCACTCCCGGGAAGGTCCCGCGCATATTTCCGGGCGATAGCTCGTTCAGATGCACGGGCACCACTCCCCAGGCGCCCTGCACCATGAACTGCATGGCGAACGCGGCCGCAGCGACGGCCAGCGGTGTCTGGGCGAGCGCCCAGAACGGCAGCACCGGCAGCGCCAGCGCCGCCGCCAGCGCAATCGCATAACGCCGGCCGATCACGCTCGACAACCGGCCAAAGCACAGCCCCCCGATGATCGCGCCGACGTTGTACACGACGGTGACGATCGAGATCGTATGGGTGGAGAAGCCGCGCTGCGCTCCGAGGAACGTCGGGTACAGGTCCTGCGTACCGTGGCTGAAGAAGTTGAACGCTGCCATCAGGACGATGCTGTAGAGCGCGAGCGGCCAATGCGCCGCAAGTCCTGACCACAGATCGCCCGCCCCTCGGCGCGTGCCCGCCCCCTGGCGCGTGCCTGCGCCCGGGCTCGCGAGCGCACGCCACGCCGCCGACTCGGGGATGCGTGCGCTGATGTACAGCACCAGCAGCGCCGGCGCGGCGCCGATGATGAACATGCCCCGCCACCCGATATGATCGAACACGAGCCCGTAGAGAATGCCCGCCACCAGGTAGCCGGTGGGATAGCCGGCCTGCAGCAGGCCGGAGACCAGGCCGCGCGAGCGCACCGGGACGCTCTCGAAGGCGAGCGATGCGCCCACGCCCCACTCCCCGCCCATGGCGATGCCGTAGAGCGCTCGCAGCACGATGAACACCGTGAGCGAGCCCGCGAACGCCGAAGCGCACTCCAGCAGCGAGTACAGCAGCACGCTCGCCATGAGCGCCGGCCGCCGGCCATAGCGGTCCGCCACGCGACCGAAGAGGAACGCCCCGATCGGCCGCATCATCAGCGTCAGCGTGATCGCCCAGGTGACGCTGCGGATGTCGGTGTGAAAGTCAGTCGCGAGCCGCCGCAGCACGAACACCACGAGGAAGTAATCGAAGGCGTCGAGCATCCAGCCGAGAAAGCTCGCGAGCACGACCTCGCGCTGCCAGGGCTGCCAGGTATCGGCGTTCGACATGTGGGAGGCCACCGGGAGTGTGTTTCAGCCGCGGGCATCATAGCGCCGCGGCCGGGGCAGCGCCGAGCTCAGCCGGATGAGACCCGCGGGTTTGCGCCCGCCAGCGCCGTGACCGTGCTCTTGCGGGCGGCTTCGGCACCGAGAGCCATCGCGCGCAGGCGCTGTGGCAGAGCGTGCATCACCGGCAGCAGCTCCTCGCGCGAGATGGGCGGGCAGATCAGAAAGCCCTGCAGGTACATCGAGCGCTGACCGAGCAGCAGCGGCAGCTGCTCGGGTCGCTCGATGCCCTCGGCGGTCATCTCCAGCCCCAGACCGTGGCACAGGGCTATGATGGCGCGCGCGATCGCCGCCGAGCGCGCGCTGGTATCGATGCTGGCGATCAGGCTCTGATCCAGCTTGATGCGCGTCAGCGGCAGCTTCTCGAGCGAGGCGAGCGAGGAATACCCGGTGCCAAAGTCATCCAGCGCGATCGCCACGCCGTGCGCGCGCAGGCGGCGCAGCGTCTCGATGGTGGCCGGGCCGGTCTGCAGCACGGTCTCGGTCAGCTCGATCTCCACGCAGCGCGCCGGCAGGCGAAACTCCTCCAGCAGGCGCATCACCATGCCGATGAAGCGGTCATCCAGCAGCAGTCGCGGGGAGACATTGACCGCCACGCGCGCCTCTGGCCAGGCACCGTAGTGCCAGCGCGCCGCGGTCTCGATCGCCGAGCGCAGCACCCAGTCGGTCACCTCCAGAATCAGCCCGGATTCCTCGGCCACCGCCAGGAACTCGCCCGGCAGCGCATGCCGGCCGTCGGGCAGGCGCCAGCGGATCAGCGCCTCCACCAGCGCGGTGTCGTGCCGCTCGAGGCTCACCTCGGGCTGGAACAGCAGCTCGAATTCGCCGCGCTCGATCGCGCGGCGCAGGCCCTGCTCGGTGCGAAACTTCGCGGACGCCAGCTGCAGCAGATCCGGCGTGAACAGGGCGAGCTGGCTGCGTCCGAGCGCCTTGGCGTGAAACAGCGCGGCATCGGCGGCGCGCAGCAGCGCCTCGCCGTCGCGCTCGTGATCGGGATAGATGCTGGCGCCGACGCTGACGCTGACGATCAGGTCGCGGTGGTGCACCACCAGCGGCACCTGGAAGGCGCTCACCAGCGCCTCGCCCGCAGCGCGAATGTCCTCGACGCTGGCAGCGCTCGGGAAGATCACCGTGAATTCATCACCGCCGAGCCGCGCGGCGAACCCGAACGGGCCGGAGGCGTCGGCCAGGCGCTGCGAGATCGACATCAGCACCGCATCGCCGAACGCGTGTCCGAGACTGTCGTTGATGTTCTTGAAGTTGTCGATGTCCAGGAAGAACACACCGACGTAGCGCTGCGTCTGCCGTGCCTGCGCGATGGCGGTGTCCAGCAGCGCAAACAGCTGACGGCGGTTGGGCAGCCGCGTCAGCGGATCGTGCGCCGCCAGCTCCTGCAGCTGGCGGGTGCGCTCCTCGACCTTGGCCTCGAGCTGCTGCTGATAGGAGAGCGCCAGCTGCTGTGCGCTCGCGAGCTGCTCGGCCATCCGATTGAATGCCACGCCGAGGGTGTCGAGCTCCCTGATGCCGCCGCGAGGCACGCGCGTGCTCACGTCTCCGGCCGCGAGGCGCGCGGTCGCCGCCAGCATGCGGCGGATGGGCAGCACGATGCTGCGCACCGTCAACGCGCAGATCAGCGTCAGCAGGCCCAGCGCCAGCGCACTGATCCAGGCCAGCAGGATGCGCGGCCGCGCGGTGCGAGCCGCCGCATCGGAGCCGTGCACGCTCGCGAGCGGCTGCGGCTGCGTCTGTGGCTGCGGCTGCGTCTGTGGCTGCGCCTGCGTCTGCGCCCGCGATGGCGACGGCGTCGGGATCGGATGCGGATTCGCGCTCGGATTGGACGCCGGCGTCGGCGGCGGCGGCTGGGTGGCCGCGGTCACCGGCGCGCCCGCCCTCACCGAGACCCCCGCGGGCACCGCGGCGGGCACCACCGCGGGTACCGCCGCGGTCACGAGCACGTCGGGCACGGGTGCGAGCTTGTGGGCCACGATCTCATCGAGCAGCTGTGCGCGCTGCACGGCAAACTCATTCGCCTGGGGGCCACGCCGCTCCTCCAGCTGTCCCAGCCCCCGGCGCGCCGCGATCATGGCCGCCAGATCCGCCCGCGTCTGCGACTCCCAGGAGTCGCCCTGCGAGCGCTTGAGGCTCGCGGCGTAGCGATCCAGCGTGTCGCCGAATCCCTCCTCCCCATCCGCCAGCTCGGTCAGGCTCCGGGCATCGGCCACATCCGCGGTCGCGATGCTCGAGAACTGCTGGCGCACGACGTCCAGCGAGGCGCGCAGCTGCATCAGCGAGCGGCGGGCGATGACGTGCCCGAACAGGTTCCAGGCGCCGTCCAGGGAGGCTTTGAGCCGCTGAGCAATCGCGTCCACGTGCACGCCGTAGGCGGCGAGATCGCTGCGCCGCGCATCGGACAGCTGCACCAGCTGCTCACTCAGCCGCCGATAGGCCCGCATCCGACGTACCAGACGCTCGGCGCTGGCGCTCTGATGCAGGACCAGTGCGGCCGCCAGGTAGCTGGACGCGGCGCGTTGCAGCGTCGCGCCCGCGTGCTGCCAGTCGTCATCGCTTTGCGCATCGTCGCTCGAGACGCGCGCCTGTGTCGCACGCGCGAAATCATCGAGCGCCTCCAGCAGCGCATCGGAGCTGAGCCGCTGCTGCGCCACCGCCTCCGGGCTCGGTCCGCCGCGCCGCACGCGCGCGCGCGCCGCCGCCGGGGCAGCGGCGGGGCCGCGAATGGGGCCGCGGATGCTGGCGGGCATCGCGGCCGGATCGACCCCTCCCGCTACGGGCGGCCTCGGGGACCCCGCCGCCGGCATGCTGCGCCCGAGCAGCACGTTCGCGGCGATCGCCAGGCTCAGCGCGGCCGCCAGCGCGATGGCCAGACGGCTGACGATGCTCAGCCGCAGCTGCGGCAGCATCGCATCGAGCGCTCGAATCCAGGTCAGATACTCGCGAGCCCTCGTCGCCGAATCGCGAAGTCTCATGCAGGCGCTTGCCAGGGGCGGGGACACGCATTGTGACGGGCCGCCAGGCAGCGCTGGGCGCCAGGGCTGCAAACTGTGCGCGCCCCACGTGCATGGTTCACACTTGCCGGCGGCACCGGCCCACGCGCTGCGTGCGCTCGGCCGCAATCGCGCGACGGCGGCAGGTTTCGTCAAATCAGGCCGGCTGCACCCGGGGCGGCGGGTTGACCGTGGCGGGCAGGGGCACGGCGAGCGCCACGCACAGTCCGCCGCCCTCGCGGTTGGCCAGGCGGATGCGTCCACCGTGCGCCTCGACGATCTCGCGCGCCAACGCCAGCCCGAGGCCGGTTCCCTGGCGCTTGGTGGAGTAGAACGGCAGCAGCGCCTGCGCGAGCACGCTCTCGCTCATGCCCGGGCCGCGGTCGCGTACCTCGATGTGCTGCTCACCGGAGAGCTGGCGCACGCACAGCTCCACCTCTGCGCTCGGGCCGCCGGCTTCGTGTGCGTTCTTGAGCAGATTGATCAGGGCCTGCTCGAGCTGCGCGCGATCGAACCATCCGGGCGCCTCGGGCAATGGCCCGCCGATGCGGCAGGGTTGCTGGCGGCCGAGCTCATCGATCAGCTCGGACCATGCGACCCACTGCGGGCGCGGCGCGGGCAGCTTGGCGAATGCGGCATAGCCGGAGATGAAATGATGCAGGTGCCCGGCGCGCTCGCCGATGGCCGCGAACACGCTGTCGAGACTCGCGGTCTGGCCGGTCCTGTCACCACGCTGCAGCTCGGAGCGCTGCAGCTCGGTGCGCTGCCGCCCCTCGCGGCGCAGCAGCTCTCCGCCCGACTGTGCCAGCGAGGCGATCGGCGCGAGCGAATTGTTCAGCTCGTGGCTGAGCACGCGAATCAGCTTCTTCCAGGTTGCGACCTCCTGGCGTGACAGCTCGCGTGTCAGGCGCTTGAGCAGGTAGAGCCGGTGCGGCACCCCGCGCAGCAGAAAGCCGCGCTGGGACAGATGAAAGGTCTCCTCCTCACCCTCCAGCTCCACGGAGAAGAGTGCGTCGTCTCCGGCCGCCGCCGCGGCGCCGAGCGCCGCGGGAGCCTGCGCCAGCAGTGCATCGAAGTCCTGACCGGTGAGACTGCGTCCGAGCCCCAGCAGCTGACGCGCCGCGAGGTTCGCGTACACGACACGGCGGTGCGCGTCCACGAGCACGAGGGCGACCGGCGAGTTCTGCGTGACCGTGTCGAGCAGCAGCTCCCGCTGCAGCAGCTGCGCGCGCTGCTCGCGCAATGCGCGGCCGAGCTCGTTGTGCGCAGCCTGCAGCTCGCCGAGCTCATCGTCGCGGTCGATGCGCAGCGAGCAGCTGAAGTCCCCGTCGCGATAGCTCGCCACCGCCCCGGTGAGCGCGCGCAACAGGCCGCGCACCGGCCGAAACGCGCGGTGGGCAGCCCATGCCGCCAGCGCCAGCGCCGCGGCACCCAGCGCCGCGTAGTCCCATGGGGTGAGCGCGCCCGGGGCACGCGCCGCCAGGCGCGCGAGCAGCGCCGCGGCCGCTCCCGCCGCCAGCATCAGCGCCAGCATCAGCGCGGCGAGCCGGGCTTCCAGAGTCAGTCGCAGCCGCATCCGGGTCTCATACCTGGGCAGACGGCCTAGTCTAGACCGTGCGCGTGCGCGTGCGCGTGCGCGTGGCTGGCGCCGGTGCCGGGCCCGCGACCAGGCGCTCAGAGCCGCAAGCCGAAACGCTCGAGGCGCCGATACAGCGCCTGCCGCGACAATCCCAGTCGCTGAGCGGCGCGGCTGACGTTACCACCGGCGTCGCGCAGCGCGGCCTCCAGCGCCTCGCGGCTCACGGCATCGCCTTCGCGGGGCTCCGGGGCGAGCGCTGCGCTGCCGCTCGGGCGATCCGGGCCGGCCGCGCCCTCCGCGCCGCGCGGCGGCGGCAATCCCAGGTCCCCCGCGCCGATCAGGCCCTCGCGCGCCAGCAGCTTGGCGCGCTCGATGCAGTTTCGCAGTTCGCGCACGTTGCCCAGCCAGGCGTGACCGAGCAGCGCCTCGCGCGCCTCCTCCGAAAGGCGCGCAGTCTCGGCGGTCGGCTCCCCTGCCGCGCCCATCGCCAGAAAGTGCTCGGCCAGCGGCACGATGTCCTCGGGGCGCTCGGCGAGCCCGGGCACCGCGATCTCGATGAGATTCAGCCGATAGTACAGATCCTCGCGGAAGCGGCCCTCGCGAATCATCGCGGGCAGATCCGCATTGGTCGCGCTGACGATGCGCACGTGCGCGGTGCGCGTGCGACTCGAGCCGAGCGGCTCATACTGGCCGCTCTCCAGCACGCGCAGCAGCTTCACCTGACCGGACAGCGGCAGGTTGCCAATCTCGTCCAGAAACAGCGTACCGCCCTCGGCTGCCGCGAAGCGGCCGATGCGCGCTCGCTGCGCGCCGGTGAAGGCACCCGCCTCCGCTCCGAACAGCTCCGCCTCGATCAGATCGGCGGGTAATGCCCCGCAGTTGATCACCACGAACGGTCCCCCGGGGGCCGGTGAGTTGGCGTGCAGAATCGCGGCGATGCGCTCCTTGCCTGCCCCATTCGGCCCGGTAATCAGCACCGGTACCGGAGCGCGGGCCACACGGCAGGCCAGCTCCACGGCCGCCTCCATGGCCTCGGACTCGAACACCACGGCGCCCAGCTCGAACCGCCGCGCGAGCCGCTCGCGGCGCTGCCGTCGCGCGCTCTGCAGCCGTGCGCGCTCGCGGTTGCTGTCCGCGAGCTCGAGCAGATTCTCCACGGTCGCCAGCAGCTTTTCGTTATCCCAGGGCTTGGCGATGTAATCGGCCGCCCCGGCCTTGATGAGCTGCACGGCAGCCGGCAGGTGCGTCCAGCCGGTCAGCAGGATCACCGGCAGATCCGCGTGGGCTGCGCGGATGGCGCGAAACAGCTCCACGCCCTCCTCGCCCGAGGTGGTATCGGCACTGAAGTTCATGTCCGCGATGACCAGATCGACCGTCTCACGCGCCAGCAGAGCCAGTCCCTCCGCGGGCGCGACGGCCGCGAGCGTGCGGATCTCGTGCAGCCCGAACAGCAGCTCGAGTGCGGTCTTGACCGCGGGGTTATCGTCGATGACCAGGACGGTGCGCATGCCTCAGAGCGTACGCGTCGCCACCACCGGCGGCACGGAGGCCGCCCGCAGCGCCGGCCACAGCACCGCGAGCTGGCCGAGCGCGAGCATGGCGGCGATGCCTATGAGGAAGTAGTCGAGCGGCAGGCGATGCATGGCGAAGCGGTCCACCATCCAGATATTGCCGGCCACCGTCAGGCCCACTCCCAGCACGATGCCGCCGCTGCTGATCATGAGGTTCTCGGCCTGAAAATATCCGACGATCGCCAGCCGCGTCGCCCCGAGCGCCCGGCGGATGCCGATCTGCCGCCGCCGCTGCGACACCCAGTAGCTGGTCAGCCCGACGATGCCGAAGGCCGTCACTGCGATCAGGATCGCGCACACGATCAGCAGCATGCTGACGATGGTGCGGTCGGCGCGATAGATCTCGCGGCGCGCCTGCGTGAGCGAGCGTACCTGCCGCACCACGCGCTCGCGGCTGACGGCTGCGAGCGCGCCGGGGGCGGCGCGCATGGCGCTGGCGAGCGCGCCGGGCTTGACGCGCACGATGTAGAAGGCGCTTGGATTCAGCACGCGGTACGGCAGCACCATCGAGTTCTCGATGAAGCTGCCGAGCTGATTGTCGGGGGCGTTCACGAACGGCGCCTGCAACCGGTCGATGATGCCGATGATGGGGGCCTGCAGCGAGAACGGAAAGATGGATGCGACGCGGCCCAGCACCTTACCGCCGGGTGCGAGCTTGTCCGCCAGCGCGCGCGTGACCAGTATCCCGTCGATCGGCGGGGTGCTCAGGACGTCGAAGCTGAAGTCGCGTACGTCGCTCGAGGTGAAGTCGCGTCCGGCCACCAGCCTGGCGCCGAGCGTGCGCAGCGTATTCTGATCACCCAGATAGGTGGCCGCAATCAGCAAGCTCTTCATGTTGTCCGGATGCAGCGTGATACCGAGGACCATGGACGAATCATTCAGCGGCACGGCATTGCTCTCGAAGACATCGGTCACCCCGGGGATCGCGCGCAGCGCGGCCAGGTCCGCCTGCAGCAGCCCGCGCTGCTGCGCCGGCTGGCCGAGCCATTGATTCTCCAGGGTGAAGACATCCGCCTCATCGACACCGCTCGGCCGCGCGATCAGCGCGAGGCGCTGCTGCACGATATACAGCGCATTGCAGAGTATGGCCAGCGTCACCGCCATCTGCAGGGCGATCAGCAGGGCGCCGACCTTGTTTCGACCGAGCGCGGAGACGACCGGATGCAATTCCACGGCGCGCCTCCCCTCATTGCACCTTGAGCTGCCAGGCGGGCTGGATACGTGCGGCGCGCCAGGTCGGATAGACACCGGCAATGAGCGCCGTCGAGACGCTCAGCACGATCGCGATC
>Ga0335074_10013290_pt1 | contig 11573 bp, 14 predicted proteins | sample Lox_Sample_23_FD_206715 | JGI IMG/M metagenome (GOLD analysis project Ga0335074, IMG submission 206715) | Soil microbial communities from Loxahatchee National Wildlife Refuge, Florida, United States - Lox_Sample_2.3 | ecosystem: Environmental > Terrestrial > Soil > Wetlands | place: USA...
GAGGCCGTGCTGCCCGGCGGCCCAGGACACCACGGCGTGATCTTCATGCCTAAGGTTTCAACCCGTTTCGGACGGTTCACGCTTACGTGAACGACTCGGCGAGATCTTGAACCCGATGAATAGCTCGGTCGGATCGCAGCTACCGTCAGCTCATCGCCATCCCTAGCCGGCTGGGCATTCCGGCCCGGGCGAGCCGGCTGGCCGCATGGCACCATCTCGTCCGCCAGGCACCACCCGCCGTCCTCGCCGACGCGCTGGGCGTCTCCCCGGACAAAGCCACCCGCCACGCGCTTCTCGCAGGCGCCAACTGAGCCGCCTACGCCAGCCGCCGCTCATCTCTCGCCACACCCGAATTCGACGGGTTACCAGTTTTCACATCACCGCGAGGCAGGCGGATCGCCGGGGGCCAGTCCGCAGTGCCCGGCGGCGGTCCTGTTTGCAGGCGCTGCGCTGCTGCCCTGGGTCGCCACGGTTGACAAGCCGAATTATCGAATGTATTCATGTCTTATGGTCATAGATAAAGGTGACGGCGCGCCGGGCGGCGGGGCTGGTGCTTCGCCTGCGGGCGGCAGGCTGCATTCCGACCAGCACCTGCGCGTCTCCGACGCCGAGCGCGAGGCGGCCACCGGCCGGCTGGCCGAGCACTTCGCGGCTGGCCGCCTCGACCAGGCCGAGTTCGACGACCGGGTCGGGCACGCCATGAGCGCCAGGACCCGGGCCGACCTGAACGGGCTGTTCGCCGACCTTTCGGAAACAGGGTCTCCGGGAGTCCCGGAGCTTCCGCGGGGCGGCGGCAGCACGCCGGGAGGCGGGCCGCGCGGGCCGGGGTCGCCGATCGAGTTCCGGCTGGATGCGGCCTCGGGCGTGCCGACGTACCTGCAGCTGGTGCAGCAGGTCGAGCACGCGCTGCGTCTGGGCTACCTCAAGCCGGGCGACCAGCTGCCGAAGGTCCGGGACGTGGTGGCTTCGCTGGCGATCAACCCGAACACGGTGCTCAAGGCCTACAAGGAGCTGGAGACCAAGGGCCTGACGGCCGGGCGCCCCGGCCAGGGCACGTTCATCCAGGCCACGCTGAGCCAGGTCGCCCTCCCGGAACTCACCGGACTGCACAAGTCCCTGCTCGGCTGGCTGACCACCGCCGAAGCGGCCGGCCTGGACCAGGACGGCATAGTGGCGCTGTTCACCAGCGCCCTGCGGGATTTCCATGAGCGCCGCGGCGGCACAGGGGACCGCCGCGGCGCGGCAAGCGCCGAAACGGAGGGCGTCGCATGAACGTCATCGAGACCAGCGGCCTGGGCAAGCAGTACGGCAGCACCTGGGCGCTGCACGAGTGCACGCTGGCGATCCCCGCCGGGCACGTGGCCGCGCTGATCGGCCCGAACGGCGCCGGCAAGACCACCCTGCTGAACCTGGCGGTCGGTCTGGCAGAGCCGACCGCGGGCGCCGTCACCGTGCTCGGCGGCAAGCCCGCCGGGTCCCCGGCGGCGCTGGATGGCATCGCGTTCGTCGCCCAGGACACGCCGTTGTACAAGAACCTGTCGGCCGCGGACATGCTGCACCTGACCCGCAACCTGAACCGCCGCTTCGACCAGAGATACGCGGAGGACCGGCTGGCCGAGCTGGGCATCCCGCTGAACCGGAAGGCCGGGAAGCTGTCCGGCGGCCAGCAGGCGCAGCTCGCGCTGACCGTGGCGCTGGCCCGCCGGCCTCGGCTGCTGGTGCTGGATGAGCCGGTGGCGATGCTCGACCCGGTCGCCCGGCATGACTTCATGGCCACGGTGCTGGCGACGGCGGCCGACGATGGGATGTCGGTGGTGCTGTCCTCGCACGTACTGGCCGAACTGGAGCGGGTGGCCGACTACCTCATCCTGCTGTCGCGGGGCCGGGTCCAGGTGGCCGGCGAGCTCGACGACCTGCTCGCCAGCCACCGCATGCTGACCGGCCCCGCCGCCGAGGCCAGCCAGTTTGCCGACCGGCCGGTGGTGCACGTGCGCCGCGGTGCGGCGCAGGCCCACCTGCTGGTCCGGGCCACTGCGGACGACCCGGTCCCGCCCGGCTGGGAGGCGCACCCGGTCGGCCTGGAAGAGCTCACCCTGGCCTACCTGCGCGAGCCCGGCGCCGGCGCGCTGCCCGGCCCGGCCCGCAGCCGCAACACTCAGCCCTCAGAGGTGACGCGATGACTGCGCTGACCATGCCTGCCCGCCCGAAGCGCGACGCCGGCCTGCGGCCGGTGCCGTGGCGGCGGATGGCCTGGGTCACCTGGCGCCAGCACCGGGCTGCGCTGGGCGGCGTGGGCGCCTTCCTCGGCGCGTTCGCGGTGTACCTGTGGCTGACCGGCCTGCAGATGCACCATGCCGAGGCGGCCTACTGCCACCCGGCCGGCTCACTCGGCTGCGGTATCAACTTCACCGGCAGGTACGGCGAGACCGCGATCATCATCAGCATCGCCCTGCAGGCGGTGCCGGCGCTGATCGGGGCGTTCATCGGGGCGCCGGTGCTGGCCAGGGAGCTGGAGACCGGAACCTTCCGGTACGCCTGGACCCAGGGCATCGGCCGGCTCCGCTGGACGGTCGGCAAGCTGGTGCCGCTGGCGGTCGCGGTGACAGCCGCGGCCGGGGCGTTCACCGTCCTGTTTGCCTGGTACAACCAGCCGTGGGCCGCCGCGGGCTACGTGACCCCGTTCTCGGCCCGCGTGTTCGACCTGCTCGGGGTTGCGTTCGCCGCCTGGACGCTGGCCGCCTTCGCGATCGGCGTCCTGGCCGGGATGCTCATACGCCGGGCCGTCCCCGCGATCGCCGCCACCCTGGCTGTCTACGCCGGGCTCGCCTTCGCCGCCGGGCTGTGGCTGCGCGAGCACTACATCACACCGCTGGTCACGCACAGCACCAACCTGCCTGGCTCCGCGTGGATCATGAGCTACTGGTACACCAAGGGCGGCAGGCTGGTCAGCCGGTCCGCGATCAGCCAGGAGCTGCAGGGCGACCACCATGCCTCCGTGACGCACGTCGGGCCGAACACGGTCCAGACTGTCCTCGACCCGGTGCGGTACCTCACCCAGCATGGCTACACGAACTGGACGAGCTATCAGCCGGCTAGCCGGTTCTGGCCGTTCCAATGGATCGAGGGCGGCTGGCTGCTCGCGCTGTCGGTGCTGCTCGTCGCCACCACCGTCTGGCTGGTCCGCCGCCGCGCGGCCTGACCCGGGCCAGGCCCTCATAACCGCTCCTGAGCTCGGCACCGCGCCCTTGGGACGTGCCAGTGCTCAGACTTGCCCCTCCGTGTTCGCTGGCTTGAAGTCAAGGTCGGCTCCGTTGGCATAGACGACGTAGGCACGGCGCCACGGATCGTTGCCGATCAGCTTCCACGTGTGGCCGGTGCCACTGTTGTCCTGCGCGAGCAGGACGTCGCCCGGACGGATGATGAACGTCGCACCCGACTTCGTCTTGAACTCGAGCGTGCCGGACAGGGTGATCACAAAACGCGGGACCGGGTCCTGGTGCCACTCGTATGACCCACCCGACTGCGTTTCCTGGAAGGACAGCTCGACGACGGGAACGGCCTTTCCAACGGAATCGCCGCGCACCTCCTCGGCGAGATCGATCCAACCTTCTTCGAACAGCGAGTCACCATCCTCGCCGGTCCACATGCGGACACAACGGATCATTGCAGCTCTCCTTTCACCCTTCGACGGCCTGAGGGTGCTGCCCTCGCCCGCGGACGGGGAGCATCGCCGGTCTGGGGGCCGGGGGGGCAGTTGCCGCGCGTAGGGGTTCCAGTAGCTGGTGCGGTGTGGTGAGGGCGGTGGTGACCCAGCTGGCGTCGTCGGCGGGGGGTTCGAGGCCGGGGCCGGGGGTGATGATGGTGTCGGCGGCGGGCACGGTGGTGCCGCAGGTGCCGCACCGGCCGGCCGGGTCGATCTGGCCGCTGTCGGTGGCGTGCTGGAACAGCCGCCGGGGGCCGGCCGGGGCGTAGAAGTCGTCGCCCCAGCTCATCAGGGACAGGATGGCGGGCCACAGGGCGGTGCCCTTGGCGGTCAGCTGGTATTCGAGGTGGCGTTCGCCCGGGACCCGGGTCAGGACGCCGGCCGCGGTCAGGGTCTTGAGCCGGCTGGCCAGGACGGCGCGGGGGATCTGGAGGTGGTCGGTGAAGTCCGCGAACCGGCGTACGCCCCAGAAGGCGTCGCGGATGATGAGCAGGGTCCATCGTTCGCCGGTGATTTCCAGGGCGCGGGCCAGGGAGCAGGCCTGTCCGGTGTAGTCGTTGGGGAGGGCCACGTCCCTGAGCCTATCAGAGATAGTTCGGTCAGTGGACTGTGATTCATCTTACAGACTTAGGTTCATTGACAGAACTATGGTTCCGGGTGAGGATTGGTTCATTGACCAGGCCGGCCCACGGGCGGAGGCGTCGTCCTCCGCCCGGCACTGCGGGGGCCGCAGGCCATCGTCCCGCGAAGGAGCTTTCCTGCCATGTCCACCCAGAACACCAGCACGCCCACGCACGAGCCGCCCAGCCCCCGGGCCAGGGACGCGCTCGATGCACCGCACGCCCGCGACGCCGCGGTACCCAAGCTCCACGACAACGGCCGCATGGCTGACATCCCGCTGTCCCCCGACGCCAAGATCACCGTGGAGCGCCGCGGCCAGATCGTCCTGATCGGGGTCAACCGGCCCCAGGCCTACAACCGGTTCGACCCGGACGCCTTCTTCGGCCTGGCCACGGCGTACCACGACTTCGACAACGACCCGAGCCTGCGCGCGGCGGTGCTCTTCGGCCACGGCCAGAACTTCTCCCGCGGCATCGACGTGGACGCCTTCGCGCCCCTGGCCAAGACCGGCAAGCCGTTTGCCGTGAAGGACGGCATGCTGGATCCCTTCGCCAGAACCCGCAAGCTAAGCAAGCCCCTGATCGCGGTGGTCCACGGCGACACCTGGAACATGGCCCACGAACTGCACCTGGTGGCCGACATCCGGGTGGCCAGCGCCGAGGTGCGGTTCGGCCAGGACGAGAACACGCACGGACGGTTCCCCGGCGGCGGCTCGACCATCCGGTTCCCGCGCGAAGCCGGATGGGGAAACGCCATGCGCTACATGCTGACCGGCGACCACTGGGGCGCCCAGGAGGCCTACCGGATGGGTCTCATCCAGCAGATCGCCCCCACCCCCGCCCAGGCGCTGGACGCCGGAATCGGGCTAGCCCGCAAGATCGCCGCATGCGGGCCGCTCGGCATCAAGACCACCCTGACATCTGCGCACCTGGCGATTGACCAGTCCCCAGCGGCGGCGTTCGCCAGGCTCGACGAGCAATTCGGGGCGCTGTTCCGTACCGAGGACTTTACTGAGGGCCGCAACGCCGAAGCAGAAGGACGTGCCCCCGTCTACCACGGCAGATAAGCAGGCCCGCAGGCCGCTTCCCGCGAAGGATCTGTTTACCATGTCCAGGCAGAATGCCAGTACGGTCACGGACGAGCCGCCCAGCGAGGTGGTGCGCCGGCACACGGAAGGCCGCCGGTCGCGCCCTCGCGACATCGCCTTCTGGACCCTGGCCGGGCTGTTGGTGATGATGTTCTTCGCGGCGGCGGCGCCGGCGCCGTTGTACCGGGTGTATCAGCTCCAGTTTCATTTCTCGGCCGCCACGCTGACTGCCGTGTTCGCGGTCTACGTGCTGGTCTTGCTGGTCACGCTGCTGTTCTTCGGGTCGGTGTCGGACTTCCTGGGCCGGCTCCCGGTGATCACGGTGGCGCTGGTCTTCAGCGCCGCCGGGTGCGCGGTCTTCCTGGCGGCACACGGCACGGGCGCACTGTATGCGGGCCGGTCCCTGCAGGGTGTCGCGACCGGGCTGGCCATCGGGCCGATCGGCGCCGCGCTGATCGACCTGCAACCAGCGGGCAGCCAACGGGCAGCGTTGGTGACCAGCAACTTCTCAAATCTGGGCCTGGCCTTGGGCGCGCTGATCACCAGCGCGCTGGCGCAGTACGCTCCGGCCCCGACCCGCCTGATCTGGTGGGCGCTGCTGGCCGTGTTCGCCGTCGGCATCATCGCCGTACTGGCCATGGCGGAACCCGGGTCAAAGCGTCCCGGTGTGCTGGCCTCGCTGCGACCCCGGGTCACCGTGCCGCGCCGGGCACGGGGAACCTTCGCCGCGGCCGTTCCGTCTATTGTCGCGGTCTGGGCACTCGGCGGCCTGTATCTGTCGCTCGGGCCGTCGCTGGCCGCCCAGGCGACGGGTTCGCCGAACCTGCTGTGGGGCGGGCTGGTGATCTTCCTGCTCTGCGGGACCGGGGCCGCGGCCGCGTTCGCATTCGCGCTACGCGGCATCAGTTCCCAGACGGCGATGCTGGCTGGCTGCCTGTTCCTGCTCGCAGGCATGGCGGTGACATGCGGTGCAATCGCGACGATGACATCCGCCGCCTTTCTCGCCGGCACCGCGATCGCCGGCGTCGGCTTCGGCCCGGCCTTCCTGGGTGCCTTCCGCATGACCACCAACCTGGCCACGCCCGGCCAGCGGGCCGGGCTGGTGGCCGCCATCTTTATCGTGGACTACCTTGCGTTCAGCGTTCCGGCGCTGATCGCCGGCGTCGCGACCACGACGTTCGGATTGCACTCCACGGCCCTGGTCTACTCCGTGTCACTCGCCGCCCTGACCGCAGCCGCAGCCGGCATCGCGGCGTTCCGCCCCGGCGGCACCTCACCCGGCGAGCCCCGCCCATAGGTACGCCGTCCCGGGACAAGCCTGACCGCACGACCGCTGGCCGGCGATGATGGCAGGAATCCGGCCGGCGGGGTCAGACAGAGCGGCGCCAGAATAACGCCCGGCAACGACCCGCGTACCGAAGGCGCCGGCCGTGCGGAGGTAATGCAGGTGCCTGAGTCGTGCACCACCCGTTCGGCGGGTTCCGCGAACCCGGGTCGCCGTTCAAGGAGCAGGGCGCCTGCGGTTCTATACCCGCCTCAAGACCGCGGCAGTGAGGTAAGCATCGTGAAAGCGCCGGTCGGAATCGTTGGCGCGGGCCTGATCGGACTGGCTACCGCCCGGCAGCTCGCCCAGTCGGGCGTCCCGGTCCTGGTCTGGGAGAAGGAGGCCGCGATCGCGCGGCACCAGTCCGGGCACAATTCCGGCGTCGCCCACGCCGGGATCTACTACCAGCCGGGTTCGGCCAAGGCGAAGAACTGCCGCCGCGGGGTCGAGCTGCTGCGGCCCGAGGTGCGGGACCGGGTCCGCCACCTTATTTATCCCGTGCCCGACCCGGCGTACCCGTTCCTCGGCGTCCACCTGACCCCGCGCACCGACGGCGAGGTGGATATCGGGCCAAACGCGGTTCTCGCGCTGGCACGCGAGGGCTACCGGCGGCGGGACGTGTCGGCCGGACAGCTGGCCCGGCTGGCCCGCTCGGCGGCGTTCCGCCAGCTGGCCCGGCAGAACTGGCGGGCGGGCCTGCGCGAGATGCGCGGGTCGCTGCCCGTCATGCTCGCCGCCGGGAACGGGGGGATCGTGAACATCAGCTCGGTCAACGCGTTCTTGCCCGACCCGGGCGTGCTGGACTCCAGCGCGGCCAAGGCCGACGTCACCATCGACGGCGGCCTCATCCCCCACCTGGTAGCCCGCCGGGTGGCCGCGGCCGAAGGTCACGGCCGCGGCAGGTCCATGATGGTCTGGGCCAGCTCGCTCTGCATGGTGGCGGTGAGGACCGCGTCGAGGCGGCCGATGAGTTCCTCGAGCGTCAGGCGGCCGTGCGCGAAATGCTCACGCAGGGCCGCCACTGCCGCTTCGCGGTCGGCGTCGCTGATCCGGAGGTCAGGTCCGCGGGCCGGCTGATGCCGGGCGGCCGGCTCGACGGCGGCCGGGTGGCCCGCCACGGGGGTGAGCCGGTAGTAGCGGCGCAGCCGGTTGGCCACGACCTCCTCCCGGTCCACCCTGATCAGTCCGTCCGCGCGCAACCGGTCCAAGGCGGTGTACAAGGTGCCGGCCCGCAGCTTGACCCGGCCACCGGAGATCTCCGCCACGTCGGCGATGATGCCGGGCCCGTGCTGGCTGCCGCGGGACAGCGCGGTCGCTACCAGCAGGACCGCTTCCTGCAGCGCGCGCGTGGTCATAGAGGGTTACTGCGGGGTGAGCTGAGGCCGGTAGTACCGGCAGGCCGCCGGGGTGAAGATCAGCGCGACCGAGGCCAGGCCGATGACCCACACGGTCGCGGCGGCGATCAGGCCGGCCGGCGCGTACGTCGCGGCGTGCAGCGACATCATGCCCAGCACAGCCAGGGTCAGCAGCCCGAAGCAGGCCACCGACAGCAGCCGGGCCCAGTCCTCGCCCTTGCCGTTCGCCCACGCCAGCCACAGCCAGATCCCGACCGCCACCGGTATCGCGGCCATATCGAAGATCTGGTGCACCATCACGGCGTGCGCCGCCGCGGTATCGTGCGCCGCCACGGCCGCTCGCACGCTGCCCAGGGAGGCGATGACCGTGATGAGAGCGGCCAGCTCGGCGGCCGCGCCGGCCAGCATCAGCCTGACCGCGGCCCGGACGGTACGGGGCCGGGGTGCGGCCGGCCACAACCGCATCCGCACCGCCCCGCGGATCAGATCCCACGCCTCGGCCAGCCCCACCCGGGTCTGGCCCTGCGCCGCGGCGGCCAGCAGCACGGTCAGGATCTCGTCCTCGCTGTCGGCCCGGAACGATCGCGGATACCAGGCCAGGATCCGCCGGTAGGCCCTCTCCAGGGCTGCTTGCTCGCTCATGCCACGCCTCCCGCCAGTCCCGGCCGCAGCCGGGTCAGCGCCGCCGCCGCGTTCGCATGCAGCCGGGCCGCCTCGGCCGCCAGTACCTCAGTGCCGTGCGGGGTCAGCCGGTAGTACCGGCGCAGCCGCCCCTCCACGACCTCTTCCCCGTCCACCGCCACCAGCCCATCGGCCCGCAACCGGTCCAGCGCGGTGTACAGCGTCCCGGCCCGCAGCCGGACCCGTCCGTCGGAAATCTGCGCCACCTCGGTGATGATGCCGTACCCGTGCTGGGTCCCGTCCGCCAGCGCGGTCAAGATCAGGAACGTCGCTTCCTGCATCGCCCTGCTACTCATACCGCCGTTATATACCGATGAACTAACGATGTCAACGGCGGGGGCGTGGCGCCGCTCAGTCCCAGCGGCGGAAGCCGCCTTCGCTGTTGATGACCTGGCCGGTGATCCAGGCCGCTTCGTCGGTGACCAGCCAGGCGATCAGGCGGGCCGGGTCGTCCGGGACGCCCCAGCGCTGCGCCGGGGAGTGGCGGCGGACGGCTTCGTAGGCCTCAGGCGACGCGTAGCCGGTGTCGACCGGGCCGGGGTTGACGGCGTTGAGGGTGATCCGCTGGTCGGCGAGCTGGTCCGCCAGGGTCTTGGTGATGGAGGCCAGGGCGCCCTTGCTCGCGGCGTAAGCGACCTCGCCGGTCATCGGGCCGAGATCCTGACCCGAGGTCATGAAGATCACCCGGCCGCCCGGGCGGCCGTCGTGCTGGGCCGCGAAGGCCTGGGTGAGCAGGATCGTGGACCGGGCGTTGACCGCCCAGTGCCCGTCGAGCATGGCCGCGTCCAGGGTGCCGAGCGGGCCATCGCCGCCGCTGCGGGCGTGGTTGCAGACCAGGATGTCGAGGTGACCGCACGCGGCAACCGCCGCCTCGATGAGCTCGGCGGCCGCGCCGGGCAGGGCGAGGTCGAGGTGCAGCCAGCGGACGCGGGCGTCGGCGTCGGCCACGGCGTCATGCACGCCGCGGATCACCGCCTGAGGTCCGCCGGGATCTTCTCCCCAGGGCTGATCACGGTCGTGCGGGGCGAAGCCCTGCAGGAACAGGCTGGCCCCCAGCGCGGCCAGCCGGCGAGCCACGGCGTATCCGATGCCGGCGCGGCGGCTGACCCCGGTGACCACGGCGACCCGGCCGTACAGCGGAAGCGGCTCGCGCCGCAGCTGATCCACGCTGGGCTCAGCGGCGTGCGCCATGGGTCCCTCCTGGAGAGCTGATGAGCGCCCGGGCACCGAGGGCTTGCCCTACGAGCCTACGCAGGCCGGGAACCTCCCGGCATGCCACCGGCCACGGTGGGTATGTGCATAACCAAGGTGCCCATGTCGGTGTATGTATACATCTACATGAACCTTCATGGGAATGACGTCTTACTAACCGTGTTTGCTAGGTTCGCTGGGATGACGGCTCAGCTGCCCACAGCCGGAGGTCACATGGACGCTCATGAGGATCCTGGACCGGGCGGAGGTGAAGGCTTCGCGTTGAACGGTGCCAGGTTGTCCGCACGAGAAGCCGAGGTGATGTCGCTCATCGCGGACGGGCAGACCAACGGCCAGATCGCCGCCCGGCTATTCCTGGCCGAGAAGACCGTGAAGAACCACGTCAGGAGGATCTACTCCAAGCTCGGCGTCGGCTCACGGCCCGCCGCCATCGCCTACTGGCGCGCCGCGCGTTTACCTCTTCAGCGTCCCCGCAGGTCCAAGGCCATCTCCAGCGGGCATTCAGGTTATCCTCAGCGTGGGGGGTGACAATACACAGCATGGACACGCTGACCGATGCGCGGCAGCGACCGGATGCGAGGCTGCTCGTCGTCGAGGACGAGCCGAACATCCTGGAGTTGCTGTCCGCCAGCCTGCGCTACGCAGGTTTCGACGTCGTCACCGCGGCTGCCGGAACCGAGGCGGTCCAGGCCGCTCAGCGCCACCGCCCCGACCTCATCGTCCTGGACGTGATGCTGCCGGACATGGACGGATTCGACGTCATCAGGCGCCTTCGCGGCGGCGGCGCCCGGATCCCGGTCGTCTTCCTGACCGCCCGTGACGCCACCGAGGACAAGATCCGCGGCCTCACGCTCGGTGGCGATGACTACGTCACCAAGCCGTTCAGCCTGGAGGAGGTCATCGCGCGGATCCGCGCCGTCCTGCGCCGCACCCGGGGGGACGGGGCGGAGCCGACGCCCAGACTCACGTTCTCCGACCTGGAACTAGACGAGGAAAGCCATGAGGTGTGGCGGGGCGGGGAGCAGATCCAGCTCTCCCCCACCGAGTTCAAGCTGCTGCGGTACTTCATGAGCAACTCGAACCGGGTGCTGTCGAAGATGCAGATCCTGGACCACGTCTGGGACTACGACTTCCGCGGCGATACCGGCATCGTCGAGTCGTACGTGTCGGTGCTGCGCCGCAAGGTTGACACCAAGGAACCCAGGCTGATCCACACCCTGCGGGGTGTGGGCTACGTGCTGCGCCTCCCGTCCTCCTAGGCGGGCGTCGGTCATGACAGCACTGGGATCTGGTCACCGGCCGTGGGCGGCCTTGCGTGACCTGTCTGACCGCATGTCCCTTCGGACCAAGCTGATCACCGGGCTGCTGGCGCTGGTCATCGTCGCGGTCGCGGCCATCTGCGTCAGCAGCACCTGGGTCCTGCGGTCCTACTTGACTGCGCAGGACGACTCCCAGCTGCGGAGCGTGTACAGCCTCCTCACCAGCCAGGACATCACCGCGACGCCCGGGGTGGCCTACCAGTGGCACGGCGTCCTGGTCGGGGTCCAGCAGCAGGGAACCCCGCTCAGTTCGTCAGGCATGCCGGGCCTG
>Ga0335074_10013291_pt1 | contig 11573 bp, 10 predicted proteins | sample Lox_Sample_23_FD_206715 | JGI IMG/M metagenome (GOLD analysis project Ga0335074, IMG submission 206715) | Soil microbial communities from Loxahatchee National Wildlife Refuge, Florida, United States - Lox_Sample_2.3 | ecosystem: Environmental > Terrestrial > Soil > Wetlands | place: USA...
ACCTACTACCGCAAGTACTGCAAGAACCCCGGCAGCAAGGACTGGCGGGACTGGCCGTACTTCGCCAATGACGGGGCGGTCCAGGCGGCGGACGGCTACTACCGGATCCTCGGCCGGGTCGACGACGTGATCAACGTCGCAGGTCACCGGCTGGGCACCAAGGAAATCGAATCGGCGGCCCTCACCGTCCCCGAGGTCGCGGAGGCGGCCGCGGTCCCGGTCGTCGACGAGCTGCGCGGCCGGGTCGTGGAAATGTACGTCTCGCTCAAGCCCGGCCTCACCCCCAGCAAGGAGATCGAGGGCAAGGTCGTTGCGGCGGTCGAAACCGAGATAGGCAAGATCGCCCGGCCCAAGACGGTGTGGATCGTCGCCGACATGCCCAAGACCCGCTCTGGCAAGATCATGCGCAGGGTCATCGCTTCCGTCTCCAACTTCACCGACGTGGGGGACGTCTCCACCCTCGCCAACCCCGAGGTCGTCGACGAAATCCGCCACCACGTCCAGGCACACAAGGCAGAACGCGGCGAGGTCCCGCGCCAGCTGACAGCCGAGGAGGCAGCGGAGATCAAGGCATTCGGCCAGGCCGAGTAACGCCAGGTCCCGGCTCGTCGCCGCCATGCCGCTGGACGAGGTGGCGCTGGTGCAGCGCTAAGCGGGCTGTGCCGGGCTGCCCGCATCACCTCCGGAGACCACCCGCCAGCCCCCTCCACGGGGCGCACCTAGAACAGACCAGGCCGTGCGCCGCGGTCCACAGGAACAAGGCCAGCTCAGCAGTCGTCGATCAGCCGGGCGCAGGCACCGAACGTGCGCAGTTCCGCGCAGACCGGCGCCTGCCGGGCGAACGCGTCGATGTCGCCGCGCGCCAGCGAATCCCAGCACAGGCGGTCCGCCGCCGCCAGCGCACGCGCCAGCTCGGCGTCAAGATCCGCCGCCGGCCCGTCTTCTACCCGGTGCCGCAGCGACGCCAGGTCACCGGCTGGTGCATCGGTGGCCGCCTGCAGTCTTTCCAGCAGGACCGAAAACTCCCCGGCAAGATATTCCCAGATCATCGGCCATCGCCCCTCCCCTGAGTTGGGCCGGGCAGGGACCGTTGGCACCGAGGCGATTGTTGGCGGGCCCCTCCGCCACTTGTTCTAACGCTAGTCCTGCTTCGGCCCGTAGCGAAGATCGCAGTCGCGGCTGCTGCTGCGCCGGGATCGCCGACCTCAGGGAGGGGTCACGGATCGCGGTTCGGTGTACCGCCGTTGCGGCTGCCGGGACAAGTCAACCGGAAGGCTGCTCGGGGCGTGCTGCCCGAAGCTGCGTTAAACGGTGCACGGGTCGTGGTACTTCAGCGCCGACCTGCCGTCCGCCACGGGGGGGCGGGTACCGCGCGGCGGGTTCGCGAACAGGGCGGCGGCGGTCACGGCGCTGGAAGCGCTCACCTCACCGGCAGCCGTCTCGGAGGCGGGACTGTCGACGGGGGAGCGGCTCCGCCGGTGGCTGGCGCCGCGGGTGTCACTACGAGACTCGACCGCCCGCAGCTACGCGGCGCATGTGCGGTCTTACCTCGTCCCCTACCGGGGCGGCATCCCGTTCGCCGCCTCACGGCCGGGGACGTGCAGGCCATGTTCACCGCGCGGTCATCCGCGCCGAGGCCGCGCTCGGGCGGCCGGTGAGCGCAGCGGCGCTGCACCGGATCCACGTCACGCTGCGCGGCGCTCAACGGCGCGGTCCGTGCCGGGCTGATCGCCCTCAACCCGGGCCGGTACCCGGAGCTCCCCTGGGCGGCGAGGCCCCGGCCGCAGGTATGGACGCCCCGCTGCCCGGGCGCTGGCAGCAAGACGGCTGGCGGCCGGCGGTCGGATCCCCGGCTGCGAACGGCCTGCTGCCCTGCGGTGCCCCCGTCCGCGGTGGCTGAGCTGCGGTACCGCCGCCTTTGTGGTTACTGCGCCTGCGGCCCGGCCTACAAGCGGGCGGGACGATCAGTCACGCTGGGAGTAACTGCCCGGTCCGGTCACGGCGCTAGCCGGCTGTTCTCGGGCTGCGGCGTGACTTCGGGGCGTGGGTGGTCCGTGCCCGACTCGGTGGAGATGCTTGTCACCGGGGATCCGGTGGTGGAGATCGAAGCCGCGCCTGCCCGCGCGGCCACCCGGCTGCGCGCGGCCCGCGCCTGCGAAGATAGCCTCGCCGTCCAGCGCCTGACCGCGTTGACCGGCTACCGCCTGGATTAGCGGCTGGCCTTCGGCTGCCGCTGCCAGCGAGCGGCTGCTGCCGCCCGTGGGCCGGCAGCGTAAGCGTGAGCCGCGCTGGCCGTGATCCTTCAGGCGGCGCCGGTGACGCATCCCGGGTGCCTTCGCCTCGCCGGCGTGCCCGCGTCCACGGCCGCTCTCAGGCATGTCACCTCAGTACTCCGGTGACGTGCAGCCCGAGGGCGGCTGCGGCGAACTGAGCGGGGACGAGAGCCGCCCCGAGGGCGGTGAACCGGCAGGCGGTGAGCCGGGCCCGCCGTCGCGGGCGATGCGCCGGGCGATCAGCGTGGCCACCGACCCGGTGATGAGGAGGTTCGGTCCCACGGCGGTGGCGAGGACCGCTGCCCACAGCCCAGGCGGTCCGGCGGGCAGGATGGCTGCGGCGGCGGGCAGGTTGCTCGCGGCGCAGGCCAGCATTACCGCGGCGGCGAGCTGGCCCGGGAAGCTACCGTGGAGCGCGAGGCCGGTGCCGAGCAGCGCGCGGACCCCGGACGCGAGCAGGAACATGGGCACCAGGTCACCCGCGGCGCGGGCCGACGGGCCGGCGGCGACGGCACGGGCCTGTCCCGGCGGGGCGTTCGCGGCCCAGGTGGCGAGCGGCCCGAGGGTGACCGCGGTGACCAGGAGCCACGGCAGCCAGGAGTCGGTGACGTAGGCCGGGGTGGCCAGCGGGACGCGGCCCAGCAGGAGCAGGCTGGTGATGTTGGACGTGGGCAGGAGGAAGGAGGCGGCGTTGGCCATCACGGCGACGGCGGTGACCAGGCGGTCAGCCGCAAGGCCTCGGGACTGGGCGGCGCGCAGGGCGACGGGCACGGCCACCACGACGGCGACGTCCAGGTTGACCAGCGCGCTGAGCAGGGCGGTCAGGGCGAGGACGGCCGCCGCGGAGGTGAGGCTGCCGCCGCGGGCGGGGACGAGCGCGCTGGCCAGGACCCGGAACGCGCGGCGACCCCGCGGGTGCTGCGCTACTGGGAAGAACAGGGGCTGATCAGCCCGACCCGCGAGCACGGCAAGCTGCGCTACTCGCCGCGGGACGTGGCCATCGCCGCGCTGATCCGCAGGCTCCTGGCCGCCGGGGGCGGCGTGGAGGGCATCCGGATGCTCAAGCGCCTAGCCGAGCCGAGCGCGACATCCGGCGCAGCTCAGCCGCCGGGGACGAGGTGGCGCTGACCGAGGATGCCCTGCGGATCCTGTACCAGCGCAAGGCGTTCCGCGAGGAGACGGGAATGGACGAGGAGCACTACCCGGAGGGAAAACCGCCGCCGCCGCCGCGGCAGGGCGGCCCGCCGCGCGGCCCCGGAGCTTCTGGCGGGCCCGGGCCCCGGAAGCGCGAGGCCAGGTCGTTAAGTAAAGGCCGAGCGGCATCGTCAAGATGCTGATGGCACACGTTCTTGTCCAACCCAGTATTCCCAGCAAAGCGCCATTGGCGCAGCGCCGGCCATTCCTCCAGGCTCGGTGCGCCTGCCAGGAGCATAAGCCGCGGCTGCCGACCGCCGGTGATCACAACGCTCCCGCCGCCGTCTCGCCCGGCGCCCGCGGGGCCTGGGTCGGCCACCGCAGCCCGGACGCCGCGCGCCACTACGCCCAGATAACGCTCAACACCCTGGCCAGGGCATACGCCGACGCCGGGTACTTCGCCCGCAACGTCCGCGCCGTCGAAGTCCTCATCGACCGCGACGCCGCCACCTCCGGCGCCGCCGCGGCCGGCGAGCCCTGGCAGTACTACGACCTCGGCCCACGGATACTGCACCTACACGTTCTTCGAGCAGTGCCCCCACCGGATGGCCCCTGCGCCAAGTGCGACTTCTACACCCCGAAGCAGTCATCCAGGGCGCTGCTGCTGGAGGCCAAGGACAATCTCCAGCGCATGCTCGCCGCCGTTCCCCTCACCGACGGCGAGCGGGCCGCCGTCGACGACGGCTAGGCCGCTCTCGGCAAGCTCCTCGGCCAGCTCGCCGAGACCCCGACCCCGGCCGGTCCCACGCCCCGCCAGCTGGGTCACTCCGCCGCAGGGCTGATGCTCCTGCAAGTCCTCCCTGGGCCGCCCGCCTGACCTCGCGGGCAGTGCCGTTGCTGTCGCCGGGCGGGCAGCCGGACTTAGCGCCGGGTGACGGACGGTTCCCGGCACACTGCGCGCAGTGCGGCGCGGTGTTCGAGCCGTGCCGGGAGCACGCCCGGTTCCGTTCGGCCCGCGTGCCGGGGCGCGGGGCGCTAGGCGGCGGCCGAGCCGGCGAGGTAGGCGACCCGCCGGACGACGTTGACGGCGTGCGCGCCAAGGCGCTCGTAGCAGCGCGCCACCAGCGCAGGCTGGTCGTGCCTGGTGGTGCGTCCATCTGTCGTGGCGTCGTGCCTGACGGCGTCGCAACGTCGGCTAGCCGGGTGAGCAGCGTGTCCAGCGCGGTCTGGCCGTCCTCGACGGCGGCGCGCTCGTCATCGGTGAGCGGGATGGACACGAGCATCCGCTGCAGGTTGTCCTTGGCTTCGAGGAGCTGGGCCTTGCCCGAGTCTTTGGGTATGTAGAAGTCGCATTTTGCGCAGGCCATGCGGTGCGGGCACTGTTCGAAGAGGGTGTAGGTGCAGTAGCCGTGGCCGAGGTCGTAGTGCTGCCAGGGCTCGCCGGCCGCGGCGGCGCCGGAGGTGACGGCGTCGCGGTCCAGAAGGACCTCGACGGTGCGGATGTTGCGGGCGAAGTAGCAGGCCTCGGTGTATGCCCTGGTCAGCGTGTTCGGGGTAATTTGCGCGTAGTGCTGGGTGGTGTTCGGCGTGCGGTGCCCGAGCCAGGCTTGCAGCTCGAACAGCGTCATCGGGGTGCACGACTGAATTGTGAGGGTTCTTTGCCCGGGCAGGTCAGCAGCGTATTCTGAGTGATGTTATGACTCAGAATACGGAGGTGCCCCGTGGCTGACTTGTCCGGTCGTGACCTGGCGTGGCTGGAGCACCGCCGTGCCGAGCTGCTCGCGCTGATCTCGCAGGTGGGGGACTTCCGGCGGGGCGCGCTGAACGCGGTGTGGCGCAAGTGCGGCAAGCCGGGCTGCGCCTGCGCGCAGCCGGGGCACCGCGGGCACGGGCCGCAGTGGAACCTGACCCGGCGGGCCGGCGGCAAGACCGTGAACGTGCACCTGAAGCCGGGGCCGGAGCTGGAGAAGGCGCAGCGGGAGGTGGCCGAGCACCAGCGGTTCTCCGCGCTGGTGGAGGAGGTGAGCCAGGTCAGCGAGGCGATCTGCGCGGTCCGGCCGGTGACAGCCGGGACGACGCCCCCTCCGGCGGAGGGGGAAAGGGGGGGCTCGCGGCGCGGCTCGAGGAGATCGCAGCCGCCGAGGTAGGCAGGATGGCCGCGCTGGCCGCGGGCATGCTCGGCTCCGGCGCGGCGCTGGGCGTGCTGGAGGACGCGATGCGCGCCGCGCTGGCCGGCGCGGGCGCGGCGCTGCTGCAGGCCGTGCTGGACGGCGACGGCGACGGGTACTGCGGCCCGCGCGCCGCTTGCGGCTGCGGCGGGCAGGCCGTTTACGCGGGCAGCCGGCCCAGGACGCTCACCACGGTCCTCGGCCTGGTCACGCTGCGGCGGGCGTGGTACCACTGCGCTGCGTGCAAGCGCGGGCTCGCTCCCCGCGACCGGCAGCTCGGCCTGCTGCCCGGCGGCGCGCTGTCGCCGGGCCTGGCCGAGATGACAGCGCTCGCCGGCGCGGAAGTCTCCTTCGCCCGCGCCGCCGGGCTGCTGTCCGGCCTGGCCGGGATCGCCGTCAGCGCCCGGACCGTCGAGCGGTCCGCCGAGGCGTCCGGCGCGGCCGCCCGCGCAGCCGCCGAGGCCGAGTCCGCCGCGATCCGCGGGCGGCGGATCCGCCCGCTGCCACCCCGCGAGCCGCTCCCCGACATGCTCTACGTCGAGACCGACGGCACCGGGGTGCCCGTGCGCCCCAGCGAGACCGCCGGCCGCCAGGGCAAGGGCGCGGACGGGACCGCCGGCACCCGCGAGGTCAAGCTCGCCCGGTTCTTCACCGTCTCCCGCCTGGACGACGACGGCAGCCCGGCGACCGATCCCGGCTCGTCCACCTACGTGGCCACCTTCGACGGCAAGGACGCCCTCGCCCCGCTGGTGAAAGCCGAGTACCTGCGCCGCGGCGGCGACCACCACCGGCAGGTCGTCGCCCTCGGCGACGGCGCGGCCTGGATCTGGACGATGGCCGCGGACCTCTACCCGCACGCCACCTGCATCGTGGACATCTACCACGCCCGCGAGCACCTGCACGACCTCGCCGCGCACCTGGCCTTCATCACCCCCGACCCGGCGCAGTGGCTCGCCGCCCGCCTGGAGGAACTCGACGCCGGCGACATCGAGGCCGTCATCGGCGCCGCACGCAGCTACCCGCTCGAAGGCGCCAAGGCCAGCGAGCTGGACACCAAGGCCGGCTACTTCGAGCACAACATCCACCGGATGCGCTATGCGCGCTTCCGCAAGCTCGGCATGTTCACCGGGTCAGGCCACATCGAAGCCGCCTGCAAGCAGATCGTCGTCCAGCGCGCCAAGCAGTCCGGCATGCACTGGACCGTCCAGGGCGCCGCCAGCATCATCGCGCTGCGCACCCAGCACGCCAGCGGCTGCTGGGACGAGCTCTGGGCACCCAGCCCCGCCCAGCCCGCCCGGCCCCGCGCGGCCATCTGACAGACACCACCACTCAGACACAAAGACAGCGGGCCCGAGCAAGATCATCTTCAACAAACCTGTCGTGCACCCGCGTCATCGCGGGATTCCCCTGACAGACAGACAACACAGGTTAAATAAAAGGCTAAGGCTGCATAGCCATGACAGAACGCAACCAGGCAACCAGTAAGGAACTAATGAGCTGCTGCACTAGCTAGTGCACAAGCCCATAGCGGCGAGCGACGGATACCCGAGGGATGTCGCCTGGCGGCTGGCTGCGCGGTCTCCCGCTGGACTCGGCGTGTCGCCCAGTCGTATCGTTAGGTAGTGGCGTGTGCCACTCGGTGATGGATCCCGCCGGGGTCGTGCCCGTTCGCGGGTACGCTCGTTTGCCGTACGGCCGATGGGTCCTGCTGACCTAGCTTGCGATAGGCAGGAGGCCCGGCCGTGGTACTTGATGTGCTGGCATCAGCAGCGCCGGTCTGCGTCGCCTGGCGGTCTCGCTCCGCAGGGGCGGGCCATGAATGGTGATGGCGACCGGATGGTCCGGGCTGCCGGCGGGGTGTTGTGGAGATCGCCGGCCGGCGGGGCTGTCGAGGTGGCGCTGGTGCACCGGCCGGAATACAACGACTGGTCGCTGCCGAAGGGCAAGCTTCGCCGCGGTGAGCATCCGCTGGTGACCGCGTGCCGGGAAGTCGCCGAGGAGACCGGGGCCCGGGCGATTGCCGGGAAGCGGCTGGAGGTCGGGCACTACAACACGGCCCGCGGCCCCAAGGCCGTGGAGTACTGGGCGATGCACGGCCCAGATGCCCCCTTCAGGCCGACGCGGGAAGTGGACCACCTGGTGTGGGTGCCGATGGCGGACGCCGGGCGGCTGGATTACCAGGGCGACGCCTACGCGATCGAGGCGCTGGGGGCGCTGTCCGGCAGCGTCCGCTCCGGCTCTGCGGTCCTGCTGGTGCGCAACGCCCGCGCCGTGCCTGCCGGGCGATGGCACGGCGCCGGGAGTGACCGCTTGCTGGACATCCAGGGACGGGAACAGGCTGAGGGCTTGCGCCGGACGCTGCCGGCCTTCGGGCCGTCCCGGCTCCTGTCGGCATCCGAGGCCCGTTTCGTGGACACCATGCGGCCGCTGGGCGCGGAGCTCGGGCTGGCGGTCGAAACCGAGCCGGCGTTCGGCGAAGAGGAATATGCCGCACGTCCCAGGCACGGCCTGACCCGGATCCTTGAACTCGCGGCCGCCGGCGGTACCTCGGCCGTGTGCGCGCCCGGCGCTGTGATCCGGCACCTGCTCGCCGCCCTCGCCGAGGACGCGGGCCTGGACGTGAGGGAATATCCGGCGGTGAAGGGCAGTGTGTGGGCGTTGTTCTTCTCCGGCGGCCGGCTCGCGGCGGCGGACTACTACCCGGCTCTTACCAGCCCGCTGCCGTGATATGGAGGATGGCGCGGGCCGGAAGGCGATGTTGCTGCGCAGGTCGGCTCGGAGCCGGGCCGCCGGCTGGCTCCACCGGCCGCGTATGCCTGGCGGGGGCGATGTAGCTTCGGGACTTTCGTCCTGCCCAGGCTGGCCCGCTGGAGGCTTACACTGGCGGCGGCGATGAGGCCCGCCTCAAACGCACGCCGGGTGCTGACGGTCTCTGCGAAGGCAAACGTCACGCGGAGGCAGGCATGCTCAGACGTTCGGCTGCCCGGGCCAGGTCAGGCCGGGCAGGCATTTCCGGGATCCGGCGGGTGCCGCTGCCCCGCCGGGCGGGACAGATAGTGCCAGGGGCGGTGACGACATGTTGCTGACCGGTGGTGACCTGGTGCTGGTGCTGGTGGTCGCGATAGTGGCGCTGCTGGCCTTGGGGGTAGCCAGTGTCTTGTTCCGGTGGGTGCTGGCGGCCGGGCAGGGTACCGAGAGAATGCAGGCGATCGCGCGCGGGATCCAGGAGGGGGCGGCGGCTTACCTGCGCCGCCAGTTCCGGACGCTGGCGGTGTTCGTGGTGGTGATCCCGTTCCTGCTACTGCTCCTGCCTGCCGACAGCACCGGGATCCGGGTGGGCCGTTCGGTGTTCTTCGTCGTAGGGGCGGTCTTCTCGGCGACCGTCGGATACCTGGGCATGTGGCTGGCGGTGCGCGGCAACGTGCGGGTGGCCGCGGCGGCCGGCGAGGCCAGCCAGAAACGGGCGGTGCAGCTGGCGTTCCGCACCGGCGGCGTCACGGGGATGCTGACTGTCGGGCTGGGGCTGCTGGGCGCCGCACTGGTGGTGGGCGCCTACCGGGGGAACGCGCCGGGTGTCCTGGAGGGCTACGGGTTCGGCGCGGCGCTGCTGGCGATGTTCATGCGGGTGGGCGGCGGCATCTACACCAAGGCCGCCGATGTCGGCGCGGACCTGGTGGGCAAGGTGGAGCAGGGGATCCCTGAGGACGACCCGCGAAACGCGGCGGTCATCGCTGACAACGTCGGCGACAACGTGGGCGACTGCGCGGGAATGGCCGCCGACCTGTTCGAGTCCTATGCGGTGACACTGGTCGCCTCGCTGGTCCTGGGCGAGGCCGCCTTCGGCACCGCCGGCCTGGTCTTCCCGCTGCTGATCCCGATGATCGGCGCGGTCACCGCGGTGATAGGGATCCTGGCGGTCAGCCCCCGAGACCGGGACCGTTCCGCCCTGACCGCGATCAACCGCGGCTTCTTCGTCTCCGCGGTCATCTCGGCGGGCCTGGTGGTGGCGGCCGCGTTCGCTTACCTTCCGGACAGCTTCGCCAGGCTGCGCGGCATCAGCGCGCAGGTCGCCACGGTGCACGGCAACCCGCGGCTGGTCGCGATCGTGGCGGTGCTGATCGGCCTGGCGCTGGCCAGCGGCATCCAGCTGCTGACCGGTTACTTCACCGAGAACACCCGGCGACCGGTGCGCGAGATCAGCCGCAGCTCGCTGACCGGCGCGGCCACCGTCATCTTGTCCGGGGTGTCGGTGGGGCTGAAGTGCGCGGTGTACTCGGTGCTGCTCATCGCGGCCGCGGTGTTCGGCGCGTTCGCGCTCGGGCTGGGTAACGTCACCCTCGCCCTGTTCGCGGTCGCGCTGGCCGGCACCGGGCTGCTCACCACGGTCGGCGTCATCGTGGCGATGGACTCCTACGGGCCGGCCACCGACAACGCGCACGGCATCGCGGAGATGTCCGGCGACGTCGCCGGCGTGGGCGCGGAGGTGCTCACCCACCTCGACGCGGTGGGCAACACCACCAAGGCCATCACCAAGGGCATGGCGATCGCCACCGCCGTGCTCGCGGCGACCGCGCTGTTCGGCGCTTTCCGCACCGCGGTGCAGGGCGCCTTGGCCGAGGGCGGCCACGCCGCCGCCTCGTTCAGCTTGTCGGTCGACCGGCCCAACGTCCTGGTCGGCGTGCTCGTCGGCGGCGCGGTGGTGTTCTTGTTCGTCGGCATGCTGATCATGGCCGTGGGCCGGGCCGCCGGGCGGGTGGTGACCGAGGTCCGGCACCAGTTCCACCAGCCCGGGATCATGGAGGGCACTCGGCTGCCCGACTACGCGCGGGTCGTCGACATCTGTACCCGCGACGCACTGCGCGAGCTCGCCACCCCGGCGCTGCTGGCGGTGATGACGCCGATCGCGCTGGGCTTCGCGCTCGGCTACGCCCCGCTGGGCGGTTACCTGGCCGGCGCCATCATGGTCGGCGCGCTGATGGCCGTGTTCCTGTCCACCTCCGGCGCCGCTTGGGACAACGCGAAGAAACTCGTCGAGGACGGCAACTTCGGCGGCAAGGGCACCGACGCTCACGCGGCCACCGTCACCGGCGACACCGTCGGTGACCCGTTCAAGGACACCGCCGGTCCGGCGATCAACCCGCTGATCAAGGTCATGAACCTGGTCGCGCTGCTGATCGCGCCCAGCGTGGTCACCTACAGCGGCAACCCGGCGGTGCGCGCCGTCACCACCGTGCTGGCCCTGGCGATCCTGATCGCCGCGATCCTGGTGAGCGAACGGCGCTCAAGCGCCGCCATCGCCAGCCCGGAAGCCACGCAAGAGGCGAGCCCGCTGACCCCGCCGGCGCCGTCTGCAGGCCACCGGGGAGACCGGGCACCCAGCGGCTGACCAGCTCGCCGTTCACGGCGCCGCGCCACGGCACTGCTCACCGGGCCCGGCGGGGACATCCCGGCCGCGCTGGCACCCGTGCTCGAGGCGATCTGCGCCGCCCGCAACCCGAGATCGGCGCTCAACTGGCTGAGCAGAAGCGAAGCCGCCGCGCTCCTCGTCCAGGTCACCGCGGGGACCCTGCCGGCCACCCACGAGGCACTTGACGCCTGCTCCCGCCGCCGGGCAGCTGACCAGCTGCGCCAGATCCTCGTCAGCGGCGGCGCGCTGCCGCCCCGGGACGAGTGAACTCGCCCGTGCCGAGCAGTGGCTCGCCGCCCTGCTCAGCGACATCACCGACCCAGGGCAACGCCAGCTCGTCCGCGCGTTCGCCACCTGGCACGTGATCCGGCGCCTGCGCCGCGCCGCCGCAGCCAGTCACCGGCCACGGACCCGCACCGCCCACGCCCGGAACACCATCAAGGAAGCAGCCAGGCTCCTGGCCTGGCTCGCCGAACGCGGGACCGCCCTGGCCGGCTGCCGCCAGGCCGACATCGACGAATGGCTGGCCACCAGCCCCGGCGCCTGCAACGTCAGCCACTTCCTGACCTGGGCCGCCCACCGCGGGCACTG
>Ga0335074_10013292_pt1 | contig 11573 bp, 11 predicted proteins | sample Lox_Sample_23_FD_206715 | JGI IMG/M metagenome (GOLD analysis project Ga0335074, IMG submission 206715) | Soil microbial communities from Loxahatchee National Wildlife Refuge, Florida, United States - Lox_Sample_2.3 | ecosystem: Environmental > Terrestrial > Soil > Wetlands | place: USA...
CGCGGGCGGCGAGCCGTTGATGCACCCGCAGATCGACGTGATCGTCGCCGAGCTCATCAAGCGCAAGAAGTTCGTGTTCCTGTGCACGAACGCGCTACTGCTGCCGAAGAAGCTCGACAAGTTCAAGCCGTCACCGTACTTCGCCTGGGTGGTCCACCTCGACGGGCTGCGCGAGCGGCACGACGAGTCCGTGTGCAAGGAGGGCGTGTTCGACGAGGCGGTCGCCGCGGTTAAGCTCGCCAAGTCGCGCGGGTTCAAGGTGAACACCAACACCACGTTCTTTACCACCGATAGTCCGCAGAGCATCATCGACGTGCTGAACTACCTGAACGACGACCTGGGCATCGACGAGATGCAGATCTCGCCCGCCTACGCGTACGAGAAGGCGCCGGACCAGGAGCACTTCCTCGGCGTGACCGAGACCCGCGAGCTGTTCCGCAAGGCGTTCGCGGACGGGCGGCGGAAGAAGTGGCGGCTGAACCACACGCCGCTGTTCCTCGACTTCCTCGAGGGCAAGGCCGACTTCGCCTGCACCGCCTGGGGGATCCCCTCCTACTCGCTGCTCGGCTGGCAGCGGCCCTGCTACCTGATGGCGGACGGGTACGTCAAGACGTACAAGGAGCTCATCGAGACGACGGACTGGGACGCCTACGGGCGGGGCAAGGACCCCCGGTGCGCGAACTGCATGGCGCACTGCGGGTACGAGCCCTCGGCCGTGCTGGCCACCATGAGCTCGCTGCGCGAGACGATCAGGGCGGTCCGCGGCGCCTGAGGAACCGGGCCTGTGGCGCGGGACCGCTCCCGGAGCGGTCACCGCGCCACCACGTGCGAAGATCCGCGGCGCTAGGCCTCCAGGCCGAGGCGGGCTTCGCTCAGCAGCAGGGCGGGCAGGTCCGCCGGTTCTGGGTTGACGCCGTGCAAGCCGCGCTGGGTGAACCAGCGACCGACGTTCTCGGCGTCCCTGGCGAGAAACCCGGCCCCGCGCGGGTTCGCGATTACGTCGACCACTTGCGGCAGGTCGATCATGACTAGGCGCCCGTCGTGCACCAGCAGGTTGAACGCGGACAGGTCGCCGTGGGCCAGCCCGTCCCGGGCCAGGTCGACGAGCGCCTGGACGAGCTGGTCCCACAGCGCGGTGAGCTCGGCGGTGCCGGGCCTGATCTCGGCCAGCCGCGGCGCGGCCGTCCCGTCCGCCGACCCGATGAACTCGAGCAGCAGCTCGGTCCCGAGGATCTGGGCCGGGTACGGCACGGGTATCCCGGCCGCGTACAGCCGGGCTAGCGCGCCGAACTCTGCGGCCGCCCACTGTCCGGCGATCGCCTCCCGTCCGAACGCGCTCCGGTTCGCGACGGCCCGGTTGGTCCGGGACTCCCGCGTCCGGCGACCCTCCAGGTAGCCGGCGTCGCGGTGGAACATCCGGTGTTCGGCGGACCGGTACCGCTTGGCGGCGAGCAGGCAGGACCGGTCCGTCCCCGGCACCCCGCGCCGGAGCAGGAAGACGTCAGCTTCCTTGCCGGTCTTCAGGATGCCGAGTTCGGTGTCGACCGCGGCTAGCTCGGTGACCAGCCAGTCGGGGTGGGGCCTGGGACCGCGTTCGGTCGGCGTTGATGCGTCCCAGGTGGTCCAGCGGTCGCCCTCGGGCAGGCCGTCGGTCGCGTCGAACACCTCAAGGGACGGCAGCGCCCGGCGGACCCGGACGCGCTTGGCCGCGGTTGGCTCGTCTTCGTTGAAACGCCACTTACCGCGGCGGAACTCTCCGTCGTACGCGGAGGAATGCTTGGGCACGGGTAGTGCTCCTCGGCTGAGTGTCGGATAGGGCAGGCGGCAACGCGCCCACGACGGGCATAAACACGTAGCGTCTCCCTTCCGCTCAGCCGACCCACCACGGCCGGTCCGCTGCAGGCTGCCACACCGCCTGCCGCCGCGCAACCGGTTTTTCCGTCCCCCGCGCCGTGCCGGCCGCGACCAGCGCGCCATTACCTATGCGACCAGCGTGCCACGAACACTACGACCAGCGAACCACATATAATGCGACCAGCACGCCACGGGTACTGCGACCAACGCACCACGTAAAGCACCGATATACTGGCCTTAAGCCCACCACTGTGACACTCTGATCAGGTGGTACGTGTTCGACCGAGCCCGCTGGGCAGGCTGCTTGCCCGGCACGTCGAGGCGTCCGTAACCGAGGCGCTCACAGACACTAGGGTGGTTGTCGTCATCGGGCCCCGCCAGTCCGGGAAGAGCACGCTGGTCGGCTTGGTCGCCAAGGGCCGGGCCACTGAGTGGCGGAACCTGGATACCGCTACGACCCGCCAGGCCGCGATCGCCGATCCGGCCGGATTTGTCGACTCCGCTGAGCTCATGGTGATCGATGAGGTCCAGCGGGTACCCGAGCTCCTGCTCGCCATCAAGGAGCAAGTGGACACCGACCCGAGGCCCGGACGATACCTGCTCACCGGATCGGCGCGCGTGCTTGGCCTGCGTGGCCTGCCGGATACCCTGCCCGGCCGGACCGAGACGATCGAGCTGTGGCCATTCTCCCAAGGCGAGATCGACGGCACCGCGGACCGGTTCGTGGACGCCATCTTCGCTCGCGGCGAGGCACTGACTCACGAATCGGCGCTGACCCGACAGGAATACGCCGAGCGCGTCGTCCGGGGCGGCTTTCCCGAGGCACTGGCCCGGACGAACCCTCGCCGGCGTGAGCGCTTCTTCGATTCCTACCTTGCCGATCTGGTCGCACGTGATGTCAGCCAGCTGTCCGAGATCGAGCGGACGCCCGAGATGCGTGCCCTGATCCGGCTGCTGGCGGCCCGCTCCGGTCAGCTCCTCGTCGTCAACGCCGTGGCCAGCGATGCCGGGCTCCCGGCCAGCACCGTCCACCGGTACCTGGCCCTGCTGGAGGAAGTGTTCCTCATCAGGCGGATCCCGTCCTGGTCACGGAACGTGAGTACCCGGGCCATAGGGACCCCCAAGCTGGCCCTCGTCGATTCGGGCATCGCGGCCAACCTTCTGGGCGAGGATACGCGGAGCCTGCTGCGGCCAGGCGGGCAGTTCGGCCCGCTCCTAGAGGGGTTCGTGCTCATGGAACTGGCCCGCCAGCTGACCTGGTCGCGCCAGCGTGTCGAGCTCTTTCACTACCGCACCAAAGACAAGGTCGAGGTCGACGCGGTCCTCGAGAACCGCCAGGGAAACGTCGTCGGAATCGAGATCAAGGCCGCCTCTACCGTCACCGCCGCAGACTTCCGTGGCCTGCGACATCTGGCCGGAAGGACCGGCGGTGACTTCATCGCCGGGATCGTCTTCTATACCGGCACCCAGACCCTGCCCTTCGGGCCGCGCCTGCGCGCCATGCCCGTCAGCGCCCTGTGGCAGGCGTGAGGCTACCGTCCGTCGCGCCAGCCGACGTCAGGAATCGTCGCCAGTCGCGTCCCCGTCGCGGAGGTCGCGGATGGCGGCCTTGGCCCGGCGCCCCGCGTCGCTGTCCCGCAGGTCCTTCAGCGCATCCTTCGCCCGTCGCGCGGCGTCGCTGTCCCGCAGGTCCTTCAGGGCCTCGCGTGCTTTGCGGCCGGCCTCTCCCTCGCGCAGGTCGCGGATCGCCGCCTCAGCCTTGCGCCCGACCTCTCCCTGCCGCAGGTCGCGGATCGCGGACTCGGCCCGGCGTCCGGCGTCGCTGTCCCGCAGGTCCTGCAGGGCCGACTTCGCCTTGCGCGCCGTGTCGCCCCGCTGGTCGCCGCGCAGCCAGGCGGTCAGCAGGGACCACCACTTCCGCAGCTGCCCCTCAACTTCGGCCATCGCCGACTCTCCTTCGCCTCGAGCGCTTCGAGCGATTCGCGCCCGCAGCTCTTCTGTATCTCCATCATATTCAAGATATAACGTGATAGCGACCCGACCAAGCCTCGGGCTCGGCGCCACCCGGCCATACCGAACACGATCCGCCTGATTGCTACCCGTCTGGCCGCCCGCAAACCGTCCGTCCACCGAGCCAGACCCGCGACGCCGGGTGGAAGAATGCCTGGCATGCAGCGTCAGCGCATCAGCGGGCACTCGCCCTACGAGCCGGTCTTCGGGTTCTCCCGTGCGGTGGTCGCCGGGGACCGGGTTCTGGTGTCAGGAACCGCGCCGGTCCCGCCCGGCGGAGGCCCGCCTCCGCCCGACCCGCACGGCCAGGCCAGGCTGTGCCTGGACCTGGTCAGCGAGGCCCTGGTCAAGGCGGGCACCAGCCTCGATCACGTGGTGCGGACCCGCATGTTCATCACCGACCCCGCCCATTGGCGCGAGGTCGCCCGCGCCCACGGCGAGGTCTTCGCCGAGATCCGTCCGGCCGCCACGGCCGTGATCGTGGCCGGCCTGCTCGACCCCGCCTGGCTGGTAGAGATCGAAGCCGAGGCGGTTCTGCCGTAGCGGTCCGCGCTACCAGCCGGCCCGGGCCAGGGTGCTCCTGATCGTGCGCAGCACCAGATCCGGCTCACGAAGGGCCGGCAGGTGGTCCATCCCCCCTCCAGCTCCTCAGGCCACGGATACCCAGGGACGCCCGGGCACAGCAGCACCAGCGCGGACACCCGCGCGGACGGCGATCATCGTCTCGGTCACGAGCCCGGACTATCGCGCGCCGTGTCACCTGGTTTATCCGGACCCCTGGTCGGCCAGAACGCCGGTCAGGATCACCTCGACGACCTCGCGGATGAAGTCCTCGGTCAGCGGCAGGTGACCGAGCAGCAGCCGGTGCTGGGCGGCGCCGAAGAACAGGTCGAGGACGACCTCCCGGTCCACGGTGGCCGGGATCTCGCCGCGGCCGATCGCGCGGTCGAGCATGACCCGGTGCTGGCTGCGCAGCGGCTCGATCACCCGATCCCGCCACGCCGCGCGCAGTTCCGGGTCGTGCTGGGCCTCGGCGATCAGCTCAGCCAGCAGCCGCCCCATGGGCGTCAGGGTCACCGCCCGGACCCAGGCGTGCAGCGCGTCACGCAGGTCGCCGCGTAGCGTCCCGGTGTCCGGGAGGGGCTGCTCGGCGCGGAACGACGCCACGAAGGCATCCAGCGCGAGCAGGCCCTTGGATGGCCACCGCCGGTAGATCGTCGCCTTCCCCACCCCGGCCCGCGCCGCGACCTCCTCGATCGACATGGCGTCCAGCCCCCGCTCGGCCAGCAACTCCACCGTGGCCGCCAGGATCGCCCGGTCGGCCTCCTGGCTCCGCGGCCGCCCGCGCGGCGCACGATCCCCAGCCGAGTCCGGGAGATCCGGAATATCCAGCTCCATAGCCTGGTTCAACCCTTTAGTAATTCGAAACGATCCGTAACGTATTTGATTGGTATCATGCCCGTCACCGCGCTTCCCAACCGTACCGAGCCCCAGCCTGATGCAACCAAGGAAGCAACCCAGGCCCCGGCCCAGGCCCAGGCCCGGCCTCGCCACCCTCTCCAGCTAGCCCTGATCCTCGTCGCCGCGTTCATGGTCGTCCTGGATTTCAGCATCGTGAACGTCGCCCTCCCCTCGATCGAGCGTGAGCTCCACATGCCACCGGATGCGGTGCAGTGGATCGTGACGGGGTACGCCATCTCGTTCGGCGGATTGCTCATCCTCGGCGGCCGGGCCGCCGACCTGTTCGGCAGGCGGCGCATGTTCGTCGCGGGCCTGATCGCGTTCTCGCTGGCCAGCCTGGCCGGCGGCCTGGCCAAGGACCCGATGCTGCTGATCACCGCCCGGGTCATCCAGGGCGCCGCCGCCGCGATCGTCGCCCCCGCCGCGTTGTCCCTCATCACCACCGGCTTCCCCGAAGGACCCGAGCGTACTCGCGCCATCGGCCTGTACGGCGCGATCTCCTCGGTTGGCTTCGTCTCCGGCCAGGTCCTCGGCGGGATGCTGGTGCAGTTCACGAGCTGGCGCGCGGTGTTCCTGGTCAACGTCCCGGTCGGCCTGATCGCCGCCGTCCTGGCCCCGGCCATCCTCGGCCGGGCCGCAAGCACGCCAAGCCGCCCGAAGCGCCGCCTCGACGTGCGCGGCGCGCTGCTGATCACCAGCGCGGTCGCGCTCCTGGTGTTCGCCGTATCCCAGGGCGCCATCTCCGGCTGGACCTCGCCCCTGGTCATCGCGGCCGCCATCACCGCGGCCGCCGCGGCGGCCGTCTTCGTCAAGGCGGAGACCCGGCACCCCGAACCCCTCATCCGCCCGGCCCTGCTCCACCGCAGCGCCCTGCGCAACGCGACGTCGCTCGCGTTCCTGATGGGCCTCTGGAACGGCGGGGAGATGCTCGTGCTCTCCCTCTACCTGCAGCAGGTCCTGCACGAGTCGCCGCTGTTCACCGGGCTGGTCATCGCCCCGCAAGGCGTGGTCGGGTTCACGATGGGCATGCTCGGCCCGCGCCTGGCGGGCCGCATGGGCGTCAAGCGCCTGCTCGTGCTGACCGCCGCCACGACCGCCGTCGGCTTCGGCGTCCTGACGCACCTGCCCGCCGACGGCTACAGCCCGGTCCTGTTCGTCGTCACGCTGATCGGCTTCGGCACCGCGGGCACCGCGCTGGGTTCGACCGTGCTGGCCAGCCGCGGCATGGCCGACTCCGATCAGGGCCTGGTCGGCGGCATGGTCAACACCAGCCGCCAGATCGGCGCGGCGGTGGGCGCGGCCCTGCTGCCTGCCGTCGCCGAAGGCGTCAGCGGCGGCATCGGCGTCTCCGGCGACCGCGCCGCGATGTTCACCGCCGGCCTCGCCGCGCTGACCGCCACCGCCATCGCCCTCCGCGCCGCCCGCCCGTTCTCCGCCCGCGCCCGTACCGCGAGCTAAAAGCCTCTATATCCCGAACGGACTATGGTTCCACCCCCGCGCCGGCCAACTCGGTCCGCGGGTGATGGCCACGATATGGGGCGGCCGGAAGACGTCCGGGACCCGCACCCACACCACGCCGCCCGGGGCTAGGCCAGCCTGGCCGTCCGGCGCCCAGGTGCCCTCCGTCGCCCCGGCCCTGTCCGGCTGGGACCCGCGGGCCGGGGGACCCGAGGCCGGCTCGCCGTTCCGCAGCAGCGTGAGGGTGCTCAGCCCGATGCCGGCCAGGATGGCCAGGCCGCCGAACAGGAGCCCGGCCCCCGCCGGGTCGCCGAAGAAGGTGGCGCCGATCACGGCGCCCACCAGCGGCTCGAGGTTGAGGAAGGCCCCCGCGACCTCGGAGGAGACCCGGCTCTGCCCGAACGCGAACAGCGTGAAGGGCGCCAGCGTGCCGCAGGCGCCCAGCGCCACGACGGCCAGCACGGGAGCCGCACCCGCCGGCCGGCCGGGCAGGCCCTCGGTGAAGATCGTGAAGACCAGTGCGCCGAGTGCGGCCCCGAGGAACTCCACGGCGGTGACCGCGATCGGGTCCCGGCCGGTCAGCAGCCGGGCCTGCGCGACGGTGAAGGTGGCGGAAAGCAGCAGCGAGGCCAGCACCAGGGCGTCGCCCCGGGGGGTCGCGCCGCCGCCTCCGCCGCCCGCGACCAGCGCGACGCCGGCCAGCGAGATGGCAAAGCCCGCCCAGGCCGCGGGCCGGGCCACGGCCCGGAGCCACACGGCCGAGATGACCGCGATCAGCACCGGTACGGCCCCGATCATCAGGGCCGCGTGGGTGACGCTGGTCCTGGTGATCCCCGCGTTCTGGACGATGACGGTCCCTCCGTACCCGATGGCGCCGTAGATCAGCACCCTCGGCGTGAAGGCAGCACGCAGCCCGCGCCTGGTGAACGGCAGCAGGAGCGCGGCCGCCAGGCCGAAGCGCGCCGCGGTAAGCCAGCCCGCGGGCAGCCACTCCAGCGCCAGCTTGGACAGCGGCACGGTGGTCCCCCACAGCAGCCCAGCCGCGCAGAGGGCCACCAGGGCTTGACGGCGGTTCGTGTTCATGTATCCATACTCGGCGAGTGATGCGTGAAATTTGCTGCTGAGGCACTGTGACAAGATAATATTTCGAGATATGCCAATTAAACTGAACGAAGTTGACTTTGCGCTCCTCACCGCGCTGCAGGAGGACGCGGACCGGACCAACCTTGAGCTCGCCCGCCTCGTCGGCCTGTCCCCGGCCGCGACGCTGAACCGGGTGCGCCGGCTCAAGGAGTCGGGCGTCATCCGCGTCATCAGCGCCCAGCTCAACCCGGACGCCCTGGGCTTCCCGCTCCAGGTCTACGTGGGGGCCACGCTGGCCCGCCACGACGTGCACTCGAGCCAGCGGTTCGACGACCTGATCCGGTCCACGCCCCAGATCATCGCCGCCGACACCGTGGCCGGCGAGATGGACTACCTGATCACCGCGGTGGCCCGCGACGTCGCCGAACTCCAGCAGGTGCTGGCCGCCCTGGCGGTCCGGGGCGGCCAGCGGCTGGTGACCTACCTGCGGCTGGGCGAGGTCAAGCCCCCGTCCCGGCTGCCCCTGGGTCCGCATTAGCCGCGCTCCACCTGCTGCTGCGCATCCCCGTCGGCACCGTGGCCTGGGAGGAGGCCGCTAACCGGTCGCAGCCCGTAGCAGCGCCCGAGGCCGTCAGCCGGTCGCGGCCCCCACCCTGTTCCGCCCGTAGCGCCGGACGAACTCGCGCAAGATCGCAGGCGGGTCCTGGACGTCGCTGCGCCAGGCCAGCGCCTTGAGGTCGTCGGCCTGGTCAGGTTCGAAGTAGCCGGCGTGCTTGTACACGTCGATCCGGGTGCACATGGCGGGCGCGTCCATCTCCGGATGGAACTGGGTGGCGTAGACGTTGGAGCCGACCCGGAACATCTGGACCGGGCAGGTTTCCGAGCTGGCCAGCAGGACGGCGTGACCAGGGAGCTCGTCGACAGCCTCCTTGTGTCCGGTGAACGCGTCGAACGCGTCAGGCAGCTCCCGTAGCAGCGGGTCGAGCCGCCCGTGCTCGGTGAGGGTGACCCGGACGCACCCGACCGCCTCGCCGTAACGCCGGCCTATCACCGCGCCCTGGTGGGTGCCGAGCGCCCCGACGCCGTAGCAGGCGCCGAAGAACGGGAAGTCGGCCGGGACCACGGCGTCGAGCAGCCGATCCAGGTCCGCCTCGACCCGGCGTTGCACCGGCGATTTCGCGTCCGCGCGGTCGGAGTAGTTGAACGGACCGCCGCCCACCACGATCCCCGACCATTCCCGCAGGTCGACGTCCCCCAGCGCGTGCTGCTCCAGCCGGAAACGCCGCAGGTTGCGTTCCTCAAGCCCGGCCAGGCTCAGGAAGGACTCGTACTCGTTATCGGCTGCGGCGTCATCGGCCCGGATGGACAGCAGCAAGATCGGATCCACCCGATCACCTTAGTGAGCACCGGGAACCGGCGCAGCCCACGCCACCCAGGTTTTATCGTTCCTCAACCTGCAGCAGGCGTCATTCCGCGACGGCGGGGAGCCGCCCGGCGGCGGCGCGGCTCAGGGCGTGCCTGCGGAACTCCTCGGCGGCCGGGAGCAGCCGCCGGTCCGCGGACCAGGTCAGGCAGATCTCCCGTACCGCCCCGGGGTCCTCGATCACGCGATGCACCACCGGCCCGGTCGCCGCTTCAGGGGAACCCGCGCGCGGAGCGGGCACGACCGCGAGGCCCAGGCCGGCCGCGACGAAGCCGCGGACGTTAGAAAGGTCATCGCCCTCGAAGACGACGTCGGCGCGGAACCCGGCCGCCTCGCACAGATCATCGGTCAGCTTCCGCAGCGCGGAGGTCGCGCGCAGGCCGATGAAGGGCTCCCCGGCCGCGTCGGCCAGCCGGACGCGCCGCTGCCCCGCGAGCCGGTGCTCGCGAGGCAGGGCCAGCCGCAATGGCTCGAGCGCGAGCCGCTCGGTGCGCACCGTCACGTCAGGGAACCGGCGGCTGCCGATCTCGAGGTCCGCGTTCCCGCCGTCCAGCGCGACCGAGTTCAGCTCGTCACGAACCACGACGAGCTGGAAGCCGGCCCCGGGGTGCCCCACGCGGAAGCTGCGGACCAGGTCGGGCACGAGCCAGGTGCCGAGCGACTGCTGGAAGGCCAGCACCACGGTGCCGGTCCCGGGGTCGGTGAGCTGGCTGACCGCGGCGATCCCGTCGTCGAGGTGGTGCAGCAGCGCGTCCAGGTGCGGCTTGAACACCGCGCCCGCGTGCGTCATGCGCAGCGTGCGGCCCGAGCGGCGCAGCAGCGGGGTGCCGATCTCGTCCTCCAGGCGGGCCAGGGCCCGCGACACCCCGGACTGCGTGACGCCCACCAGATCGCTGACCTCGGTCACGGTCGTTCCGTCGGCCACCTGCTGGAACCAGCGGAGCGCATCGGTGTCCATATCAATGACGATAGAGCATGGGTTGCTTGCAATCTAATCATTGGACGCATGAGTCAGCCAAAGGCAGACTGGCCAGTGGACCGAATTATGTTTGGAGAGAAAGCAAATGTCTGTGACCACGACCTCGCGCACCCGGCTCTGGACCGCGCTCCGCGGTCGGCTCCGCGCCACCCGCGCCGCACTGACCGCGCGTCAGGAACTCGAGCGCGACCTCGCCACCTACACCAGCCAGTCCGACCTGGACGACCTGTACGCGATGCTCGACCGGTACAGCGACCGGGAGACCGCGCAGATCCGCCGCATCCTCGCCGCCCGCCGCGCCTGACCCGGCACCGCGCCTGACCCGGCACCGTGCCTGACCCGGCACCGCGCCTGACCCGGCACCGCGCCTGACCCGGCACCGCGCCTGACCTGTTCACCGGGTCCCGGCCCGTCCTGGCCCTGGACGCCAACGCCCGCCCCAGCGCCGGCCACCCGCCGCCCTTTACTAGAAAGCCGGTCCGGGGCGCTCAGCAGGCCCCGCAGCCCCCCGCGTACCAAAAGATAACGGAAGATCCGTGCTTGGTGGAAGAAAAGGCGCTGTATTCGGCGCCTTTTCTTCCGCGTGGCACCGAATTTCCGCGCAAATCCGGCTACAAACCGGATCGTCCTATAGGACGGTCAGGCGGCGGACAAAAAACATCTCCGCCCAGTGACTAATGGTTTCTGTGAGATATACGAGGTGATCGATAGCTGGATGGCCGGAGTTGTCGTCCCGATAATGCACCAGAGCTCGTTAACCGGGCATCGGGAGCCAGCTCGGCCGCCGCCCGCGCACACGGCGCCTGACGTGCGGTGGGTACACGCTACGGTGCGGGCATGAGCAGAAGACCTCGCGTGACCGTCGTGGGCAGCGTGAACATGGACATCTCCGTCACGGTGCCCAGCCTGCCGGGACCCGGCATGACCGTGCTCGGCTCGGCGGCCCGGTTCTCTCCCGGCGGCAAGGGCGGTAACCAGGCCGTCGCGGCGTCCCGGCTCGGGGCCGAAGTCCGCATGGTGGCCTGCGTCGGCGACGACGCGTTCGGCCGGCAACTGCTAGCCGGCCTCCACCAAGAACACGTCACAACCGACCACGTCCGGGTCATCCAGGGCACCCCGACGGGCCTGGCCATGATCGCGGTGGACAACTCGGCAGAAAACCTCATCGTGGTCGCCCCCGGTGCCAACCACGAGGTCAGCCCCGCCGACGTCGCCGAAGCCCAGTCCGCCCCGACCGACGTCGTGGTGATCAGCGCCGAGATCCCCGTCCCCGCGATCAGGTCGGCCCTCGCCCACGCACCTGGA
>Ga0335074_10013294_pt1 | contig 11572 bp, 8 predicted proteins | sample Lox_Sample_23_FD_206715 | JGI IMG/M metagenome (GOLD analysis project Ga0335074, IMG submission 206715) | Soil microbial communities from Loxahatchee National Wildlife Refuge, Florida, United States - Lox_Sample_2.3 | ecosystem: Environmental > Terrestrial > Soil > Wetlands | place: USA: Florida...
CGCCCTCGGGCTGGAACCGGCGGCGCTCGCGCTCCTCCTCGCGTCCGCGGCGGGCTATCTCGCGCTCGCCGGCTGGGCGGTCGCGTGGCTGATGCGGTCCGTGCGCCGGGTCGGTCTCGCGCCGCCGGTCGCCCCGCGCGAGGCCCTCGCGGCGACGACCGAGCTGCGGCCCCACGGGGCCGCCCGGGCGGTACTGACCAAGGACCTTCGGATCGCGAGCCGCACGCCCGGCTACGCGTTCCTGGTGCTGTTCCCCGTCCTCGACGCGGTCGCGATCGGACTGTTCACGTTCGTCACGGGCCCGGGGACGAACGGGGCCCTCGCGCTCGCGCTCGGGGCGGTGACGACGGCCGCGCTGCTCGCAACCTTCTTCGGCCCGGGGTTCTTCGCCATCGAGGTGAATGCCTACGCCTACGGGCGGACGCTGCCGCTCCCCGACCGATCGATCGTGCTCGGCAAGGTCGCCCTGGTCGCGTCGATCTACCTCGTCGGGGCCGGCATCGTGCTCGGGATCACCGACCTCCGGGTCTTTCAGCCGGGGGTGTTCGTCGCGTTCATCGCGGCCGAGCTGCCGGCCGTGGTGGCAGCGGCCCTGCTCGAACTCGGCATCCTCTTCCGGCGGGCCCGGGCGAAGGGCTTGCCGCTCGTGAACCTCTACGCGGGGGCGTGGTACGCGATCGCGGTCTCGATCCCAGGGCTCGTGCTCGCGGGCGCCCCGCTCGTCGCCTTCCACCTGCTGGCCGCCGCCCCGATCTCGACCGCGCTCGGAGCGATGGGCCTGATCGCGGTCCTCGAGCTCGCGATGGCGGCACCGGTCGGGCTCGGGATCCCCGGGGGGCGGCCGAGCTGAGCGACGGTCCCCTTCCGACCCGGTTCGACCCCGGCGCGATCGAGGCGAAGTGGCAGGAGGCCTGGGAACGCGCCCAGATCTTCCGGGCCCCGCCGCCGCCGACCCGGGAGCGCTTCTCGATGATCCTCCCCCCGCCCAATGTGACGGGGGTCCTGACGCTCGGCCACATCCTCGGCGGATCGGTCATGGACGCGCTGACCCGTCAGCACCGCATGCACGGCGACGCGACCCTCTGGCTGCCCGCCGTCGACCATGCCGGGCTCGCGACCCAGGTGGAGGTCCGCCGGCGTCTCGCGAAGGAGGGGGTGAAGTTCGAGGAGCTCTCGCGCGAAGCGGCGCTCGCCGCGGTCGAGCGGTGGCGCGGGGAGCACGAACGCCGCATCGTCGAGCAGCTGCACGCGGCCGGCTTCTCGCTCGACTGGAGCCGCCGACGTTACACGATGGACGCCGGTGCGGCCCGGGCGACCCGCGAAGCGTTCGTCGCCCTCTACCACGAGGGGCTCGTCTACCGCGGCGAGCGGATGGTCAACTGGGACCCGCTCCTCAAGACCGCGGTTTCCGACCTCGAGGTCCAGAACGTCGAGGAGGAGGCGACGCTCGCCTACGTCCGGTACCCGTGGGCCGACGGGAGCCTCGGGGGGATCGAGGTTGCGACGGTCCGGGCCGAGACGATCTTCGGGGACGTCGCGGTCGCGGTCCACCCCGACGACGACCGGTACCGAGACGCGATCGGGCGGTTCGTGATCGTCCCGCTCGCGCACCGTCGGGTCCCGGTCATCGCCGACCCTGCGGTCGACCCGACGTTCGGGGCCGGCGCCCTCAAGATCACCCCACGCCACGATCCGGTCGACCGCGAGATCGCGGGCCGGCATCCGGACCTCGCGGAGCCCGTCGAGATCTTCGACGACGCCGCACGCCTGACGGGGAGCTGGGTCCCGGCCGAGTTCAAGGGCCTCGACCGGGAGTCCGCCCGCGCCCGTGCGCTCGAGGCGCTCGAGCGCGACGGCCTCCTCGTCCGCTCGGAGCGCTACCGCCACTCGGTCGGCCGCTCGGAGCGCTCCAACGCCGTGATCGAGCCGCGACTCTCGCGACAGTGGTTCGTCCGGATGGGCCCGCTCGCCGCGCCGGCGATCGAAGCGGTGCGGACCGGGCAGATCCGCCTGCACCCGGCCCGGTGGGAACCGACGTTCTTCCGGTGGATGGAGGGGATCCAGGATTGGTGCATCTCGCGGCAGGTCGTCTGGGGGCATCCGATCCCGGTCGTGCACTGCCGCGCCTGCGACCGGGAGACCGTGACGGTCGAGGTACCGACCCGGTGCGCCCACTGCGGCTCCCCCGAGATCGTCCCCGACCCCGACGTCCTCGACACCTGGATGACCTCGTGGCTCTGGCCGTTCGCGGCGCTCGGATGGCCGGAGCGCACCGAGGACCTCGCCGGCTACTATCCGACGAACGTCCTCGTCACCGGTCGGGACATCGTGTTCTTCTGGGTCGCCCGGATGATGATGGCCGGCTTCCGCTTCACGGGCCGGGCGCCGTTCGCGGACGTGTACTTCACCGGCATGCTGCTCGACGAGCAGGGGCACCGGATGTCGAAGCACCTCGGCAACTCGCCGGACCCGATCGACGTCATCCGCGAGCGCGGGGCGGACGCGCTCCGCCTCGCGGTGCTCTATCCGAACTCGGCCAGCGAGGATGGTCCGTTCGGGCGCGCGGCGCTCGACGGCGCCCGGAACTTCCTCACGAAGATCTGGAACCTCGTGCGGTTCACGCTCCCGTACGTTCCCCCGGGGACCCCGCCGCCGTCCGGCCCTCCCGACCTCCCGCGCGACGCGTCGCTCGAGCACCGGTGGATCCTCGCGCGCTACCGTCGGGCGGCCGAGGAGATGGACGGGGCCCTCGCCGCGTTCGAACCGACCCGCGCCGTCACCGTTCTCCACACGTTCGTCTGGCACGACCTCGCCGACCGCTACGTCGAGGTCGCAAAGGAGGCGCTGCTGGGCCGCCGCGGCGATCCCGAGCTGCGCGCGGCGCGCGCGACGCTCCTCTACGTCGTGGACCGTACCCTCCGCCGGCTCCACCCGTTCGTTCCGCACGTGACCGAGGAGCTGTGGCACGCGCTGCCGCACGATGGGGAGTTCCTGGCGACCGCCGGCTGGCCCCCGCCCGACGAGGCGCCGTCCGACCCGGAGGCCGAGGTCGCGATGGAGACCGTCCTCGAGGCGATCCGGCTGCTCCGCAACCTGCGGGCCGAGGAGCGGATCGCGGCCGACGTCCGACCCGCCGCCTGGATCCGGCCCGCGGGGCCCGAGGTCGCCGCCGTCCTCGCGCGGGAGGCGTCCACGATCGCCCGCCTCGCCCGCATCCCTCCGGTGACGTTCCTGGATCCCGGAGCCCCCGCACCGCCCGGCGCCGCCGGCCGGGTCGCCCCTCTCGGCGAGTGCTTTCTCGAGCGACCGGCGGCCTCGTCCGCCGAGTTCGAGGCGCTCACCCGGGAGCGGGAGAAGCTACGCGTGCTGCTGGATAAGGATCGGGCCCGGCTCGCCGACCCCGGCTTCACCTCGCGGGCGCCCCCGTCGGTGGTGGCCGAGACGCGGGAGAAGGCCCGAGAGCTCGAGGAGCGGATCCGGCGAATCGACGACCACTTGAAGTCGGCTGGCTCGGGTACGCCTCCATGACCGCCCGGACGCGATCCCCGCGTGGCAAGAAGGCCCCGGCGGCCGCGGACGCTCCCCTCATCCCGTCGCGACCGATGCCGGGCTCGGAGCGCCCGCATCCGGCTCTCGGGGTCGGGCTCTGGAACCTGGGCCGGTGGAACGCCGAGGACGAGGCGAGGACGAAGGCGACGATCGGCCGGGCCTGGGAAGCGGGGTTCCGCTGGTTCGACACCGCCGAAGTGTACGGGAGCGGTCGGTCGGAGCGGCTGCTCGGCGAGGTCCTGCGACGGACCGCCGGGGACGCGCCCGACGCCTTCGTGGTCTCGAAGGTCTCGTGGGAGCACCTTCGGCCCGCGCAGGTTCGGGCGAGCCTCGTGAACTCGCTGGAGCGGCTCGGCCAAAGCTCGATCGACCTGTATCTGGTGCACGCCCCGGACCCGCACGTCCCGCTCACCGACACGATGTCCGCCCTCGAGGCGCTCTGGAAGGAGGGGAAGATCGGCGCGATCGGAGTGTCGAACTTCTCCGAGGAAGAGCTGGTCGCGGCCTCGGCCGCCCTCTCGGAGGCCCGCATCGCCGTGAACCAGGTCCGATACAACCTGTTCGACCGCGACGAGGCCGAACCGGTCCGGGCGTACTGCCGCGACCACGGGATCCTGCTCGAGGCGTACTCCCCGCTCGCCCGCGGGCTCCTCCACGGACGGTACCTCACCGGGAAGGGGATCCCGGCCGAGGTCCGCCGGTACGCGCACCGTCTGTTCGAGCCGGACCGCCTCCCGACGATCCTCGAGCGGGGGCGTGCGCTCGCCGCGCTGGCCGAAGAGGCGGAGGTGCCGCTCGCGTCGATCGCGCTGCATTGGCTGGAGCGCCAGGGTGCGTCCGCCGTGATCGGGATGAGCCGGCCGGAGCAGGTCGACTCGAACCTCGCGGCGTGGCGGGCCCGTCCGTCCGAGGACGTCCTCGACCGCGCGGACGCGATCGCGCGGGGCGACCGTGCTTAGGCTGGTCGCGCTCGACATGGACGGGACGCTCGTCGACGTCCCGAGCTCCTGGGCGATGGTCCACGCCCACTTCGGGGCGGAGAACGCCGAGGGTCTCCGGCGCTTCATGGCCTACGAGATCGATGACCTCGAGTTCGTGCGGTCCGACGTGCGGATCTGGTGGCGCTACCGGCCGGACCTCTCGATCGACGACCTCGAGACGATCCTGGCCGACGCGCCGCTGATGCGGGGCGCGCACGCGCTGGTCGACGGGCTGCACGCGCGAGGGGTCCGCACGGCGATCGTCAGCGGGGGGATCGACCTGCTCGCGCACCGCATCGGCCGGGAGCTCGGGATCGACCTCGTCCTCGCGAACGGCTTCCGGGTCCGCGCGGACGGGCGTCTCACCGGCGAGGGGATCGTCCGGGTCCCGATCCACCGGAAGGAGGACGTCCTCGCCGACCTCCAGGCGCAGCTCGGGATCGACCCGTCCGAGACCGCGTCCGTCGGGAACTCGGAGATCGACGTCGGGCTGTTCCGACGGAGCCGCGTCGGCGTCGCGTTCCGGCCCGAGGACGACACGGTTCGCGACGCCGCGACCCACATCGTGACCGAGCCCGACCTCACGCGCGTTCTGGAGGTCCTCCGGGACTTCCCGACGGACCCGGCTCCGCCGCTCGCGTGAAGGAAGCGTTATCCGCGCCGCCCCGGTGCATCTTCATTCCATGGAAAGCTACCAGGCCCTCCTCGAGCGCGCCCACGCGAAGCTCCCGCCCGTCCGCACGGGCGCCGAACGGTTCCAGGTCCCCGACCCGGACGTGATGACCGACGGGAAGAACACCGTCATCCGGAACTTCCAGGAGATCACGAACGTCCTGCGGCGGGAGCCGGACCACCTCATCCAGTTCCTCGCGAAGGAGCTCGGGTGCCCCGGCGTGCTCGACCTTCCGCGCGGGGTCCTGAAGAGCCGGCTCACGAAGGACCAGATCGGGCAGCGGATCCGCGAGTACACCGCGAAGTACGTCATCTGCTCGGAGTGCAAGCGGCCCGATACGCACCTCAAGAAGGAGGGGCGTCTCACGCTCCTCATCTGCGAGGCGTGCGGGGCGCAGCGTCCGGTGACCGTCCGGCGCGTCGTGGCGCCCGAGAAGCCGCGGACCCCGGTGGTGGTCGGCGAGGTCTACCGGCTCACGATCGAGGACGTCGGCCGCCGGGGCGACGGCGTCGCGAAGAAGGAAGGGTTCGTGATCTTCGTCACGGGCGCCGCGCAGCGCGGGATGACGGTGAACGCGAAGATCACGAAGGTCCTCGGGAACAACGCTTACGCCATCGTCCAGCCGTAGCGTTCCCCGATGCGGAGCATCCGCTGGATCGGCCTTCTCGCGCTGTACGTCGGCGCCCAGGTGGTCGCGCTCCTCCTCGCGGAGCCGTTCCGCGTCGCCGGCCTCACCTCGACCTCGAACCCCCAGAGCGTCACCGCGCCGCTCGAGATCATCGTCATCATCGTGGTCGCCCCGCTCGCGATCCTCTTCCTCGCCCGGCGCCAGGGCGGCCTCTCCGCGCTCCGGCACCTGATCCTGATCGGGATCGCGGCGTCCCTCGACATCACGCTCTACGCCACGTTCTCGGTGCTCGGGCCGGGGCTGATCCTCCTGCCGCCGCACGCGGCCGAGATCGTGATCGACCCGGCGCTGATCCTCAGCTCGATCGTGAGCGCCTCCCTCTACCTGGCCCTCCTGATGGAGCCCCAGTGGTACATCATCGACCTCGTGGGCTTCCTCGCCGCGGGCTCGCTGATCGCCATCCTCGGGATCTCGTTCGCGATCCTGCCCGCATTCATCCTGCTGATCGCGCTGCTCGTCTACGACGCGATCGCGGTCTACGGGACGAAGCACATGGTCAGCCTCGCCGAGGTCGTGACCGACATGAAGCTCCCGATCCTGATGGTGATGCCGGGGTCGGCCGGCTACGACTATCCGAGCGCGCCCAACCTGCGGAAGGTGCGCGAGCAGCCTCCCGAGGAGCGCGACGCCCTGTTCATGGGGCTCGGCGACGTCGTCATCCCCGGGACGATGGTCGTCTCGGCGTTCATCTGGCTCCCCGTGCATCCGACGGTGCTCGGGATCGGCGGGAACGTCTGGGCCGCGCTCGGCGCGCTCCTGGGCTCGCTCGTCGGCTACGCGGTCCTGATGCGGATCGTGCTGCGGGGGAACGCGCAGGCGGGCCTCCCGTTCCTGAACGGGGGCGCGCTGCTCGGCTACATCGTCGCCTTCGTGCTCGTCTATCGCTCCCTCGGGCTCGGGCTGACACCGGCATTTTAACCCCCGAGGCGTCCCCGCGTCCCGTGCCGCGCCGGGTCGAGGACCTCCGCATCGACGACGCGCCCTCCCTCGACACGCTCGTCCGGCGGATGGACCGCGCGGGCGGGTTCAGCGCGAAGCAGGTCGCCGAGGGGGTCGACCTCCTCGCCCGGATGCTCTCCGACCGGTCGATGACCCGGTTCCTCTCGTTCCCGGCCGACATCGTCGCGACCGGCACCCGCGGCGTCCTCGCGACGCTCGTGCGCGAGGGATACGTCGACTGCGTCGTCACGACCTGCGGCACCCTGGATCACGACCTCGCGCGCGCGTTCCGCCCGTACCTCCACGGGGCGTGGGACCTCGACGACGCCGACCTCCACCGCCGGCACCTCTACCGCCTCGGGAACCTCGTGATCCCCGAGGCGAACTACGGCAAGATCGTCGAGGAGAAGATGCAGCAGCTCCTGCGCGCGCAGTGGGACGCCGGCGTGCGCACCCTCTCGACCGAGGCGCTCTCCCGGGCGATCGGGGGCCTGCTGCCGCGAACGGCCCGCTCGAGCATCCTGCGCGCGGCGTACGACCGAAAGATCCCCGTGATCGTCCCGGGCATCACCGACGGCGCGGTCGGTTCGCAGCTCTGGCTGTTCTGGCAGGACCACAAGGCGCTCTCGCTCGACCTGTTCTCGGACGAGCAGCGCCTCTCCGACCTCGTCTTCGAGGCGAAGCGCGCGGGTGCGATCCTCCTCGGCGGTGGGATCTCGAAGCACCACACGATCTGGTGGAACCAGTTCCGGGACGGGCTCGACGCCGCGCTCTACATCACGACGGCCGTGGAGTGGGACGGCAGCCTCTCGGGCGCGCGCACCCGCGAGGCGGTCTCGTGGGGGAAGGTGAAGCCGACCGCGCGGCATACCACGGTCGAGGGTGACATCACCGTGCTCCTCCCGCTGATGGTCGGGGCGGCCCTGGAGCGGGTCCGCCGCTGAACCGCGGGTTCGGGGGCCTATCCGGGTCGGGCCGCCCCGCCCGCCCGAGGCCGAGGTCCCGGGCGTTGGGGACCCCTCCGGAGCGGCGAGGGACCGAGTCTTTATCTCTCGCGCCCGAGTCCGCCCGAGCCGTCCGTGGGCCCGTAGCTCAGCCCGGTAGAGCAGGCGGCTCTTAACCGCAAGATCAGGGGTTCGAATCCCCTCGGGCCCGTCGCTCGGCCGGGGAGCCGATCCCAAGTCGTTTTGGAGTCGGAGCGGGATTCCGTGACGGTGACCGCGCTCGAGCGGGAGGTGCATCGAGAGGATGGACGGGTTCTGCGCCTGCACGAGGGGGGCGACCCACGGGGTCGTCCGGTGTTCGTCCTCCACGGCACCCCGGGCTCCCGCCTCCTCTATCGAAAGCACGCGGAGGATGCCGCGCGGCGGGGGCTGAGGCTCATCGGCTACGACCGGCCCGGCTACGGCGGTTCGACCCCGATGCGCGGTCGCCGTGTCGTGGACGCCGCGGGCGACGTCCTCGCCATCGCCGATGCGCTGGGGCTCGAACGGTTCGCGGTGTGGGGCCACTCCGGAGGCGGGCACCACGCTCTCGCGTGCGCGGCCGTCCTGCCCGAACGGGTCGTCGCGGCGGCCAGCCTCGCCGCGGATGCGCCCTACACCGCCGTGACCGCCGAAGGCCTCGACTGGTTCCAGGGCATGAGCGAGTGGCACTCGCAGTTCTTTCGGGCGATGCTTAAGGATCCGACCGCCCTGGACGAGCTCCGCGCGCCCGAGATCGTCACTCGGGATCAGTTCCGGGAGCGGGTCTCCACCCTCCTTTCCGACGTGGATCGAGCCGCGCTCACTGATGAGCTCGTGGACTACGTCATGGCCTCCGAACGGGAGGGGCAGCGGGCGGGATTGGCCGGAGGAAGGGACGACAGCCTCGCCGAGCTCGCCTCCTGGGGCTTCGATCTCTCCGACGTACGGATCCCGCTCCAGCTCTGGCACGGCCGCCACGACCAGTTCGTCCCATTCTCGCAGGGGCAGTGGTTGGCCGCCCACGTCCCGGGCGCCGAGATACATTTCGAATCCGAAGAGGGACACGTATCGTTGTTCGAGCGACGCGTCCCCGACGTGCACGAGTGGCTCGCGTCCCATTTCTAGAGGGTCGCCGCCCCGGGTCGCACGGGTCCACCGGCCGACCCGGGGCGGGGGGGATCCGCGGGGGCGGCGTCGGTCGGCCCCAACGATCTAGGCGCGGGTTCCCGCGGTGACCCGCTGCCCCGCCCGGCTCGACGAGGCCGCCTCGGGTCCATCGGGCGCCCCGGGAAGCCGATACTGCTGCAGCAGCGCCTCGAACCTCGGGTCGTGCCGGATCGCGTCGAAGACGACGCCTTGGTAGTACAGCCAAAGGGTGGCGTCCCCCTGCCGGTAGTCCTGCTCCAGAAGATCGAGCGCCCGCTCGCGATCCCCGAGGGCGGAGTAGAGCTGGGAAAGGTGGGCGGTGGACGTGTAGGATTTCGCCTCGCCCCGCTCGACCTCCTCGGCCACCCGACGCCCCGCATCGGGGCGCCCCACCAGCGCGTTCAGGAGCGCGTGGTCGAACCGTTCCGAGTCGGTCGCTCCTTCCGCGGAGCGGTCCGCCATCCGGATCGCGTCGGCGCGACGCCCGGCCTGGAGGTAGAAGAGCCCGAGGTGCGTCGAGTGTGCGAGCGAGTCCCGGTGGTGGTGGCCGCCCCCCTCCTCGGCCAAGCGCACCCCGAGCTCGGTGTGGCCGGTCTCGAGCTCGACCAGGGCGAGCGCCATCTGGTCGTACCCGCCGGGGTCGAGCAGGATCGCGCGTCGGGTCACCTGGCGCGCCTCATCGTATCGGGCCAGGGTCCGCAAGAGCATCCCGTAGAACCGGTAGGCCGTGACGTTGCTCGAGTTGAGCGCGATGGCCGTGGCGAACTCGGTCTCCGCCGCGTCCCAGTCGTGGTCGCCCTGGAGCGCGATGTTCCCGAGCGCCGAGTGGGCCTCGGACAGATCCGGTGCGAGCTCCAGGGCCCGTTGCGCGAGCACGCGCGCGCGGGGCATGACGTCGCGCATCGGAACCTCGTCGCCGGCGACCGTGACGTACAGGTTCGCGCACGCGGCGTACGCCTCCGCCAGCCCCGGATCCAACCGGGTCGCGAGCTCGAAGAGGTGGATCGCCGGCTCGTACCCGTCCTCGTGGAGGTTGCTCGCCGCCACCAACCCGCGGAGATACAGGTCGTAGGCCTCTCCGGTGGTCACGGTCCCGAACCGGGGATTCGGGACCGCGGGGGCGCGCTCCTCCGAACGGTCGGTCTTGCCGATCTCCAATCGGAGCGCCGCCGACGTGCGCTTCGCGATGTCCTCCTGGACCGCGAACACGTCGCTGACCTCGCGGTCGTACCGATGGGTCCAGAGGCGCCGCTGGGTCTCCGCGTCGACCAGCGTGAGCGAGATCCGGACCTGATTCCCCGACTTCCGCACGCTCCCCTCCACGACCGTGTCGACCCCGAGCTCGCGGGCGACCTCGGGGATCGCCTTGGGGGCGGTCTTGTACGGCGCGACCGACGTGCGCGCGATCACGTTGAGGCCCCGGATCTGGGAGAGCTCCGAGATCAGCTCGTCGGTCAGGCCATCGGCGAAGTACTCGTCCGAGGGATCGGGACTGATGCTGGACAGGGGAAGGACGGCGAGGAGACGGTTCCGGGAGGGGCGCGCCTTCGATCGCGCGGTCGTCGGCGCGTCCCACACGGGGACCACCCGATAGATCTCCCCCGAGGCGCGCACGTTCTTGAGCGATACCGGGGGCAGCTTCGCGAACGCCGTCCCGGCCTTGTTCGCGACCTGGTCGTAGACCTGTTGGGAGAGGCAGATGCCCTCCGCGCCGGCGAGGGTCACGATGCGAGCGGCGATGTTCACCGAGTCGCCGAGGACGTCCCCGTCGGCCTCCACCACGTCCCCGACATGGATCCCGATCCGGATCCGGATCTTCCAGGCGTCGGCGATGCGGAGATTGTAGTAGTGGAGCATGCGCTGGACATCGAGGGCGCACCGCGTCGCGTCGAGCGCGCTCTCGAATTCAACCACGAAGGCGTCCCCGACCGTCTTCACCTCGCGTCCGTGGAACTTCAAGAAGATCGGGCGGAGGAGCCGGTTGTGCCGGTCGAGGAGCGCCAGTGCGGCGGCCTCATCGGCCTGGGCCCGCGCGCTGTAGCCCACCATGTCGGTGAACATGATGGCGGCCAGCCGGCGGCGTTCCTCGCCCACGACCCGGGCACTCCCTGGTCGCACGTTAAGGCTCCCTCCCGCGCCGGCGCCGGCGCGCCGACGTCGATCCCTCTCCGGTCTGTCGGTCCGCACGGAGCGCCCTGCTGGGACGCCCCGCCGGCCGGGGTACCCGTCGGGCCGTCCAGCCCCGTCAGAACCGGGAAGCCCGGAGCCCGGCGTCGGCGGGGCCCGGCGGCGCGGTCCGTGGCCACGGGGGGTCTGCGGACGAGGGAGTCCGGGCGGCACCCCCGCGGGATCGGGCCGGCCGGATCCCGCGGGTCGCCGGCCGGTGACGAAGGCGGCCCGGACGGACCGCCGTCCCGTCCGGGCTCAGCGCGCCGTAGGATTCGACACGCTGACCGAGTGGATCCCCGGGAACGTGTACGGCACCAGCTGCCAGGTGCGTCCGGAATCGGGGCTCACGAACAGCTGGCCCGTGGTCGTCCCGACGTAGATCCCCGGCGGATCCAGGTTGTCCGTCGAGATCCCTTCCCGCTGGACCCCGAAGTGGCCGGGGAACGCCGTCGGCGCGAGCAGC
>Ga0335074_10013296_pt1 | contig 11572 bp, 11 predicted proteins | sample Lox_Sample_23_FD_206715 | JGI IMG/M metagenome (GOLD analysis project Ga0335074, IMG submission 206715) | Soil microbial communities from Loxahatchee National Wildlife Refuge, Florida, United States - Lox_Sample_2.3 | ecosystem: Environmental > Terrestrial > Soil > Wetlands | place: USA...
CCGGCCAGCAGCTCAAGCTGGTGAACGCGCAGGCGGCCCGGTACCAGACGGCGTTCGACGCGCGGCGCAAGCAGGTCGCGCAGATCGCCGCGCAGGCCTACGAGGAGGGCACCCTCGACTCGCCCGAAGTGCTGCTGACCACCAACGATCCGCAGCAGATCCTCAACCAGTCGTCGATCCTGCTCGAGCTGTCCTCCAGCAACACCTCCATGATGAAGGCGTTCCTCTCGGCGGCCAAGCAGCTGTCCGGCGCGCAGGCGGCGGCGCGGCGCACCAAGGACGCCAGGGCCGCGCTCGCGACCAAGCTGGCCAACAAGAAGAAGAGCCTGGATAAGACCATCTCGCAGCAGAAGTCGCTGCTGGCCCAGCTCACCCCGGCGCAGCAGACGGGAACCGGCCCCAGCGGCGGGCAGACCGTGGCCCAGGATCCGCTGCCGGCCACCACCCAGGCCCTCAAGGCGGTTCAGTTCGCCTATGACCAGCTCGGCTGCCCGTACGTGTTCGGCGGCACCGGACCGTGCAACGACGGCTTCGACTGCTCCGGGCTGACGTCGCAGGCGTGGGCCTCGGCCGGGGTGTCGATCCCGCGCACCAGCTACGAGCAGATGAGCGAGCTGCCCGCGGTCTCGACCAGCGAGCTTGAGCCGGGCGACATCCTCGGGTTCATCGGCAACGGGCACGTCGGAATCTACGTCGGCGGCGGGTATCTGATAGACGCGCCGCAAACCGGCGAAGATGTGGAGAAGGTCAAACTGGCGGGCTGGTTCCTGGACAACCTGGACGGAGCGGTCCGCCCCTGACCGGCTAACACGCGTGCGGGCTGGCGCGCTCCGCGCTTGCGCGGCGCGCGCGCCCCGTCCGTGTCGGCCTGCTGGCCGTTCCTCCGGGCCCGTTCCCGCTTGCCGTACTGGTCGGGCTCGCTCAGATCCATGGCCCGGGCGCGCAGCAGGGTGGTGACCGGGGTGCCGGCCAGCCACCGGGCGCGCAGCGCGCCGCGCTCGGCCTCCACGAAGCCGCCGAGGATGCCGTGCCGCCCGATCGTGTTCCAGCGGCGCATCGATAGCTCCAGGCACTCGGCGCGTACCGGGCATATGGCACAAAGTGCCAGGGCGCGGGCGGCCTCCATGCGGGCCGCCTCCGGGGCGGCGGCGACCGGGAACCACTCATCCGGGTCCACCGCGGCGCCGGTGCACTTGGCCAGCGGGCTCACCACGCGGGTCGTGAGCTCCCGGTCGGTCAGACCGCCGGGCTTGGCACCCGGGTTGCGAGAGGATCTGGTGATCATTGACTGTTCATCCCTCGGAGCGATCGACACTGACGCATGGGACGAGCCTTGCGTGATAACGGTTGTCCCACTTCATCAAGATGAGTAGTCCTGCGGCGACCGGGTTAGGATCTCCCGCGTGCCGAAGGTCCTGATCGTCACCAATGACTTCCCGCCGCGGCGCGGCGGCATCCAGTCGTACGTGCACGCCCTCGCCACCCGGATGCCGCCCGGGTCGGCGGTCGTGTACGCGCCGGCCTGGGAGGGAGCCGCCGAGTTCGACGCCCGGCAGCCGTTCCCGGTGATCCGGCACCCGACCTCGCTGATGCTGCCGGTGCCGTCGGTGGCCCGCCGCGCGGCCGCGATCCTGCGGGAGCACGAATGCGACACCGTCCTGTTCGGCGCCGCGGCCCCGCTCGGGCTGCTCGCCCCGGCGCTGCGCCGGGCCGGGGCCCGACGGTGCGTCGGCTTCACCCACGGGCACGAGGCCGGCTGGGCGGCGCTGCCCGTGGCCCGCTCGCTGCTGCGCCGGATCGGCAACGAGGTCGACGTGCTGACCTACCTGGCCGAGTACTTCCGGGCCCGGCTGGCTCGCGCCCTCTCGGCCGAGGCGGCCGCCCGGATGGTGCGCCTGGCGCCGGGCGTGGACCCGGCCGAGTTTCACCCCGGGGCCGGGGGTGACGCGATCAGGGAGCGGCTGGGTTTGGGCGACCGGCCGGTGGTGGTGTGCGTGTCAAGGATGGTGCCGCGCAAGGGGCAGGACACGCTGATCAAGGCGTGGCCGCGGGTGCTGGCCGGGCTGGCCCGGGCGCGGCCCGGTGCGGACCCGGTCCTGCTGCTGGTCGGCGACGGGCCGTACCGGGTCAAGCTGGGGCGGCTGGCCGAGCGGACCGGGGTATCGGGCTCGGTGACGTTCACCGGGCCGGTCCCCGCGGCCGGCCTGCCCGCCTACTACGACGCCGGGACCGTGTTCGCGATGCCGTGCCGGACCCGCCGCGGCGGCCTGGACGTCGAGGGGCTCGGGATCGTCTACCTCGAGGCCTCCGCCACCGGGCTGCCGGTCGTGGGCGGTGACTCGGGCGGGGCGCCCGACGCCATCCTCAGCGGCGAGACCGGCTACGTGGTGCCGGGGCGCGACGCCGCCGCGCTCGCGGACCAGATCATCCGGTTGCTGGCGGATCCGGCGGGCGCGGCCGCCATGGGGGAGAAGGGTGCCGCCTGGATCGACCGGGAATGGCGCTGGGAGCAGGTCGCCGAGCGGCTCTGGGGCATCCTGGCCGGCGGTTGAGTCGTAACCCGGCGGTCACGGCCTCCGGCATCGGGCGGGAGCCGGGGCGTTATGAAAGCTCGCCTTATGAACGTTTGGTGTAGATGGCGCCGATCTCGTCGGCGTAGTCGGCGAGCACCACGTTGCGCTTCACCTTGAGCGACGGCGTCAGGTAGCCGTTGGCCTCGGTGAAGTCGGACGGCAGGATCCGGAAGCTGCGGATCGACTCGGCGCGCGAGACCGCCTTGTTGGCGTCGTCCACGGCGCCCTGGATCTCCGCGAGCAGTTCCGGGTCGTCGCGGACATCCGCGTCGGCCGGCTTGCCGTGCTGCTGGCGCCAGAACTCAAGCCCCTCGGGATCCAGGGTGATCAGGGCGGCGATGAACGGGCGGCCGTCGCCGACGACCACGCACTGGCTGATCAGCGGGTGGGCGCGCAGCCGGTCCTCGAGCACGGCGGGCGCGACGTTCTTGCCGCCCGCGGTGACGATGAGCTCCTTCTTGCGCCCGGTGACCTGAAGGAAGCCCTCCTCGTCCAGGCCGCCGATGTCGCCGCTGTGGAACCATCCGTCCTGGTCGAGCGCCTCGGCGGTGGCCTCCTTGTTGTGCCAGTAGCCGGGGAAGACGTTCGGGCCCCGGAGCAGGATCTCGCCGTCGTCGGCGATCTTGAGCCCGACGCCGGGCAGCGGCAGGCCGACGGTGCCGATCTTGTTACGGGTGGGGCGGTTCACGGTGGCCGCGGCCGAGGTCTCGGTCAGGCCGTAGCCCTCGAGGATCGTTATGCCGGCGCCGCGGAAGAAGTGGCCGAGCCGCTCGCCGAGCGGGGCGCCGCCGGACACCGCGAACCGGACCTGCCCGCCGACCGCCGCCCGCAGCTTGGCGTAGACGAGCCGGTCGAACAGGCCGTGGCGCAGCCGCAGCGCCGGGCCCGGGGCCGCGGCGCCGGCGTCCCGCGACCGGCTCCAGGCGATGGCGGCGTTCACCGAGGCCTGGAAGATGCGGTTCTTGGCCCCGCTGGCCGACGCCTGCTGCTGCGCGGTGTTGAACACCTTCTCGAACACCCGCGGGACCGCGAGCAGGAACGTGGGGCGGAACTCGGGAAGCACCGTGGCTATGGACGCCGTGTCGGCCCAGTGGCCGAGGATCGACCCGGACTCCAGGCAGCCGACCTCGATGATCCGCGCGAACGAGTGAGCCAGCGGCAGGAACAGCAGGGTCGAGCTGCCGGCGATGTCGAACACCTCGGTGAGCGCGCCCTCCACCGCGTTGCGGGCGTCGGCCAGCAGGTTCGCGTGGGTGATCTCGCAGCCCTTGGGGCGGCCGGTGGTGCCCGAGGTATAGATGATCGTGGCCAGGTCCGCGGCCGTCCGGGCCGCCCGGCGCTGCTCGAGCTGTTCGTCGGTCACGGCGTCCGCGCCGCCCAGGGCCAGGCCGTCCGGATCCTCGAACACCCACAGGTGCTCGACGGAGCCGGCCGCGCGGATCAGGTCCGCGTGCGCGGCGGTCTCGGCGAACCCGGCCCTGGCCCCGGAGTCGGACAGGATCCACTCGATCTGCTCGGCCGACGAGGTCTCGTAGATGGGCACGGTGACCGCGCCCGCGGCCCAGATCGCGTAGTCGGCCAGCGTCCACTCGTAGCGCGTGCGCGACATCAGCGCGATCCGGTCGCCCGGCTCGATGCCGGCCGCCACCAGCCCCTTGGCCAGGGCGGTCACGTCGTCACGGAACTGACCGGCGGTGACATCGTCCCAGCGGCCGCTGCCGCCCGGCCGGCGCATGACCACGGCGTGCGGATCCTGGCTGGCGCGGGTGAAGACCACGTCGGCGAGCCCGGCGGTGGCGGGGACGTCAACCATCGCGGGAATGCTGTACTCGCGCACGATCCCTCCCTAATGACCCGTTCTGCGCGGATCTTCTGGAACGTACACCGCGTGGGGGCCTGGTACCCATTCCTGCGCCTGACAAGATTTGCCTAGGGTATTGGCATGCGGGTGCATGTGGTCAGCGATGTGCACGGCAGGGCCGACACGCTCGGCAAGGCGGCGGATGGCGCCGACGCCCTGATCTGCCTCGGTGACCTGCTGCTGTTCGTAGACTACGCCGACCACGGGAAAGGGATATTTCCGGACCTGTTCGGTGCCGAGGCGGCCCGCCGGTTCATCGACCTGCGCACCGCGCAGCGGTTCGACGAGGCCCGGCGGATGTCGGCCGCGCTGTGGGCCGGGCTCGACGGCGATCCCGCCCGCCACGTCGAGGCGGCGGCATCGCGGCAGTACGAGGAACTGTTCGCGGCGCTGCCCTCCCCGTCCTACCTGACCTACGGCAACGTTGACATACCCCGGATGTGGGGTTCGCATCTGCGCCCCGGCCAGCACGTGCTCGACGGCGAGCGGGTGGAGATCGGCGGCTGGTCGTTCGGGTTCGTCGGCGGGGGGCTGCGCACCGTGTACCGGACGCCGAACGAGATCGCCGACGAGGCGTTCGCGGCCAAGGTGGCGGCGGTCGGCGCGGTGGACGTGCTGTGCGCGCACATCCCGCCCGATGTGCCCGAGCTGCTGTTCGATACGGTGGCCCGCCGTATGGAACGGGGGAGCGCGGCCCTGCTCGAGGCGATCCGGGCCACGCAGCCGCGGTACGTGCTGTTCGGGCACGTGCATCAGCCGCTGGCCAGCCGGGTCACGATCGGCCGCACCGAGTGCGTCAACGTCGGGCACTTCCGCGCGACCGGGACGCCCTACGTCCTGGAGCTGTAAACCCCCGGGGCAAGGTACGCTCCGTGCATGGCGGACAGGACCACGTCGAGCATCGCGATCGCGGTGCCGCCGCCGGACGTCATGGCGGTGATCGCGGACTTCGAGGCGTACCCGCAGTGGGCGACCGGCGTACGCGGAGCCGAGGTCCTGACGCGGGAGCCGGACGGGCGCGCGAGCACCGTCCGCTTCACGCTGGACGCCGGAGTGATCAAGGATAGTTACGTGCTCGGTTACGACTGGGACGGCGACGCGCGGGTCCGCTGGAACCTCGCCGAGGCCGGGTCGGTGGTGTCCGAGATGAGCGGGGGATATGAGCTGGCCGAGCGCGGCGGCGATACCGAGGTGACCTACGACCTGACGGTGGGTATACGCGTGCCGATGATTGGGATGCTCAAGCGCCGGGCAGAGAAGGCGATCATCGACACCGCGCTCAAGGGGCTCAAGTCTCGAGCCGAGACGATCGGGAGACAGGCATGACCGGGCAGGCAGGCAACAATGGCCAGGATCGCGGCGGTGCCGCCGACGGCGAGCGTCGCGACGCTCGCGAGGTCCGCGACGCTCGCGACGCCCGCGTCGTCCCCGGCGGGCAGCGGGACCTGACCGACGACATCCAGCGCTGGCTGGTCCGGTCCGGCGTCCGCAGCATGCGCCGGGAGCTGAGCGACCAGGTGCGGCGGGCGTTCCAGGCGCACAAGCCGGCCGAGCCCGGCGACGTCTGGGGCACGGCCACGACCGAGTCGCCGCCGGAGCTGCTGGCGGCGTCGGCCGAGGCGCCCGAGTGCGCCTGGTGCCCGGTGTGCCGGGCGGCCCGCAGGATCCGGGAGTCCGGGGCCGGCCCGGGCGCCGGCGCGCTGGGCGGGCTCAGCGGGCAGCTGGGCGGGCAGCTGGCCGGTGCCGGCGATGCCGTCGCCGCGGCGGTACAGGAGGCGTTCTCCGCGTTCGAGTCCCTCCTCTCGGCCGCCCGGCCGCGGACCGGGAACGGCTTCCCCGCGGACCGGTACCCGGCCGACCGGTTCCCCGCGGACCGGTTCCCGGCCGCGGGCACCCCTCCGCGGGATGCGGATCATGAGCCTGACGATCGGGGTTGACGTCGGGGGCACCAAGGTCGCAGCCGGTGTCGTCGACGAGCGCGGGCGCATCGTCGAGAAGCTGAAGCGTTCCACTCCCTCGGCCAGCCCGGAGCGCACCGCGCAGGTGATCTCCGGCGCGGTCCTGGAGTTGCTCGGCCGCCACCAGGCCGCGGCGGTCGGGATCGGTGCTGCCGGGTTCGTCGACGAGGTCCGGTCCAGCATCCTGTTCGCGCCGAACCTGGCGTGGCGCGACGAGCCGTTGAAACGGCACGTCGAGGACCAGGTCGGCCTGCCGGTCGTGGTGGAAAACGACGCGAACGCCGCCGCCTGGGCGGAGACGATCCTCGGCGCCGCCCGCGGGCATGAGCACGTGATGCTGGTCGCCCTCGGGACCGGCATCGGGGCCGGCATCGTGATCAACGGGCAGCTGTACCGGGGCCAGTGGGGCATTGCCGGGGAGCCCGGTCACTACCGCGTGGTGCCGGACGGGCGGCTGTGCGGCTGCGGCAACCGCGGCTGCTGGGAGCAGTACGCCAGCGGCAGCGCGCTGGTGGCCGAGGCGAGGGAGTTCGCCCGGCGCTCGCCCGGGGCGGCGGTCCGGCTGCTGCAGCTCGGCGGCGGCCTGGCCGAGGGCATCAACGGCCCCGAGGTGACCCGGGCGGCCCTGGAGGGCGACGCCGCGGCGCTGCGCTGTTTCGAGATCGTGGGCGGCTGGCTCGGCCACGGGCTGGCCGCGCTGGCGGCCATACTCGACCCGGGATGCTTCGTGATCGGCGGCGGCGTGTCGGACGCCGGCGACCTGCTCATCGGCCCGGCCCGGGCCACGTTCAACAGCGAGCTCACCGGCGGGCCGTACCGGCCGCACGCCGAGATCGTCCTGGCGCAGCTGGGGGCGGACGCGGGCATGATCGGTGCCGCCGACCTGGCCCGCCGGTCCGTCGACATGCAGGCGCTGGCCGCCGTCGAGTAAGCCGGACCTGGTCGGCGGGTCGGGTCCGGTCGGCGGATCGGTTCCGGTAGGGCGGGTCGGGTCCGGTGGGGCGGGTCGGAGCGGTTAGAGCACCGCGCCGTCGTCGGATCCGGTGTCGTCGGACCGACGGTCGCCCAGGCGCAGGGCCACCACGGCGAAGCCGCCCACGAAGGCGATCACGGCCAGCAGCGCGGCCCAGCCGGGCACCACCCAGCCGAGGAGCGTGGCCGCCAGCAGGTAGGCCGGTCCGCCGAACAGCGCGGTCCAGGCCCCCTTCGCCACCGAGTCCAGGTGCGGCAGCGGCGGCGGGGGAGGCGGGACGAAATGCTCATCCTCGTCGATGTCGGCGTCGTCGGCGTCTGGGTCAATGACGCCGGCCGCGTCGGCGGGCGGCAGCGGGACCGAGATGCCGTTCGGCTGCGGCGTGGCGGGCCGGATCACGCGGGCCCGGTCGGCGCCGCGGAACGGGTCGGCCGTTCCCGCGCTGGCCGTTCCCGGGCCGGGCGCATCCGGGCCGGCCGCATCCGGGCGGGCCGCATCCGGGCCGGCCGCATCCGGGCCGGCCGCATCCGGGCCGGCCGTTTCCCGGTCAGCGGCTTCGGCGTCCGCCGTCTCCCGATCGGCCGTTTCCTGGCCGGCCGGCCCCGAGCCGGGCGCGGTCAGGCTTTCCCGCTCCGGCCACGGGGCGGACTCCGGGTGGCCCGCGGGCATATCGAAGCGCGCGATCAGGTCCCGCCAGGCGGCTTCGTCGCCGTCGGCGCCGCGGCCGCCGCTGGCGCCGCGGCCGGTCGTGTCCTCACCGCTCACGTTCACGTACCTCGCACGTCATAAAGCTGGCGTTACCCGCCGTACCGCTGCGGCTATCCTCTCCCGGCGCGGCTGTGAATCCGGACGAAGTCCAGGCTCCCGGCAAAGATGTCATCGGCGTCGTTGTCAAGAGTGGCAACGTGATAGCTGTCCGGACATTCCCTGACCTCTAGATCGGGGAGCGCCTTCCGCAGCACCTGGAGGCTGGCCGGCCCGACGACATGGTCCACCGCGCTGCGGTAGGCGAGCACCGGCTGGGTCACGTCGCCGAGCTGGGCCTGGGTGGTCCGCCACAGGCCGGGCAGGCTGGCCGCCGCCTTCACCGGGACCCGGTCGTAGCCGACCTCGGCCATCCCGTCCTTCTTGATGTCGCTGGCGATGCCTTTGAGCGAGGGCACCACGAGCTTCAGCACCGGAGCCAGCGCGAACAGCCGGGTGTCGGCGGTAACCGAGGGATTGACCACGACCAGCCCGCTGACCGCAGGGCCGCGCACCTCGGCCAGCCGCAGGGCCAGGCACCCGCCCATGGACAGCCCCATGACGAAGATCTCATCCGCGCAGCCGCGCAGCTCGTCGAAGGCCCGGTCGACCTCGGCGTACCAGTCCTCCCAGCGGGTCCGGGCCAGGTCCTGCCAGGTGGTGCCGTGCCCGGGCAGCCGCGGCAGCCACACGCTCAGCCCCGCCTCGGCCAGGTACTCCGCCCACGGCCGCAGCGACTGCGGGCTGCCGGTGAAGCCGTGGCAGAGCAGCGCTCCGGTGGACCCTCCAACGTGGGTGAAGGGTTCTGCGCCTGGCATCACTGGCACGGCCGACTCCTCTCCACGTGGCGGATGTCGCGGATCTCCGGCACCCGCGGTACCGCTCATCGCATCGTCGCACGGCCGGGCGCTTGGTAGGGGCCTCCCGCGGCACGTGTGTCGGCGATCTGATCGGCCCGGCCGTTGCCGGTGTTGGCGGAGCACCTTCACGTGGGAACATATGTGCGTGTTCTACTGGGTGGTTAAGGCGATACTCGGTCCGTTCCTCAGGATCGTGTTCCGGCCCTGGGCGGACGGCATCGAGAACGTTCCGCGCGAGGGTCCGGCGATCATCGCCAGCAACCACCTGTCCTTCTCCGACCACTTCTTCGCCCCGCTGCCGCTGCCGCGCAAGGTGGTGTTCCTGGCCAAGTCGGAGTACTTCACCGGCCGGGGCCTGAAGGGCCTGGTCAGCAAGGCTTTTTTCAGCGGGGTTGGCCAGATCCCCGTGGACCGCTCCGGTGGCGAGGCGAGCGAGCGCGCGCTGCGGACCGGACTGCGCGTGCTGGCCCAGGGTGATCTGCTGGGGATCTATCCCGAGGGCACCCGGACGCCGGACGGCCGGCTGTACCGGGGCAAGACCGGCGTGGCCCGGCTGGCGCTCGAGGGGCGGGCTCCGGTGGTGCCGTGCGCGATGATCGGGGGGTTTGAGTTCCAGCCGCCCGGCAAGATCAGGCCGCGACTGCGGATCCGGCCGGGCGTCAGGTTCGGTAAGCCGCTCGACTTCTCCCGCTACTACGGCATGGAGAAGGACCGCGTGGTGCTCAGGGCGGTCACCGACGAGGTCATGTACGCGATCATGAGGCTGTCCGGGCAGGAGTACGTCGATCAGTACGCGCAGCGATCCAAGCACGGGATGCCGCTGGCGCACCGCAGGGACGGCTCCGAGCAGCGCGCGCCCGAGGCAGCCGGGGCGGACGGGCCGGGGTCGGCCGGGCCAGATGGCACCGGTCCAGGGAGCGCCGTGCCGCCGGAGTCGGAGCCGCAAGACCCGGCGCAAAAGCCGGTGCAACAAAAGCCGGCGCCGCAGAAGCCGGTGCCGCAAAAGTCCGGACTGGACCAGCCCGGCGACGACTGACCCGCCGGGTCAGTCCTTCTAATCGTCAGTCCTGTGTCGGCCGGTCCTCGGCCGCCCGGTCCTCGGCCGCCCGGTCCTGCGTCGCCGGCGCCGGATCCGGCCGGGGCGGCAGGAACCGGAAACCGGCGATCTCGCCGGACTGCAGGAACCCGATCCGCATGGCCACGGGCCGCCGGGCGAAGCCGATCGTCACGTCGGCGGTGACCAGGCCGTACTGCCGGCGGCAGCTGACCGAGACGTCGCCAGCGGTCCCCGCCTCGCGGGTCTTCGAGCCCCAGGCGCGGCCGAACTCCTCGGCGCCGATCCGGCCGCGGAACTTGGCGGTGGCGGCCGCGTGCACCTCGGCGGTGCGCCCGTCCAGGAGCGCGTCCGCGACCGCCCGGGCGCGCTCTTCCCACTCCGGTCCGAGCGGCTGCGGGCGGGCCAGATGCGGGTCGTCCCCGGCCAGTGCCAGCCGCGCCGCCTGGGCCAGCGCCTCGCCGTAGCCTCGGCTGCTGACCAGAATCGCGACGCCGGTCCCCGCGTCCGGGTCGACGATGACGCACGACGAGAAGCCGCCGGTTCCGCCGTTGTGCCCGCGCAGCCGGTCGTCGATCACGATCCAGCCCAGCGCCTGGGCCCGGCCCGCGCCGATCGGGACCTGGGGCACCTGGGCCGCGGTGAGCGCGGCGCCGAGCGGCGTGGACGGCGGGCCCAGGCAGGCCTGGGCGTACCGGGCCAGGTCGTCGATGGTCGACTCGACCCCGCCCGCGCCCGGCAGCGGCCGGTCCCAGTGCCGGACCTCGCGGCCCGCCGCGTGCCCGGGCAGCGGCGTTCCGGCCCCGCCCCGCCCGACGCCCGATGATGCCATCGACAGCGGGGCCAGCAGCCGGTCGGTCATCAGCGCCGGGTAGTCCTGGCCCGCGGCCCGCTGCAGCACCAGGCCCAGCAGCTGGTAGCCGAAGTTCGAGTACCGGCGGCCCGGCGTCAGCGTGGCCTGGCGCAGGCCCTCCTCGGCCACGTCGGCCGTGAACGCGGCCCAGTAGTTGTCCGGGTCCGCGGGCCGGAAGTTCGGGGCCACCGCGGGCAGCCCGGAGGTGTGGGTGGCCAGCTGGCGCAGGGTGATCGCGCCGTTGGGGCCGGCCCGCAGCCAGCGACCCGCCTCGTCGTCGAGGTCCAGGGTGCCGTCGGCGGCCAGCAGGGCGAGCAGCGTGCCGGTCATCGTCTTGGTGACCGAGCCGATCTCGAACCGCCCGTCCGCCGGAGCGCCGCTGCGGTGCCGCACCGCGTCGGCCCGGTCCACGGCGGCGGCGGCGACCGCGACGCCGGCCGCATCGAACGAGCCCTCGAAGGTCTCCACCAGCGACCGTGCCGCCTGCTCGGCCCACGCCATGGGCAGCCCCTTCCCGGCCCCGGCGTCCGGGTGGGCGCGCGTCCGTGCTCGCGTGTCCCCGCCGAGGTCTTCGCCAGCGTCCGGCCGAACGCCCCGGTCGGCGCTGCGTCGATTCTCGCCCGGTCCTTCGGCCCGGCCAACTTGAACCTGTTGCTGGACTTGGTCAACTTGACCTTTCATTGTTCGGTTGGGACA
>Ga0335074_10013297_pt1 | contig 11572 bp, 7 predicted proteins | sample Lox_Sample_23_FD_206715 | JGI IMG/M metagenome (GOLD analysis project Ga0335074, IMG submission 206715) | Soil microbial communities from Loxahatchee National Wildlife Refuge, Florida, United States - Lox_Sample_2.3 | ecosystem: Environmental > Terrestrial > Soil > Wetlands | place: USA: Florida...
CAGCTCCGTATCTGAGCTGCTTGAGGCGCTCGGGCGGCTTGAGTGGCTGGGACTCGGGGGCCTCTACCGGTTGTCTGTTGACACTGATCCCGGTGACCCCGGACGTTACCTGGTGTTTTTCGAGCAGGCCGGTATCTCGCTGCCGGACGAGAGCTACTACAGGCAGGAGCGGTTCGCCGGCGTCCGCGACGCGTTCGCCGGTCATGTGCGGCGGATGCTCGAGCTTGCCGGGCTGCCGGAGGCTGACCTTGCCGCCAGGCGAGTGCTCGCCCTGGAGACGGCGGTGGCCAGGCACCACTGGGACAAGGTCGCGAGTCGCGACAGGGAGAAGACTTACAATCTGTACACGTGGGCCGACGCGCTGTCTGAGGGGCCTGACCTGCGCGGTTGGCTAGCGGTCATGGACGCGCCCGCTGGCGCCTTCGACGAGATCGTGCTCCGCCAGCCGAGTTTCAGCGCCGGGCTGGCTTCGTTGCTCACTGAGGAAAACGTGCCGGCGTGGCGGGACTGGCTGTGCTACCGGGTGATCCACGGCGCAGCCAGGTACCTGTCAGAGGCGTTCGTCGAGGAGAACTTCGATTTTTACGGCCGTACCTTGAGTGGCATTCCTGAGCTGCGTGAGCGCTGGAAGCGCGGTGTCGACCTGGTAGAGGAGGCCATGGGTGAGGCAGTCGGGCGAGTCTACGTTGCCAGGCACTTCGGGACCATGGCCAAAGAGCGGATGGACGTCCTGGTGGCCAACCTGCTCGAGGCCTACCGCCAGAGCATCGAGAAGCTCGAATGGATGGGACCTGACACCCGGCGCCGCGCCCTGGAGAAGCTAGGGAAGTTCAGGCCGAAGATCGGCTATCCGGTCAGATGGCGCGATTACTCCGGCCTCAAGGTCGAGCCTGCCGATCTGATGGTTAACGTGCGCTCCTTTAGAGATTTCGAGTTGCGCCGCGAGCTGAGCAAGATCGGCCAGCCGGTCGACCGCGACGAGTGGCTCATGACACCCCAGACGGTCAACGCCTATTACAACGCGGGCATGAACGAGATCGTGTTCCCGGCAGCGATCTTGCAGGATCCGTTCTTCGATCCCGGTCGCGACGATGCGGCCAACTACGGAGCGATAGGCGCGGTCATCGGCCACGAGATAGGCCATGGCTTCGACGATCAGGGTTCCAAGTACGACGGTGACGGCAGGCTCGCCAACTGGTGGAGTGCAGCGGACAGGCAAGCGTTCGAAGCCCAGACTGGGTCGCTGATCGGGCAGTACAACGACCTCGCGCCGCAGCAGACCCCTGACCAGCATGTGAACGGCGCGCTGACGGTCGGCGAGAACATCGGGGACCTCGGAGGCCTTGCCATAGCGTGGCACGCCTACCAGCTGTCGTTGCACGGCGAAGAGGCACCGGTCATCGACGGGCTGACGGGTGCGCAGCGCTTCTTCATTTCGTGGGCTCGTGCCTGGCAGTGGAAGGTCAGGGACGAAGAAGTCATCAGGCGGCTGGCCACCGACCCGCACTCTCCGCCCGAGTTCCGCTGCAACCAGATCGTGCGCAACCTCGACGAGTTCTATACCGCGTTCGGCGTAGAGGCCGGCGACAGGCTGTGGCTCGAGCCCGCCGCCCGGGTTCGTATCTGGTAACTGGCTCAGATAAATGGGAAAGTTAGAGTCGTATGGCGCACCCGATCTTCCCATTCACCAACCCTTCGGTCTGAGCGCAGGAGGATTTTCATGACCGCACTGCTCGCCCTTGAGCCTCGTGACGCGGGCGCTAGCGTCGTCGAACCCGACATCGAGTTTGATGGCAAGCTGGATGTGCTGCGGACGCGGACCAAGTGCCACGGATGCTGTGTCGATGCCAGTCACCAGGTCGCCATTACCGGTACCTTGGCGCTGTAAGCAGCCCTGCTGCCCCAGGTGGACCACGACGACTTGCGGTATGTCCTTGAGCGGGCTATCGCGGAGCGTCCGTGGTTCGGTTACCTGATCCACAGCAATCCCACCTGGCTCGGCGTCAGCCGTGATGGCCTCGCCCTGCCAGAGCACGGCTGGAAGCTGCACCTTTCCAGCCGGTCAGCCACCTTCATGACCCTGGTCGAGAAGGTCCTTCCTGTGCTGCTCGATGGCGGTCACGCCTTCAAGTTCGCTCGGTCACGGCAGGTACTCGCCAGGCTCAACGATGGCGTTACTTCGCCGGCGGAGGTTGGCAAGGCGTTCACTGTCTATCCGGCGCAGCAGCAGGTCCGCGAGCTTGGCTGGCAGCTAGCTAGCCTGCTGCGCGGAGACGAGGCGCCCAGGGTGCTCAGCGACCGCCAGATCGATCCCGATGCCCCGGTCTATTACCGGTACGGCCCTTTCCGCAGAAACTGGCGTGCCGACGCCAGCGGGCGAATGGTCACGCTGATCCATGGCCCGGCCGGCGAGGAGTTCGGCGGCCTGGCCACGATGCGGTACCGGCAGCCTCCCTGGAGCACTGACCCGTTCACAGGAAGGGCAGGCGCGCCGGGCAAGAGCGCGGGCGAGCAGGTGATCGGCGGCAGGTACCTGATCTCCGCAGGCCTTTATGAGTCAGCCAGAGGCAACGTGTATCGCGGCATCGACCAGCGCGACGGCACGAGCGTAGTCATCAAGCAAGCCCGTGCGCTGGTCGATGAGCACGATTCATCGGGTGATGTCCGGCTGAGATTGCGGAACGAGCGCCGGATACTCACCGTGCTCGAGGGGGTCCAGGGAGTACCGCGGTTCATTGACCACTTCAGGCACGGCTGCGATGAGTTTCTCGTGACGAGCGATGCCGGGCCGAGCAACCTGGTGCAGGACGTTGTCGTCAACGGCCGCTACCCTGCTCTGGTTCACGCCGGGGCGAGCGGCGGGCGTACCCTGGACGCGCTTGGCTGCCGCCTCGCCAGGATCGTGCTCGACGTACACGCGCGTGGTGTTGTTCTCCGTGATGTGTCGCCCAAGAACGTGGTTGTCAGCGGGCACGACGTCACCCTGATCGATTTCGGCTTCGGCAGCCATGATGGCCTGCACATCAGCGGCGGCACCCGTGGCTTCGCGCCGGCCAGGCAGCTTCGCGGTGAGCCGCCTAGTGATACTGATGATCTGTTCGCTCTCGCCATGACGCTGATTTACGCGGCGCACAGCGTCATGCCGGTGTCGCTGGACGGCGATCTCGATGCCCCGAGGCTACGGGCGCTCCAGGCGATCAGCGCCAGGTACGGTCCGATGCCAGGCGGCGTCATCGGCAGCATCGCCGCACTCCTCAGCGATGATGACGACGTCGCCAGGGATGCGGCCCGTCGGCTGGCCGCGGGTGATGTGCGGGAGCCGCATGCCGGGCGCGGTGTTCGCGGCCGGCTCCCTGCTCCGCAGGAAGTCAGCACCGAACTGGCCGCTGAAATCACCTGTAGCTTGCTGGAGGATCTTCTCGTAAGGACCGATGCCCTGCTCGCGGTGCCGCAGAGTCTTGAAGCCGCGCACGATGCCAGCCTCTACACGGGAAGCGCTGGCATCGGTCTCGAACTCCTGCACCACGCCAGATCGGAGGGCGTCAGGGAACGGCTGGATGCCCTGGTGCCTTTCACCCGGCGCGCCATGACCTCGGTGAGGCTGCCGCCAGGGCTGATGCTCGGCCGGACGGGAGCGGAGGTCTTCCTTGCGCTGGCGCGGTCACGCGGAATCGACGCTGCCGCTGACTACGCGGGACCGGGCATTCCGGGTGCCGAATGGGAGCCAGAAAATGCCGATCTGACTTCGGGTGCCGCCGGTGTCGGCATCGGTCACCTGATGCTCTGCGATATCACCGGCGATCCGCGGCACCTGGCTGCGGTGAGACGTTGCGCCGAGTACGTTCTCGGCAGGCCGGCCGGCCAGCAGACTTCGGCAGGTCGTGATGACTCTGTGCAACTGGCAGAGCGGGAGGCCGTGGAACCATCGGCAGGCCGCGCGCACGGCCTCGCCGGCTGCGTTGACTTCCTGCTGCACGCGGCCGAGCGGCTGGGTCACGACGACTGCCTGGTCAGCGGGGCCGAGCAGGCGAACTACCTCGCCGAGCGGGCGGAGTCTCTTGGCCGGCGGCTGCCCACACGGTTCTCCGCGCCGATCGCCGCATCCTGGTGCCAGGGTCTCGCCGGGATCGCGCCCGTCCTGCTGCATGCGGGAGACGTGCTGGATGACAGTGCGTTCGGTGCCCTTGCCAGGCGGCTCGCCGATTTGTGCGCGGATTTCCTGCCGTACGTGAGCGCCCCTATACAGTGCTGTGGCCTCGTTGGTATCGGCAATCTCTTCGTTGATCTGGCCGTTCATGATTCGAGCGGGCATTACTGGGCCGCGGCGCACGCTACGGCACGCCAGCTGCTGATGCGAAGTACAGGACCGGCGAATCATCCGGTTTTTGTCAAGGACAGCCTGGAGGAATACGGCGCATCATGGTCATTCGGCGTCGCCGGGCAACTCGCGTTCTTCCGACGGCTGGCGGGGCACGGCGGTCCAGGCAGTCTCCCTGCGCTCTCGCCGGTGGCAGGACCGCAGGTAGTGGCGTCGTCACTGGCGCGGCCTGGTCACGGCCACGCCAGTGACGACAAGGATCAGGGAGTTCCTCCCGTGTCGTAAGCGCCGCTGTCACACGCACCGCGTGCCTGGCTGTCGCGGGCGTGCCCGCGCTGGTCGGTGTCCGCGACGCCGGCCGGGCCAGTCAGTTGCTCGCAGGTCGCGGCGAGGCCAAGGCCGATCGCCTGGCTGCCGGCCATGAGCGCCTGGGTCTTGGTCGGGCCGCCGTTAAGGCGCGGCCGGCGCAGCCCTGCCTTGCCAGCGCTCACCGATCCGTTAACGGCGGACAAGCCGCAGGTGCCATCGCTGTCAAGGTTCCCTCCCGCGTCGGTCGCGGTCGGTGCGCCGCAGTCCGACGGTGAGTTGCCCGCGATGATCGTATTGGCCAGGGATGTCGATGTGCCCACGCCGCCGCCGGCGACCGATGATCCGGCCGGGCCGTTCGCCGTGGCAACGTTGCCTGCGACCGTGACTCCGGTGAGCTGATCGGCAAGTGAGATGCCCGCACCCTCCGTGAACGCGACGCCGGAGCCGGTGCTGGTAGCGCTGGCCCGGTTGTCGCTGACGGTCGTGTTGGTCACCGGACCGGTCAGCCCGTCAATGCCGCCGGCTCCCGCGATCGCTGATGCGAGCATTGTCGCGTCGTCCTTGCGGGTCCGTGCCTTCGCGGGCGTACGCGGCGCCGTCGCGGGCGCAGGCGCAGGAAACGCACGGGTCACCGTGGCCTTGACCGTGCTCTTCAACCGGGTCGTCAGCCCGGCCAGGCCGAGATGGCCGGCTGGAACCACCAGGTCGGAGCGGTCGCTGGGGATGAGGCCAGCCGCGCTCGCTGACAGCGAGATGTCGCTGACGAGCGTGCCTGTCCCTGACCCTGTCGCGGTGGCGCGGTTGCCGAGTATCGCGCTGTCGCTGACTCCCGTGCTCGCTCCGATCGCACCGCCTGCCGCCTGCGCTACGCCTGCGCCCTCGCCGGCGTAAGTCGCGGAGACGACGTTGCGGGCCAGTGACGACGTGCTGACCGGACTGGCCGATGATCCGCTGATCTCGTTCAGCGCAGCCACGATGCCGCCGCCTGCCGCCGCTGCCTCCACCGGGCCAGCAGGGTTGGTACCCGTGGCCGTGGCGTCGGCACGGTTTCCTGAGATCTGGCTGCCGGTCACCGGCGATTCGACCGCGACGATCGCGCCTTCCGCGCTGGCGCTTCCCGTTCCGGTGTTCCTGGCGACGGACAGATTGTCGTCGATTACCGAGTCGCTGATCGCGTTGGCCATGCTGGCAACGGCGCCGCCGAGAGCCGCACCGCCGACCACCGCGTCTCCCGCGCCGGTGCTGTAGGCCTTGGCGGTGTTGCCGTTGATCGCCGAGTACTTCACGGTGTCGGCCGTGAGCGAGGCGAGCGCGCCAGCGCCGCTGCTGATCGTTTCCGCTTCACCGCCACCGGTCGCCTTGGACACGGCCGTGTTGCCCCGCACGACGCTGGCCAGGAGCGCGTGCCCGTTGTTCGACGCGGCGATGGCGATCCCTGCGGCGAGCACCTCGGCCTGGCTCGTGCCCGTGCTCACCGCGTTCGCCGTGTTGCCGCTGACACGGGAGCTGACGATCGCGTTCGCGGTATCGGAGTCGGCTTCGAACACGCCAGCGCCGATGGCGTTCGAGATCGACGATCCCGTCCCAAGAGACGTGGCCTTGTTGCCCGAGATACTGTCACCGAGGACTGGCGGCAGATCCGATGAGTGGATGGTGCCTATGCCGCCGCCCGCAGCGGTCGCCGAGCCGATTGTTTCCGCGTCCGCGGCGCTGTTACTCGTGGCCTTTACGCTGTTTCCGCTGATCACCGACTGCTGGACCGAGGTCTCAGAAGTCGGTGACTCGAGATCGGCGAACGAGGCAACGCCGCCGCCGATGGCTTCGGCGATCGCCGAGTCCGTCGCGGTTGCCTCGGCCGAATTGCCGGAGATCAGGCAGTGCCTGATGAGCAGGGTGCCGCCGTCCGCGTTGAACGCGCCGGCGCCTTCAGACAGCGCTTGCTGGCTGGCGCCTGACGCCGTCGCCGACACTTGGTTGCCTGTCAGGGCGTCATGACTGAGGGTCAGCGTGCCCTCGTTGAGTACTCCGCCGCCAGCCTGGACGGGAGCGCCGGAATAGGTGATCGCGGTGCCGTCGCCGCCCGTGATCGCCAGGCCAGCCACGGTCGCTGTCACGCCTGCCTCGACGGTTATCACGGTGCCGAGCTTCTTTCCGTCCAGCACGGTACTGCGCCGGCCCGCGCCAGTCAGGGTCAGGTTCTTGGTGATGACGACAAGGCCGGACGCGCTCTTCGCGGTATAGGTGCCTGCGGCGACGCGAATGGTGTCACCTGCGGTGGCCTCGCCAATCGCTGTGCTGATGAGCGCGCACGCGGCCGCCCTGGTGCTGCCGCACGGCGCGCTCGAGATACCCTTCGGCGCGACATACCAGACCGTGCTTGCCCGTGGAGCGGTCCTGACGGCTGCTGTCGCGATCCCAGTTCCCCACGCGGCGAACGGCACCGCGACGAATAGCGGCGCGAGAATCGCGAGTACATGCCTCGAAACCGGCCATCGTGACCGGCGCCTGGGTGAGCGGCCATTCGCGGCTAGCTCGTGTGTCATTGAGGTCATTGGGTCGGCACTTCCCTCCGGAAGTTAGGTTGGCTGCCGTTATCGATCCTTCTCTGAGGCCAGGTCCGAACCCAGTCACATCACCGTGACATCGCTCCTACGTTGCCCCTACAGGCTGGCCAAGCCGGGCAGGGCTACCCTTGCCTTGCACCCGGCTCAGGCGCCATCGAAGGCAGTGATGAATTCCTTTCTCGGTCATTACGGCTACGCGGCGCTGATCCTCCTCGGCTTCCTCGAGGCCTGTTGCGTGCCGATCTCCTCTGAGCTCATCTTCGGTTTCGCCGGCGTGCTCGCTTACGAAGGTCACCTCAGCTTGCCCGTGGTGATCGTCGCAGGGACCCTCGCCGAACTGGCGGGCTCTTACGTGTCCTACGGGGTCGGTCGTCTCGGGCAGCGCCCCCTGGTCGAGCGGTTCGGCAAGTACCTGCTGATCACGAAGGCGGACATCGACCGGGCCGAGCACTTCCTCGCGGGTCGCGGCGGCTGGGCCATACCTGTTGGGCGCATGCTGCCGCTGATCCGTTCGTTCACGTCGGTCGTCGCCGGTTTCGCGAACGTGACTGCCTTGCGATTCGGCCTGCTGAGCCTCGCGGGGACCGTCGTTTACGTGTCCGCCGTCGTCAGCATCGGCTACGCGGTAGGCCCGGCCTGGAACCAGGTCTATCATGACATGTCGGTATCTGGCTATGTCATCGCTGGGGTAGTTGTCGTGGCCATCGCCGTGATCGTGGTTCTGCGTCTCCGCGCGCTCAGGGGAAACGCGGGCGGGAAATCAGCGCCAGAAACGCCTGGCCGCGGTCACGGACCTTAGGGCAGCGGGCAACGAAAAGCCTGCGTGCTCTCTCTTAGTAGGTATGGAACGGAAAGCGTCAGGCAATGCTGGCCGGCTGGTCCGCCGATGAGGCAGTCGAGGGAAGCCGAGTACATCGAGTACGTGCAAGCCCGGCTGCCCTGGCTGCGCCGGATCGCTTACCGGCTCACCCAGGACTGGCAGCTTGCCGACGACCTCACGCAGATCGCGGTCACCAGCCTGTACACGCACTGGAACCGGGCCAGGGACGCGTCGAGCACGGACGCCTACGCGCGCACGATCCTGGTGCGCGCGTTCATCGCCGAGCGCAGCTCGCCCTGGGCCCGCCGCGTGCAACTCGACGGCGGCTACCTCGAGCACGCGGCCGCCACCGCGGACCACGATGCCAGCCTGGACGTCCGTGCCGCGCTCGCCGCGCTTCCGCCCAGGCAGCGGGCGACCGTGGTGCTCCGCTACTGCTACGGCCTGCCGATCGACCAGACGGCCAGCGAACTTGGCTGCTCCGAGGGCACTGTCAAGAGCCAGGCCGCTAAAGCCCTGGCCGCGTTGCGACGGTCCCTGTCCCCGCTAGAAGCCAGGAAGGTGTGACCCGTGGACGACAACTCCGTCATTGCCCTGCTCGCGTCCATCCCTGATCCTGACGAGCCCGCGTCGCGGGTGAGCGTCACCGCGGCTCTTCGCCGCGGCCGCCGTCGGCGGCCGGTCCGGGTCGGGGCAAGCGCCCTGGCCGTGGTTGCCGTCGCCGCTGCGGTGGCCGTCCCGCGTGTCATGCTCTCCGGTGACAGCGGGCGGTACCAGCCGCCTGCGTCCCGGTCAGGCTCCCCTGCGCAGCCGGCCATGCCAGTCTCGGCACCTGCGACGTTCAGCGTGCTCGTTCCGTACGCCGCGTTCGGCTGGCTGCCCGCGGGCTACTCAGAGAGCAATATCCCGCTAGGCGATAGCGGGCTGCTCAGTTCCGGCCCGGCCGAGGTGGACAGGACCGCCGTGACGGCGAACGGCGCGATGGTGACACTGGGCGTCGATGCCAGGGGCGGGTGTGCGGGGAAGTCCGGCAGTTGCGCCCCAGGCCCGGCCAGCACCAGGGCACCTGACGTCAACGGCAGGCCGGCCTGGTGGATCTTCGATGGCCGCGGCATCGCCTGGGAGTACGCGCCCCGAGCCTGGGCCCACGTGTACATGCCCGCCGGCCGCCTGCCCGCCCCAGGCCGGGTTGACGCCGCGCGCCTCAGGAGCCTGCGTGCCGCCGATGACCGGGCAGCCAGGCAGGCGCCCTCGGCCGCGACGCGGGACCTGGTACTCAAGATCGCGGACGCGGTCAAGTACGCGCAGCACACGCCGCTCGTCTTCGACCTCACGCTGGACAGCCGGCTGCCTGCTGGCTGGTCGATGCAAGAGATGGGCTTCCATGTCGTCGGCAGGCGCTTGCTCGCCGACGGCTTGACCGCGGGCCCTGCCGCCGACACGTCGGCGTTGTCGGTCAGCGCGACCAAACCGCTCGGCTATGGCTGCAACTACGTCAGCGGGCAGTCATCGTACGTAACCAGGGACGGCGTGCACTGGGAATACCGGGTACTGGACGACGGCATCGCCAAGGACGAGGAGATGCTCTGCTCGATGCGGCCGGTAGACGGCCTCGACGTGAACATCTACCTCGACATGGCTCCAGAGGAGGCCGGGGCGGCACCGCTGCCTGGCAGCTACCGGCTCGGCGGCGTGTTCGGCGTGTACAGGAAATTGCACCTGCTTGGCCCAGATCCGGCCAACTGGACTACTGATCCGCTGAGATAGCACTCATTATCGCCGGGTCCGAGGAAGGTCAAGTACCTAGCGCGATACGTCGGGCATGAAGTCCGCACTGATATGACTGTCTCGTGAATCCGGCCGATCCCCGCCCGCTGCTGTCGCTGGCCGGCGTGAGCCGCAGCTACGGTCCGCTGCAGGCGCTCAGTCCAGTCGACCTTACGGTTGCGGCGGGTCGCTGCGTCGCGTTTCTCGGCGTCAACGGCTCGGGTAAGTCGACGCTGCTGCGCCTCGCGGCGGGCCGGGACGCGCCGACCACCGGCCAGGTCAGCTACGACGGCCGGCCGCTGAGGGAAGACGCCCTGGTGGCCAGGACCGAGATCGCAGTTGTCAGTGACGTCAGCAGCGCCTATCCCGACCTGACCGTCAGGGAGCACCTTCTCATGGTGGCGGTCGCGCACGGCGGCGGGTCCCGCGCGCCGGAACTGGCCGATGCGGCGCTGGCCGAGTGCCGCCTGGCTGACCACGCCGATTCGCTGCCCGGCTGGCTGTCAAGTGGCCAGCGGCAGGCGCTTCAACTCGCTGCCGTCTTCGTCCGGCCACGGCGGCTGCTGATCCTTGACGAGCCCGAGCAGCGGCTGGACCCTGGCGCCCGCCGGTGGCTGGCGAACGTCCTGATCGCCGAGAAGTCTCGGGGCGTGGCGCTGCTCCTGGCTACCCACCACGTCGAGCTGGCTGAGGCCGTCGCTGACGAGGCGATCGTGCTGCTTGACGGTGTCGTGGCCGCGCGCGGGACGCCGGCCGAAGCCGCGGCGGCACTGTGATGATCCCATGACCGCGCCAATGCCCACCGTAGGCGTCGGACTGCCTGACAGCACCGATGCAGCCCTTGGGCTGCTACGCGAACTGCGGCGGGGCCGCGGGCGCAAGCAGGCGGCCAGCCTGGCTTACTGGCTGTATGTGGCCGGCCTGACCATGCTCATCTACGGCGGCTGGCTAGTGTCGGCAGTCGTGCGCGCGCTGCGGCATCCTCCGCCAGCCGCGGCGGACGCCGTTGCTCTCCAGCGCGCGGCCCCGGCGGCGCTGTGCGCGCTTGCCCTCGCCCTCATCGCCGCGCTGCTGTGGGACGCACGCTGGCGGGGCCCGGTGACCGTCGGGCAGCCGACGGCGGACTGGCTGCTGGACACCCCGGTGCGCCGCGGGCGCCTCCTGCGTCCACGGTTCAGGAAGTCCGCCGTGACGCGCGTGCTGGTCGCCGCCGTGGCCGGGCTGGTCCCTGCCGCTCTCCTGCTCTCATCCGGCCTGGGCGGGGCCGGTGCCCGCTCGTCGGGTCACTCGGTGCGCCTGGCCGGCGCCGCGATGCTCAGCACCGCGCTGCTGGCCGCCCTTGGCACGGGACTGGCTGCGCTCGGAGAAGCACATCGGGGCGGCCGGCCACCGCGCGCCGCACTGCCGGTGACGGCCCTCGCCGCGGTCGCGGCTGCCGTCATCGCGGCCATCGCGGCGACCATCGGGCTGCCGGCGATTGTCAGCACGGTCCTGCTCTGGTCAGGCCCGTGGGGCTGGGCGGCGCAGGGTCCGGTCGCGCTGTCCGGAGGCGCCGCACCGTTCTGGCCTGCTGCCACCGGGCTCCTCGCGCTGGTCGCGGTGGCCGCGGTCATCGCTGGCGACCGGGCTGCGGCAGCCGTGCCCGCGGCGGCGCTGAGGGCACGCGCCCGCGCGATCGGAAGCATGTCGGCCGCTGTGGCCAACCTGGACAACCGCCGCGTTGCCGCGGCCTACCGCGCGGCGACCGGCGGGTACAGCCGGATCAGGATGAGCCTGCGCATGCCGCTGCGCCGG
>Ga0335074_10013301_pt1 | contig 11571 bp, 8 predicted proteins | sample Lox_Sample_23_FD_206715 | JGI IMG/M metagenome (GOLD analysis project Ga0335074, IMG submission 206715) | Soil microbial communities from Loxahatchee National Wildlife Refuge, Florida, United States - Lox_Sample_2.3 | ecosystem: Environmental > Terrestrial > Soil > Wetlands | place: USA: Florida...
TGGTGTTCCTGCACCCGACCACGGCCGCCGCCCTGCGCGCCTATGACCGGGCCCGCGACGAGGCGTTCCCCGGCCCGGCGGCGGACACGTTCTTCGTCAACAGCCAGGGCAGGCCGCTGAACAGGCTTAACACCTCCTACGTGTTCAACGAGCTCGTGGCGGCGGCAGGCATCAAGATCCCGCCCGGCCAGCGGGCACCCCGGCTGCATGACCTCCGTCATGCCTACACGGTTCAGACGCTCCTGGACTGGTATCGCGACGGCGGCGATGTCCAGGCCCGGCTCCCGGTCCTGTCCACCTGGCTAGGCCACATCGACCCGAAGTCCACGTACTGGTATGTCTCGTCGATCCCGGAGCTCCTCGCCCTGGCCGCGGGCCGGCTTGAGCCGGAAGACAACGATGAAGACGATGAGGAGGAGGCGTCATGACTGACCTGGCTCCCGTCCTGCAGGGGTTCTTCACTGACCGGCTGGCCCGGCAGAAGAAGGCCAGCCCGAACACCGTCGCCGCCTACCGCGACGCCTGCCGGCTCCTGCTCGCCTTCGCCTCCGGCCAGGCCGGCAAGCAGCCCGCCCAGCTCAGCCTCGCCGACCTCGACGCCGCCCTGATCGGCGGGTTCCTCAACCACCTGGAAGAGCAGCGGGGCAACGGCAGCGCCACCCGCAACGCCCGCCTGGCCGCGATCCACTCGCTGTTCAGGTACGCGGCCCCGAAGGCACCCGAGCACGCCGCCGTCATCAGCCAGGTCCTGGCCATCCCGCCACGACGGCGCGAGCGCGCAATCGTCAGCTACCTGACCCCCGAGGAGACCGACGCCCTCGTCACCGCACCTGACCGCGAGAGCTGGCACGGCCGACGCGACCGGGCCCTGCTCCTGCTCGCCGTCCAGACCGGGCTGCGAGTCTCCGAGCTCACCGGCCTGAACCGGCAGGACATCCACCTCGGGGCCGGCTCCCACGTCCGCTGCCACGGCAAGGGCAGGAAAGACCGGGCAACCCCGCTCACCAGCCGGACCGTCAAGGTCATGCGGACCTGGCTCGCCGAGCTCGATCCCGGTCCCGCCGGGCCGCTGTTCCCCACCCAGCCCGGCGGCCGGCTCTCCCGTGACGCCGTTGAGCGGCTCGTCGCCAGGCACGCTGCCACTGCAGCACAAGCCTGCCCGTCGATCGGGGACAAGCACGTCACCCCGCACACGCTGCGGCATTCTGCCGCGATGGCCCTCCTGAAGAACGGCGTCGACACCTCGGTCATCGCCCTTTGGCTAGGCCACGAAGGGACCGAAACCACGCAAATCTACCTTCACGCCGACATGAGCATCAAGGAAAAGGCCCTCGACCGCGTCCACCAGCCCGGCACCGCCCCGGGCCGCTACCGGCCCCCGGACGCCCTGCTGGCGTTCCTCGACAACCTATAGCCCCGCCAGGACCACCGGGTTATGCCGCTGACAAAACGACATCCCGCCCGCCAGGCGGGCCATCCAGCAGGCCGGTCGGCATAACCCGGATGTCGGCATAAGCCGACTTATGCCGAGGGCGGCATAAATCGGCGTACCGGATCAGCCGCCAGTTGCCCAGCCCGTTCCTCCTGCGCTTGCGCCGCTGCCCGTCGGTTCCCATCTGCGCCTGCCATTGCCGCATGAACTGGTCATCCAGCGCGGACAGGGCGATGTTAGCCAGCAGCGGGGAGAGTATCCCGCCTTGCGGGGTGCCGGTGTAAGACTCTTCCTGCTCGCCGTCGGCCGTCATGACCCCGGCCTTGAGGAACGCCTTGACCAGCGCGCACACCCGCTTGTCCGTGATCCTCGCCCGGAGCCGGTCCATGACGGCGACATGCCCGATTTCGTCGAAGCATGCCCGGATGTCGGCCTCCAGCACCCACTCATACCCGTGGGTGGCGTAGAACTGGATCTCGGCGATCGCGTCGTGCGCGCGGCGGTTCGGGCGGAACCCGTACGAGCACGGCTGGAAGTCCGCCTCGAAGATGGGCTCGAGCACCAGCTTGAGGGCGGCCTGGACCACCCGGTCGGCCACGGTGTTAATCCCGAGCTTGCGGAGCTTGCCGCTTTTCTTCGGGATCATCACCTGCCGCACCGGCACCGGCCGGAACTCGCCAGCCTTCAGCAAGCCCCGGATTTCTTCCAGGAACGTCCCCACCCCGATCCGGTTCTCGATGTCAGCCACCGTGGCCCCATCGATTCCCGGCGTCCGCGACCCGGCGTTGCCCTTGACCCGAAGCCACGCCTCGGCCAAGAAATCCGGGTCATACACGAGGTTGAACAGGTCACCGAACCGGCGGGAGGGATCATCTCCCGCCCAGCGGTGCAGCTTGGCCTGCATCTCCCGTACCGTGCGGTAGACCGCCGCCTGCCGGGCAGGCGATGCGGCTGACCGCGCGGCGCCGGGATTCCCCGGCGCGTCTTCGGGCATTACAGTCTCCTCCCTGATCTGGCACGCTGCCGCCCTTCCCCATGTGGCCGGCTCTCCCGGCCCCGGAGTACTACGACGGCTCCGTCCCGCCCGCGCCTTCGGCTGGCATCGCGCCTATCCGCCCTCATCTCCCCGGCCGGGAGACCAGGCGGACCGGACACGGGCGGTTCCCGTGTTCACTGCTGACCGATCGGCGGGTTAGGCATCCGGCTCTGCCCCTGCGGCCTCGCCATGGCTACGCCGCAGTCCTTCGCCATGGCCTCCCATCCCAGGCTGCTAAGACCCGGACAGGAGTTGCCCGCCCGTAATGAGGGACGGGCACGCACCGCTACCCAGCCCGTATCCGCCGGATTTGAGCTGGTTCCACCTCAAGAGGCGTAACGGCACCGGTTCCTCGCGTATACCTTCCCGCCTTGCTCACCACGCCCGGCCCGTCCGGCAGTGCCGGGCCGACGTGACTTTGTCGAGGCTGCTCCCGCCCTCCCCGCCGATCCACGGTTCAGGCTGCCTCCAGCTTCACCCCGCCGCTGCGACGGCAAGGCGATGGCGGTCTCTCACCTCCATTCGGACCAACAGCGCCTCACGGCGCACTAGCAGCCGTGGAAGTAGCGGATGCCGTGGGTGCGGTGGTAGGTCGCGCGCAGCCGGGCCGGGCGTTTGCGCGGTGCCCAGCAGGCGCCGTGGCAGGGCCGGATGGACAGCGGCCCGAACTGGTCGAAGGCGAAGCAGCGGTCCGGGTAATGGCTGGTCACGTATTCGATCCGGTCCAGCTTGGCGTCCCGGTCCGGGTCAGAGGATTCCTTCCAGGTCCGGGTCCGCTGGAACGAGATGCCGCGGGCGCGCAGGATCTGCCGCAGCCGCTCCCGCCCGATGGCCACCGGCCGGGGACAGCAGGCTAAATAGGCGGCCAGCTTGCGCAGGCTCCACCGGGTGAACGGCTGGCCCAGCTTCTCCGGCCGGGTGGTGGCCGCCGCGACGATGACCTCGATAGCCTCGTCACTGATCAGGCGGGGACGGCCTCCCGCCCACCGAGGGTCCAGCGCCGCCAGGCCCCTTGGCGTTGAACAGGTGGATCACGTCCCGCACGGTGTCTTCATCGGCGGCCACCAGCCGGGCGATCGCCGGGACCAGCGTGCCCGAGGCGGACGCCATGATGATCATCGCCCGGCGGACCCGGATCGACTCATGCTTGCCGCGCCGCACGATCTGCTGCAGCCGCCGGCCCTCCTCATCAGTCAGCCGCCGCGCCCGGACCGGCTCAGCCATCACGCCTCCTGCCACTCGACCTGTTCACCACACGATCGAGTGTGGAAGCAATCACCGCGGCGTGTCAGCCGACCCGGTGAACGTTCGTGGCCAGCGCACTAGCCATCGCGCTCGGCGCCGCCGAGCCGCAGGATCTGCCGACCATCACGGCCCGCGTCCACCCGCGAATCCGCATGGGCATGTCTGATCTGCACCTGCCCCTGTTCACGAAACCGCTCATCCGGCGGCTCCAGGCAGACGCTGATGCCGCCGAGGCATTCAAGGACGCGCTCGGCGATCCGACGGGAATCCGCGAGGACAGCCCGATCTTCGCAGGACCCTGGGACCCGATCGCTGACGCGCACGCCGAACTGCAACCGCTGCAGCGCGCGTACCTCTTCGCCGTCACCCTGCGCCAGGCGGGCATCCTGTCGCAGCAGGACGCGGCCACGGCGACAGGGATCCTGGCAGCTGCGTCACCCGACACCGTCGTGCACAACCCGTTCACCAACCATGAAGGCCCGCTCTGCCTCGCCGTACTGGACCTCGCAGCCCACTGACAACGGCGACCGGGGGGAACGGGCGTCTGGGAGGGGGCTGCTGCGCCGGATCAAGCGGAGCGTGCCGGTCCCGGCTCTGTGGGCTACCTGTTATCGGCCTATTTATCTGGGCACGGATCGATGATCAACGGCAACGCTTTTTGTGACGGGTTACGCTAGGCCGACCGCCCAGTTTCAGGATCACGAAGACATCCGAGACCATATGCGTACGATCCGCGTCAACGAGTGGCCAACGGGGGCCAGAGGCCTATGCCGTCGACGCGCGCGTGGCACGGCCGCACTAACCGCCTCTCACGGATCGCCCGCGATGGACGTATAAGCACCGCGAAGTGCGACGTCGATGGCGGCTGGTAGGAGGTGATCGGCGAGAACAGGTGGACACTCGGCCGCCGCCAGACGAGACTGTTGGGCTGAACAGGAGTTCTTGAGCGGGACAGGCTGCGATGAGTTCCTCGACGTTTACCTGGTTGGCGTATGACGATGCTGAGCGTGATCAGGTTGCCGCGCTGGTACGGGCGCTGGATGAGCCGGAGACTCTCGACAGTTTGGGCCTGGGAATTGTCCGGGACACGATCGCCGATCTGCTCTTTCCTGGTACCTCGACCATTCAGACGAGAGTTCGTTATTTCGTGTTGGTGGCGCGCGCGGTTGTTGAGGTGGAGCGGTCCGGCCCAAAGAGCACGGCGGAGTTCGACGGGCGGTTGCGCAGGGTTGAGCGGCAGACGTTGGATGCATTGCGTTCGTGCGGTGACCGCGGGACCGGCATTGTCGGCTGGGATGCCGGTTGGGCAACGAAACGGTGGCCGAGTTCGATCTATTGGAACGGGTTGTCGGAGTGGGGAATACGCCGTGTTAGCGGCTCATTGCGCAGCTACAGCGTGGCGGTGGTCTCGCAGGCACGGCGCCGTGGCCAGCGACTTGCTGACGAGCCGGGTGAGGCGGACGGATCGTCGGCGTGGTGGGACGAGCTCCCCGCCTGGGGAGGCGACGACCCGTTTCCCGGCACATTGCTCGAGATCGTGCCGACACGGACGGAAGCGGAGTATCTGCTCGATCGAATGGCCGCCACCTTTGCCGGCGGAGTCGGGCGTCCTGCAGATCTGGCCGGACAGTGCTCGCTGCTGAGCTATGTCGCGCGCAATCTGGCGTTTGTAAAAGCGCAAAGCCCGTGGGATATCGAGGTCGCCGACCCGTACCTGGCGGGGGTCTTGGTTCACGCCGACCTGTTCGCTCTGGTGCTGCAGGGCGCGCAGTTGCGCTACAACCGGCTGCTTGTTGAGCGGGCACGTAACCTCGGCAACCATGTGGACGACGCGGTGCTGGACGAGTTGGAGGCTGCCTGGGTCAAGGAGATGACCGAACGTTCCGACGAGGTCACCGCCTGGGCGCGTGACTTCGGTGGCTTCGTGACGGTGATACGTCACGCGGGTGGGCGAATCAGCCCGTGCACGCGCGCGTTCTATCAAGCCTGGATCGATGCGGCCGCCAAAGACCCCGCCGAGGCGTACTCGGACGGCAGGCTCGCTGGCCTGGTGCGCGAGCGGGAGGAACACTTGAAAGGTCGGCAGGCCCGGCTGTTGAAGACCGAGGCTTTGACCAGGTGGAATGGCGCGCTATTCGGCGCAGTCCGACTGGATTATCGATGGCGGGTCGCACGGCGGCACCTCCTCGACTGCGCGCAGGCGCCCGGGAGCCGGAACGGTCATGCTCGCCGCTGACGACCTGTCGACCCTGCGGGAGCTGTTGGCTCCGCCGGCGGGGACAACGCTGGACGCTGCAGTGGCGACGACCTTTTCTTTGGATCTGGTGTCGCTGTGTTTGGTGCCCACCGCGATGGCGCTCGCGTCCGGTGTCACGCCGGAGGCGGTCCGCGACGGCGCGGTGACGCCGCTGGAGCTGCTGGACTCGATCCGGCGCACGAGTGACCGGATCACCGTGTTCTGCCAGGCGGGTCAGGTCACGGTCCCCGGGCAGGGTTACGTGAAACTGTTCGCCTCACTGGAAGCGAGTACCGTGCCAGTGTCCGCACCGCGCGGCGGGGTCTTCCACCCAAAGTTGTGGGCACTGCGGTTCGTACCGACAGATGGCGGCGGGCTCCCGCAACATCGGGTCCTGATCGCATCACGCAACCTGACCTTCGACCGGTCTTGGGACACCGTGGTACGACTGGAGCAAGCAGCGTCGGGCGCACCGCTAGATCAACTCGCTCAGTTCATCGACAGCCTGCCATCTCTCGCGGTAACACCCGTCACGCGGGCGCATCGGCAACGGGTAGGTGATCTTGCCCGCACCCTCGCGGGAGCGCGATTCGCCGCCCCGGACGGCTTCGGCGACTTGCGGTTCCACGCGCTGGGTATGTCGCGAGCCAAGCCATCGCGTGATCCGTTGCCTCGCAACGCGACACGACTGCTCATCGTGTCCCCCTTCCTATCCGCCCAGCGGCTCCGCGGTCTGCCGGTTCGGAGGTCGAAACTGACCGTGGTGTCGCGACCCGAGCATCTCGACGCTGCTCTGGCGCCAGCGGACGGGGTACGGGCATACGAACTGGCTCCCGATCTGAACGAAGCGACCGATGCGCTCATCGATGACGAGGACGGCGGTACAGAGCCGGGAGATTCCCGGCTGCACGGACTACACGCGAAGATCTATGTCGCCGACACCCCGACCGGCACCCGGGTGTTCACCGGCAGTGCGAACGCAACCGTCGCCGCGTTCAACCAGAACGTCGAAGTCCTGCTCGAGATGCACGCGGCGGGGCAAGCCGCGTCGGTTGCCGCATGGTTGACACCAGGACCACGCGATGCGGCTGGTAAGGTCACGCGGCGCCGATTCCGGGATCTGCTGGTGGACCACGAATGGGCCGCGCCGCAGGCCGTCGAGACGGAACTGGGAACCCTGCTGGATCAGCTACAACGCGAGATCGCCAAGATTCCCGTGACTGTCGACGTCGGTGAGCCCGCTGCCGGGACCTATCGGGTGGCCTACCGTTCCACGCGGGAGTGGCTGCTTCCGCCGGGAGTCGCCGCCACGGCGAGACCGCTGAGTCTCGGCGAGGCAACGGCCTGTCCGGTCGGGTCGGGGGAAACGCTCAACGCCGAGTTCGCCGTGACACTGGCCGGTGTTACCGCGTTCCTAGTCGTGCAGCTGACCGACGGCGACGACGAGCGCCGATTTGTGCTCGTCGGCGAGATGCGCGGCGCACCCTCGGACCGGCTAGCGCAGCTGCTGGCCGAAAACCTCGCCGACACTGAGCGGCTCGTTCGTTTCCTGCTGCTGATCCTTCTTGATCCAGGCGAGTTCCCGCCCGCCCCGGCCCACGCGTTCGGCGCAACCTGGACCGCATGGAACAGCGACCGAATCGACACCGCGCCGCTGTTGGAAACCATGGTGCGCGCGCTGGTGCGCCGCTCACACCGCCTCAACGACATCGACCGAGTCCTGGCCGAATTGCGTGACACCGGCGTGATCCCAGACGAGCTGCAACAGCTGTGGGCATCGATCTCCGCGGCCCGAACAGCGTTGGGGGCGCGCCGTGCCTGACCAGCTCACAGAACGGTTGAACGTCCCCGCCGAGCTGAGCACGTTGAAGGACTTTCAACGCCGTACCGCCCGGTATGCCGATCGCCGGCTGTGGGCCAAGCGGGGCACCGGACGCTTCCTGGTCGCCGACGAGGTCGGCCTCGGCAAGACGCTTGTCGCCCGCGGCGTCATCGCACTGGCAGCTGCGCGACTACAGCGCGCCGGAGATCGGCGCATCGATGTCGTTTACGTCTGTTCGAACTCCGCGATCGCCGCGCAGAACGTCCGCAAGCTGGCGGTCGGCGGCGCGACGGTGCATCAACGCACCGACCGGCTTGCCACCTTGCCGTTCCACTTGCCCGCGCTGAACGCAAATGAGATGAATCTGGTGGCGCTGACGCCTGGGACTTCGTTTGAACCGCGCAGCAGTACGGGAACCTTCACCGAGCGGGTGGCGTGTTTCCAAGGGCTGCGGGCAATCTGGCCGACCAAGAACTTCGACTCCGCTGGCGCCCTGCGGCTGTGTTATGCGGGGATATCAGACGCTTCACCGCGCGCGGCGCGACTCGCCGTCCGAGCGAGGCGAGGTGAACTCGGGCCTTTCTCGGCGAGCTTGCGAAAGGCTCTCCGGGCGGCTGTCAGCGCTGTTGACGCCCGGCGGACGGAACGCGGCCTGGCGCCGCTCGCGCGAGAGTTCGATGACCTGGTCGCAGCGTTCCAGCGACCAAGCAAGTCCCGGGCGGCTGAGCTAGTGCGACGCCGCAGCCGGTTCATCGGCGACCTCCGGCATGCGATGGCCACCGTCGCGGTCAGCGCTCTGCACCCAGACCTGGTCATCCTGGATGAGTTCCAGCGGTTCAAAACGCTGCTGGGCACCGACGATTCTGACGACTTCGCCCAGAGCATCGCCGGGCACCTGTTCGGCTATCACCAGGACGACACCGGCCGGGACACCCGGGTGCTGCTGTTGTCAGCCACCCCCTACACGATGCACACCACCGCCGCAGACGCGCTCGCCGGGCAGGACAGCCACTACGACGACTTTATGGCCACCTACCGGTTCCTGGTCCGCGACGCGCCTGGCGAGGAGAAGCGACTTCGCGACGAACTCGGCGAACTGCGCGACGCCCTGCTGGCGGTGCCCACCGCGGGGATCGAGCCAGCGCAATTCGCAGCCAACGCCGTCGCCTCCCGGCTGCTCGAGGTCATGTGCCGCACCGAACGGCTCGCGGCCACCGACAACCGGGACGGCATGCTGACCACGGTGGCGGACCGAGTGCCGATTCCCGACCGCGACAGCTACCTGCAGTACGCCGACGCGGCCACCCTCGCGCTTCGGCTCGACGAGCCCGATGTCATCGAGTACTGGAAGTCGGCACCGTACCCCATCAGCTTTCTCGGCGGTCACGAGTATGCAATCACCCGTACCCTGCGCGACCGCCTGCATGACTCACCCGACCTCGCCGCGCTGGTCAACACGTCGCGCGCAGTGCTGTCACGCGACAAGATCCGCAACTACCGGAGCATCGCAACCGCCAACCCGCGACTGTCCGCGCTGCAACACGACATGGTCGACTCAGGAGCGTGGCAACTGCTGTGGATGCCCGCGTCGCTGCCCTACTATGACGGCGGCTCCGACTTCGACGCCGACTGGGCCGGCCAGCTCACCAAGCGCCTGGTGTTCAGCAGCTGGACGATGGTCCCGACACTGATCGCGACAATGCTGTCCTACCAGGTCGAGCGACAGCTAATCGGAGGCATAGGCCAGCCGCCCAGATACGACGACCCCACCAGCAAGCGTGCCGTCCGTAAACTGCAGTGGCGCATCCGCGACAATCAGCCGCAGGCGATGACCGTGATCCCCCTCGTGGCACCGAGCATCACCATCGCTGCCGCATGTGACCCCCTGGCGCTCGCAATCCAGCTGAGGCGAAACGGCAACCACGCCCCAACCTGGCATGACGTCTTCACACTCGCTCGATCCCGCATCGAGCCCATGCTCACCCCCTACATCCAACACCGGAGCGAGCAGCGAAGCGGTGACACGAGGTTCTGGTACTGGGCACTGCCGTTCCAGCTCGACGCCGACCGCTACCTGCCGCCGCCGGCCGACACGATCAGCGACGCGGAAGAGCGCCGCGGCATCAGCGCCCACCTCGGCGCTCTCCTGGCCGCCCGGGAACGGCTCACCCATCAGCACATCGGCGCTGACGACCTGCCTCCGGTCCCGCCCGACCTGACCGATGTGATCACCACGATCGCGCTGGCCTCGCCGGCCAACTGCGCCTACCGCGCGCTCGCCCGCCAGTTCCCCGACGCCACACCGCAGCACCTCGCCGACGCCGCAGCATCCATCGGCGAGGGTTTTCGCACTCTGTTCAACTCCTTTGAGGCGACCCGGCTGCTGGACAAGTCCGATGACACGGACGTGTACTGGCGACGGGTACTCGAGTACTGCCTGCGCGGCAACCTGCAAGCCGTCCTCGACGAATACGTCCACGTGCTCGCCGAGTGGCGCGGACACGACCGCTCTGGCGAGCGGGACCCGGTGCACGCCGTCTTCGACCTCGCACACGACGTAGTAACCGCCGTAAGCCTGCGGCCGGCCACCTATCAAGTGCCGGTCCGGCCGTGGCGCGACGACCGGGGTGTGAGCATGCGCGGCCGCTACGCCGCCCGGTTCGGTGACGCCCGGTCCGAAGACGGCGCCGACCAGCGCCGCGAGGCGGTCACCCTCGCCTTCAACTCGCCGTTTTGGCCGTTCGTGCTCGCCACCACCTCCGTAGGGCAGGAGGGACTCGACTTCCACCTGTACTGCCACTCGGTCGTGCATTGGAACCTGCCGCACAATCCCGTCGAACTCGAGCAACGAGAAGGCCGCGTCCACCGCTACAAAGGTCATGCCATCCGCAAGAACGTCGCCGTGGCAGCGGGGTTCCCCACCTCGGCGCGCGAGCTCTGGACCGGGCTCTTCGACCGCGCCGCAGACCTCGCCGGCGACGTCCAGGGCGGCATCGTGCCGTACTGGGTGTACCTGGACGGCGCCCGGATCGAACGACGATTCTCAATCATCCCGTTCAGCCGGGAGGCGAGCCGCCTCCCCGACCTTCTCCGCAGCACCGCCTACTACCGGCTAGCGTTCGGGCAACCGCGGCAGGACGAACTCATTGAACACGTGCTGAACGGACTTCCAGACCAGCTTGCGGCCGGATTGCGCACCCTGCGAGTCGACCTCACGCCGCCCGAATGAACCGCTTGGCCGTCACCGCGTCCGTCGCAACGCGTAACCGTGACCGTCGTTACTGGCAGCCGTAATGACACGAATGCGCACGCTCGGTGACCGTCGAGTAGAACTCGATCAGGGCGGCGAAATAACAGCAGTGCTCATCAAGTGTTGCCGAACCGTGCCCACGGAGCGCCGCCGCTACAGCACCAAATAACGAGGTCGCTAACACCACCCACTCCGAGACCGGCGAGAAGGGAGACAATCATAATAAGCGGGAATCCCGAAATGCCAGGTCAGAGGCACAAAGCCGGGAGGACGGTCGGCGTAACCGCTCCCACCGGCCCCGTCCGTGGCCTCTTCCGCGCCCGTCCGTGGCCCGTTCCGCCTCCGTCCGTGGGGCGCACGGCCCGCGAACCCGGTGCCCACGGACGCATAGCGGACGGCGGCAGCCCGAAATCGCGCATCGAAGCATGTATGTGCTGGTCAGCGCCAGGTTCCTCGGTCAGGAGTGACGGGCTGTAAAACCGTCGGCTCAGCCTACGTTGGTTCGAACCCAACACCTGCCACCACCTGCGAAAACGGCCCGCTAGCTGCG
>Ga0335074_10013302_pt1 | contig 11571 bp, 10 predicted proteins | sample Lox_Sample_23_FD_206715 | JGI IMG/M metagenome (GOLD analysis project Ga0335074, IMG submission 206715) | Soil microbial communities from Loxahatchee National Wildlife Refuge, Florida, United States - Lox_Sample_2.3 | ecosystem: Environmental > Terrestrial > Soil > Wetlands | place: USA...
CCGAGCACGAGCTGCTGCCGGGCATGTTCGTGCGCACGACCGTCGATGCCGGGGCGAAAGTGAGCTATCTCACGCTGCCGCAGACCGCGGTCACCTACAACCCCTACGGTGAGACGGTCTACCTGGTGCGCAACCCCGCCAAGCCGGGAGGCCATCCGACGGCGGAGCTCGCGTTCGTGACCCCCGGGCCCACCCGAGGCGACCAGGTGGCCATCATCAAGGGCCTGAAGGCCGGCGATGTCGTGGTGAGCAGCGGCCAGATGAAGATCAAGAACGGAACGCCGCTCATCGTCAACAACAGCGTGCTGCCGCTCGACTATCCCAATCCGACTCCGCAGGAGCAGTGAGGGGTCGGGCGTGAAGCAGCTCACGGATCTGTTCATCCGCCGTCCCGTCCTCGCGGCGGTCGTTAGCCTGCTGATTCTGGTGCTCGGCCTGCGCGCCATTCTCCAACTGCCGGTGACGCAGTTCCCGCAGACCGAGAATGGGGTCATCACGGTGTCCACCACGTACTACGGCGCCGATGCGCAGACCGTGGCCGGCTTCATCACCCAGCCGCTCGAGGCCGCGATTGCCCAGGCGCAGGGCATCGATTATCTGTCCTCCGTCTCGAGTGCCGGCAGCTCCGTCATCACCGCGACGCTGCAGATGAACTATCCCTCGAGCAAGGCGCTCACCGAGATCAGCGCCCAGGTGAACGCGGTGCGCAACCAGCTGCCGCCGCAATCGCAGCTGCCGGTGATCTCGCTCGCGGCCAATCAGACCACCGACGTCATGTACCTCAACTATTCGAGCAAGGTACTGCCGGCGAACGATGTGACCGATTACCTGCTGCGGGTGGTGCAGCCGAAGCTCAATGCCATCCCCGGCGTGCAGACCGCCGAGGTCCTGGGAGGGCGGACCTTCGCATTGCGCGCCTGGCTCGATCCCGAGCGGATGGCGGCGCACGGCGTCACCGCGGCCGATGTCTATGCGGCCCTCGCGGCCAACAATTATCTCTCGGCTGCCGGCGAGACCAAAGGCGACATGGTGAGCGTCAACCTGACCGCCTCGACGGACCCGCACTCGCTCGATGAATTCAAACGGCTCGTGATCCGCCAGGCGAACGGTGCCATCGTGCGTCTGGAGGATGTGGCCACGGTAGTCCTTGGCGCCGAGAACTACGACTTCGGCGTTTCCTACAGCGGCCTCTCGGGCGTATTCGTCGGCATCAAGACCTCACCGACCGCCAACGTGCTCACCGTCGCGCGCACAGTCAGAGCGACCCTGCCGCAGATCGCGCGGCAGCTCCCGCACGGCATCAACCAGGCGGTCGCCTTCGATGCCAGCACCTTCATCAACGCTTCCATCAGCGACGTCATCAGGACGCTGGTGGAGGCGCTGCTGATCGTCACCGCGGTCATCTTTCTCTTCCTCGGCAGCCCACGGGCGGCCGCGGTGCCCGCGATTGCGATGCCGTTGTCGCTCGTCGGTGCCTTCATTCTGATGATTGCTCTCGGCTACTCCATCAATCTGCTGACACTGCTCGCGCTGGTGCTCGCGATCGGGCTGGTGGTCGATGATGCGATCATCGTCGTCGAGAACATCGATCGGCACATGAAGGAAGGGGTCACGCCGTTCGCGGCCGCCATCGCCGGTGCCCGCGAGCTCGGCGGCCCCATCATCGCCATGACCGTGGTGCTGGTGGCGGCGTACGCACCCATCGCGTTCCAGACCGGCCTGACGGGTACGCTATTCACCCAGTTTGCCTTCACCCTCGTCGGGGCGATCACGGTCTCGGCGATCGTCGCGCTGACCCTCTCGCCCATGATGTGCTCGCGGATCTTCCGTCCCGAGCAGGAGGAGAACCGGTTCGTCGTGCTGGTCGACCGCTGGTTCTCACGCTTGAGAGCGGGCTATCAACGTACGCTCGCGAGCTGGCTCGAGACCTGGCAGGTGCTGATCGTGCTGTTGGTATTGATTCTGGCCGCGTTACCCTATCTTTTCATGACCTCCGCGTCCGAGCTGGCGCCGCAGGAAGACCAGGGTTTCGTCGGCTACCAGCTCATCGGGCCCCCGGATGCAACCTACGCGCAGATGCAGACCTATTCCCGGCAGGCCCTCGAGATCGCGAAGTCGCTGCCGGAATATCGCGGCGCCTTCCAGCTGATCGGGGTTCCGTCGGTCTCACAAGGACTCGGCGGAATTCTCTTCGTGCCCTGGAGCGAGCGCAGCCGCTCGGCGAATGAGCTGCAGCGGGTGCTGCAGAAGAAGTGGAACACCATCGCCGGTGCCGAGGTCGCGGCGTTCCAGTTTCCCTCGCTGCCCGGTGCTCAAGGGTTACCGGTGCAATTCGTGATTACCACCAGCGAGCCGATCGAGAACCTCTACCAGGTGGAGCAACAGGTCCTCAATCGCGCCAAGGCGAGCGGGCTCTTCTGGTTCGTCGACGGCGATCTGAAGATCGATGAGCCGCAGCAGACGATCGAAGTCAACCACGACATGGTGGCCGATCTCGGCCTCACCAACCAGGACGTCGCGTCCGTGCTCGGGGCCGCGATGGGCGGCGGCTACGTCAATTACTTCACCATCGACGGGCGCTCGTACAAAGTCATTCCGCAGGTGCTGCAGAAGGACCGGCTGAATCCTCATCAGGTTCTGAACCTCCATATCCGCGCGGCCAACGGCACGCTGGTGCAGCTCGGCACGATCGCGCATCTCGAGCGGCAGACCGTGCCGGAGTCGATCAACCACTTCCAGCAGCTGAACTCCGCGACCATCATAGGCGCGCCGGCCGTCTCGCAGAGCGCGGCACTCGCGTTCCTGCGCAAGACGCTCGAGCAGGTGGCGCCGAGTGGCTATACGGCCGACTACTCGGGGCAATCCCGGCAATACATGCAGGGCTCCAACACCTTCCTGATGACCTTCGCATTTGCGCTCATCATCGTCTATCTCGCCCTCGCCGCGCTCTTCGAGAGCTTCCGCGACCCGGTGGTGATCCTGGTGTCGGTGCCGGCGGCGCTGTTTGGAGCGCTGCTCTTCATCAACATCGGCGTCACTTCGCTCAATATCTACACCCAGGTGGGGCTCGTCACCCTGCTCGGCCTCATCAGCAAGCACGGCATCCTCATGGTGCAGTTCGCCAACGACCAGCAACGTGCCGGCAGCCCCAAGCGGGCCGCGATCATCGAGGCGGCGGCGGTGCGGCTGCGCCCGATCCTGATGACCACGGCGGCGATGGTGCTCGGTGTCCTGCCGCTCGTGATCGCCACCGGCGCGGGAGCCGCTGGACGGCGCGCGATGGGTGTCGTGATTTTCACCGGCCTGTCGATCGGCACCGTTTTCACACTCTTCATCGTCCCGGCCGTCTATCTTCTGCTGGCGGCGGATCACGAGAAGGAGCGGCAGACGCTCGCCGAGCCGGCGGCATCCGCCGCCGGCAACTAGTCTGAAACCTGCCGCGCTCCTAGAACCTGCCGCTCTGATAGTCCTCGAAGGCCTGGATGAGCTCCTCGCGGGTGCTCATCACGAACGGCCCGTGCTTCGCCACCGGCTCCCTTAGCGGGCGGCCGGCCACCAGGATCGCGCGGTTGCGCGCTCCATCGCGCGGCGGCTCGCGGCCCTCGAGCTGCACCGAGTCGCCGTCGCTCAACACGGCGAGCTCGTGTGCGGCCACGGTGGCCGCGGACTGCGCGGCACCGACACGCACAGCGCCCTCGTAGACATAGAGAAAGCCCGAGTGGCCGCCGGGCAGAGGCTGCGTGAACCTCGCTCCGGGCTCGAGCTCGATGTCGAGATAGGTCGGGTCGGTCGCCGGTTGAGTGATCGGGCCGCTGACGCCCGCCACCTGCCCGGCAATCACCTTCACGCGCACCCCGTCGCCGAGGCCGACGGACGGAATTCTCTCCGGTCCGAATTCCTGATACTGCGGTGCCGTCATCTTGTCCCGCGCCGGCAGGTTGATCCAGAGCTGGAAGCCGCGCATGCGGCCCTCCTGCTGCTCCGGCATCTCCGAGTGCACGATGCCGCGCCCCGCGGTCATCCACTGCACGCTCCCCGGAACGAGGACGCCCTCGTGGCCGTGGTTGTCGCGATGGCGCATCTTGCCGTCGAGCATGTAAGTGACGGTTTCGAAGCCCCGATGGGGATGATCCGGGAAGCCCGCGATGTAGTCGCCGGGATTGTCGGTGCCGAATTCATCGAGCATGAGGAACGGGTCGAGGTCGGGCAGCCGCGGCTGACCGATCACGCGTGTCAGCTTGACGCCGGCGCCGTCGGATGTCGGCATGCCGCGCACGACTCGTGCAACACCGCGCGTGGATTGCGCATTCATCTGTATCTCCTGCCCGCTCTGCGACGGGCCATCGAGTGGATCAGTGCTCAGGCGGCAAGACTCGCCACTTCGGCCGTGGCCGCGGCGATTGCGGACTCGCGCTGTTGCGCGCTCACGTTGAGACCCTCCGCGCGAACGAAGGCAATGTCGGTGATTCCGAAAAAGCCGAAGATGCCACGAAGATAGCTCTCCTGGTGATCCAGGGAAGCTGCCGGTGTGTCCGGCCCGTAGAATCCGCCGCGCGAGGAAACCACGATCAGCTTCTTCCCCGCGGCCAGCCCCTGGACGCCCTTTTCGGTGTAACGGAAGGTCTTCCCCGCGACGGCTAGCCGGTCGATCCACGCCTTGAGCTGCGACGAAACCGAAAAATTGTACATGGGCGCTCCGACCACGACGATGTCGGCACTCAGAAAGTCATCCAGCGCCCGCTGTCCGCGCGCCACATCCTGCCGCAGTGAGGGCTCGGCGGCAAAGTCCCGGGTGGGGGCGAGATGCGAGCCGGTCAGATGGCCTAGCGGCTCCGCGCCGAGATCGTAATAAATCACCGCCAGATCAGGGTGGTGCTGGCGGAGCCGCTCGACCACGGCTGCGCTCAGCCGGCGGCTGACCGAGCTTTGTCCGAGGATGCTGGCATCGACATGCAGGAGCTTCATGGCAGGCCTCGAGTTAATGGTATAAAATTGTTACCGAGGCTAATTATGTGCGCGGCTGGCGCCGATACAAGAAGGCACACGCATGCGACCGAGTAAAGCGGGTGTAACCATCTCCACCCGACACCTGCCGAGCGAGGAATGCCCGAAGATCAGTCAGGTGTTGGCGAGGGTCGGGGAGAAGTGGAGCGTGCTCATCATCATCATGCTGGCCGAGAGATCCCGCCGCTTCTCGGAACTGAAGCGCGCGATCGGCGGGGTCTCGCAGCGGATGCTCACGCTCTCCCTGCGCGGACTCGAGCGCGACGGATTGGTGAAGCGCACGGTCTTTCCCGTTGTGCCGCCGCGAGTCGAGTACGAGCTCACGCCGCTCGGGCAATCACTGCGGGTGCCGGTGAGCGCGCTCGGCGAGTGGGCACGCGGGCATCTCGCCGAGATCGATGCCGCACGCGAGGCGTTCGACCGCAGGGAGGCCACGGAAGCCGACAAGACCTCGATGTCGCGCGAGTGGGTGAGCCGGTAACTCCTTGATCGGAGAGCTGAACCTCCGCCTCCCGTGGGCCTGAGCCCCCTCCCCTTTGGCGGCCGGACGCCCTTGAGTTCCCCTGGTTCGACCCGAGAATGGAACTGCGGCAGGAGCCAAGCGTCCATTCAATGGAGGAGAGCATGTTCCGCAAAGACACCCTTCGGCGCGGAGGCCCTGTGAATCGTCAGATGATTCTGTTGCGGGTCGAGCAGGGAGTCTGGGAAGGCTGGCAATGGATGGCGCTGGATGACTTCCTGCAGCGCGTCCGCCTCGACGCCTGGAACGCGGGCGAGGAATCCATGGTCGGCATGATCCTGCCGGCAGCGCGGCAGGGTAAGCTGAACTGAGTCGATCGCCGCAAAGTCGGATCCCGGAAAGCAGCGGCCCTGGGCCGCTCATTTGCTGGCTATCGGCCGCAACAGGCGGAGGGCGGTCATGAACGTCGGCTTCATTGGGCTCGGAAACATGGGCAGCGCCATCGCCGGCCGGCTGCTCGAGGCCGGACATGCTCTGCGGGTCTGGAACCGCTCGCCGGAGCCGGCGCGCCAGCTCGCGGCGCGCGGCGCGCAGATTGCCGCAACGGCCGAGGAGGCGTTCCGCGGCGATGTCGTGTTCTCGATGCTGAGCGATGATCAGGTGACGCGCGCGGTGTTGGTTGACAGCGGCGTGCTCGCACACGCCACTGCGAGCGCGACTCGCATCCACGTCAACATGGCAACCATCTCGGCGGCCCTGGCCGATGAGCTCGCCGAGCGTCACGCCGAGCGCGGCATCGGTTACGCCGCCGCCCCCGTGCTCGGCCGTCCCGATGTGGCCGCCGCCGGCAAGCTGACCGTTCTGCTCGCCGGTGCGCGTCAATCGGTCGAGGCCGTCCAGCCGCTGCTCGAGGGAACCGTCGGCCAGAAGGTCTGGCGCTTCGGCGAACGGGCTTCGCAGGCAAACGTGGTCAAGCTAGCTGTCAACTTCATGCTGGCGGCCGCGATCGAATCCATGGGCGAGGCGGCCGCGCTCACAGCGGGCTACGGCATCGAGCCGCGCGAGCTGTTCGAGGTGATTGGCCAAAGTCTTTTTCCCGGACCGGTGTATCAGGGATACGGACGCCTCATCGCCGAAGGGCGGTTCGAGCCCGCGGGCTTCAAGGCGCGTCTGGGTCTCAAGGACGTTCGGCTCGCGCTGGCCGCGGCCGAAGCGGTCACCACGCCGATGCCTCTCGGCAGCCTCATTCGTGATTCGATGCTCGAGGCGTTGGCGCGCGGGGAAGGAGAGAAGGAGTTTGGAGTCGTGCTCGGCCGCGCCGCCATGCGCCGCGCCGGCAGATAGAGCGAGACCGCGGACTATAATCGGCCGATGTCGCAGTCGCATCGGACCTCATGACCGTCCGCCAGACCGTTCTCCTCACCGACTACGCTTGGCCTGATGTCGCCATCGAGGCGGGAATCATAGAGGGCGCCGGGTTACACCTGGTCACCGGGCCCGCGAAGCCGGCCTCGGCCGAGGCGATCACCCGCCTTGCGAGCGAGCACCAGCCCGTGGCCATCATGACCAATTGGGCGACGGTCAGTGCCGACGCGATCGCCGCCAGCAGCCGCTTGCGCATCGTTACGCGCCTCGGCGTCGGGCTCGACAACATCGCGGTCGATGAGGCGACGCGGCGCGGGATCTGGGTGACGAACGTGCCGGATTATTGCCTCGAGGAGGTATCCGACCATGCCGTCGCGATGCTGCTTGCCTGGGCGCGGGGGCTGACGCACTTCGATCGGGAGGTGAAGGCCGGCCGCTGGGAGCCGGCGAGCGCGCGCCTGCATCGGGTTCGCGATCTGACCTGCGGCCTCATCGGGTTGGGCCGGACGGGGCGACGGACCGCGGAGAAGCTGCGCGGATTAGGCATGCGGCTGTTGGGGAACGCGCGCCATGCCGATGCCGTGATCGATGGGGTCGAGATGGCCACGCTGCAGGAGCTGTTGCGCAGGTCGGATGCGGTGATCGTGCATCTGCCGCTTACCCCGGCCACCCGCCATCTGATCGACCGCGAGCGCATCGCGCTCATGAAGGCGGGCGCCTTTCTGATCAACGTCAGTCGCGGTGCCGTGCTCGATACGGCGGCGCTCGTCGATGCGCTCGAGAGCGGAAGGCTGTCGGGCGCCGCCCTCGATGTGCTCGAGAATGAGCCGAGGATCCCGCCCGGGTTGCTGCGCTCGAACGTGATCCTGACTCCGCACATCGCCTTCTCGTCCACTGCCTCGCTGCGCGAGCTGCGGCGCAAAGCGAGCGAGGAAGTGGTACGCGTGCTGCGCGGCGAGCCACCCGAGCAGGCGCGCAACGAGCCGGCATTCCTTGGGAGTGAGCCACCATGTTGAACCGCGTTCCATCGGCAAGGATCTGCGCCGGGCTGGCGTGCCTCGGCCTCACTGTCCTGGCGCCGGCGCAGGGCGCGACGGCTTCCGTCGAAGCTCGGGTGGAGGGCGGAACGGTGCGTGGCGCGCTCGAGCACAATGTCATCGCCTTCAAGGGAATTCCTTATGCAGCGCCGCCTGTGGGCGCGCTGCGCTGGGCGCCGCCGCAGCCGGTGAAGCCCTGGAAGGGTGTCAGATCCGCTCTGCACTTTGGACCGGACTGCGCGCAGCTGCCGACGCCGGGCGATGCCGCGCCACTGCGGACGGCGCCAAAGGAGAACTGCCTCTACCTCAATGTCTGGCGCCCGAAGTCGGCGTCCGCGCGACATCTGCCCGTCATGGTGTGGATTTACGGCGGCGGATTCGTCGATGGCGGCACTTCGCCCGCCGTCTATGACGGCACGCAGTTCGCCCGCGACGGCGTGGTGCTCGTGAGTTTCAACTATCGACTCGGCAACTTCGGATTCTTCGCGTTTCCGGCGCTCAGCCGGCAGCAGGCGGACAGCCTGCTCGGCAACTACGCCTTCATGGATCAGATCGCGGCGCTCAAGTGGGTGCGACGTAACATCGCCGCGTTCGGCGGTGATCCGCACAACGTGACGCTGTTCGGCGAGTCCGCCGGCGGCGTGTCGGTCAACGCGCTTCTCATGACGCCGCTCGCGCGCGGCCTCTTCGCGAGGGCGATCATCGAATCGGGCGGTGGCCGCGACAACATCTTCCAGGCGCGACCTGTCACGGGCTCGCCGCAGTCTGCGGAAGCGATGGGTATCAGACTGGCCCGGCACCTGGGGATAGAAGGCGAGGGCGCCGTCGCCCTGGCGGAGCTGCGCGCGCTGCCGGCGGCAAAGTTGGTGGATGGCCTTAACATGGCGACCTTGCCGAGCGATCGCACCTACGTCGGCGGCCCGATCCTCGATGGTCGGCTCTACCGGGGTGCGCCGACGGCGGTTTACGCGGCCGGCGGTGGCGCGCGCGTGCCGGTCATGATCGGCACCAACACCGATGAGATCGGGCAGTTGAGCGCAGGCTCGCTGCCGGCGCTCTGGGCAAGCTTTGGGCCGGATGCCGCGCTGGCTCGTGCCGTCTACGACCCGGACGGGCAGCGCACGTTGCAGCAGGTTTCAACCGCAGCCGGCGGCGATCAGTGGATGGTCGAGCCCGCTCGCGCGATCGCACGTCTCTTGTCGGAGCGCGGCCAGCGCGTGTACGAATATCGCTTCGGCTACGTCGCGAGCTCGGCCCGCAGGATTCTCTCCGGCGCGCCGCATGCGTCCGAGATCCCCTATGTCTTCAATACGATCGGGACAATCAACACCCAGTGGGGCAGCCCGCCGCACAACGCCGTGCATGACGCCTGGCAGACTTCGCGCGCCGACGAGGCGATGGCGCGCGCGGTGCATGCCTACTGGGTCGCCTTCGCGAAGACCGGCAGACCCGATCCGAAGGGCCTGCCCGCCTGGCCCGAATATCACGCGAGCGCCGACCGGTTGATGAGCTTCAGCGAGAGAGGCCCGGTGCCCGAGGCGGATCCCTGGAGCAAGCGGCTGGATCTCGCCGAGCGCGTTGCCGAGCGCGCGACCCACCGACCTGGTCGCTAGCGCCGCCGCCCGGTGCCGATCGCCGAAGCGGACCAGGCCGCCGGCGGGTCGAGATGGAAGGCGTATTGCGCAAGGCACGCGCGCAGGAATCCGGCCGCATCGTGGCCGGCGCGGCGCAACACCCGATGATGCGAGATCCAGACGGCACAGGCGGCGCCGCAGAAGAAGGCGCGGTGCAGGAGCCGAATCAGGGTTCGCAGCGCGGGCGGTCTGCGCGACCGCAGCTCGAGGATGAGCTCCGATTCGTAACCGACGTGCGCGAGCTCGTCGGCGAGGAGCGTGCGGCAGATCGTCTTCAGTCGCTGACAAGCGGTGGCGGCCTCGAGCGCGCGATAATAGACGTTGCCGATCAGCTCGGCGGTGATGAGGACGTGAAGGTAGAGCTCGAACCCGGCGAGTCGGCGCAGGCGGCGGAATATGCCGTCCGTCCAGTGGTGGCATTTGGCGCGGATGCCGTGCTCCTCCATGAATTCGCGCAGCAGGCGCGCATGGCGCTGCTCCTCGCGGATGAAGAGCTCGGTGATGCGCGGCAAGAGCTGATCGCCGTGAGCGAGCGCGAAGCGGTACGCCGCCCGCAGGAGCCCGCTGCCGTCGGATTGTTCCCCGAGTTGGAACACGGCGATGGAGCGGGCGATGAGCCGGCGCTCCTCCGGCCTCAGGATGCTTCTCGCGCCCCCCGAAAGGCCCCGCGGCTGTTCGGCGTGGTACTCGAAATGGTTGAGCCAGATCTTGAGATTCGTGAGCATGGTAATGTCCGTCATCGAGCCTGGAGAGAGTCTCGATGCCAACTCGGACGAGGCCGTGGCGCAATTGTGACGAATCAGGGCAGGGGAACCGTTGCCCGGCAGATAGATTATGTCCGATGGACGCGATGGGCTTTTGCGGAGGGGCCGAATGAAACATTTCACTGGCATCGCCGCTGCCGCGCTCGCGCTCGCGTGCAGTTGCGCGATGGCGAGCGGCGCAGCGCGAGCTGCTTCGGCGGGCGAGCCGCAGGTGAGGACGGCCGGGCCGGGTGCGCCGCCGGCCGCGACGGCCAGCGGCAGGGCTTCGGCTCGCGCTGCGCTGTGGCGGACCTACGACATGCTCGTCGATCTCCACGACCTGCCACGCACCTACACGTGCGATGAGCTCTGGTACGAATTCCACGGCATTCTCTTAAGGCTCGGCGCGTGGCCTTACAGCATCAACATACTGCCCTATAACTGCAGTCCCTCGCCGAGCGGCGCGATGCGCTCGCCCAACGTGCAGGTCCGGTTCCAGCTGCCGGTCTTCCTGCACGGGGTGGCCCTGAAAGCGGCGCCGGCCGAGGCCGTCGAGCGCACCGTACGGCTCGCGCCTGGAGAGCCGAAGACCCTTCATTCCTCCGACTGTCAGCTCATGCGGCAGATCAGTCAGAGTCTGCTGGCATCGATTCCCGTCCACGTGGATGAAGAGCACTTTGACTGCTCGCCATCCGCGCAAGCCGCCCCTTTCACTGTAAGAGTGACGCTGCCGATGGGCGTGAAGATGCCGGTCGTCGCGGCTACCGCGGCTGCGGGCCCTCGCTGACTCTGACCAGATCCCGCGGACGCATCCACTTGCGGAAGGCCGCTTCGATCTGCGCCGGTCCGAGCTCGATGTACCGGCGAGCGGCGATCGTCGGCTCATCCAGCGGCAGCCCGAGATCGACCCGGTTGATGATGCCGCCGGCGATCGCATCGACGCTCGATTCCCCGAGCGGGATCTGCCGCACCATCAGCTCCTTCACGCGCAGCAGCTCTTCCTTACCCACCGGCGTGCGCTGCATGTCGGCAATTTCCCGCCGCACGATGGCCGCGGCCTTGGTTACGTTCGGTGGATCGCATGCGTACTCGACGAGATAGGCACTGCGGGTCTTGCCCGCCTCGAGTATTGAGTCGACCGAGTAGACGAGGCCGCTTTGCTTGCGCAGCGCAATGCTGAGCCGCGTCGAGTAGAAGCTGCCGCCGAGCACGGCGTTGCCGAGCTCCAGAGGGTAGTAGTCGGGATTGCTTCGCGTGAGCGGCAGAGTCTGTGCAAGCACCACGATGTCCTGCACGCGGCTGGCGTCGGGGACGGCGACGACGACCGG
>Ga0335074_10013305_pt1 | contig 11570 bp, 8 predicted proteins | sample Lox_Sample_23_FD_206715 | JGI IMG/M metagenome (GOLD analysis project Ga0335074, IMG submission 206715) | Soil microbial communities from Loxahatchee National Wildlife Refuge, Florida, United States - Lox_Sample_2.3 | ecosystem: Environmental > Terrestrial > Soil > Wetlands | place: USA: Florida...
CGCTCGGGCCCAAGGCCGTGGCCGCCGTGGAGGGCTTCCTCGCGCTCATCGAGCGCCTGGGCCGCGAGATTGCGGGGCTTGCGCTGCACGAGCAGGTGGACCACGTTCTGCAGGCGAGCGGCCTCGTCGAGCACCACAGGCGCGAGAAGGCCGATCGCGGCGAGGCGCGTGTCGAGAACCTGCTGGAGCTCGTGAGCGCGGCGCGCGGCTTCGCGCCGGCGGGAACCGAGGAGATGCCGCCGCTCGAGGCGTTTCTCGCGCACGCCGCGCTCGAATCCGGCGAGGGTCAGGCGGAGGCCTGGGAGGACTGCGTCCAGATGATGACGCTCCACAGCGCCAAGGGGCTCGAGTTCCCGCTCGTGTTCCTCTGCGGCCTGGAGGAAGGGCTCTTCCCTCATCAGCGCTCGATCGCGGAGCTCGATGCGCTCGAGGAGGAGCGCAGGCTCTGCTACGTCGGCCTGACGCGCGCGATGCGCCAGCTCTATCTCACCTACGCCGAGCAGCGCCGCCTGCACGGCATCGACAGCTTCGGGCAACCCTCGCGCTTCATCAAGGAGATTCCGGAGGAGCTCATCGAGGAGGTGCGCCCGCGCGTGCGCGTCGCCCGTCCGATGAGTGCGGGGCGCTTCCGGTCCGAGGAGGCGCACGCTCCCGGCATGAGCCTCGGTGCACGCGTGCGGCACGGGAAGTTCGGCGAGGGCGTGATCCTCAACCTGGAAGGCAACGGCCCGCACGCGCGCGTGCAGGTGAGCTTCGAGCGGCAGGGCACGAAATGGCTGATGCTGCAGTACGCGAATCTCGAGCCGATGTGAGCGTCGGGCGGCAGCACGGAAGGCCACGCAACACATGAAGATCGTCATTCTCGGCGCCGGCCAGGTCGGTCGAACCGTGGCCTACCAGCTCTCGCGCGAGGAGGCGAACGAGGTCACGGTCGTCGACGTGAACGAGGAGGTCTTGCGTGACCTGCAGGACCGGATCGACATTCGGGCCATCGCAGGCAATGCCGCCCACCCGACCGTCCTCGAGGCCGCGGGCGCGGCCGACGCCGACATCCTCGTCGCGCTCACCAACAGCGACGAGGTCAACATGACCGCCTGCGCGGTGGCCTACGCACTGTTCCGTACGCCGACCAAGATTGCCCGGATCCGCTCCGCCGAGTACACGAGCCGCCCCGAGCTCTTCGGCAAGGAAGCGCTCGCGGTCGATGTGTTCATCAGCCCGGAGCAGCTCGTGACCGAGTACATCGAGCGCCTCGTGCGACACCCCGGCACGCTGCAGGTCGTGGACTTCGCCGACGGGCGCGTGCGGCTCGTCGGCGTGCGCACCCGCAAGGGTGGCCTTGCCGTCGGTCAGCGCCTGCGGGACCTGCGCGAGCACGTCGCGGGCACGGACGTGCGAGTGCTCGCGATCTATCGCGCCGGACACATGATCCGCCCCGACGGCGAGACCGTGATCGAGGACGGCGACGAGATGTACTTCATCGCCGAGCGCGAGGCGATCCGGCGAGTTCTGACCGAGATGCGCAAGGACGGGGAGAGAATGCGCCGGGTCGTCGTCGCAGGCGGCGGCAATATCGGCCTGCGGCTCGCGAGGGCACTCGAGAAGACCCATCAGGTCAAGCTCATCGAGCGCGATGCGCGCCGCGCCCGGGGCGTCTCCGAGCTGCTCGAGAACACGATCGTGCTCAATGGCGATGCGGCGGACGAGGAGCTGCTCGTCGAGGAGAACATCGACAGCACGGACGTGTTCGTCGCCATCACCAACTCGGAGGAAGCCAACATCCTCTCCGCCATGCTCGCCAAGCGGCTCGGCGCGCACAAGGTGATGGCGCTCATCAACAAGCCCTCCTACGCCGAGCTCATCGAGAGCGGCAGCATCGATGTGGCGATCTCGCCGCAGACGATCACGATCGGCTCCCTGCTCGCGTACGTGCGGCGCGGACACATCGTGAAGGTTCACTCGCTGCGGCGCGGCGCGGCCGAGGCGCTCGAGGCAATCGTGCACGGAAGCGCCTCGAGCTCGCGCGTCGTCGGCCGCCGGGTCGAGGAGATACCGCTGCCCGAGGGAGCCGTGATCGGCGCCTTGGTGCGCGGCGGTGAGGTGATCATGGCGCACCACGACACCGTCGTGAACGCAGACGATCACGTGATCCTCTATCTTTCCGACCGCCGGCACGTCGATGCGGTCGAGCGCCTGTTCGTCGGTGGGTAGTACGATGCTGCTCGGCGCTCGCCTTGCGCATCCCTGCGCGGCCGCGCAGGCGCCCTGACGGCGAGCCCATGCTCGCGGTCGTCAATGCCCTCGGCCTCATGCTGGTCGCCTTCAGCGCGGCCTACGTGCTGCCGGTCATCGCGGCGCTCGCTGCGCGCGACGGGACGGCGACGCCTTTCATTGCGACCGGGCTCGCGAGTGCGGCAACGGGGCTCCTCCTTGCCGGAGCGACACGCCGGCGCGCCCGCGAGCTCAAGCCGCGCGACGGCTTCCTGCTCGTGACGCTCGCCCTGGTGCTGATGTCCGCCTCGGCGACGGTGCCGCTGCTCGTGCTGCTGCCGCATCTCACGTTCACCGGCGCATTCTTCGAGACGATGTCGGGTCTCACGACGACCGGGGCAACGGTGCTCCGGGGACTCGACCGGCTGCCGCCGTCGGTCAATCTGTGGCGCGCGACGCTCGAGTGGTATGGCGGTCTCGGGATCATCGTGCTCGCGGTGGCCGTGCTGCCCCTGCTCGGCGTCGGCGGCATGCAGCTCTACCGCGGCGAGACGCCCGGCGCGATCAAGGAGGAGAGGCTGACGCCGCGCATCGCCGGGAGCGTGAGGTCGCTGTCGCTCGCGTATCTCATCTTGACGGTGCTCGGGGTCGCCGCGCTCAAGATCTGCGGCATGTCGTGGCTCGATGCGGTCTGCCACGGTTTCTCCGCCGTCGGACTCGGCGCCTTCTCGACTCACGATGCGAGCGTGCGGTATTTCAACTCACCGGCGATCGAGCTCACGCTCGCCGCGCTCATGGTGATCGCCTCACTCTCCTTCGCCCGTCACTTCGTCGCGTTGCGGCGGCTCACGCTCGAGCCCTACATCCGGGATCCGGAGACGCGGACGATCCTCGCGGTGCTCGCCGTAAGCGTGCTCGGAATCGCGCTGCTCCTCACCGTGCGGGGGGTCTACCCGAGCTTCGGCGTAGCCCTGCGTCATGCGCTCTTCAACGTGGTGTCGATCGCAACGACCTCGGGGCTCGTCTCCGACGACTACACCCGCTGGCCGTTGCTCGCGCCGTTCTGGATGCTCTTCCTGTGCTGCATCCTGTGCAGCACAGGCTCGGCGGGAGGCGGGATCAAGATGTTCCGCACGCTGCTGCTCGCGCGCCAGGCCGGGCGGGAGCTCAAGCTCCTCGTGCACCCGAGCGCCGTCGTGCCCGTTCGTATCGGCGGGCGGCTGATCTCCGAGCGTGTGAGCAACTCGGTGCTCGCATTCCTGTTTCTGTACTTCATGACGTCGGTGGTGCTGACCCTCGCGCTCCTCGCGACCGGCCTCGACTTCGAGTCATCCTTCGGCGCGATCATCGCTCTGCTCAACAACACCGGGCCTGGGCTCGGCGTGGTCGGTCCGTTCAAGGGCTACCACGCCCTGAGTGCGGTTCAGGCGTGGATCTGCACCGCGGCCATGCTCTTGGGCAGGCTCGAGATCTTCAGCGTTCTGGTGCTCTTGACCCCCGCGTTCTGGCGCAAGTGAGCGCACTGCAACTTTTCGCGCGCAAACCGGCTCTAAATTCAGGTGACGCGGGCACCGCCCGGGCGGCCTAGGCGTCACGGAGGCCGCGGTCGGCGCTCCTCCTGCAAAGGTTGGCCCGACCTGGGGACCTTCGGCCAACTTGGAACACGGCCGCGGCTTCTTTGCCGGCGTTGCCCCGTCAGCTCCAGTATCCGGGTCTTTGGTAGTGGCGATGCAGCTCGGCCTCGTACGCGCGGGAGGGCGGGTGCTTCGGATCGTACTCGGGGCTCGCCTCGATCTGCCCGCGCGTGAGGCTCACGACGATCAGACGCTCGGGCCAGCTCACCTCCCGGATCCACTGGGCCGATACGAGCACATGCTTCCCGGGCAGCCAGTTGCGAGTGTCGACGGCGAGGTAGCGAACGGCCCACGTGCCGTCCTCGAAAAGAAAGTCCTCGGCATGGCCCACGGCATCGTCCGATCCCTGGATGTGGTACCCGCTCACCTCGCGGCAGCTGCGCAGGTGGGTGTCGCCCGCTTGCGCGCCCTGGCGAGCCCCGGACTCACCGGCTTTGAATGCCTCGGCGGCCAGCCGCGGGTCCGGCGGCACGACGACTGGCATCGCACCCCAGGCCCAGAGGGTCGTGTAGGGCCAGTAGAGCGGATAGCCGTAGTACCCGAGATAGCTCGCCTCCTCGCGCCGCGAGATCGGCTTCGCCGTGTCGATGCTCGGGCTCTCCTCGACCTGCTTGCGCGTGAGGTTCGTGACGATCGCAAGTCCGGCGTCGTCGATGCGCGAGACCGAGTAGGGCGAGACGAGAACCTCGCGTCCGCTCAACCAGTTTCCGGTCTTCACCGTGACGTAGCGCACGACCCAGCGCTCGTCGTCGAAATACGCGTCCGTGACTTCGCCGATATCGCCGTCTGCGGCATGGACACGAAAACGTCGCAGTCCAGCGAGGCCGTGCAGCATCGGATCCTCCTTCAGGCCAGGCATCCGTCCCTGGACGCCTGTACCGTCGATGAAGCAGGAAGCGTGCCCAAAGAAAACCGCACGCGCAGACTGTCGGAAAACGGCAACGTCGCGGTCTAAAGACGTGCGCTCCGACATGGACGCGACGCACTTTGCGTGCGACAGTTCAAACTCTGAGCATCGGACGGACCTCGCGTGCAGCGCCTCGCTGTATACAACAGCATCCATGGAATCCTCTGTTCGTGACGTTACCGTTCCGCCCGACCGATTCGAGGTCATGACCGACGACGTCGTGTTCCGGGCGGAATTACGCTCTGCGATCGCGGTCTGTATTTACGACGCGGTGGACGAGGCGGGGGCGATGTTGCATCTGCGCTTCATCATTCGCGGAACGCAGCCGGCGGAGGTAACCGACACGACGCTCGCGGCCGAATTGCTCCTGCTCGACCGGTGCGTCGAGGCGCTGCGCGAGGCGGCGCCCGCCGCGCGTGCTCTGCAAGCGAGGATCGCGGCGCATCTTCCGGAGGGTGCGCGACCCGATTCTTGCGAGAAGCTGCTCGAGTTGCTCGTGCAGTACCTGAGCGACGCCGGCGCCACCGTCCGCCCGGCCGATATCGGATTCGGCACCGCGCGCAACCTCCAGTTTCGACCGAGCATGGGGTGGGTGCAGCTGCGCTGAGTTGATCTCACTTCGGCGAGTGGATCCGATGAGATGAGACAGAGTATTCCGCCGCCCACCGCCGCTTGGGCTCTGTTCCTCGATGTCGATGGCACCCTGCTCGACATCGCTCCCACCCCGCAGGCCATCGAGGTGAGCGCGGATCTTCCGGCGCTCCTCGGGCGGCTCACGCGGCGGTTCGGGGGGAGCCTCGCGCTCGTGAGTGGCCGCTCCATCGCGCAACTCGACGCGCTGTTCCACCCCTTCCGCTTCCCCGCGGCCGGTATTCACGGCGCCGAGCGCCGAGATGCCCTCGGCACGCTGCACTTCACGGGTCTCACGAGCGTCGATCTCGAGCCCGCCAGAGCCGAGCTGCGGCGGTTCGTCGCCCGCCACCCGGCGGTGCTTCTCGAGGACAAGGGCCGCAGCATCGCCTTGCACTTCCGTCAGGCCCCGCAGCTCGCGGCCGACGTCGAGGCGGTGCTCGAGGCCGTGCGCGTGCAGCTGCCGCCGGGCACGCACCTGCAACCCGGACACTGCGTGATCGAGATCAAAGGGAGCTCGTCGAGCAAGCGCGCGGCCGTCGAGCAGTTCATGCAGGAACCACCCTTTGCGGGGCGCGTTCCTATCTACGTGGGAGACGACCTGACGGACCTCGACGCCCTCGCATACGTCCAGGCGATGGGCGGGCATGGGGTTTTCGTCGGACCCGAATCGAAGGCGGGGCACCACTCCCTGCCCCATGCGGCCGCCGTTCGCGACTGGCTGAGGAGCCTCGAAACCACTTGAAGCGCCTGGTGTGCATCTCCAACCGCGTATGGCTGCCACGCCGCTCCGCGGCGGCCCCCGGTGGCCTCGCGGTCGGCGTGCTCGCCGCCCTGCAGCGGACGGGGGGGATGTGGTTCGGCTGGAGCGGCGAGACCTCCGATGACCCGCGACCCGAGCCCGAGGTGCTGGTGCGGGACAACATCCGCTTCGCGACCGTCGAGCTCAAATCCGGGCAGTTCGAGCGCTACTACAACGGCTTCTGCAACAGCACGCTGTGGCCCCTCTTTCACTACGCGACCGGCCGCTTCCGCTACGAGAACGAGGACTATGAGGCCTATCAGGCCGTCAACACGCAGCTTGCCCGCCAGCTCGAGAAGCTGCTGCGGCCCGATGATGTGCTGTGGGTGCACGACTATCACCTGATTCCGCTCGCCCGCAACCTGCGGCAGAGCCAGTTTCGCGGACCCATCGGGTTCTTCCTGCACATTCCTTTCCCGCCGCTGCAGGTCCTGCGGGTGCTGCCGAGCTACGGCGAGATCCTGCGCGACCTCTGCCACTACGATCTCGTGGGCTTTCAAACCGATGACGACCTCCGGGCCTTCGAGTCCTGCCTGGAGCTGCCGCCGCACGCGATCACGCGTGCGCCGAACGGGGTGCGGATCGAGTCGGGCGGTCGCAGCGTACGCCTCGGGATCTACCCGATCGGCGTGGAGGCCGATCAGGCCGCGAGCGAGGCGGCCACGGCGACCGCGGAGGAGACGGTGCAGCGCCTCATCGCGAGCCTGCTCGGCAGGAAGCTCATCATCGGTGTCGACCGGCTCGACTATACGAAGGGCCTCACCGAGCGATTTGCCGCCTTCGAGCAATTTCTCTCGACCTTCCCGGATAGCCAGGGGAAGGTCACCTTCCTGCAGATCGCCCCCTTGAGCCGCTCCGACGTGCTCGCCTACAGCGAGATCCGCCTCGCGCTCGAGCAGACCGCAGGACGCCTCAACGGGCGCTTCGCCGAGGCCGACTGGACGCCGGTTCGCTACCTCAACCGCAATTTCTCGCATGCCACGCTCATGGGGCTGCTGCGCGCCTCGAGCGTCGCGCTCGTCACGCCCGTGCGCGACGGCATGAACCTCGTCGCCAAGGAGTTCGTGGCCGCGCAGGCGGCTGAGGATCCCGGGGTGCTCATCCTGTCGCCCCTCGCCGGAGCGGCGCGCGAGCTCACGGGAGCGTTGCTCGTGAACCCCTACGACAAGCGCGGCCTCGCGCTCGCGCTGCAGACGGCCCTGCACATGCCCCTCGCCGAGCGCCGCGAGCGCCACGCGCAGATGCTCGAGGCCGTACGGCGCCACGACATCCACAACTGGTACCGCGAATTCCTGCGCGACCTCACGGGGGAGCGCTTCATCGGCTCGGGCTCGGATCCCACGCCGTTCAACAAGGCAGCGGTGCGCAGCGCCACCGCTCGGTAGTGGCCTGCTAGCGCTCGAGCCCGAGATCCTTCGAGTAGACGACGTTCAGGATGTCGTCGTACCAGCCCTCGACGCGCGGCTTGACGAGGTGCTTGTTCACGAAGAAGTAGATGGGAATGAGCGGCTGATCCTTGAGCGCCACGCGCTCGGCCTGCTCGAGCAGCGCACGGCGGCGCGCAGGGTCAGCCTCGGCGGCAGCGCGCTCGACGAGTCCATCGTACTCCGCGCTGCGATAGTGAGGCAGATTCACGCCGAAGTCGCTCTTCAGGTACTGCGCGAAGGTGTACGCATCGTTGTAGTCGCCGACCCAGTTCGAGAGGAACACGTCCACGTCGCGCCGGTCGATGTCCGCGAGCAGTGTCTTGAACTCGACCGCGACGAGCCGCGCGTCAACGCCGAGCGCCTCCTTCCACATCGAGGCGACGGCGACTGCGATGCGCTCGTTGATCTCGTTCGCGCTGTAGCGCAGCTCGAACTTGAGCGGCCGCTGCGCCGAGTAGCCGGCCGCGGCGTAGAGCTGCCGCGCCTCCGCGATGCGCTCGGCGAGCGGTAGCGCTCGATAATCGAAGGACTGCGCCGTGTAGTCATGGATGCCGGGCGGCACCCAGCCGTACGCGGGCCGCTCCCCGGCGCGCAGCACGGACGATGCGAGGCGCTCCCGGTCGATCACCATCGAGAGCGCTCGGCGCAGCCCCGGGTGGTCGCGAAATGGGGCGCGATCGAGGTTGAACCCGTAGAAGTAGGTCGCGAGCTGCGGGGCGATGTGCAACTCGCGCGGAATGTGCGCCCGTATCCAGTCGAGCTCGTCGCGCGGCACGACGGAGGTGATGTCGAGGTCGCCGGCGCGGTAGCGCGTGAGCTCGGCGTTCTCGTCGGTGATCGTGAGGTACTTGACCGCATCGAGCCGGGTCGCGCGGTCGTTCCAGTAGTGGTGATTACGCCTCGCGAGCACGTAGGCGCCCGGCACCCAGTCCTCGAGCACGAAGGCGCCGTTCGACACCATCACTCCGGGACGCGTGAACCCGGTGCCGTACCGCGCGAGCGTCGGTCGGTGCACCGGACAGGTGGTCGGGTTGGCGAGCAGCGCTGGCAGGTAAGGCGCTGGATTCTCGAGCGTCACGACGAGCGTGCCATCGTTCGGGGCGGCGACCCCGAGGGCCGCGGGCGGCTCACGTCCTGCGATGATGGCATCGGCGTGCGCGATCACCGCGATGACCTGTGCGTACGGCGATGCGGTTGCGGGATCCACGAGCCGGCGCAGGGCCGTGACGAAGTCGTCGCCGACCACGCGGTCGCCATTCGACCAGCGCGCCTGCGGCCGCAAGTGGAACGTGTAGGTCTTGCCATCCGCGCTCGCGGCCCAGTCGCGTGCGACTCCGGGTGCGACGCCACCGTCCTTGGCGACCGCGGTGAGGCACTCGTAAAGGTCGCGCAGGATGTCCTGCGCCTGGAAGCTGCGGGCCTTCTGTGGATCAAGCGAGTCGGGGTCGGGGCCGTTCCCGCGAAGGAGGATCGACTCGTGCGCGGTGCCTCCCGCCGCGCCGGTTCCCGGGCCGCGCTCGCAGCCGCTTGCTCCGAGCGCGAGGAGCGCGGCGAGGAAGGCGGGGATGAGGCCGCTGCGGGGCAGCCGCATCATGCGAGGTGGGGGCGTGCCGCGGGTGTGCCGGGGGCGGACTCAGGCGATGGCGTGGCGATATCGATTGATCGTCTCCTTGAGCGACAGGGTCGCGGCTCGCGCCGCCTGAGCGAAGTCATCGCCGGCCGAGGCGTAGAGGATTCCCCTCGAGGAGCTCACGACCAAGCCCTCGCCCGAGGCCGTCGTGCCCGCGCGCACGACCTGCTCGACGTCGCCGCCCTGGGCACCGACGCCGGGGACGAGGAAGGGCAAGTCCCCCGCGATCTTGCGCACCTCGGCGAGCTCGGCCGGATAGGTGGCGCCCACGACGAGCGCACAGTTGCCGCGCGCATTCCAGCGCGTCGCGGCGAGCGCGGCGACGAGCTGATAGAGCTTGCGTCCATCTACCGTTTGATCCTGCAGGTCGCGGGCGCCCGGGTTCGAGGTCCTGCAGAGCACGAACACGCCCCGCTCGCTGTAGCGCAGGAACGGCTCGAGCGAATCGAAGCCGAGATAGGGATTGACGGTGACGGCATCGGCGCGATAGCGCTCGAACGCCTCGATCGCGTACCGCTCCGCCGTGTGCCCCACGTCGTTGCGCTTCGCGTCGAGGATGACCGGCGTTCCGGGATAGTGCTCGTGAATGTACTCGATCGTGCGCGCGAGCTGGTCCTCCGCACCGTAGGCAGCGTAGTGGGCGAACTGCGGCTTGTAGGCGCAGACCAGATCCGCGGTCGCATCGATCACGGCCTCGTTGAAGCGCAGGATCGGGGATGCCCCGGCGGCAAGCGCCGGGGGGAACCGCTCGAGCTCCGGATCGAGTCCGACGCAGACGAGCGAGCCGCTGCGGGCCCAGGCGCTCTCGAGCTGCTCGCGGAATGCCTTCACGCGCTACGCCACCCGGCCGGTCGCGCGGAAGGTGCGCTTCTTGAGATGCACCAGCAGGATCGAGATGGCGGCCGGCGTGACGCCCGGAATGCGCGCGGCCTGTCCGACCGTCGCCGGGAGGACCTCCTTCAGCCGCTCACGAACCTCGGTCGAGAGACCTGCGACCTCGGCGTAGTCGAGATCGGCCGGAAGGAGGGTCGCCTCGCTCTCGCGCTGGCGCTCGATCTCCTCCTGCTGGCGCTCGATGTAGCCCGCGTACTTGGCACGAACCTCGACTTGCAGTCGCACCTGTCCTGGGAGCCGCTCATCGAGACCGTCCCAGGCCGGCGCGCCTGCGAGCGCGACGACCTGCTCGTAGCCCGTCCCGGGGCGGCGCAGAAGATCGAACGCCCGCTCGAGCCCGCCGCCGGGGGACAACCGCACTCGCACGGCCTCGAGGCGCGCGACCTCGGCATCCGACCATCGCCGCTTGTCCTCGAGGAGCCGCCAGCGCTCATCGTCCACGAGCCCGAGCTCGCGACCGAGCGGCGTCAGGCGCAGATCCGCGTTGTCCTCGCGCAGCACCAGACGGTGCTCGGCGCGGCTCGTGAACATCCGGTAGGGCTCGCGGGTGCCCCGCGTCACGAGGTCGTCGATGAGCACCCCGAGGTAGCCGTCGCTGCGACTCGGCACCCACGGGGCGCGCGCCTGCGCGCGCAGCGCGGCGTTCACACCTGCGATGAGTCCCTGCGCGGCGGCCTCCTCGTAACCGGTCGTGCCGTTGATCTGGCCCGCAAACAGGAGGCCCTCGATGAATTTCGTCTCGAGCGAGGGCCTGAGGTCGCGCGGATCGAAGAAGTCGTACTCGATCGCATAGCCCGGACGAGTGACATGGGCGCGCTCGAAACCGCGAATGCTGCGCACGAGGGCGTACTGCACATCGAACGGCAAGCTCGTCGAGATACCGTTCGGATACACCTCACGCGTGCCTAGACCCTCGGGCTCGACGAAGATCTGGTGCGAGCTCTTCGCGGCGAAGCGCACGACCTTGTCCTCGATCGAGGGACAGTAGCGCGGACCGACGCCCTCGATCGCTCCCGTGAACATCGGCGAGCGATCGGTCGCGGCACGGATGATCTCGTGTGTACGCTCGTTCGTCTGAGTAATGGAACACTCAACCTGCTGCGGGTGCTCACTGGATCGCCCAAGAAACGAAAAGACCGGTATGGGCTGGTCGCTCGGCTGCGGCTGCAGCGCCTCGAAATCGATCGTGCGGCCATCGAGACGCGGCGGCGTCCCCGTCTTGAGCCTGCCCACGCGCAAGGGGAGCTCGCGCAGGCGCGCGGCGAGCGCAAGTGAGGCGGGCTCGCCCGCTCGACCGCCCGCGTAGTACTCGAGCCCGATGTGGATCCTGCCCCCGAGGAAGGTCCCGACGGTGAGCACGACGGCGACCGCCTCGAAGCGGATCCCCGTCACGGTCACCACACCGCGAACGCGTCCGCCCTCGACGATCAGGTCG
>Ga0335074_10013306_pt1 | contig 11570 bp, 5 predicted proteins | sample Lox_Sample_23_FD_206715 | JGI IMG/M metagenome (GOLD analysis project Ga0335074, IMG submission 206715) | Soil microbial communities from Loxahatchee National Wildlife Refuge, Florida, United States - Lox_Sample_2.3 | ecosystem: Environmental > Terrestrial > Soil > Wetlands | place: USA: Florida...
CTTGGAGTTGAACGAGAACAACCGCGGATCGAGCTCGGCGAAGCTGCGCCCGCAGGAGGGGCAGGCGCGCTTCGTCGAGAACATGACGGCGCCGGAGGGGGCGGCCGCCGGTGCGCCGGCACGACCGGTACGAGCGGCGCGGCGCGCCGCGCTCGGAGCACGTCCACGAGCGCCGCTCGCCCCGTTCGGCAGCGCGGCGGGCGATCGGCTCGCCGGCAGCACGCTCACGAGGCCGCGGCCGTAATCGAGCGCGCGGGCGAGAGCCTCGTGCAGCGCGCCGTCGTTGCGCGCGTTCACTTCGAGCGTGTCCACGGGCAGCTCGATCGTGTGCTCTTTGAAGCGATTGAGCCGCGGCCAGCGAGCGGTCGGCAGCAGCGTGCCGTCGACCCGCAGCTCCTTGTAGCCCTTCTTCGCAGCCCATTTGGCGAGATCGGTGTAGAAACCCTTGCGCGCGACGACGAGCGGCGCGAGCAGCGTCACGCGCTCGCCGTGATAATCCTTGTGGAGCTTCGCCGCGATGGAGCCGAGACTCTGCGGCTCGATGCGCGTCTCGCAATCCGGGCAGAACTGCACGCCGAGCTTCATGTAGAGGACGCGCAGGAAATGATAGATCTCGGTCAGCGTCGCGACGGTGCTCTTGCGGCCACCGCGGCTGGTGCGCTGCTCGATTGCAACCGTCGGGGGGATGCCGAAGATCGCATCCACATCGGGGCGCGAGGCGGGCTGAACGAATTGCCGCGCGTACGCATTGAGCGATTCGAGGTAGCGGCGCTGGCCTTCGTTGAAGAGAATGTCGAACGCGAGAGTGGACTTGCCCGAGCCTGAAACGCCGGTGATCACGGTGAACCGGTCCCGCGGGATCTCCACGTCGATGTTCTTGAGGTTGTGCTCGCGCGCGTTATGGATCACGACCGCGTCGCGCCTCTGCGCGAGCGGCTCATCGCGCACGCCGCCCACGGCCCTTGCGAGCTCGCCGGATCCGCCGGCGAGTGCGCGCTCATACTCCTCGAGCGCCCGGCCGGTATGCGATTCGAGGCGCGCCCGCACCTCGGCGGGCGTACCGGTGCAGACGATCCGACCGCCGCGCTCGCCGCCTTCCGGCCCAAGATCGATGACCCAATCGGCGGCGCGGACTACATCGAGGTTGTGTTCGATGACGAGCAGCGAGTGGCCTGCGACCAGGAGCTTGCGAAATGCGCGCAGGAGCTTCGCGACGTCATCGAAGTGCAGCCCGGTCGTCGGCTCATCGAACAGGAACAGCTTGCCGCGGTGGGTGGTCTCCCCGGCGCCGGCGTCGGAGGCGGCCGCAAGATGGCCGGCGAGCTTCAGGCGCTGCGCTTCCCCGCCGGACAGCGTCGGCACGGGCTGGCCGAGCCGCAGGTATTCGAGCCCCACATCGGCGAGCGGGCGCAGTCGCGCCGCAAGCTCGCGCGACTCGGCGAAAAAGGCGAGCGCCTCCGTCACCGTCATATCGAGCACGTCGGCGATGCTCGCGCGCTGGCCGTTCGCGCCCTCGCGCTTGACCTCGAGCACCTCCTCGCGGTAACGGCGCCCGTTGCAATCGGGACAGCGCAGGTACACGTCGGACAGAAACTGCATCTCGACGTGCTCGAAGCCGTTGCCGCTGCAGGTGGGGCAGCGGCCATTTCCCGAGTTGAAGCTGAATGTGCCCGGGGTGTAGCGCCGCTCCTGGGAGGCCGGCTCGGCCGCGTAGAGTTCGCGCACGATGTCGAATGCGCCCACATAGCTCGCGGGGTTCGAGCGCGTCGTGCGCCCGATCGGCGTCTGATCGACGAGCACCACATCATCGATCAGCTCGGCGCCGCGGAGCGAGGCGAACTCGCCGGGCGCCTCGGTCGGTCGCCCGAGATACTTGAGGAGCGCCGGATGGAGTACATCCTCGACGAGGGTCGATTTGCCCGAGCCCGACACGCCGGTCACGCACACGAGCCGTTTGAGAGGGATGCGGACATCGATGTTCTTGAGGTTGTGCTCCCGCGCGCCTCGGATCTCGAGCCAACGATTGGCGCGTGCCTCGGCGGTGACGCCGCTCGGGTCCGCACCACGCTCTTCGGTGCCGCGGCTCGTCGGCGGAGGCGACACCACGCGACGCCCGCTCAGGTAGTCGCCGGTGAGGGAGTCGCGGCACGACCGGATATCGAGAGGTGTGCCGGCGAATACGATCTCTCCTCCGCGTTCGCCGGCTCCGGGACCCATGTCGAGGAGGCGGTCGGCCTCGAGCATGATCTGTGGATCGTGCTCGACGACGAGCAGCGAATTGCCCGCATCGCGCAGACGCTTCATGACCTTGATGACACGCTGCATGTCGCGGGGGTGCAGGCCGATCGAGGGCTCGTCGAGCACGAACAGCGTGTTCACGAGCGAGGTGCCGAGCGCGGTCGTCAGATTGATACGCTGAACTTCCCCGCCCGAGAGCGTGCGCGACTGGCGATCGAAGGTGAGATAACCGAGACCGACATCGACCAGATAGCCGGTTCGGCTCACGATCTCCCGCATCAGCAGATCGGTCGCCTCATCGAGCGGGGCGGGCAGGGCCAGGTGACGAAAGAATTCGCACGCGCGCTCGATCGGCAGCAGCATGAGATCGTGCAGCGTGAGCCCGGGAAGCGAAACGAGCGTCTCGTCGCTCCATCGCACCCCGCTCGGCCGGAAGCGCGGCGCCCCGGCGAGCACGCGCTCGGCGAGCTCGCGACTGCCGAGCCGATAGAGCAGCGCCTCGGTCTTCAGCCGCGCTCCCCCGCACGTCTCGCACGGCGTGTACGCGCGATAGCGCGACAGCAGCACTCGCACATGCATCTTGTAGGCTTTGGTCTCGAGCCATTTGAAGAAGCGCCGCGCGCCGTACCAGACGCCGTCCTCCCACCTTCCCTCGCCCTCGATCACCCAGGCCTTCTGATCGGCATTGAGCTCGCGCCACGGCCGATCGAGCGGGATGCTGCGCCGCTTCGCGAACTTCACCAGGTCCTCCTGGCACTCCTTGTACGACTCGGTTTGCCAGGGCCGCACCGCGCCCTCGCGCAGTGACTTGCTCTCATCGGGAATTACGAGGCCGTAGTCGATTCCGATCGTGCGGCCGAACCCGCGGCAGGTCTCGCACGCTCCGACCGGCGAATTGAACGAGAACAGGCTCGGGGTCGGCTCGCGGTAGGAGATGTCGCACTCCGCGCAATGCAAATCGCTCGAGTAGCGCCACGCTGCGAGGCTGTGCGGCGGATCCTCTTCGTCGATGACGTGCACGCTCACGCGCCCCCGACCGACGCGCAGCGCGGCCTCGAGCGATTCGAGCACCCGGCCGCGCTCGGCGCTCGAGGCGCGAAAGCGGTCCTGTACGATCTGCAGCACCCGAGGCGGCGCGGCGGTCTCTTTCTTGCGCGCCCCGCGTCTTCTCGGACCGGCCGATGCAGGGGCGCTTGATGCGGGCGGCACCGACGCGGCTCCGGCGTCGGGCACTTCGAGGTAGCGCGTGTACCCCTGCTTGGCGAGCAGCTCGCGCACTTCGCGCTCCTCGAAGTTCTTCGGCACCGGGACGGGGAAACAGAGTGCAAGGCGCGGCTCGCCGGCGGCCGACGCCCGCGTGGCGAGATCCGTGTAGATGCTCTCGGGTGTGTCGCGGCGAACCGGATGACCGCAGCACTGGCAGTAGAGAGACGCCGCGCGGGCGAACAGCAGCTTCAAATGATCGTTCAGCTCCGTCATCGTGCCGACGGTCGAGCGCGACGTGCGTACGGGATTCGTCTGATCGATGGCGATCGCAGGAGGAATACCGGAGATCGAATCGACCTGCGGCTTGTCCATCCGATCGAGAAATTGCCGGGCGTAGGGCGAGAACGTTTCGACGTAGCGGCGCTGCCCCTCGGCGTAAAGGGTGTCGAAGACGAGGGAGGATTTCCCTGAACCAGACACTCCGGTGACGACGACCAGCTCGTTGAGCGGGATCTCGAGCGTGAGGTTCTTGAGATTGTTCTGACGTGCGCCTTGCACGCGGATGGCATCTGACATCGGTATTCCGTGGCATCGATAGTGCGCGGGAAGGGTGCGCGGGCCGAAACGGATCATTATAAGGCCGCCAGGCGCACGGCGGCCGGTACGCTCGATGCGACGCGGGGGCCTGTCCAGTATCATAAGGGCGCCGATACTGGATGGACGTGTTCGCGGCCGCATGCGGCGCCGGCAGAAGGAGCGCATATGAGCCCCAGGGCACCCGGACCCCAGCGCGATATTCTCGAGATGATCGGTCGCACGCCGCTCCTCGCCGTGCGCAGCTTCGATACCGGCCCGTGCGAGCTGTACTTGAAGCTCGAGAACCAAAATCCGGGCGGCTCCATCAAGGACCGCGTCGGCCTCTACATGATCGAGGCCGCCGAGCGCGAGGGACGCATCAAGCCTGGCGCGACGCTCATCGAGGCCACCGCAGGCAACACCGGGCTCGGACTCGCTCTCGTCGCCGGGCGCAAGGGCTACCGGCTCCTGCTCGTGATTCCAGACAAGATGAGCCGCGAGAAGATCTTTCACCTCAAAGCGATGGGTGCGCAGGTCATCATGACGCGCTCGGACGTGCCGAAGGGGCACCCCGACTACTACCAGGACCGCGCGGCCCGACTTGCGCGCGAGACGCCGAACTCCTGGTACGTCGGCCAGTTCAGCAACGAGTCGAATCCGCTGTCCCACGAGGAGACGACCGCGCCGGAGATCTGGGAGCAGATGGAGCACCGCCTCGATGCGATCGTCTGCGGTGTCGGTACGGGCGGGACACTCACGGGGCTGTCGCGCTTCTTCGCCCGCAGCGCTCCCGAGGTGGAACTGGTGCTTGCGGACCCGCAGGGCTCGGCGCTGGCCTCTGCGGTGCGCACCGGCAAGGCGGAGTCGAGCGGACGCGGCTGGCTTGTCGAGGGAATCGGCGGCGACTATGTCCCCCCGGTATGCGATCTGTCGCGCGTTCATCGCGCCTACAGCGTGAGCGATGCGGAGTCGTTTCTCACGTGTCGCGAGCTGCTCGCGCGGGAAGGCATCCTCGCGGGCACCTCGAGCGGCACGCTGCTCGCCGCTGCGCTGCGCTACTGCCGCGAGCAGACCGTTCCGAAGCGGGTGGTATCTCTGGTCTGCGACAGCGGCAACAAATACCTCTCCAAGGTCTACAACGACTATTGGATGCTCGATCAGGGCTTCATCACGCGCGAGCGGCACGGCGATCTGCGCGATCTGATCGCGCGCCGGCACACCGAGGGCGCCGACATCACCGTCGCGGCGACCGAGACGCTGCTCGCCGCCTATGGGCGCATGAAGCTCTACGATGTCTCGCAGCTGCCCGTGATGCGGGACGGGAAAATCGTCGGTATCGTGGACGAGGAGGACCTGCTGCTCGAGGTTTTCGAGCATCCGGACCGCTTCGGTGAGCCGGTGAACAGCGTCATGGCAAGCCACCTCGTCACCGTTCCGCCCAATGCGCCGCTGCCGCAGCTCATGGAGGTCTTCAAGCGCGGTATGGTCGCGATCGTCGTCGATCGCGGCGAGTTCCTCGGGCTCATCACGCGCATCGACCTGCTCAACTGGCTGCGCCGCAGAGCCTAACTGATGGAGACATCGTGACAGACAAGAAATTCGAGTTCGCGACGCGCGTCATTCACGGGGGGCAGCGATCGGACCCGCTCACGGGGGCCGTGATGACGCCGATCTACGCGACTTCGACCTATCGGCAATCGAGCCCGGGCGTGCATCAAGGCTACGACTACGCGCGCACGCGCAATCCCACCCGCGATGCGCTGCAGGCGAGCTTCGCGAATCTCGAGGGCGGGGGCGCTGCGTTTTCCTTCGCCTCCGGGATGGCGGCCTCTTCGACCGTGGTCGAACTCCTCGACGCCGGCGCGCACATCATCGCGACGCATGATCTCTACGGGGGCAGCTACCGACTTTTCGAGCGCATCCGCAATCGCTCCGCCGGGCTTTCGGCGACCTTCGTCGATCTCACGGACCTCGCAGCGGTCGAGGCGGCGATCCGACCGAACACCCGCATGATCTGGGTCGAGTCGCCGACCAATCCGATGCTGACGCTCGTTGATCTCGCTGCCGTCGCACGGCTTGCGAGGGGGCACGGACTCATCAGCGTGTGCGACAACACCTTTGCGACGCCGTACCTGCAGCGCCCCCTCGAGCACGGCATCGACGTCGTCGTGCACTCCGCGACAAAGTTCCTGAATGGACACTCCGACGCGCTCGGGGGCGCGGCGATCACCGCCGATCCGGCGCTCGCGGAGCGGCTCAAATTCCTGCAGAACGGGCTCGGGAACGTGCCGAGCGCTTTCGACTGTTTCCTCATCCTGCGAGGAATCAAGACGCTCGCCGTGCGCATGGAGCGGCATTGCGCGAATGCGCTCGCGGTCGCCCGCTTTCTCGAGTCGCACCCGAAGGTCGCCCGCGTGCACTATCCGGGGCTGCCGAGCCATCCTCAGCACGAGCTCGCCAAGCGCCAGATGCGAGGGGGGTTCGGCGGCATCGTGAGCGCGGAGCTGAAGGGTACGCTCGAGGATGCCCGGCGGTTTCTGGAGCGTTGTGAGCTGTTCTCGCTTGCCGAGAGCCTCGGCGGAGTCGAGAGCCTCATCGAGCATCCGGGTTTGATGACCCATTCCGGGCTTCCGCCGGCGATGCGTGCGCGGCTCGGCATCAGCGACGGGCTCGTACGGCTTTCGGTCGGCATCGAGAGTGCCGAGGATCTGATCGGGGAGCTTCAGCATGCCCTCCAATGAGCCGCTGCCGACGGTCCTCGTCCCCGGCTTGCTCTGTACACCTCGTCTGTATGCCGAGCAGCTTCCGGCGCTGTGGCGGATCGGGCCGGTCACGGTGGCCGTTCACGACCGAGACGACAGCATGAATGCGATCGCTCGGCGGATCCTCGCGACTGCGCCGCCGCGCTTTGCGCTCGTTGGGCTATCGATGGGCGGGTATGTGTCGTTCGAGATACTGCGGCAGGCGCCGGAGCGCGTGGCGAAGCTCGTTCTGCTCGACACCAACGCGCGGTCCGATACCCCGGAACAATCCGGACAGCGCCGCGCGCAGGTGCAGACGGCACGGGAAGGGCGCCTGAGTGAAATCGTCGATATGCTCTTCCCGCGCTGGGTGCACGCACGCCGCTGGGGCGATGAATCGTTGAAGCGGCTCGTCCGGACGATGGCGCAGGAGGTCGGCGCCGAAGGATTCGTTCGCCAGCAGACGGCGATCATGGGACGGCCCGATTCCCGACCCGGGCTCGGCGCGATCCGCTGTCCGGCGCTCGTCGTCGTCGGCGACGGCGACGTGCTCGTGCCGACCGAGCACGCGGAGGAGATGGCGAACGGCATTCCCGGCGGGCGTCTCGTGACGATCGCGGATTCGGGGCATCTTTCGACACTCGAGCAGCCGGCCGCGGTGACGAAGGCGCTCGTGGAGTTCGTCGGCAGCTGACCGCGCAGCCGTCCAGACGCCGAAGGTCGTATTGCCCCCCGAGCCTCGGAAGGCATAGCGTGCGCGTGCCGAGTGCAGGGATCAGGCACGTGAAAATCTTGATGGTATTCACTTCCCACAATCAACTGGGCAGCACCGGTCGTCCGACCGGTTTCTGGCTGGAAGAGGGCGCCGCGCCTTATTGCGTCTTCCGCGACGCAGGCGTCGAGTTAACGCTCGCTTCCCCACGAGGCGGCCAGCCTCCGCTCGATCCCAAGAGCGACCTGCCCGAGAATCAGACGCCTGCAATGGCACGATTCAAAAAAGAAGAGATGCAGCTCACCCGAGTCGTGCCATTTCTTGTCGAGGACGAGTTGTTGAGGCTGGGGGCCAGAACCCGGCATCTTCCACCTCGGCGGCTCAGGCCCTGCTGAAGCTGGTCGGCGAACGGTCACCGACGGCCCACTGACCCCGAGCGCCGCACCGGTAAGCAACGCCGCTGAGCCGGATGAACCGGTCTCACGAGCGATCCGGCGGCGCAGCACGGGCCGTCGCCAAACGCCTGCGGTTCGGGTCTAATTCGCACCGTCATGCAGACCGCACGCGACATCACGAGCTACCGCCGATACTGGGCCGAGCGCTTCGGCACGGCGCCGTTTCTGCCCACGTCCCGGGCCGAGATGGACGCGCTCGGCTGGGACAGCTGCGACGTGGTGATCGTTACCGGGGATGCATACGTCGATCACCCGAGCTTCGGTATGGCGATTATCGGGCGCGTGCTCGAGGCGCAAGGCTTCCGCGTCGGCATTCTGGCCCAGCCCGACTGGCACGACGCTGAGCCGTTTGCGGCGCTCGGTCGCCCGAACCTCTTTTTCGGCATCACCGCCGGAAACATGGACTCGCTGGTCAATCGCTACACCTCCGACCGGCGAGTGCGGAGCGAGGACGCTTACACGCCGGAAGGTGCCGCGGGGCGCCGACCCGATCGCTCCGTCATCGTGTACGCGCAACGCGCGCGCGAGGCGTTCCGGGACGTGCCGATCGTGATCGGCGGGATCGAAGCCTCGCTGCGGCGGATCGCCCACTTCGACTACTGGTCCGAGAAGGTGCGGCGCTCGATTCTGCTCGATGCGAAGGCGGACCTGCTCGTCTACGGAAATGCCGAGCGACAGGTGTGCGAGATCGCGCATCGGCTCGCGGCAGGCGAGCGCATTGAGCAGATCACGGACCTGCGCGGTACGGCATTCGTGCGACGGGAGACTCCGGAAGGATGGATCGAGGTCGATTCCACTCACCTCGATACGCCTGGAGCACCCAATCCGCCCGTGGACCCGTATGCCATGGAACCGGAGCGCATGGCCCAGGCCCCCGCGACCCCGCTGCCGACCCGCGTCGAGGCCGCTGCGGAGCCGCCGCGAGCGCGCGAGACCGTGGTGCGCTTCGTGCGCCGGGTGAAGAACGTCGATCGGGCCCACAGCGTCATCCGCATGCCATCCTTCGATCAGGTGTCCACCGATCCCCTGCTTTACGCGCACGCCTCGCGCATCCTGCACATGGAGTCGAATCCGGGCAACGCCCGTGCACTCGTGCAGCGCCACGGAGACGTGGATGTGTGGCTCAATCCACCGCCGATTCCGCTCACGACCCGCGAGATGGATTGGGTGTACGAGCGGCCGTACCGCAGGCTCCCACATCCGAGCTACGGCAAAGCGGTCATCCCTGCGTACAAGATGATCCGCTTCTCCATCGCGATCCAGCGCGGTTGCTTCGGCGGCTGCACGTTCTGCTCGATCACCGAGCACGAGGGGCGCATCATTCAAAGCCGCTCCGAGGACTCCGTGATCCGCGAGATCGAGCAGGTGCGGGATGTGCCGGGCTTCACGGGAGTCATCTCCGATCTCGGCGGCCCCACGGCGAACATGTACCGTCTCGCCTGCCGCAGCCGAGAGATCGAGAGTGCGTGCCGGCGCCCCTCGTGTGTCTTTCCAGGGATCTGTCCGAACCTCGACACCGATCATGCACCGCTCATCCGACTCTATCAGCGGGCGCGCGCCGTTCCGGGCGTGAAGAAGGTGTTGATCGCGTCGGGTGTGCGCTATGACCTCGCGGTCGAATCGCCGCAATACGTGAAGGAGCTCGCGCAGCATCACGTCGGCGGCTATTTGAAGATTGCGCCGGAGGCAATTTCCGAAGGGCCGCTCTCCAAGATGATGAAGCCCGGCGTCGGCGCGTACGACCGCTTCAAGGCGCTCTTCGACCGCTACTCGCTCGAGGCGGGAAAGGAGCAGTACCTCATACCGTACTTCATTGCGGCGCACCCTGGGACGACCGACGCGGACATGCTGGAACTGGCGCTGTGGCTGAAACGAAATGGCTTTCGGGCGGACCAGGTGCAGGCGTTTCTGCCATCGCCCATGGCGACGGCGACGGCGATGTACCACACCGAACGCAATCCGCTGAGGCGTATCACTCCGGTGAGCGAGCGCGTGCATATTCCGAAGGGACTCAAGGTTCGACGGCTTCACAAGGCATTCCTGCGCTACCACGACCCGAATAACTGGCCGGTGCTGCGTGAGGCGCTGCGGCGGATGGGGCGCGCAGATCTGATCGGCAACAGCAAGCGCCATTTGATACCGGCATGGCAGCCTGCCGGCGCGGGGAATTCGGCCGATGGCCGAAGCGGGCCCGGCGTGCGTCCGTTCCGCACTCAACACACGGGGCTCAAGGGCGTGCGCTCGGGACGAGGGAAGCGTTGAAGCGCCTGTCGGGCGAGGCGCAGGAGCGCCTGGGCGCGGCCCCGCAACTGGAAACGGAGCGGCTGATCCTGCGGCCACACCGCGCGGAAGATTTCCCCGATTGCAGCGCCATGTGGCGCGATCCGCAGGTGCTCAGATATACGATCGGTCGCGAATCCACCCCGCAGCAGACGTGGCAGCGATTGCTGGCGTACCGCGGGCACTGGTCCCTACTGGGGTTCGGGTACTGGGCCATTGAATGCAAGTCCTCGCGTCGTTATATCGGCGAACTCGGATTCGCGGATTTTCATCGCGATATCGAACCGCGCATCGACGGAGTTCCCGAGATCGGTTGGGCGCTCGCCCCGCAAGCGCACGGCCGAGGTTATGCAACGGAGGCGTTGCATACGGTGATCGAATGGGGAGACAGACATTTCAGCGACCGGCGAACCGTTTGCATCATCCACAGGGATAATGCGCCGTCCGTCCATCTGGCACGCAAGTTCGGCTATTCAATCCTCTTGCGCGCTGCCACCGACGACGAACCCCGGATGTTGCTCGCCCGCGACGGTCGGAGCTGAGGGGGTCCGAGCGGCGATCGTTCAGCGTCCCCGCGGCGGAGGAAGCCACGCGTCCGCCGATTCCTCCCATTGATCGTCGGTTAGTTGCCGCAGATGAGTGCCGTCCTCCCGCATGACGAACACTTCTCCATAGGACTGCCCGCCGCCATTCGTCTCATCTTTCCATCCCATGCGGGACGAGGTGAACAGGATCGACTTTCCATCCGGAGACCACACCGCGTGTGCATCGTTACCGTGATCGTGTGTCAGCTGGCGCAAACCGGAGCCGTCGGGGCGAATGGTGTAGATCTCGAAATCGCCGCTGCGGAACCCTGTGAAGACGATTCGATCTCCACGCGGCGACCACGCAGGAAAGTTGTCCCACTCTGTCGTGAGCTTCGTGATCCGGCCGTCCGGCAGAGAGAGGATGCGGAGCCCCTGTTCGCTTCCGAGCACGCGGTAGACGAGCCGTTTGCCGTCGGGCGAAAAAGTCGCGTAGCCACTGTTGGCGGTCCCCCGAGTCAGCATCTCGAAATCGGATCCGTCCGCGCGGACCATCGCCAGCTGGGCCGGGCGATTCGGATTGCGAAGACCGTAGCGGCCCATCGTGAAGACGATATGGCTGCCATCGGGCGACCACGACGGCGAGACGATCCCCACGTTTCGGTCTTTGGCATCAAAGAGCGTGACGTGGCCGGTGCCATCGGCATTCATGACTTTCAACGCCTCGTCGCCGACGAAGGCGCCGGCGTAGAGCACACGCCGCCCATCCGGGGAATACGACAGCGAATAGCTCGCCCGATACAGGTCGAAGCGAGGGTCTCTCGAGACGACTTTCACG
>Ga0335074_10013307_pt1 | contig 11569 bp, 11 predicted proteins | sample Lox_Sample_23_FD_206715 | JGI IMG/M metagenome (GOLD analysis project Ga0335074, IMG submission 206715) | Soil microbial communities from Loxahatchee National Wildlife Refuge, Florida, United States - Lox_Sample_2.3 | ecosystem: Environmental > Terrestrial > Soil > Wetlands | place: USA...
TGCCGGCCGAGATCGTCTCAAGTGGGGGAAATCGCTGACCGAGACCACTGGAACCACCGCGCCGGGGCGGGCGGGTCAGGCGCGGGCCTTGTCGCAACTCGTTGCATCGCCCTTGACGCCGGCAGCGATCTTTCTCGTGGTCACGGTCAACCCGGGACCGGAGGCCGAGACCGCAACCCGGGCGCTCTGCGCCGACATTGCCAATCTGCTGCGTGCGGTCGGGTTTCGCGACCTCGAAGGGCGACTTTCCTGCATCGTCTCGTTCGGGTCGGAGGTGTGGGATCGGCTGTTTGGCGCGCCTCGTCCGGCCGGACTGCACCCCTTCCGCGAATTCCGCGCCGGCAAGCACCAGGCCCCGGCGACACCGGGCGACATCCTGTTTCACATCCGCGCGCGGCGGATGGATCTGTGTTTCGAGCTGGCGAGCCAGATCATGAACCAGATCGCCAACGCGGTCGCGGTCGCCGATGAAGTTCACGGCTTCGGCTTTTTCGATCAGCGCGATTTGCTGGGTTTTGTCGACGGCACCGAAAATCCAAATGGCGAGGCCGCCCTCGATGCCACTTTGATCGGCGACGAGGACCCGGAATTCGCCGGCGGCAGCTATGTCATCGTGCAGAAATATTTGCACGACCTCGCTGCCTGGAACGCGCTGCCGACCGAGGCGCAGGAGCGGATTATCGGTCGGACCAAATTGACCAATGTCGAACTCGACGCCGCGATCAAGCCGAGCTTCGCGCATAACGAGCTGACGACGATCGTCGAGAACGGCGAGGAGAAAAAGATCGTCCGCGACAACATGCCGTTTGGCGAGGTCGGGAAGGGCGAATTCGGCACCTATTTCATCGGTTACGCCCGCTCGCCGCGGACGATCGAGCAGATGCTCGAAAACATGTTCATCGGCAAACCGCCCGGCAACTACGACCGCATTCTCGATTTCAGCCGTGCGGTCACCGGCAATCTGTTCTTCGTGCCGACCGCCGATTTTCTAGCAAATGTCCCGGTCGATGCGCCGCCGGCGCCGGCGGCCATCCTCGAACCCCCGCAAGCTGATGCATCGCCGGCCGATGGGTCGCTCGGCATCGGCTCCCTGAAGTCCTAAAGAGAGGCCGTCCTGATGAATAATCTGCATCGCGAGCTGGCCCCGATTTCCGATGCTGCCTGGGCGCAGATCGATGAAGAGGCCGCGCGGACACTGAAACGCTATCTCGCAGCACGTCGGGTTGTCGATGTCCAGGGGCCGGGCGGCACCATGCTGTCGGCTGTCGGCACCGGTCATCTGCGTGACATCGCCGCCCCGGGCGACGGCATCATCGCCCGGCAGCGGCAGGCAAAGCCGATCGTCGAACTGCGCGTGCCGTTCGAGCTCGACCGCCAGATGATCGACGATGTCGAGCGCGGCGCCAATGATTCGGACTGGCAGCCGGCCAAGGACGCCGCCAAAAAGATCGCATTTGCCGAAGACGCCGCGATTTTCGACGGCTATGCGGCGGCGAACATTGAGGGCATCCGGCAGGGCACCAGCAATCCGGTCATGACCTTGCCGGCCGACGTCCGCAACTATCCCGATGCGATCGCGCAGGCCTTGACGCAACTGCGTCTCGTTGGCGTCAACGGTCCTTATCGCGTGGTGCTGGGGTCCGATCCCTATACCGCGGTCAGCGAAGCCAGGGATTACGGCTATCCGGTGATCCAGCATCTTTACCGGCTGGTCGAAACCGAGATCATCTGGGCCCCGGCAATTTCCGGCGCGTTTGTTTTAACCACGCGCGGCGGCGATTTCGACCTGCATCTCGGCCAGGATTTCTCGATCGGCTATCTGAGCCATAACGATGCCAGCGTGCGGCTTTATCTGCAGGAAACCTTTACCTTTCTGCTGCTGACCAGCGAGGCCGCCGTCGCCCTCACCGCCACCGCAACAGGATGATCGGCCGCCGCCCGATTGCCAGGTCGCGACCGACAGGCGGTTCTCCCCCTTTACCGATGCATGCGGTTGGCGCAAAACTCGGCCCGCGACCAACGGTCGACAATAAGATCGATACACCGGGAGGGAGGTAAATGCTCTACAGCACCGAGCGGATCCTGACCACCCATGCCGGATCGCTGCCACGCCCGGCAGATCTGCGGGCCATGGTTGTCGCCAGAGCCAGTGGCGAGCGGTACGACGCTGCGGCCCTCGGCGAGCGGCTCAAATCGGCAGTCGTCGAGACCGTTCGCCATCAGGTGGAATGCGGGCTCGATTGCGTCAATGACGGGGAATTGTCGAAAACCAACTTCACCGATTATGTCCGCTGGCGGATTGCGGGCTATGTCGAGCGGCCATCGACCGGAGTGCGGCGGCTCAGCATCACCGCCCGCGATGAAACGAAATTTGCCGATTATTTCTCTGCAAACCCGCGTGCGCGACCGGTCGGCCCGCCGACGATACCGGTCTGCGTCGAAAAATTGCGCTATACCGGGCAGGCCGATCTTGCCACCGATATCGCCAATCTTCAGGCCGCGATTGCCGGCATCGACCTCGCCGGCGCGTTTATGCCGGCCAATACACCGGGCACGATCGAGCATTGGCTGTTGAACGAGTACTATAAGAGCGACGAGGAATTCGTCTTTGCGATTGCCGATGTCATGCACCAGGAATATCAGGCGATTGTTGATGCCGGGTTCCTGCTGCAGATCGACGACCCGGACCTCCCGGACGGATGGAATTGCCTGCCTGCGATCACCTTGCCGGAATACCGCAGATACGCCGCCCTCAGGGTCGATGCGCTAAACCATGCGCTCTCCGGCATCCCGCCGGAAAAGGTACGGCTGCATGTCTGTTGGGGAAGCCATCACGGCCCGCATCATGACGACATCCCGCTCAAGGACATCATCGACCTGATCTTTCGGGTACGCGCCGGAAGCTTTTCGATCGAAGCGTCCAATCCCTGCCACGAACATGAATGGCGGGTCTTCGAAGAGGCGAAATTGCCCGAGGGTGCGACCCTGATCCCGGGTGTCGTCGGCCATTGCACCGATTTTATCGAGCACCCCGACCTGGTCGCCGAGCGGCTGGTGCGTTACGCAAGGCTCGTCGGGCGCGAGAATGTGCTCGCCGGCACCGATTGCGGGCTCGGGAACCGGGTTGGTCACCCGTCGATCTGCTGGGCCAAATTCGAGGCTTTGGCGGCAGGCGCACGGCGCGCGACCAAGATCCTGTGGGGCCGCGCGTAATCAACCAAAGACGGAAACCGAAGATATCCAGCCTCGTCATCCCGACATAGGTCGGGACCCATGCTGGCCATGGATGCCGGCCTCCGCCGGTATGATGGGGTAGAATGGCCCATCGGCATCCCACCGAAACTTTGGCCTAAGCCTGTGCGGGAGCGGCTGGCTTTGTGCCGACCGCGCAATGCAGCGGATGCGCCATGAACAACAGGCCGTCGGCGGCGGCGCGTTGGCGTTCGCTTTGCCACTGGGCGCGTTCCTCGGGTGTCAGCAGCGACAGCACATGGTCCTCACGGTTGCGCCAGATCGGTCCCCCCGGACGGTCGAGGGTGACGAGGGTCGGAAAGCAGGCGAGATCGGCAAACCCGGCCTGCCGCATCCGCCGGTACAGGCTGCGGTCGGCCACCCCCGTCGGAGCGACCGAGTAAGGCGGGGTGTCGACCTTGCGCCAGATCGATACGGGCAGATCGAGGTTCCACCATTGCTTCATGTCGAGTGCCCGCACCGCAATTCCGGCACGCCCGCCGGGCCGCAGCACGCGGTGGATCTCGGCGATGGCGCGGCCGGCATCGCATTCCTCGAGCACGGTCACCGAATAGACGCAATCAAATGCAGCCTCGGGGAAGGGCAGCGCTTCGGCGTTGCCATTGGTAAAATGGATCGCTTGGGCGACACCATCGGCCGCTGCCAGCGCCGCGGCCTCGCGCAGCAAAAAAGGGTTGACGTCGGCAGCGGTGAGCGGGTTGGCGCCGCCCAGCCGCTTTGCCAACAGCCGCACCAGTGAGCCGGCGCCGCAGCCGACCTCCAGGATCGCTTCGCCGGGGCGGGGTGCGATGCGGTCGACCAGCGCGTGAAACATCGCCTGATAGCTGTGGTTTTTGGCGCGGTCCTCGAGTGAGGCGACACCGCCCAAATGGGGGCCGCCCACGGTCACGACCGAGAAATGCCGGGCCAGGGCCGCGATCGCTGGCTCCCATTGCGAGGGGGCGAGAAAGAACGGCAGCAACACCAGTGTCGGCCCGGTGCCGCGAATGCGATAGGTGATCCCGGCATGAATGCCTTCGGCCGCAACTGGCCGCGGGGCGTCGGCGGTATTCTCGGCAGCGGCGATCCGGCCGAGAAAGTCGATCATCGCCGGCACGATTTCCCGGCCGCGATCGGCCACCGCGTCGGCCCAACTCCCGGGCGCCTGGTATCCGGCCAGCATCACCCGCTTTGCCGAGGGCAGCGCCGCCGCGGCGCGCGCGGTCGCTTCTGCCGAAGGGCCATGCTCGGCGCCGATCAGCAGGACCCGTTCGGCCAGTTCGGCAAAGGGCTCCGGATCAAGGCGGCTTGGCACGCACAGCACGACGCCCGCAAGCCGCGCGCCATGATCCGCGGCGAGGGGGGCCAGATCGCCTGGTATCGGGGTTGCGACATGGGTGCGGCGGACCCCGAGATATTCCCATAGCGCAAGGAGGCGTTCGGTTGGCGACAATTCGGCTTTGTCAGGCATCTGCCTGCGTTCCCTTTCCCGTTTTGGAAAGGCGAATCTGCATCCTTGCCGCGATCGGGACAATGCCGGAGAAAGGGAGACCGGGCTGATCAAGGAAAACGGACCGACGGAAACAAAACGGGGTGGCCAGAGCCACCCCGTCTCCCTTCCCTCATCCAGCCCGTGAGCGGGGAGGGGAGGGCTTTGCCCTCATCGCTTGCGACGGACCGGCCCTACCAATATGGGTCGACACCGTAATAGCTGTGGACGTTACGCTCCCAGTCACGGGTGATCGAGGCGTCATTGGCCCAATCGCCACTAAAACGCGGTGCGCCGCGCAACCGTTCGGGGTCGATATTCAGCTCGTAGCCGTCGATTTCCTCATTGTAGCGCAGGAGATGCCACGGCAACGCCATGTAATCCTGCCCGATCCCGAGAAATCCGCCAAAACTCATGACGGCGTAGGCCACATGCCCAGAGCGTTTGTCGATCATGACCCGTTCGATCGTGCCGACCTTGTTGCCGGCGCTGTCGCGCACCGGCGTGCCTTCGACCTTGTCGCTGGCGATCAGACGGACGGTCTCGCGTACCCGCGGATCGGCGCCCCCGGTCGTGTACACCGGCTGGGTTCTGACAGTCTCACGAACCGGTTCGGTTCTGATCGTTTCGCGCACCGGCCCGGTTGTCACTGTTTCGCCCATCGAAGCACCCGTCTTGTCGATTGTGTTCACTTGCGATCCTCCATTCGGTTTCGGTTAGTCTTCCAACAGCGGCGCTCAAAACTCGGTTCCGAACCGGCCCGACGCGGCCTCGGTACTACGGTCGGCATTACGGTCGCCGGCGAAGGATCACGGGTCGACCCAGAGATCAGCGGCGCTCATATCCACGGAGCGCATCGCGTCGCAGGAGGGTCAAATGTTCGCGGTGATCTTTGAAGTACAGCCAAGGCAAGACCGTTGGGACGACTATATCCGGATCGCCGCATCGTTGCGGCCCGACCTCGAAAACATCGACGGGTTCATCGCCAACGAGCGGTTTACAAGCCAGCACCGAGAGGGAAGGGTGCTGTCATTATCGATCTGGCGTGACGAGAAGGCGGTCGTGCGCTGGCGAACGCTTGCCCGCCACCATCAGGCTCAGGCCCTGGGCCGATCCGAGATCTTCGTCGATTATCATCTGCGCGTCGGCGAGATCACAGCCGACAATCGCCTCCCGCCCGGGCAAAATCTGGTTCAGCAGCGCTTTGATGTGACCGAAATCGGGACCGCCAAGCTCGCCACGATAACCGAACTCGCAGCCCACGGCTCGGCACCGGCCGATCTCGCCGCCGAACTAGGCCTTCCACAATCCGGCGCGGAGGTGGTCGACCACGAGAGTTTCGCCGCCATCAACGATCCGGAAAAGCTGCTGTTGCTCGCCTCTTGGGCGGATCCCTTGGCGGCGCGAGCATGGCAGCCGGCGGATACCCGCGCCGCGTCGCATCACCGGGTCGTGCGCATCATCCGCGACTACGGCCTGCTTGACCGCCGCGAAGCCCCCCAATATCACCCGCCAGTCACTGCCGAAATCAACTCGACGGAATCGCGATAGATGCGGGTGAGCCGCGATAATGCAACCTTCAGCTGCGCTCGGTCCGCTCGAAATCGGTGCGTTCGGTGACCGGGAGGCCCTGCAGATAGCGGCGCAGGCAATCGAGGCCGAGTTCCACCGCACCGAGACGCACCCAGTCGCGCCCGCCATAGATGCGCGAACGGCGCGATTCGACACGCTCGCCATCGGTGATCGCGAGGTGGATGCTGCCGCCGAAATCGATACGGTCGGGGCCGTCATCGACTTCAATCAGCACCGCCAAGGCGTGGCTGGCGCCGGTCTTGTGGCGCGCGGCACGGGCGACGGCCTCGGCCGTCTCAAGGCTCAGCTCGCCGGAAATCAGGCCGCCATCGAGCCCGAAGGCGGCGGCGATCTCGGCCGGGTCGCGGGCGACGAGCCCGCGGCGAAACACATTTTCCGCTCCCGGCAACGGGGCGATGCGGGCCGCGATCTGGCCGCCCGTATAGGTTTCGACGATCGCCAGTGAACCGCCGCATGCCGCCAGCGCCGCAAGCACGACGCCCTCCAGGGTCTGGTCGTCTTCGGCGAGAATGAAGTTGCCGAGCCGCTTGCGCACCTCGGCCACGACTGGCGCCAATTTGCGGTCGATATCATCGCGGCCAACGCCGCGCACCGTCAACTTGGTCTCGATCTGCGGGTAGTGGGTGCGAAAGCCGAGCTTGATGCTGCCGGCGGGGGCAAGGTCCTCAACCCCGGCCAGCAACTGGTCGACATGCGATTCGCCTAGTCCGTAGGAGTGAAAGCGCTTGAGGTGGATCACGCCGGGGGCGCCGGCGCGCACCAACAACCTCGGGATGATCTGCTCCTCAAGCATGCGATGAAGTTCGCGCGGCACCCCGGGGGTGAAGAAAAACCGCGCTTTGCCGATATCGAGAGCAAAGCCGCAGGCGGTGCCGACCGGGTTGTCAAGCATCTCGGAGCCGATCGGCAGCATCGCCTGTTTGCGATTGTTCTCCGACATGACCCGGTTGCGGCGGCGGAAGAAATCTTCCATGCGGGCGAGCCAGTCCTCGCTGAGCACCAGATCAACGCCGGCGGCGCGTGCCGCGATCTCCTGCGAGAGATCGTCGATCGTCGGTCCGAGCCCGCCATTGACGATGACGGCGTCGGCGCGCTCACCGGCCATGCGAAAGGCCGCGAGCAATTCCTCGCGGTCGTCGCCGACCGTCGTCCCCCACGCCACCGACAGACCGTAATCCTCAAGCTTCTGGCTCATATAGCTGAAATTGGTGTTGACGATCTTGCCGGTCAGGACTTCATCGCCGGTACAAATGATCTCGATGCGCATGTCTTCCTTGCTTCGCTAATCGGTCGGCAGGTTGAGTGAGACCGCTCTCGGGTCGCATTGCCGCGGCAAGTTTAACCGGACCAACAATCCGTGGATAGCCGGCGCGGCATAGATCGGGGATTGCGCGATCGGGAAGTTGGCCGGTTGCGCCAAGTCAGGCGTTTGCGCCGCCATCCGCGAAAATCTCCCATCCTGGTTCAGAAGTGATCACAGGGGTTTCTGCGCTTTTTCTTTTCGCTCACCGATCCCCGGGCCGGCGGGGCGACCGGCATGGCAAATCAACTGTTCGGATTGCGGCACAAAGTATTTTCGGATTACGAGCCCTTGGCGGTTTCGGCGCGGGTGATTGCATCGACCACAGCGGGGCTGTGACTGTCTTGCGCCCAGCTCAACGCGTCGCGCCCGGTGTAATCGGTCTTGTCCGGGTTTGCTCCCTTGGCCAGCAGCGCGCGCACCATTTCGAGTTCACCGTGGCTCGCTGCGATCATCAACGGCGTCATCCCCTCCTTATTTTGCGGATCGACCTCGGCTCCGACGTCGAGCAGCAGCTTCGCGGCTTCGATCTGGTCCCGCTCGACCGCGAGATGCAGCGGCGTATCGCCGAGCGGGTCGACGGGGTTGAGCTTGGCGTTGGCTTTGACCAGGATCGCGATGATCTGCAGATTGCCGTTCATCGCCGCATAGTGCATGGCGGTGCGGGAGTGGTCGTCGACCTGGTTCGGGTTGCCGTCGCCGCCGCCAACCAGCTGCCTGACCTGCTCGGCGTCGTTCTGTGCCGCGGCGCGCGCGACATTGTCGTAAATCGCGCCGAACGGGTTGATTTGGGCGCGGGCGGTGGACCCGAGGACCGCCACCACGATCGTCGCGAGCGCAAAAATTGTTGTTCGACGCGTCGCCATGAAAACCTCGTCATCGGTGAATACGAAATCGGGAAGCGAGCCAGTCGAGCGCCGTCTCGATCGTCTCGACGACATCGCCCGGCTCCGGTGGCGGACGCCGCACCATGACCACCGGCAGGCTGAACTCGCGCGCGGCAACCAGTTTTGCTTGTGTCGCCGTTCCCCCGCTTGCCTTGCACACGAGCGTGTCGATTGCATGGCGGGCGACGAGGTGCCGCTCATCGGCCAGCGCAAAGGGCCCGCGCCCGACGATCACTTCGCAAAAGCGCAGCGGCAGTGGCTGCCTGGGCGGGTCGACCAGCCGAACCAGAAACCGCACCCCAGTGACACCGGAAAACGCTGCGATCTCACCAGCGCCGATCGTCAGCCACGTCCGACGGCTGATGCGGGCGACGACCCGCGCCGCCGCTGCCATGTCGTCGACCTCGATCCAGCGGTCGAGCGAGTGGCGCCGCCACGGCGCCCGCGACAAGGTCAACCGCGGCACACCGGCGATCTCGCAAGCCCGCCGCGCCTCGGCCGCGATCCGCGCCGCAAACGGGTGGGTCGCATCGATCAGACAATCGATCGCGTATTCCTTGAGATAAGCGGCGAGACCTGCGGGGCCGTCAAAGCCGCCGATGCGCACCTGCCCGGGAATAGGGCCGGGCCGCTCGGTGCGGCCCGCGAGTGAGGTCGTCACCTCGATGTCGTCGCCAAACCGCGCGATCGTCGCGCGGGCGAGGGCTGCCGCTTCGGCGGTGCCTCCGAGAATCAGCAGCCGGTTCGGCATCAGCCTCCGACCCGCACCAGACAGCCGCCGACACGATCGAAGGTGGCGAGTTGGACCGCGGTCTTGCCGCTCAGAGTTGCGGGCACCACGTCGCCGGCCCAGCGCGCATCATCGGCGGCGAGGATCGCGCACCATCCGCCGACGCCGATGGCCCGGCTGCGGCACAAGCCCGCGCCTGCTCTCCCTGACATTCTCTGATCTTAGCAAAACTGCAGCGCATGACTACGTTTGGGCGATCTGTGCCACGAACCCGAGCGATAAGGCAGGCCATTGATCGACAGCGCGCGCCTCGGGCTACCGGAGTTCGAACCCGGGCATGTCTGGCTCGTCGGGGCCGGTCCGGGCGATCCCGGCTTGTTGTCGGCCTTGGCACTGCACGCGCTCGACCGGGCGGATGCGATTGTCTATGACGCGCTGGTCGATGCGCGCATCTTGCGACTGGCGCGTCCGGGCGCCGCGCTTGATCATGCCGGCAAGCGGGGTGGCCGCCCGTCGCCGAGCCAGCCCGACATTACCGCGCGCATGGTTCGCCTCGCGCAGGCGGGCAAGCGGGTGCTGCGCCTGAAGGGCGGCGACCCCTGCGTTTTCGGCCGCGGCGCCGAGGAAGCGCTGGCGCTGGTCGAAGCCAGAATCCCGTTCCGGATCGTGCCGGGGATCACCGCCGGTATCGGTGGACTTGCCTATGCCGGGATTCCACTCACGCATCGCGAAACCAACTCCGCCGTGACCTTTCTCACCGGCCACAACAGCGCCGGAACGGTGCCGGACGGGCTCGACTGGTCGGCGATCGCCCGCGGCGCGCCGGTGCTGGTGCTGTACATGGCGCTAAAACATCTGCCGTCGATCGTCGCACGGCTGATCGCCAGCGGTCGGTCCGGCAACGAGCCGGTGGCAATCGTCAGCAACGCGAGCACGCCGAGGCAGCAAGTCGTAATCTCGAGCCTTGATCAAATCGTCGGCGCTTCGGCGACGGTCGAAACGCCGGCGATTGTAGTCATTGGCCCGGTCGTTCGGCTGCGCGCCGGGCTCGATTGGCTCGGCGCGCTTGCCGGCCGGCCGCTCGATCCGGACCCGCTCGGCCGGCACGATCATCACTGACGGCCGCCATCCGCCGCCCGGCGGTAAAGCGATCGCCGGCGACGCTTTGTCAGCCTGCTGGCGAGGTTGCGTTTCCTGCACCCGAGCCCTGCTCAGGGTGGGCAAGCCTTGGCGCCGGGGATGACCTAGCTTGCGGACGACCTATCGACATGTCGCTGGTAAATGGAATTGGCGGAGTTCGGCCTGATGAAAATTGGCGGTGGTAGGTTCCTCCCGGGGTTACGCGACGATCGCATTGGCGAGGCGCGCCGGTGACAGGCGCCATCTTCGAGGCGGGCGCCGTTTTTGAAGCGGTCGTCCGCGCCGGCGGTACCCGACCGGAACCGGCGCGCCCGGTCGGCGGCAACCGGGCAAGATAGCCCGAATGGGTATTGATCTGCTCGCTCGCTGGCGGCAACCGCCCAGCCCCGAGCATCTGATCGCGGCAGCCCGGCGGCGTACCGGATTGAGCGATTTCGGCGATCTCCCGTTCGAGCGTCCGCTGCGCCATTTACTCCAAGCCTGCGGCGAGGAGGCCGAACTGAGCCTGTTCGGTGGGGCGGCAATCCGTTGGGATTCGATACGCTTCCTGGAGAATCTGCTGCGCTTGCGCGACGAGGAAAAGCGCGCGCCGGCGATCCTCGAGCAGCCGATCGCCGCACCGCTGGTGATCGCCGGCTTGCCGCGCTCGGGCACGACTTTTCTGCATCGCCTATTGATCGAAGACAGCGCCAATATCGCGCCGCGGGTGTGGCAGTTGATCCACCCGTACCCCGCGCCGCAAAATCGACAACCGGCGGCCGACCGTCGGCAGCAGCGGGTCGCCCGCCAGCTGAAGATGTTTCAGATCCTGGCGCCGCAATTTCGCCGGCTGCATCCGATCGAGGCGACCTCGCCGCAGGAATGTTCGGAGATTACTGCCCATATCTTTGCCAGCCTGCGCTTTGACACGACATATCGCATCCCGAGCTATCGCGGCTGGCTCGACGGTACCGGGCATCTCGACGCCTATCGCTTTCACAAGCGCTTCCTGCAGCATTTGCAGCATCAAATGACCGGAGTTACCGGCCGCTGGGTGCTGAAATGCCCGGACCACATCTTCGCGCTGGGCGCGCTGCGTACCGTCTACCCCGATGCCAATCTGGTGTTCGTGCATCGCGACCCGGTCGCCGTCCTCGCGTCGGTCGCGCGGCTCACCGAGGTGCTCCGCCGACCCTTCAGCCGTCATGTCGACCGGTTTG
>Ga0335074_10013308_pt1 | contig 11569 bp, 6 predicted proteins | sample Lox_Sample_23_FD_206715 | JGI IMG/M metagenome (GOLD analysis project Ga0335074, IMG submission 206715) | Soil microbial communities from Loxahatchee National Wildlife Refuge, Florida, United States - Lox_Sample_2.3 | ecosystem: Environmental > Terrestrial > Soil > Wetlands | place: USA: Florida...
AGCGGCGATCGGGCAGGGCCGACCGGGCAGTTCAGCCAGCGTCACAGCGGACATGAACACCAGCATGTCACCAGTAAGTTTGAGAATCAAACCCTGCCCCTGCGCGACGCGCGCTGCACGCCGCCCAGCGCGCTGTGTTACCAACGACTCATGACCGCAACGCCATTCGACAACCTCGACGACTGCCTGGCGTTGCCGCGTGTTTTGGGCCTCACCGTCTCGGCCGACGGGTCGCGGGTGGTGGCCACGGTGGCCGAACTCAACGACAAGCACACCGAACGGATCAGCGCCGTCTGGGAGCTCGATCCGGCCGGCGAGCGACCCGCGCGCCGACTCACCCGCAGCGTCAACGGCGAATCCTCACCGGCCTTTACCGTCGATGGCGACCTGCTGTTTATCTCGTCGCGGCTTGGCGTCGATAACGCCGATAAGCCGCCGGCCTCGCTGTGGCGGCTGTCCGCCGGCGGCGACGAGTCCGTCGAGGTGTTGAGCATGCCCGGCGGCATCACCGCGGTGCGCGCCGCCCGCGGCGCCGATGCCACCGTGATCGGGGCACCGATGCTGCCGTCGGCGCGCGACGTCGACGACGATCGGCGCCTGCGCGACCTGCGCAACGACGCGACCGTCAACGCGATCCTGCACTCCGGATACCCGGTCCGCTTCTGGGACAAGGACCTTGGCCCGGATGAACCCCACCTGTTCGACGCGAAGGGGCCGCGCGACCTGACACCACAGCCCGGCGGGGCGCTGCGCGAAGCCGGATTCGACGACGCCGTCTTCGACATCAGTGCCGACGGTCGCTTTCTGGTGACGACCTGGCGCATCACCGGGCCCGGGGCCACGGAGCGCTCGGTGCTGCTGAGGGTTGACCTGGCTTCCGGGGAACGCCGCGTCGTCGCAGACGATCCCGACGCCGATCTCCAGCAACCCGCGATCTCGCCGGACGCGTCGGCGATCGCGTTCGCCCGGGAAACCATCACCACCCCGGACCACGCTCCCCGAATGGCATTGCAATGTCTGCGATTCGGCGATCGACCAGTGTCGGTGGCCGAGGCCTGGGATAGCCGCCCGACCTCGGTCACCTGGTCGAGCGACGGGACGTCGCTGATCGTCACCGCCGACCAGAATGGCCGCGCGCCGATATTCGTCGTCGAGCTGTCGACGTCGAGAGTCACGCAACTCACCGACGACGACTTCGCATACACCGACGTCGTCGCCGCGCCGGGCGGAGTGTTGTATGCCTTGCGCAGTTCGTATGCGGCGCCGCCACATCCGGTAAGAATCGATCCCGCTGGCGCGATCACCGTGCTGCCATGCGTCGAAGTGCCAACGCTGCCGGGAACTTTGACCGAAGTCAGCGCGACAGCGGCGGACGGGACCGAGGTGCGATCGTGGTTGGTGCTGCCGGAAGATGCAGCGCCCGCGCCGCTGCTGTTGTGGGTCCACGGCGGACCGCTGCGCAGCTGGAACAGCTGGTCGTGGCGCTGGAACCCGTGGCTGATGGCCGCGCAGGGCTACGCGGTGCTGCTGCCGGATCCCGCGCTGTCGACCGGCTACGGGCAGGACTTCATCCAGCGTGGTTGGGGAGCCTGGGGCGGACCGCCATTCGACGATCTGATGGCCGCCACCGACGCGGCGTGTGCGCATCCGCGCATCGACGCGGGCCGGATCGCCGCGATGGGCGGCTCGTTCGGCGGCTACATGGCCAACTGGATCGCTGGCCACACCGACCGGTTCGCCGCGATCGTGACCCACGCCAGCCTGTGGGCGCTGGACCAATTCAGCCCGACAACCGATCACGCGTACTACTGGCGGCGTGAGATGACGCCGGAGATGACGGTCGCCAACTCACCGCACCGGTTCGTCGACCGGATCGGTACGCCGATGCTGGTTGTCCACGGCGACAAGGACTATCGCGTGCCGATCGGTGAGGGCCTGCGGCTGTGGTACGAGCTACTGGCCGACTCGGCGTTGCCGGCCGGCGAAGACGGCAGCAGCCCGCACCGGTTCCTGTACTTCCCGTCGGAGAACCACTGGGTGGACGCGCCGCAGCACGCGAAGATCTGGTACCAGGTGGTGATCGCGTTCCTGGCCGAGCATGTGCTGGGGGAGAGTGCCGAATGGCCGGAGCTGCTCGGAGTACCGTCGCGCCCGTGACTGCTACTCGCGAATACGACATCGTCTTGTACGGGGCAACCGGCTTCGTGGGCAAGCTGACCGCCGAATACCTGGCCCAGGCCGGCGGGACCGCGCGGATCGCGCTGGCCGGCCGCTCCACCGATCGGCTGCTCGCTGTCCGCGAAACGTTGGGGGAGTCGGCGCAGTCGTGGCCGGTCCTGGAGGCGGATGCCTCGTCGCCGTCGACGCTGGACGCGCTGGCCGCGCGGACCCGGGTGGTCGTCACCACCGTCGGCCCCTACACCCGGTACGGCCTGCCGCTGGTCGCCGCGTGCGCGGCGGCCGGCACCGACTACGCGGACCTGACCGGTGAGCCGCCGTTCGTCCGCGACAGCATCGACCTCTACCACAAGCAGGCCCAAGACACGGGCGCGCGCATCGTGCACGCATGCGGATTCGATTCGATCCCTTCGGATCTCACCGTGTACGCATTGCACCGCAGGGCACGCGAAGACGGCACCGGCGAGCTGCTCGACACCGATTTCGTGGTCCGCACGTTCGCCGGCGGGCTATCAGGCGGCACCATCGCGTCGGGAGTCGAAGTCATGGACGCTGTTTCCCGCGACGCGGACGTCCGCCGCCAGTTCAACGATCCCTACACGTTGAGCCCGGACCGCGCCGCGGAACCCGAACTCGGTGCGCAACCCGACCTGCGCTGGCGTCGCGGCGCCCAGATCGCGCCTGAGTTGACCGGCCTGTGGACCGCCGGGTTCATGATGGCGTTTGCCAATACCCGGATTGTGCGCCGCAGCAACGCCTTACAGGATTGGGCATACGGCAGAAAATTCCGATACAGCGAGTACATGAGCGTGGGGTCGTCGGCAATCGCGCCGGTGGCCTCAGCCGTCGTCTACGGAGTCGGCAACGCCGCATCCGGGTTGGGCAGTCGCTATTTCCGCATGCTGCCGCGCCGGCTGGTCGAGCGTGCGCTGCCCAAACCCGGCACCGGACCCAGCGAAGCCGTTCGCGAGCGAGGCCATTACAAGGTCGAGACCTACACCAAGACGACGACCGGCGCCCGCTATGTCGCGACCATCGCGCAACGCGGCGACCCCGGATACAAGGCCACCTCGGTGCTACTCGGGGAAAGCGGTCTTGCGCTGGCGCTGGACCGCGACCGGCTTTCGGACCTGCGCGGCGTGCTCACCCCGGCCGCCGCGATGGGCGACGCGCTGATGGCCCGGTTCCCCGGCGCGGGAGTCACGCTGGAAACCGCACGGCTGATGCACCGCTGAGGGAGCCGCCGATGCGCTCTGCGAAGAATAGGTGTCCGACAAGATCGGCTGGGCTAGTGTCGTCTCAGAACCAAATACTCCCAGCAACGTTAGGTGGACGGGTCCATGTCTGGCCTTGAAGATCTTCTCGCTCAGATTCCCACAAGTGACATCGCCAAATCGATCGGCGTCGACGAAGGCGAAGTGAACACAGCGGTGCACCTGCTGGTGCCGGTGTTGGTCAGCGGACTGCAGCACAATGCGCAGGATCCCGATCATGCCAGCAACATCGAGTCGGCGGCCGACAGCCACGCCGGTTTGCTCGACGGCGGCGTGAACCTCGATCAGGTCGACCAGAACGAAGGCCAGCAGGCCATCGCACGGATTTTCGGCGGCAACGACGCGGCCCAGGTTGCCAGCGCGTTGGCCGGCGGCGGCGGGGGCAACAGCACCCTGCTCAAGCAGCTGCTGCCGATCCTGGCGCCGATCGTTTTGGCTTACATCGGAAAGCAAATGACCGGCGGAGCCGCCAAGGAGGGGGCCGGCGGCGGCGCGCTGAACGACGTGCTGGGCAGCATCCTCGGCGGGATGGCCGGCGGCAACAAGTCGATGGGCAGCGTGCTGGGCAATGTGCTCGGCTCCAAGGCCGGCGACATCCTCGGCGGATTGCTCGGCGGCAAAAAGTAAGCCGCCCCTTGAAGCCGCCCAACATGGGCGGTGTTCGTGGCGGGCTCCGGCGCTTTCTAGAATTGACCGGTGACCGCCAATCCCGAGCCCCCCGCCGACACGCGGGCTGAAGCCCTGCCCAAGGCATGGGATCCGGGCGCGGCCGAAACCGCGATCTATCAGCGCTGGCTGGATGCCGGTTACTTCAAGGCCGATTCGGCGAGTGCGAAACCCGGCTACTCGATCGTGCTGCCGCCACCGAATGTGACCGGCAGCCTGCACATGGGCCACGCGCTCGAGCACACCATGATGGACGCCCTGACCCGCCGCAAGCGCATGCAGGGTTACGAGGTGCTGTGGCAGCCGGGCATGGACCACGCGGGCATCGCGACCCAGAGCGTGGTGGAAAAGCAGCTCGCGGTTGACGGCAAGACCAAAGAGGACTTCGGCCGCGAGCTGTTCGTCGACAAGGTGTGGGACTGGAAGCGCGAATCCGGCGGTGCCATCGGCGGCCAGATGTGGCGGCTCGGCGACGGCGTGGACTGGAGCCGCGAACGCTTCACGATGGACGACGGGCTGTCGCGCGCGGTTCGCTCCATCTTCAAGCGGCTCTACGACGCCGGCCTGATCTATCAGGCCGAGCGGCTGGTGAACTGGTCGCCGGTGCTGCAGACCGCGATCTCCGACATCGAGGTCGACTACCAAGAGGTCGAAGGCGAGCTGGTGTCGTTCCGGTACGGCTCGATGGACGACTCTCAACCCCACATCGTGGTGGCCACCACCCGGCTGGAGACGATGCTCGGCGACACGGCGATCGCCGTGCATCCCGACGACGAGCGCTATCGGGCGCTGGTCGGCACCACGCTGCCGCACCCGTTCCTGGACCGGCAGCTGATCGTCGTCGCCGACGAGCACGTCGACCCCGAATTCGGCACCGGCGCAGTCAAAGTCACTCCCGCGCACGACCCGAACGACTTCGAGATCGGGCTGCGGCATCAGCTGCCGATGCTGTCGATCATGGATACCAAGGGCCGCATCACCGACACCGGAACGCAATTCGACGGCATGGACCGCTTCGACGCCCGGGTCGCGGTGCGCGAAGCGCTGGCCGAACAGGGCAGGATCGTCGCGGAGAAGCGCCCCTACCTGCACAGCGTCGGACACTCCGAGCGCAGCGGCGAGCCGATCGAGCCGCGGCTTTCGCTGCAGTGGTGGGTTCGAGTCGAATCGTTGGCCAAGGCCGCCGGTGACGCGGTCCGCAACGGCGACACCGTGATTCACCCCGCCAGCCTGGAGCCGCGCTGGTTCGGCTGGGTCGACGATATGCACGACTGGTGCATCTCGCGACAGCTGTGGTGGGGCCATCGCATCCCGGTCTGGTACGGGCCGGACGGTGAACAGATGTGCGTCGGCCCGGACGAGGCGCCGCCCGACGGCTGGGAGCAGGACCCCGACGTCCTCGATACCTGGTTCTCCTCGGCGCTGTGGCCGTTCTCCACCCTCGGCTGGCCCGACAAAACGCCGGAACTGGAAAAGTTCTATCCGACAAGCGTTCTGGTGACCGGCTACGACATCCTGTTCTTCTGGGTGGCCCGGATGATGATGTTCGGCACCTTCGTTGGCGGCGACGACGTGATCACCCTGGACGGTCGCCGCGGCCCTCAGGTGCCGTTCACCGACGTCTACCTGCACGGGCTGATTCGTGACGAGTCGGGCCGAAAGATGAGCAAGTCCAAGGGCAATGTGATCGACCCGTTGGACTGGCTGGACATCTACGGTGCCGACGCGCTGCGCTTCACACTGGCCCGCGGCGCCAACCCCGGCGGCGACCTCAGCATCGGGGAAGACCACGTCCGGGCGTCGCGCAATTTCGTCACCAAGCTGTTCAACGCAACCCGGTTCGCGTTGCTCAATGGCGCGGCACTGGCTCCGCTGCCGCCACCTGGCGAATTGACCGATGCGGACCGCTGGATACTCGGTCGGTTGGAAGAGGTTCGCGCCGAGGTCGATTCGGCCTTCGACGCGTACGAATTCAGCCGGGCGTGTGAGTCGCTCTACCACTTCACCTGGGACGAGTTCTGCGACTGGTACGTCGAACTGGCCAAGACGCAGGTCGCCGACGGTCTCTCGCACACCACCGCGGTGCTGGCCGCAGTGCTGGACACCCTGCTGCGACTGCTGCACCCGGTGATCCCGTTCGTCAGCGAGGCGCTGTGGCAGGTATTGACCCAGCAGGAGTCGCTGGTGATCGCGGACTGGCCCTCGCCGTCCGGGATCGAGCTGGATTCCGTTGCCGAGCAACGGATCACCGACATGCAGAAGCTGGTGACCGAAATCCGTCGGTTCCGCAGCGACCAGGGGCTGGCCGACCGGCAGAAGGTCCCTGCGCGGCTGTCCGGCATCGACGCCGCGGACGTGGGCACACAGGTCGGGGCCGTCACATCGCTGGCCTGGTTGACCAAGTCCGGGCCGGAGTTCAGCCCGTCGGCATCGCTGGAGGTCGGGCTCAAAGGCGGGATCGTCGTCGTCGAATTGGACACTTCGGGCACCATCGACGTCGCCGCCGAGCGCCGCCGCCTGGAGAAGGACCTGGCCGCCGCGCAGAAGGAATTGGCCTCTACCACAGCGAAATTGGGCAACGCGGACTTCATGGCCAAGGCGCCGCCCCCCGTCGTCGACAAGCAGCGGGAGCGGCAGCGAGTGGCGCGCGAGGAAACCGACCGGATCACGGCCAGGTTGGCCGGCCTGCAGTGAGCCTGGAGCCCGACGACTCAGGATCCACCGACGTGGCTCCCACCCCGGACGAGATCGCGGCCCTCCTGCAAGTCGAGCATCTGCTCGACCAACGCTGGCCGGAAACCAAAATCGAGCCCAGCCTGACCCGGATCGCCGCGCTGATGGATCTGCTCGGCTCACCGCAACTCGGCTACCCGTCGATCCACATCGCCGGCACCAACGGCAAGACCTCGGTCGCCCGGATGGTCGACGCGCTGCTGACCGCCCTGCAGAGGCGCACCGGACGCACCACCAGCCCGCATCTGCAGTCGGCGGTCGAGCGGATCGCCATCGACGGAAAGCCCATCAGCCCAGCCACATACGTGGCGACCTACGCCGAACTCGAGCCGTTCGTGCAGATGATCGACCAGCAGTCGCAGGCCGGCGGCGGTCCGGCGATGAGCAAGTTCGAGGTCCTGACCGCGATGGCGTTCGCGGCGTTCGCCGACGCGCCTGTCGAGGTCGCGGTCATCGAAGTCGGCCTCGGCGGCCGCTGGGACGCCACCAACGTGATCAACGCGCCGGTGGCGGTGATCACCCCGATCAGCATCGATCACGTGGAATACCTCGGCGACGACATCGCCGGTATCGCCGGCGAGAAGGCCGGCATCATCCATAAGGCAGCCGACGGCGCTCCCGACACCGTGGCGGTCATCGGCCGCCAGGTGCCCGAGGCGATGGAAGTGGTACTGGCGCAAACCGTGCGCGCCGACGCCGCCGTCGCCCGCGAGGGCTCGGAGTTCGCGGTCCTGGACCGACAGGTCGCGGTCGGCGGCCAAGTGCTGCAACTGCAGGGCCTCGGCGGGGTGTACTCCGACGTGTACCTGCCGCTGCATGGGGAGCATCAGGCCCACAACGCGGCGCTGGCGCTGGCCGCCGTCGAGGCGTTCTTCGGCGCCGGTGCGCAGCGTCAACTCGACATCGACGCCGTCCGGGCCGGGTTCGCCGCGGCGGTCAGCCCCGGCCGGCTGGAGCGGATGCGCAGTGCCCCAACGGTATTCGTCGACGCCGCGCACAACCCGGCCGGCGCTGCGGCGCTGGCCCAGACGCTGGCCGAGGAGTTCGACTTCCGGTTCCTGGTCGGGGTGGTCGCCGTGTTGGCCGACAAGGACGTCGGCGGCATCCTCGCTCCACTGGAGCCGGTGTTCGATCGAATCGTGGTCACCCACAACGGATCACCGAGGGCCCTCGACGTCGAATCGCTCGCGTTGGCCGCCGAGCAATGGTTCGGACCGGACCGGGTGATCACCGCCGAGAACCTGCGCGACGCCATCGACACCGCGACCGCGTTGGTCGACGATGCCGCCGCCGAGAACGAGGCGATGTCCGGAACCGGCATCGTGATCACCGGGTCGGTGGTCACCGCCGGCGCCGCGCGCACGTTGTTCGGTCGGGATCCCGCATGAGCACACCGGAATCGGGGCCGCCGCGACCGGACCCGTGGAAGAGCTTCCGTGGCGTCACGGCCGGCACGCTGATCCTCGAGGCGATCGTCGTCCTGCTGGCGTTGCCGGTGGTCGGGGCGGTCGGCGGCGGGCTGACCCCGGGCGCCCTGACCTACCTGCTGGGACTGGCCGCGCTGCTGGTCGTGATGGCCGGGCTGCAGGGCCGCCCGTGGGCGATCTGGGCCGACGTGGCCGTGCAGCTGGTTCCGATCGCGGGCTTCGCGATCTACCCCGGCGTCGGTGTGATCGGCTTGATCTTCGCCGCGGTCTGGGCGCTGATCCTCTACGTCCGCTCCGAGGTCCTCCGCCGCGAGCGGCAGGGGCTGCTGCCAGGCCAGGACGGCCCGCCGGATTGATCGGCTACGCTTTCCGCCGTGACACGCGCCGGCGACGATGCAGAGCGTAGCGATGAGAAGGAGCGGCGCAGATGAGCGAGCGGACGCTGCTGCTGATCAAGCCCGACGGGGTCGAACGACGCCTGGTGGGCGAGATCATCGGCCGCATCGAGCGCAAGGGCCTCACCTTCGCTGCGCTGGAACTGCGCATCGCGACCGACGAGGTGGCCCGCAGTCACTACGCCGAGCACGACGGCAAGCCCTTCTTCGGCTCCTTGCTGGAGTTCATCACGTCGGGCCCGCTGGTCGCGGCCATCGTGGAAGGCCCGCGGGCGGTCGCGGCGGTGCGTCAGCTCGCCGGCGCGACGGACCCGGTGGAGAAGGCCGCGCCGGGCACCATTCGCGCCGATTTCGGCCTGGAAGTGCAGTTCAACCTGGTGCACGGGTCGGATTCACCTGAGTCGGCCGAGCGCGAGATTGCGCTCTGGTTCGCCAAGGCGTAGCCAAGATCCAGCCCGCCGACTAGGCCGTTCGAAAGGTGGTCGGCGCACTTGGTCCAAGTCGGCACAACGGTATGGGATACTGAGAGACGGGTGAACGTCGCCGGACCGGCGTCCGACGCCCGAATGAAGACTTCGACAAGCGCGACCACCGCGACCCGCGATGCGGCGCCGACTGTCCAGCCATCATTCAGACCGGCACCGAGTTGGTTCGATCTGAGCTGCTCGGGGCGAGACCATCACAAGTCCGGGAGGAAGTGACCCGGGCACATAGCGAAGCCCTCGCGTGGCCGCGTCGAAAGACGCGCCCGGGGGCTAGAGGAGAATAAGTGATAGACGGTGGCCCATCTCCAGAGGTTTCAGACGACTCGTCGCCGCACGAGGACCTGCCCGATCGATTAAGGGTCCATTCCCTGGCACGCGCGCTCGGGACGACCAGCAAGCAGGTGCTCGACGCGCTGACCGAGCTTGACGGACGGATCCGCAGCGCTCACTCCACCGTGGACCGCGCCGACGCGGTTCGCGTGCGCGAGTTGCTGGCCAACGCACCGGCGACCGTCGCGGCGCCGGCCGTCACCGCCGAGGCGAGCGCGCCGGCCGAGGCCGACGAGCCCGAGTCGCGGCTGATGCTGGAGACCGTGGTCGAGCGTCCCGAATACATGCCGCTCTTCGTCGCGCCCCAGCCGGTGGAGAGGGTCGAGCGACACGAGGACGTCGAGGACACCGACGACTCCGACGACTCCGCGGACTCCGACGACGACTTCGAAGGCGACGACGATCAGGGCGAGCGTCAGGGCAACCGGCGGCGTCGCCGCGGGCGCCGTGGACGCGGCCGCGGCCGCGGCGAGCAGAACGGCGCCGACAAGGGCGATGGCCCCGGCGGCGAAGGCGGCAAACCGGACAAGCCGGACGCCTCGGCCGACAGCGACGACGACTCCGACGAAGACGCCGATGACTCCGACAGCGGCGACGACGACAACGGCTCGGGCGACGGCGCCACCAAGCGTCGCCGACGCCGTCGCCGTCGCAAGTCCGGTTCGGGCGATGACGGCGACGGTGACTCCCAGAGCCCATTGCCGGACGACCCGCCCAACACCGTCGTGCACGAGCGGTCACCGCGGGCGAACAACAAGTCCGACTCCGGCGGCGGAGAGATCCAGGGCATCGACGGCTCGACGCGGCTGGAGGCCAAGCGGCAACGCCGCCGCGACGGTCGCGACGCCGGACGCCGTCGCCCGCCCGTCCTGACCGAAGCCGAGTTCCTGGCCCGCCGCGAAGCGGTCGAGCGGACGATGGTGGTCCGCGACAAGGTCCGCACCGAACCGCCGCACCCGGGCAGCCGGTACACCCAGATCGCCGTGCTCGAGGACGGCATCGTGGTGGAGCACTTCGTCACCTCCGCCGCGTCCGCGTCCCTGGTCGGCAACATCTATCTGGGCATCGTGCAGAACGTGCTGCCGTCGATGGAGGCGGCGTTCGTCGACATCGGCCGCGGCCGAAACGGCGTGCTCTACGCGGGTGAGGTGAACTGGGAGGCCGCCGGCCTGGGCGGATCCAATCGCAAGATCGAGCAGGCCCTGAAACCCGGCGACTACATCGTGGTGCAGGTCAGCAAGGACCCGGTCGGGCACAAGGGTGCCCGGCTGACTACTCAGGTGTCGCTGGCCGGCCGCTACCTGGTCTACGTGCCGGGCGCATCGTCGACCGGCATCAGCCGCAAGCTGCCCGACACCGAACGCCAACGGCTCAAGGAGATCCTGCGCGAGGTCGTGCCCGCCGACGCCGGGGTGATCATCCGGACGGCGTCCGAGGGGGTCAAAGAGGAAGACATCCGCGCCGACGTCAACCGGTTGCAGGAGCGGTGGACCCAGATCGCCGAGCAGGCGAAAGAGACCAAGGAGAAGGCGGCCGGCGCCGCGGTGGCGCTCTACGAAGAGCCCGACGTCCTGGTCAAAGTCATTCGCGACCTGTTCAACGAGGACTTCGGCCAGCTGATCGTCTCCGGCGAGGAAGCCTGGACCACCATCAACGAGTACGTGAACTCGGTTGCGCCCGAGCTGGTTTCGAAGCTGACGAAGTACGAACCCGCCGCGCTGTCGGAGGGCCAGCCGGGTCCCGACGTCTTCGCGGTGCACCGCATCGACGAGCAGCTGGCCAAGGCGATGGACCGCAAGGTCTGGCTGCCTTCGGGTGGCACGCTGGTGATCGACCGGACCGAGGCGATGACCGTCGTCGACGTCAACACCGGAAAGTTCACCGGATCCGGTGGCAACCTCGAGCAGACCGTCACCAAGAACAACCTCGAGGCCGCCGAGGAGATCGTGCGGCAGCTGCGGCTGCGCGACATCGGCGGAATCGTCGTCATCGACTTCATCGACATGGTGCTCGAGTCCAACCGTGACCTGGTGTTGCGCCGGCTGACCGAGGCGCTGGCTCGCGACCGCACTCGTCATCAG
>Ga0335074_10013309_pt1 | contig 11568 bp, 8 predicted proteins | sample Lox_Sample_23_FD_206715 | JGI IMG/M metagenome (GOLD analysis project Ga0335074, IMG submission 206715) | Soil microbial communities from Loxahatchee National Wildlife Refuge, Florida, United States - Lox_Sample_2.3 | ecosystem: Environmental > Terrestrial > Soil > Wetlands | place: USA: Florida...
ATCCGGTGATCACGTACTGCCGGATCGGCGAGCGCTCGAGCCACTCCTGGTTCGTGCTGAAGTACCTGCTCGGGTACCCCGACGTGCGGAACTACGACGGCTCGTGGACGGAGTGGGGCAACCTCGTTCGGACCCCGATCGAGAAGCCGTAACCGGCGCTAGGCGTCCGCGCCCCCGGTGGCCCCGGGCCGGCGGCGCGGCACGGGGTGCGCCTCCTTGCGCACCAGGAACTGGTGGAGCTCGCCTTCCCGGCGGTGGGCGAGGAGGCGGTGGCCCGTCTGGTCCGACCACCGCTCCATCTCGATCGGGCTCGTGGGGTCGTCGGTCACGAGCAGGATCGCTTCCCCCGCGGGCCGACCCCGGAGCTCCTCGTTGAGCATCGTCAGGACCGCGGAGCACTCGATCCCGATCTCGTAGAGCTCGAGGTCGGGGGTCTGGGGCCAACATCGGATGCGCTGGGCCCGGATCCGTGCCGCGAGGCGTTCGGCGACGGCCGCCGCGGACTCGAGGTTCGGGGAGCGAGGCTCCCCCTGCGCCCGTACCCGGACCACCCATCCGTCGTCGTAGGGGGAGTCGTTGAGCAGGCGCGGTCGGTCCACGATCGCCCGGTTCCGCTCGACGACGGTCGCCTCGAGCGGCAGGCGGACCGCGCCGGTGTACCGGACGCTCTCCACGGTAGCGACGCTCCGGCCCCGACCGATCGGGCCGGTGACGGGCCGGAACTCGACCGACCGGAACGGTCCCGCGAACCAGACGAGCGGTCCGAGGAGGCCGACCCGAGCGAGCCCGCCGGACGGTTCGGCCTGGAACCAGACGTCGTTCTCGAGGTCGTAGAGTCGGTCCTCGGGCAGTGCACAGCCGTCGATCTGCACGCCGACCCGAGAGCCGTCGGGTCCATTAGAACGCGTCGGCAGCCTTTTCCACCCCGTCCGCTGGTGGGCGGTCGATGACGGTGCCGGGCGACGACGGCCCGTTCCCGCCGACCCGCTCCCGGTGCCGTTGCGGGCATCTCCCGACCCACCACATGGTGGTGGTACCGATCGGGTCGGGGGGGAACTATCGGCTCGACCCATCCGGACCGTGCTCGATCTGCGGCGAAGCGACCTGTCGGAAGTTCACGCCCGGCGGCGGCTGAACGGGCCTATCCGTACGCGGCCTTGATCAGGTAGTCCTTGAGCTGGTGCAGTCGCTCGTCCCACAGGTGGAAGTGCCAGGAGCGCGCCTCCTCCCACGCGTCGCCCGACCCCCACCCGGAGTGCTCGAGGGTCACGTCGATCCCTTCGGGGGACTCCGTGAGTCGGACGTAGACGTGCGTCTTCGGCTCCGGTGCGTTCATCAGCTCGGCGTAGGCGGGCGGAGCGAGCCAGGAAAAATCGATGTCGAGGTCGGGGTGCATCCCGAGGATGCGGCCCCGACTTTCGAACGCGACCGGGCTCGACCAGGCCAGCACGTACTCTCCGCCGACGCGCGCGTCGACGCGGGCCGAGTCAGCGAGCCAGCCCGCGAGCTGGGCCGGGTCGGTGAACGCCGCGTAGATCATCGGGATCGGCAACGGAACCGTCACCTGGATCAGGATCGGGTCGAGCTCCTCGGCGGGCACGGCGACCCGCTCCTGCGCGAGCGGCTAAAGAGTTTGCGCGCGGGGAGGGCCGCCCCCGCCGTCGGAAACTACTTGGGTTTCGTCGAGGTTCGGGTCCGGGTCCACTTCCGATACGAAGGGAGGCCGAGGCGGTATCGCATGCGGCGTGGGGCGATCGCTCGAGCCCTGCCGGTCGTTCTCCTGGTGTCGTGCTTAGTCGCGTCGGTCGGTGTCGGGGCCGCCCGATACGTTCCCTCGAGCCCTCCGACGTCCGGGATGGGGCCCGCCGGCGTCGACCTTCTTGCCCCCGCCAGCCAGCAGAACTCGACCCCGGTGGACTTACTCAACGGACAGCAGTACGTGGCCCCCAACCTCCTGTATCAGGGAGTTTACGAAGGGACGAACACGTCGTTCCCTGCTCTGCTGACGGGGTCGACGGCGGCGACGTTCTGGCCCTCCGGCGACCCGATCCTTCTCCTCGGCCCCGAGGTGAGCGACACGTATGGGCACGACGATGGACTGGTCCTGGTCCCGGGGGCCCCCAGCGGCGCGTGGGACGTCAATGAGGTCGGGGCCGAGTCTCCGGTGTTCAACGGGGATTCGCTGACCACGTACTTTCTCCTCTCTCCCACCAGCACCTCGAGCTGGAACTCGGAGTACTACTCGATCGACGTCGAGGGGCCGTACGTGACCAGCCCGGTCTGTTCCGGGTCGATGGTCTTCCCCTATTCCACGACACCGTACGTCGCGGTGCAGTGGGATCCGGCCTATCAGGTCGCGTATTGCGGGATCGGGACGGTCGGCGATTTCAATCTCTATCTCGTGGAGCCAGGACCGGGCGGCGTGGTCAACCAGTCCAGCGTTACGGCGATCGGGCCGATCGGCGAGTCGACGGGCCCGACCCCGGCCAACGACGACTATTTCGACGCCCAGGTCTCGTACTCGGTCGCCGACAACACGCTCCGGGCGAGCGTCCTCGACGCGCTCGATCCCTCGATCCGTTATTCACTCAGTGCCGACCTGGATAGCTACGGTTTCCAGCCGAAGCGCGGCAGCGTCGCTCCGTACTCGTGGGTGGGTGTCGGAGCCGGCGGGTACGACCGGACCGGTTGGGGACTTCTCTACCTCGCGGAGTCGTCGACGCCGCTGCTCCGCTACCCGGTCCTATCGGACACCACCCTTGCGACCCTCTCGGTGGCCCACGCCGATCTCGGCGAGTTCGTGGGGATCGGGGTGGCCGTTCCGGTACTGGTGGGGGTCATCGCATTCGGACCCGGCTCCCGCGCGAGCGGCGGGAAGCTGAGAGCCCGCTAGCCGGGACCGTCGGGCTGCACCGCCCGTCCTGAAAACTTCCCCAAAGCTTATCTGTCGCCGTATAACCCCGGCCCATCCATGACTGCCCGCCGACGTTGGTCCCAGTGCGCCGCCATCGGTCTGACCGTGCTCCTCGCCTTCAGTGCGCTCTCGGCGCTCGCGACGGCGGCGTCCCCGGCCGGCGGGGCCGCATCGGGGACCGCGTCGATGTCGGCGGACTCCTCCCCCATCGCCTCCGCGGCCACCGGTCCGACGGTAAGTTCGCCGATCGCTCCGCCGCCGGCACCGTTGACCGCCCAAGCGAGCGTGTCGCCCGACTCCAGCCGGGGCGCGGCAATCGTCGCCGCGCTCAGCGAAAAGGGCGTCTCGGCTCGGGACGTCTTTCTCCCCGATTTCTCGGCCGCCAACCCCAACCAGCGTTCGGACAGCCACGTCAATCTGACCTACACAACGGCCCCCGCCCCCTACGGGATCGGCGACTTCGGCCTCCGAAACGTCTCGGGCACGGTCACGCCCTACATCACCCGGACGTCCAGTCTCAATGCCTCCTTCAACTCCTCCTCCGAATTCTACGGCTACACTCCCGACCTGAGCAGCCCGGATGAGTACGGGGTCCAGCTGAACGCGGTCCTCAACAACGTCACCCTCTTCGGAGAGACCGGCTACCAGTTCTGGACCCAGAACGTCTTCGAGTTCGTCCCGAGCAACGACTCGCTCCAGTTCGTCAGCAACATCTGGAACTTCTCGAGCCCCGCGGCGGACCTGACGTGCAACGTCTTCTACGCGGCCGGCGGCTACAACGAGTGCCCCGAGTACTACTACGGGCTCTCCGAGCCGATCCCCGCCGTGTACCCCTTCACCGCGCGGCTCTGGCTCAACACCACGCTCAACCAGGGGCGAGACGAGGTGTTCTTCAACTACACCGTCAGCTCGGCCGACGGCGACTACGCTGGCGGTTACGACTACGCGATCTTCAACTCGACCGCGCCGGGAGGCAACCCCGCGCTGACGCCGCCCGCGGCCTTTGAGGCGAACGGCTTCCAGGACAACCCACTGGGTCTTCCGGACGATTTCGAGGTCACGGTCGGAGGGCCGGGGGGAGGCAGTAACTTCGACCTCTTCGACGCGACCGGGGCGACGGTGAGCCTCACCTACCTCAACGGAACGACCGGCCTCTACACCAACGTCGACTCGGCGTACAACGTCGGGGGGGACACCGGGGAGACGTCGACCGGCCTCAACGCCGCCTGGGCCCAGTACACGGGCTGTTCGAACTGCGTCCAGCTCACCGACGGCCCGTCGTTCCAATACGGTCTCTGGAACGTCTCGGGAGGGACCCCCGAGGGCGCGTACGCCAGCGCTCCCTACCTCCTCTTCAACGTGGACCCGATGACCGCGTTCGTGTTCATCGCGCCGGGCGACGGCATCACGAACCTCTCCTTGTTCCAGTGGGCTCCGGACAACCTGTACGACTCCAGCAACGGGTGGGTGCTGCCGGAGGGGTACTACACGATCTGGATCCTCGCCGCGGAGTACGACCCCATCAGCGGGACGGTCGACCTGACCTCCACGTGCCTGCCGTGCACGTACGACGTCGGCCTGAACTACGACCCCACGACGGGCGTGTACACTCCGCTGTGGGCGCTCAACGAGACGGCCGCCTCCTACATCTCGAGCGGGTACGACGCCTTCGGGAACTACCAGCTCTACAACAATCAGTACCTGCCGCTGGGCCAGGTCCCGTGCTTCAGTTCCTTCGGGTGCGGGTACTTCCCGTGGTTCGGCGCCTTCAACGACTGGATGTTCCCGGTGTTCCCCGGCGTCTTCCTCTTCGATGTCGGGGACGTCGACGTCGCCGCGCCGCCGACCTTCAACACGAACTTCCCGCCGGGCCCGAGCTTCCAGGCGGCGGTGAACTACTTCGGGGTCCCCGACTCCAATGACCTCCAGATCGTCTTTTACGACGACAGCGACTCGGGGATCACCGGGGGAACGATCGGGGGCTGGTGGCCGGCCGCTTCCTACTTCGGCCCGTCCCAGTCGGTCGCAAGCGTCCAATTCTGGAACACCACGTACAGCGGCATCTTGGGCACCACGTTCGAAACCGGAGGGATGGCCCTCTTCCTCTACGGTGGTTACGACAACGAGATCGAGGACGACTCGTTCTACACGTCGATCCCCGTCTCGGCGAATCCGTACTCGACGACGGCGGCCTACTTCGGTTCGGTCGGGCTCGTCGACACCGACTTCGGCGACGCCTTCCTGTACGGGGCCGCCGCGTGGACGGACTGCGACGCGTGCGACGTCGTCGCGAACAACATCTTCGACACCGTGATCACGGCCACCCAGCTCTACTTCGACCCCTACACGGGGCTCTTCCCCAACCAGTTCCCGTACGCGTTCAGCCAGGCGTACAACGGACCGTACTCCCCCGGGACGAACATCATCGGAGGGGACTACCTCGGCGGGAACTACTGGTGGGACTACGGGCTCTACTGGAACCCCTACAACGTCGTGCCCTACGCAGCCCTCAACCCATTGCCTTACCTCGAGTTCGGGGCTCCGTCCGCGTACATCTGCGAGACCGTCTTTTACTACTGCGACTACGGAGGGGGGGACTTCTATCCGCTCACGTACTCGACCCTCTACTCCGTGACGTTCGAGGAGGTCGGTCTCCCCGCCGGCACCCCATGGGGAGTCGGAACGCCGGTCGACGGGAGCGATAGCCCCCTCGGCGACCTCGAGACCGGGACGGTCCTCAACTCCTCGCTCGCCCCGGGCACCGTCAACCTGACCGATCCGGCCGGAACGTACGACTACCTTCCGTTCTCCGGGAACCCGAGCTACGCAGCCGCGGACGGGACCTTCGAGGTCGTGAACCAAAGCGTGCTGGTCGTCGTCGACTTCGAGACGGCTTACTCGCTGACCGTCACCGAGACCGGGCTCCCGGCCGGCACCGACTGGACGGTCACGGCGACCGGATCGGCGACCTCGAACTTCACCACGGCCAACACGAGCTCGATCGTGCTCGGGGCACTGCTGCCCGGCACCTACACCTGGTCGGCGGCTACGACCGCTTCGTTCGCCCCCGTCCCGATCAACGCGTCGGTCTCGATCTCGGGGAACACGACCGTCACGGTGCGGTTCGTCGCGGAGTACACGCTCACAGTGACCGAGACCGGCCTTCCGTCCGGAACGACCTGGTACTTCACGTACCAAAGCACGGCGGGATACTCCGGCCTCGCCACGAGCTCGGGCGCCTCGAACACGGTGACCGACCTTCCGGCGGTGAGCTACGACTGGAGCGTCGCCGCGAGCGGCTACGTGGGGACCCCGTCGTTCGGCGTCGTCTCGGTCTCGGGGGACACCACGCTCACGATCTCGTTCGCCGCCTCGAACGCGACCGGAACGCTCAGCGGGGCTGTCACTCCGTCCTCGGGCACGCTCTGGGTCGACGGGTCGCAGGAGACGCTCGGATCGGGCGGAGTGTTCTCGGTGACCGTCCCCGTAGGGGTCCACTCGATCGAGGTGACCGCGAGCGGGTACGCGCCCTACTTCAACAACGTGAGCGTCACCGCCGGACAGACGACGCACCTCTCGATCGCGCTTACGTCCTCGTCGAGCCCGGCGAACACGTCCGGTGTCGGCACCCTCGGCTGGTTGCTGGTCGCGGTGCTCGCCGTGGTGGTCGCGGTCCTCCTGGTCACCACGCTCCTGTTCGCCCGCCGCGGTCGCCAACCGCCCCCTGTGACCCCGTACGTTCCCGCCGCCGCGAGCGCGCCACCCCCCGCTCCGCCGGCGTGGCAGGAGCCCCCGCCCCCGAGCGGCTGATCGACTCCACCGACCGGGACCGTGCCCAACCCCTTCCCTCCTCGGCCGGACGGTGGGCGAACCCCCGGCTCCGTTCGTGCGAGGTGCCGATAAGGGGACCCCGACGGAGCGGGCGGCGGTCGCGGGTACGGGCCCCCGGCTAGGGGCAGACCTGCCCCAGCGGGAGCGCGACGGCGTTGAACGGAACGCCGTTCTGGTCGAGGTACGTGTCGCTCACGAGCAGCCAGTAGACGCCCGAGACGTTGGCCGGGTCGATCGGTGGTGCACGGCCCGCGAATTCGTGGGAGGCGTTCACCGGGTACTGGGTCTGGCTGGGCGTCAACCCGGTGGAGCCGTACCACGCGAGGGTCACTTTGACGGGAGGTCCGGGCCATCCGGAACCAGAGACGAGCGGAGTGTTGTTGCATCCGGCATAGATCGGAGCCCCCCCGTTGCTCGCGGACCCGGGCGAACCGAGCTCGTACCACGGCTCTGCGGGCGGGGCGGACCGGTACCACTCGTACCCCCCCACCGCCGCAACCACGACGACCACCACGGCGATGACCAGCACCGCGTACGTCCGACGTCGAGGGCGAGTGCCGACGCGGGACGAAGTACCGGACAACGACGGACCGAGCTCCGAACGATGCACCGACCTCGATGCTTTACCCCTTTACTTCGAGCGGGTGCGAGCGTTGGGACTTTGACCCGGGCGTGCCGTGCGGCGCTCCCGGCCCCGCCGCAGGGCCGGGCCCCTCCGCTGCGCCCGCGGCCGAATGAACACCGTGGGCCGAGACGCCCAAACCTGCGGAGTCAAGGGACGCGGGAGGGGGGGCCGTAGCTCTTTCGACCCCATCCTCGGGACGGGAACGCCCGAGCCCATCGGATCCCCGGCGGGACCGATTCCGGTCCCGCGCGACGACGGGGGACGCGCGACTAGAGGATCTTCCCGCCGCGGATGACGGGGGTCCCGTCGACCGCGATCTCCGAGCCGGCGAGTGAGAACCAGGTGAAGAAGCTCGACCGGTTGCTGCCCGCGAGGTACCGGTTGCCTCCGATCTGCAGGGAAACGGAGCCGCGCTCCACTGTCTCCAGGTTGGGGACGTCCCGGACGGCCGGGTTGAGCCCGAGTTTGAGCACGCTGGCGCGGTCCTTGCCCGCCGTACCGGCCTTGTACTGTCGGGCCAGCTCCTCCCCGCCCTTCTCGACGGAATAGGAGGTCAGCTTTCCGTGCGCGAATTCGAGCGTTCCCCCGGCGTGCCAGTTCCACCAGATATTGGTTCGACGGTTCGCACGGAAGCTCCCCTGGGCGGTCTCAGAGTCGAGGACGACGTCGAGGGTGCCGGCGGGCATCTGCTGGAGCATGCCCGACGGGGGGTCTCCCTTGCGGTACGCGCGGGGTCTCCCGTCCTGCAAGCGTGGGGCGACTCTCGCCACGCCGACTTCCAAGTCGGTTCCGTTGGAGTGGGTGATCCGCACCCTCTCCCCGCCGGAGAAAGCCTTCACGAGTCGCGCTCCGCTCCGGGCCAGCTCCTCCGGGTCGGTGAGGCACGCCCGCACCATCTGCTCCTCCCACCGCCGACGGTCCACGCCCCATTGCCGGGCCCGTCGCTCCGTCACGAATCCCTCGGTCATTCGCAACCCGCGGAGGCCCGTCTTCCGGGCGACGGCGTACCAAGGCCAGTTCCAGTCGAAGGCGTCCTCGGCGCTCTCGGGGAACCTCTCGAGGCGGTCGGTGTCGGCCGGACCCCAAAAATTCCAGTACACGTCCGCGGCCTTCAACGCCGCCCACTCTGGGGCACTCGACTGCCCGATGAGGTGGCTCTGCTTCCGGTCGATCGCGCGCCACCACGCGTCCTCATCGTTGTACACGAAGAGAACCTTGCCGCCGACGCGGCGGATCTCATCGACCATCGCCGAGGCGAGCGGCAGGGTATGCTCCCAGGACTCCACGATCGCATTCTCCCCCGGTCGGACCTTGAGGTATCGGGTGACGATGTTCCGGGCCGCGTCTCGCTGGAGCTTCGAGGGAGTCTTCGTCGGTACTGACATGTTGAGGATCCGTCCACCGAGCGAACGAAGGCGCCATTCGATTTGAACCGGTAGGGGAGCGGAAGTATACCCGCCCGGAACTCGACCCGAGCCCGACCCCACGGGGCGCCGGGCATCGGGCTCGCTCCGCCCGTTCGGTCGTCCGGGGCGCAGCCGAGGGTAGCCGTTGGGTCGCGGGCAGCGTCCGCTCGGGGAGAACGTTCCAGGGGACCGCATGTCCCCTGTGGACGTATCGCCGTAGGGGGGTCCGCTCGAACAGAGATGCGCGTCCCTCTACGATGCGTCAGAACCTTGGGGAAACGCACGCTGACGGGTCCTCGGCCAGTGGTCCAGAATCGCCCGACGGCGGGCGAAGGGACCCCCGCCGGCAGTGCGCGGTCGTCCCCCGATCCCGCGCACCTACCGCAGCGCGCGCCCCGTCACCCGCTCAGGTGGTGGTCTCTTGACCAGCGGGAGGAATATCTCGTCGACGATCTCGATGAGCTCCCGTTCGGATACGGGGGCGTCGGTGACCATCATCTGGTGGCGCACGAGGTCCGCGGGAAGTTTCACAATTCGCGGGGAAACCTTCGCTCGGGGTATCTCTCCTCGAGCGGCCGCCCGGTCCAGAATGATCGTCATGATCTTGGGCATGACCTCCCCGGCCGGATTCTTTTCCAAGCGATTCGCCTCAGAAAAGGCCTCGGCGACGAGCCCTCTGCGAGCCCCCGCCGGTATCTCGGAAAATCTTCTCGTCATGTGCCGGAGCACGGAAAGGGTGTCGTCGCGGAGCGATCCGGTGTCGGGGACGCGGTCGACCAGGGAACCCGACCGCCTCCGCAACGCGGCGATCACGACCTCCACGCGACTCGGCCACCTCCGGTAGATCACCGGCTTGCTCGTTCCCGCCCGCCGGGCGATCCCTTCCATGGTGAGGTCCCGGTAACCTACCGCGAGGAGCTCGGCCCAGGCCGCGTCGAGCAGCGCGCTCTCGAGCGCGGCGCCCCGACGCCTCGAGGCCGCGCCCGGGGCCCTTCGAGCCGGAGTTGACCGAGTAGAGACCAAGGGGACCCTCCGAGACGTCAGTCATAGGATACCATAGTATCTTATACGGTTGTCGTCTACACAAGATACGGTCGTATCTCAAGGTACGCCGGACACGTCGAACCATGACGGACATCATCACCGTGGACAATCTGACCGAGACCTACGCCAGTGGGACGAAGGCGGTCGATGGGATCTCCTTCCGAGTCCCGGAGGGCCAGTTCTTCGGCTTCCTCGGCCCGAACGGGGCCGGAAAGAGCACGACCATCAAGGTCCTCTCCACGTTGCTCCGCAAGACCTCCGGCTCGGTCACCATCGGCGGGCATGACCTCGACCAGGACCCCGATGGGATCCGGAGGATCATCGGAGTCCAGTCTCAAGAAACGGTGGTCGACGGCGACCTCACCGGGAGGAAGAACCTCCTGTTCCAGGGCCACCTGCAACGGATGCAAGGGGCCACCCTCCAGCGTCGGGTCGAGGAATTGCTCGACCTGATGGAGCTCCAGGGCGCCGCCGACCGGAAGGCCAAGCAGTACTCGGGCGGCATGAAGCGGCGCCTCAGTCTCGCGGCCTCGTTGGTCCACCGCCCGAGACTGGTGTTTCTCGACGAACCGACCACCGGTTTGGACCCGCAATCTCGCGCCAAGGTCTGGGGCTACCTATCGAAGTTGAACAAGGAGGAAGGCACGACCGTCTTCCTCACGACCCAGTATCTCGAGGAGGCCGACAAGCTGTGCCGTCAGCTCTCCATCATCGACCACGGCAAGATCGTAGCCAGCGGATCCCCGACTGACCTCAAGGAACAGATCGGGGGGGAGACCATCATTCTGACGCTCGGTCCCGAAGCGGAGGCCCCCGCCAGGGACGCGCTCGAGGGTCGCCTCCGCGCCCTGCCCGGGGTGGGGAGGGTCGTCGAGCTCGACAGGGGCGTCGTGGTCTACGCTCGGCAGGCCAGCCGCCTCGTCCCGGAGATCGTGACGCTCTCCCAAGGCGTCGGAGTCCCCCTCGAGTCGATCAATCTGGCCGCGCCGACCCTGGACGACGTTTTCCTGCAGAAGACCGGGTCGAGGATCCGCCAGGGTGACCTCGTTACGGGCGCTCCTCCCGCCTCTGTTTCCGGCGTCCGGGGGGGCAATTACTGATGACGGCCGTCGAGAGCCTTCGGGACGTCTGGTACGTCTTCGGGAGGGCGCAGTCGAAGTTCTTCGGCTCTCCCGTCCGCATCTTCTTCCAGCTTTTCGGGGCGCTGATGTTCCTGATCCTGTTCACGCAGCTATTCTCGAAGCTCTCCAACCTTCCCGGGTTCCCCGCCGTAGGCTACCTCGAGATCGCGGTGGGCGGGATCCTGTTCATCAACACCCTCAACAACACCATGCAGTCGGCCAACGCCATGGTGGACGAGCTCAACACCGGCTACCTGGCGAACATGCTCGTCACGCCGGTGAAGAGGTCCGCCATCCTGCTGGGTCGGGTCCTGAGCGACGGGGTCCGGTTCATCTTGCAGACGAGCGTCGTGCTCGGGATCGCCGTCCTCTTGGGGGCGACTTTCGCCACGGGCGTCCCCGGAGTCTTGGTGATCTACCTGATCGTGGTCGGATTCGGAGTCGCATGGTCCGGGCTTACCTTGACGGTCGGGCTGGCTACCAAGAGCAACGAAACCGTGGCGGTCATTGGCACACTCCTCACGTTTCCCCTCATGTTCACGAGCACGGCGCTCCTGCCCGTGGCCTACATGCCGGCCTGGATGCAAGCGGTGAGCCGGTACAATCCGATCTCCTACATGGCGAACG
>Ga0335074_10013310_pt1 | contig 11567 bp, 10 predicted proteins | sample Lox_Sample_23_FD_206715 | JGI IMG/M metagenome (GOLD analysis project Ga0335074, IMG submission 206715) | Soil microbial communities from Loxahatchee National Wildlife Refuge, Florida, United States - Lox_Sample_2.3 | ecosystem: Environmental > Terrestrial > Soil > Wetlands | place: USA...
CGCTGTGTCACAACTATCGCATCCTGCTGTTCGACCTGCCCGGCGTGGGCAAGAGCCAACTTCACGGCAATGTCACCGGCAACCAGAAGGCGGACGATGTCGACGCCATGCTGAACGACGCCGCGCGGAGCTATGGGATTGCGACCAGAGTGGTGGACCTGGTCGGGTGGTCGTTGGGAACGGGCGACGAGCTGAAGTACGCGTTGCTGGCGCCGAAGGCGAATCCTTGGCGCACAATTCGCAACGTGGTTTTGATTGCGACCAAGCCCGGCGGCAATACCGATGGGTTTGTCGACGGCAATCAGGCGCAATGCGTATCGACGATCCTGGGTGCTCTGAGATCCACACCCAGTAGCGATCGGCGGCTCGCAATCCAACTGGCGAGGTACGCGTTTGAGCTGATCTTTCCCTATAAAGGACAGCGCCCCTACAACGGGCTCGACAGCGGCTGCACCGCGACCGTGGATCAGGCGAACGGCGAAGTGAAACTCAATGTCGAGACCGCTTGTGTCACGCGCCCCGAGTGCAGAAAGGCGATGGCGGACGAGCTTCTCAACCAGAAGGCATGGCCGTGGTCGCTGACGAATGGCGTTCCGCCCGAACTCTATGTCCAGCAGCGGCAGCAGAACCTGGATTACAGCGTTTGTTATTGCGGCGCGGCGGATTCGCAATTCCAAACCTCAGCTTGCCACTGCTCGCGCAAACCGGAAATGTCGGAGACGAACGGCGGACTCTGCCAGACCACTTCCAGCCCGCCCGATCAGCCGGTTTCCACGCATTGCGCTCCGCTGAGCCTGAGCGGCAGCATGACGGTGATCAACGGAGCCGAGGATCTCTATATTCAGCACACCTATGGCAAAGCGCTGGTCGAGGCGTATCAGCGGGAGTTTGGGGCGGACAAAGCCAGGCTGGTGACTTACCCGGGTGCTGACGGCGCGGGGCACGGAATCCTGCTGCAACATCCCAAGTGGACGCAGGCGCAAATCTGGAGCGCGCTGAATGCTCATGGAGGCAAGCCATGAAGCTATGCCCGATCCGCGGTACCGGCTTGCCATCCATGATGGTGGCCCACTGCTCGCCCGCAGCTGTGCGATTTTGAACGAGTTACGGCTTAGGCTTCCACACGTAGAAGTAATCATCATCGCTGGAAGTAGTTACTACGAGATTGCGCTGTCGCGTTGCGCGATTAAGAGCGGAGCGGACATTTGCCTTGGAACTGGGCAATTCGGACAGAGGAATCTTCATGGCGCGACCCGCTTCCAGCAGATCAAGGTCATCGAGCAGTTGGTGAACAATCTCGTTGTGCTTGCCTTTGCGGCCGAAAGGCAAATCACCTTGCGAGATGGTCATGAAATTGGCGCCCCCGCGGCCATTCTTCGGCTTAACCATAGCTCAATTGCTCCGCTATCGTAGCTGTAGAATACGTAACGCATCCCAATTCTTAACATATCGAACCGCTATCGCGCAATATCCTTGGCCCCACGGTGCGCCACTCCCATCTCGAAACATTTGCAAAAGAGTTAACCCGTAGCCGCGGGATGTTGCTACTATGCGTGTAAGCAGCGCTCCTGCGGCCGGTAACTTCGCCGGAGTTCGCTTGAGGTTGGGGTGACCATCCAGGACAAACAGTCGGAGACCGTCAGGTCATTCGTCCGCACACAAGTGCTGACGGAAGGTCGATTGCTGATCCAGTCCACTTGCCAGCGTTGCGGCGTTACGAAGATTGCGTCTCATCACGATGGCTCACTGGAGAGGTGGGAAGATGGCCATAGCTGCGATCAGGACGACGCCAAAGCCAGCTAGATTATCGCGCCGCTGCCGGCCTCTTGCTCCGGCTTCCAAGCTTCACATTCCAAGTTGGCACGCCGGGCGGCGGTGCGCTGCAAGCTGCAATCAGCGCTCGAAAATCTGCGTCTCGTGCGTCAGCACCGACTTCCATTCGCCGTTCTTCCACACCAGCACATCGGTCTGGCGCTCGGGAACATCAAACGGCTTGCCCATAAACCTGCCCGAGGTGTGGAGCTTCGAGGTCACCAGCGCGGTGTTGCCATAAAGCTTCACGCGAATGTCGGAGAGCTCCATGGTCTGGCGGGTAAACTGCCCCGACTTGATCACCCCCAGGAAAGCGGCGCGATCGGCTACGCCGCCGTGCGTGCTGACCACGATCCAGTCGTCCGCTAGCAACCGCCCGACGGCATCGGCGTCATTCGCCAGCAATGCCCTGGCCACTTCCTGTTCCGCCGCCACGGCGCTTGCTTCCGTCGGTGCGACCGCAAACGCCGCCCCTGGCGCGAGCAACAGACATATCAAGCAACACGTTACTGCGCGATTCATGGTCCTGTCCTTTCTCGATATTCTTTATTCTTTTTCGCGTTTAGCGGGTTGTGCCCGGGCACGGACTTTACAAGGCTGCCGAAAAGGTCGTTCCGCGAGCGCTTCGTAACAGGGCACGACTTGCAGTCGTGCCGATTGCCCATGTCTTTCTCGCCTGAGCCGGCTTCAGCCGGCGGCATACGCACAACCCCGCGCCCCCATATCAGTGCTGCTTCTCCGCTTCGTCGCTCACTCGCGTCTGGTCGGTGATCCAGTTCACCTCCCACGTCTTGCCGCCATCGTCCGAGAACGACTGCTCGAAGTGCGGTGTGCTGGTGTTGAGATTGGTCCAGCGGAACTTGATCAGGATGGTCTTGCCGTTGATGGTGTCCTGCGCGTAAAACTCGCCTACGCCGTCCTTGAACTCGCCCACCTGCGGCGGATCGAGCACGCCGACCTTCTGGTTGTCCCAATACAATCGCCACTGATGCGACGTGGGATTGTAGACGCGGAGCGTCAGCCCGACGATGCGGCCGCTGGGGCCATTCCACTCGCCTTGGTCGATCTGCGCGCCGTCGAACAGATTGCGGCACACGCCCGTGCCTTCGAATTCCACCCACTGGTTCGAACCGGTCAGCGGATGCAGCCGTCTCTTCAAGTGATATTTCCACGTTCCCACCAGCGGGTCGAAATCGTGCGAGCCATCACGCTGTGCGGCAGACTGCTGCGGCTTACTCGTCTGGGCTGGAAGATGTGATGGCAATGCAACCAGAATCAGAATGGCTAGTAAGCACGTCCGATGCATGTTTCTCTCCCACGATGGTTTTCCGATGGAGCCGCACCGCGCCCGGGTAGAGCGGCGCTTCAGCGTCGCGTCCAGCGGTCCTATTCTCAACTGAGCCGCACCGAGCCCCGGGTAGAGCGGCGCTTTAGCGCCGCGCCCAGCGGCCCTATTCTCCATTGAGCCGGCTTCAGCCGGCGATAGAGTCTGCCGTCGGCTTAAGCCGACTTCGCCAATAACAGATAGGCGATCGGGACGTTTTCTGACAATTGACAACTGGCTACTGACAACTGCTTCACTTGTTGATGTCCTGCTTGTCCTGGACTTTGGTCAGCAGCGCTTCCACGCTCGGCTTGCCGGAGTCGGGCGCAACCGCCAGCGCCATCTGCAGCTGCTTGGTCGCCTCCGAGTAATTCCCTGCTCCGACCGCGATGCGCGCCAGTCCGGCATGCGCCAGCCAGTTATTCGGATCCTTCTGCGCCGCCTGTTTGAACACCGCGAACGCATCCTGCTGCTTGCCTTCGCGCTGCAGCTGCCGGCCATATCCGTAGAGCTGTTGCGCATTGCCCAGCGCCAGCGCCTTGTCCTTGGCTTGCTGCGCTTCGGCCGTCTGCCCCATCGCCTCCAGAATGCGCGACTTGGTCATCTCGTTCTCGAAGCGATCCTCGTTGCCGATGGAGTTGTTCTCCCACTTCAGCGCCTCGGGCAGGTCGTACTTGTTATCGACCAGATAGGTTGCTGAATCGTCCCAGCCGTCCCACGTATATTGCGAGAGGCCGCGCAGCTGATTCTGCAGGCTTGCCTCGACAATCTTGTTCACATCCACCGAGACCTTGAACGGCACAGCCAGCTTGTCCCAGCTCATCACGATAACGGCGGAATCCGGCTGCAGCTGATCGAAGTCATAGCTCAACGCGTTGTGCATCTCCGTCGGCTGTGGCTTCACGGTCACGCGCAACGCGTCTTCTGACTCCTTGTAGCTGAAGCTGCCCCACGCGGTATGCATCTTGGAGAAGATCACCGTCCAGTCGCCTTCGGTGGGGATCATGTGCAGGCCGTAGGTGCCAGCGGGCAGCGGCTGGCCTTCGACCATCACATCGTTGGCAAAGGTGATGGTCGTATTCAGATTGGCGCCCGCGCGCCAGACTTGTCCATAAGGCACCAGACCGCCCCAGATCTTACGTCCGTTGACCAGCGGCCGGTGATAGTCGATGGTGATGTTGGTAATGCCGATGGTCTGCGTCACCCGCGCGGCCTGGCTTTGCAGCGGAAGGTTCATCTGCGTGGATTGCGCGCTGCATACGACACCGATCAGCAACAGGCAAGGAAGCACGAGAAAGCGAAGTTTGCTCATGGTGGCCCCTTTCTTTTCTTCTCGTATGAAGTGATTCCGGCGGCGAATTGCCTCCGCAGAATGTGGCTCGCCCCACGGATGCTTTCGGGGAACTTGGACTGCGGCGTTCGCCCGGCGTGAGCAGCCGGAGTGACGAACGTGCTGGGAACCGGCACGGATGTGTAGTTTGCGGGGATGGAGGTTAAGGGCAGCCATTCACTTGCCCGCTGCACCCTGAACAGCTGTTCCACCCGCTGAATTACGCGGAGCTCGCGTTATCTCTCTCGCCATCGCCACATAGACGCGCGCGAAATCTACGGAGTATAAAAGTAAGTTGCCATTTGCAGATTGAAATCAACGGGGTTTCCATGTCTACCACTGCGCAGGGCCCAAAGGGTCTGGAAGGCATTACCGCAGCCAATTCCGGCATCTGCTATATCGACGGCGACGCCGGCGTGCTCGCCTATCGCGGCATCGACATTCACGAACTGGCCGACAACTCCACCTTCGAGGAAGTTTGCTATTTACTGTGGTTCGGGCATCTGCCCAATCGCGCCGAACTCAACGAACTGAAGCTGCATCTGGCGCGTGAGCGCAAGCTGGATGCTTCGATCATCAGCCTGCTGCGGCAGGCGCCGGCGCACGCGCTGCCCATGGATGTGCTGCGTACCATCGTCTCGGCGCTGTCCTATTACGATCCGGAAGAAAAGGTCAACGATCACGAAGCTAACGTGCGCAAGGCGGTTCGCCTGACCGCGCAGTTGGCGTACGTCGTCGCCGCTTATGACCGCATTCGCAAGGGCAAGCCGCTGGTCGAGCCCGATCGCTCGCTCTCCCATGCCGGAAACTTTCTCTATCTGCTGAATGGCGAAGTGCCCAGCGAGACCGCGGAGCGAGCCCTTGACATGGCGCTCATCCTTCACGCCGACCACGAGCTGAACGCGTCGACCTTTGCCGCCCGCGTGGTTGCGGCGACGCTCAGCGATATGCACTCGGCCGTCACCGCGGCCATTGGGGCGCTCAAGGGGCCGTTGCACGGTGGCGCCAATGAAGCGGTGTTCCGCATTTTGCAGGCCATCGACGCGTCCGGGGCTGATCCCGTCGACTACGTCAAGGGCATGCTGGCGCAGAAGAAAAAGGTTCCCGGCTTCGGGCATCGCGTCTACCACACCGAGGATCCGCGGGCCACGCACCTGCGTAAGATGTCGCAGGACCTGGGCCACTCCAGCGGCAACGCCAAGTGGTTCGACATCTCGCACAAGATCGAGGAGTTCATCGTCAGCGACCGCAAGCTCAACGCCAACGTCGATTTCTATTCGGCGTCGACCTATCACACGCTGGGCATCGACATCGATCTGTTCACGCCGGTGTTTGCGGTGTCGCGCGTCTCCGGCTGGACGGCGCACGTCATTGAGCAGCTCAACGACAATCGCCTCATCCGCCCGCGTGCGGATTATCACGGCCCAGCCTATCCCAATCACTACGTGCCGATGGATAAGCGATAAGGCCGCCGGTTAGACCGCGGCCATTCCAAATCAGGCTCGGGGCATTTGCTTTGTGTCAGGGCACGACTTTAGTCGTGCCGACAGCTTTGGCCGATAACATGGGCTTTAGCCCCTGCTGCTGTGTAGCGGCTAAAGCCTTAATATTTGTAATTGTGCTTTTCGGCCCGACTGAAGTCGTGCCCTGATACGAACCCAGTGCCATGCATATTCCTGACGGCTACCTCAGTCCCTCGACCTGCGGCGTGCTCTACGTTGGCGCGGCGACGGGATGGTACGCCGCGCTCAAACGGCTGAGGCAAGCGCTGCTTAGCCGCGTCATTCCGCTCATCTCCGTCTTTGCGGCATTTTCGTTTGTGGTCATGATGTTCAACCTGCCGCTTCCCGGCGGCACCACCGGCCATGCTCTGGGCGTCACCATCGCCGCCATCGTGCTCGGCCCCTCGGGTGCGATTCTCGCGCTGTCCATTGCAATTGCGATTCAAGCTCTCTTCTTTGGCGACGGCGGCATCACCACGCTCGGCGCCAACTGCTTCAATATGGCGATCGTCGCCTCGCTGGTAGCCTATGCTAGCTATCGGCTGATTGCTGCGGGCGCAGCTCTCGCCTCGCGACGCCGCGTCATTGCGGCAGCTATTGCCGGTTATCTCGCAATCAATGTTGCTGCGTTGTTCGCCGCTGTCGAGTTTGGCATCCAGCCCATGCTGTTTCACGATGCCAGCGGAACACCACTCTATGCTCCGTATCCCTTGAGCATTGCCGTCCCGGCGATGATGATCGGCCATCTGACCTTCGCAGGATTGGCAGAAGCGGTAATCTCAGCCGGCCTCGTCGCCTATTTGCAGGTCGCCGATCCGGGACTGCTGCGCCCAACCTCCGGGCTCCCCAGTGACGCAACGGCTGAACCCGCTACCGTACCTGCGTTGCCGCGGCTTTGGATTGCCATCGCCGTCCTCATGCTGCTGACCCCGCTCGGTATTCTGGCGGCAGGCACAGCGTGGGGCGAGTGGTCGCCCGCGCAACTGGCCCGGGCCGCGTCATCAGCATCGACGGCAAGCTCGCCAGCTTCAGCCGTACCCGTCGGCCTGCAGCGTCTGGCGAAGTTCTGGACAGCTCCTTTCCCTGCTTACGCGCCGACCTTCGTCCACAGCCGCGGCTTCGGCTATCTGCTTTCGGCAATGTTCGGCGTGGGCATCCTTCTGACGGTCTCTCTGGCCGCGCGTTCCTGGGCAGCAAGACATCGCCGCAAGGAGTCCTCCGCATGAGCCGCAGCTTTCTGGAGTCGACGGCGGTCGGATTCGGTCGCGCGTTCACCCGGGCCATGCTCTCCGAAACGACCGCCCAGCGGCGCGGATGGCTGCAATCGCTCGATCCCCGCGTGCGCGTGGTGGGATTGTTCGCACTTGTGTTGGCGGTAACGCTTTCGCGCAAACTGGCTGCCGTTGCCGCGCTCCTGGTTGTGGCATTCGCGATGGCCGTTCTTTCCCGCGTCAGCGTCGTTACGCTGGCCAAGCGCGTATGGCTCATCGTGCTTGGCTTCACCGGCGTGATCGCACTACCTGCGCTATTCGTGACGCCGGGACAACCGGTCGCAGCATTGGGAAGCGTAGTGATCACCGAACAGGGCCTGCGCACCGCTGCTCTGCTTATCCTGCGAGTGGAAACCGCGGTTACGTTCACCACGCTGCTGGTCCTGTGCACCCCGTGGTCGCATGTGCTGAAGGCTCTCCGCGCGCTGTGGCTGCCCAAAGAAGCCATCGTTATGCTGGCGATGACTTACCGCTATGTATTCCTGCTGGTAGAGACGGCAAATCAGATGTTCGAATCGCGGCGCAGTCGAACTGTGGGCATCCTGAAGCCACAGGATCAGCGGCGGATGGCAGCCCGCACTGCCGGAGTCTTACTGAGTAAGAGTGTCGCTCTGAGCAACGACGTCTATTTAGCCATGCAGTCACGTGGGTTCCGCGGAGATGTGCAGGTGCTCTCCGACTGGCATCTGACATTGTGGGACCTCGCGGGCTTGCTCGGTTTTGTGCTAGCCGGCAGCTTGGCCGTCTGGATGGGAAGATAAATCGCGATGCCGCCCCTGTTCGAGCTGCGCGACGTCTGCTTCGACTACGATGGCATTGCCGCGCTGCGAGGACTCTCGCTCGAAATCAGCCGCGGTGAACGACTGGCTCTACTCGGTGCCAACGGATCGGGCAAATCGACACTGCTGCGCATGCTGGATGGTCTGGGTTCGCCGTCGCACGGCTCGCTTTCCTTTGACGGGCAGCAACTTACTGCCGAGCGTCTTCAGCGTGACGATTTTGCGCTTCCCTTCCGTCGCCGGGTCGCGCTCGTCTTCCAGAATCCGGATGCGCAACTGTTCAATCCCACGGTTTTCGACGAGCTCGCCTTCGCACCGTTGCAGCTGGCATGGTCGAAGGAGCAGATCTTGTCACGAGTGGAGCAGACGCTGGAATACATGCGGCTTGCGGCGCTTCGCGACCGTCCGCCTTATCGCCTTTCCGGCGGCGAGAAGAAACGGGTCGCCCTTGCTTCCGTCCTGGTGCTCGATCCGGACGTGCTACTGCTGGATGAGCCGACGGCAACCCTCGATCCCCGCAGTCAGAGCCAGATCATCGATCTCATCCAGCAATGGAAGGGTTCGGCGAAGACGGTGATCTCCGCAACCCATCAGCTCGAGATTGTGGAGGACATCGCCGACCGGGTGCTTGTTCTGGAAGAAGGCAAGGTTGCGGCGACCGGGGCGCCGGCAGAGATATTGGCGAATCATGAATTGCTGTTGCGAGCGAATCTGGTGCATGCCCACCGTCACTCCCACAATGGGGTAGTTCACTCCCACCCACATATTCACTCGCATTCCGAGCATGAACACTGAAGCCGCGTCCAGATCAGCCGTTACGAAGCCCCACCCGCAAAGGCCGGTAACAGCACGGCGGAAGCCCTGCCCTGACACATTTTATGAGATAGCTTCTAGTAGTCGGCAGACTGGGGGCCGGCTTGCGCGTAGGCGGCGGAGTGCCGCAAATCGTCCGCCGATATGCCGCACTTCATGGAGCTCAGATCGCAACATACGTCCTGCGACCGCAGTGTGCAGGAAGTTGCAGGCATCTGCTTGCCTTCCAGCCAGGTCATCACCGCCGGCACCTCACCCAACGAGGTCCCCAACAAGATGGCGGGATAGATGGACTGCTTCATCATGTCCTGCGGAACCGAGCCCAGAACGGTATCCGTGACCAGCACTTTGTCCGCTCCGCTGGCATCTTTGCCGAATAGAACCAGCGCCCGGTATTTGCGCGCTTTCCCCTGGAAGGCAATGGCGACGTTGAACATCGCGTAGCGTTGGTAGACATCGGTGGGCTGATTCACGGCCAGCACTTCGGCGAGCGTGTAGTTCACGGTCGATTGCCCGCCGCCGGAACCTGGCTGCCATTCAGGAATGGCCACGCCTGTCTCCTCGGTCACCCTGCCGTGCTCCTTATAGCTGGTGGTGGCGTCGCTGATGACCAGAACTTCTTCGCCATGAGGCAGCGAAACCAGGTCCTGAATATTGCGTTGCAGGATCTCGGAAACATTGCCGACGGTGAAGCCGCTGAGCGTGATGCGCAGGTCGTTCTTATCCAGTGCGCTGCTCAGCGCGGGAGTATCCAGCTTGCGATGCTTCTGGTGGACGGCCTCTTCCACGGTTTGCACTTGAACGGCAAAGACCACTTTGGCGTAGGCCGTCCTGACCACGCGCTCCTCCGGCGACATGTTGTTATCGGCAACGGCGGCAGCAAAGGCAGTGGACGAAGACAACAACCCTGTACAGCACAGGGCAACCTTAAGAAGTGGCCTCATACGGTTACCTCAGCAACCGCATTATGTGCTTGCGCCTGTGCGAAAGCAATCACTCTTTGCTTCCGGGAACCGCATATCGAAATCCTGTTCAACCGCCTGAACGCCTGCCGCCAGGCCTCAGGGCATGAGATGGCTCGGGCTGGGCTGGGTCAGCACATCCGGAGCCGGCCCCGGATTCGGCTCAGCCGAAGCAGCGGCCGCGGGATACTTAGCCTGAGGATAGATTTTCGCCAGCAGCAGGATGCCGACGATGGTGACGATCAGGTCGAAGACGCTGGCCTCCGGGCCGACGGTGCCGCCGCTTAGCCACTTCGATCCCATCAACGACGCCTTCAACAGGTGTCCGGTGGCGTGAATGCCGCTGTTGGGCGTGGAATAGAAGAAACTTTCGCCCCAGTCGAAGGCCATGTGCCAGCCGATGGCGAACCACAGATTTCCCGTGCGGCGCAGCGCCAGGCAAAGGAAGAGCGCAATCAGGACGATCTCCACCACTCCAATCGGGTTTTCTCCCGGGTTGAAAAGATGCAGTCCCGCAAACAGGACGCAGGTGATGCTGGCCGCCGGCCAGAAACCCATCCCCGTCGTAAGTGTGTATTGCATGTAGCCGCGAAAGGTGAATTCTTCGAAAAACCCGACCAGCACAAAAGCCAGCGCCCACAGCAATCCATACTTGATAACGTCCGCCGGTGACAGCGCCAGCCCGCCGAATGCGTAGGCTCCGCTGGCGGCCATCATGCCGACGATCACCGACAGCATGACAAAGCCCCACAGCGCGCCGGTCCAAAACTGCTTGCCTAATATGCGGCGAAACGGAAGACCGTAGTCAGCCAGGCTGCGGCGCTCGAAGCGTCCCATGATGCCGGTGACAATTAGAACCATGCCAAAAGCCAACGTCTCGCCGATGATGACGTTTCGGGCTGAAAACTCCCTCCCCAATCTTCCGATGATCTTGCTCAGCGGAAAAACCACGGCGAAGCGCATGGCCATTAAGAGCGCCAGAAAGATGAGCAGGCGCCAGCCCGCGCGCACCCCGTGCGAACCAATAAAGATGGCCCGAAGCTGGCTGTTGCTCGGTGGGGGCGGCGTGAATTCTGTCTCGGGCATATGTCTCCTCACAGCCTAACTACGAAGAGCGGGCAAGAAGGTTCCCCTGGAGCGGGATGCGGAGTTGGGCCCGATCATAGCCGCTCACTGCAAAGTGAAATTCCGGACACCAAAACATGAAGGCCGAACACTCATTACGTGACAGCCGGCACCGGTGGTGTCCAATACTTGCTCTTATTTGCAGCGTGGATCGAGAAACATATTGTACGCAGTTTGATTTATCTGCATAATTCCTCAACCCTTTTTTCAAGAAATACACCGCCACTTTATGTTGTATTGCGCCGTCTGGCGCCAGGCACCTGCCATTGGTGTCATGGGCTAACTTTTTGACCAAAGGAGCATTCTCTCTCGATGAAACAGGCTCATCGCCTTTTTGTTCCCCTACTCGTGTTGTTCTGCACTTCCCTACTCACCGCTCAAGTTCCGGTTACGACGTATCAGTACGACAACAACCGGTCGGGCATGAACGCGCAAGAAACCATTCTGACCCCCAGCAACGTCAATGACCAGCAGTTCGGCAAGCTGAACACCTTTTCCGTGCAGGGCTACGTATACGCGCAACCGCTGTATGTGCCGAATCTCGATATCAATGGCACATCGCACAATGTGCTTTTCGTCGCCACCGAGCACGATCAAGTCTACGCATTTGACGTGAACAGTGGTCAACAGCTTTGGCACACCAGCTTTC
>Ga0335074_10013312_pt1 | contig 11567 bp, 13 predicted proteins | sample Lox_Sample_23_FD_206715 | JGI IMG/M metagenome (GOLD analysis project Ga0335074, IMG submission 206715) | Soil microbial communities from Loxahatchee National Wildlife Refuge, Florida, United States - Lox_Sample_2.3 | ecosystem: Environmental > Terrestrial > Soil > Wetlands | place: USA...
GCGTTCCAGAGCGTCCAGCCGATCGGGGTCCTCGTGGGGGTGGCCGCGATCGCGGTCCTCATGGTCGTCCCGATCCCGTACCCGAAGATCCGGCGCGGGTCGACGCTGCGAGGGCCGATGGCCGTGACCGCCCTCGCCGCGGCGCTGACGCTCGTCCCGCTGCAGTTCCGGCCGCCGGTCGGCTCGCCGCTCTACGATCTCGCCTACGCCGCGGCGCTCGTCCTCCTGGTCGGGGTGGCGAGCTACTATGTGGCGGGACCGTTCACCGTCCCCCGTGCCGACCGTGCCGCGGCGCCGGGCGCGTAGGCGCGGGCCGTCCGCGCCCCCCGGCCCGGCGCTCACCCGCCGCGAGGCGCTCCTCTTCGAGGCCGGCATCAAGCTCGGCGGGATCTTCCACCAGTACCTCGGCGTCCCGGTCTCCCGCGCGACCGCGGCGGGGCTCGCCCGGACGATCGAGCGGGCCGTCGCCCTCCAGCCGTACGTGACCCGGGTCGAGGTCCGGATCGTCCCCGCGCGCGGGGGGCGCACCGGCGTGGGCCGGTTCGCCTACCGGTACCTCACGCCGACGATGCTCGATGCCACGGTGACCCTCTCGGACGGCGCGGTGTCGGTCGCGGCGCGGCTCGCCCACTCCGCCGCGCTGCGCTACCCGCTCATGCGGGTGGTCGCCGTGCGCGCCCGGCGCCGCTAGGGGCGGGCGCCGATCGGCGGATAGGCGAGATCGACCGGCCCCACGTACTTCGCCGTGGGCCGGATCAGGCGGAGGTCCTGGTACTCCTCGAGCACGTGCGCCGTCCATCCGGCGACCCGGCTCGCGGCGAAGATCGGGGTGAACAGGTCGCGCGGGATCCCCATGAGCGCGTAGACGGAGCCGGAGTAGAGGTCGACGTTGGGGTAGAGCCCCTTCTCGCGGTGCACGACCTCCTCGACCTTCCGCAGGAGCTCGTAGTACCGCAGGTTCCCCTTCGCCTCCCCGAGGCGGCGCGACCACTCGCGGAGGATCGTGGCCCGGGGGTCCTCGACCTTGTAGACGCGGTGGCCGAACCCCATGATCCGCTCGTGGCGGGAGAGCTTCCCCTTCACGACCTCCTCGGCGAGATCGACCGTGCCGATCTCGTCGAGCAGCTCCATGACGCGCTCGTTGGCGCCGCCGTGGAGCGGCCCCTTCAGCGTGCCGATCGCGCTCGTGACCGCGGAGTAGAGGTCGGAGAGCGTCGAGGCCGTCACCCGGGCGGCGAACGTCGACGCGTTGAGCTCGTGGTCGGCGTGCAGGATGAGCGCGACGTCCATCGCCCGGGTCTCGAGCTCCGTGGGGGCGCGGTTCAGGATCGCGTAGAGGAGGTACGCGGCCTGGGAGAGCTCGGGCTTCGGCTCGAGCGCCGGCAGGCCGATGCGCCGCCGGTGGTACAGCCCGAGGATCGTCGGCAGGACCGCGGTCAGGCGCTGGGCCCCCCCGATCGAGCTCGCGCCGGGCTTCGCCTCCCCGGGCTCGAAGAGCGCGAGGGCGCTCACGGTCGTCCTTAGGATGTCCATCGGCGACGATTCGGCGGGCAGGTCGGCGATCTCCTGGACCATCGCCGGCGGGAGGGTCCGCAGCTGGCCGAAGCGGCCGGTGAGGTCGGCGAGCTGCGACGCGTTGGGGAGACGCCCGTACCAGAGCAGGTAGGCGACCTCCTCGAACGTCGAGCGCTCGGCCAGGTCGCGGATGTCGTAGCCGTCGTAGATGAGCCGGCCCTTCTGCCCGTCGATGAAGCAGATGCGCGACTCGAGGGCCACCACGTCCTCGAGACCGCGCTGCACCGACGCCGGATCGACCATGGAGCCCCGTCGGCGCGGCCGAGCCGGCCGGCCCTAATGAGGCTTCGCGGCGGCGGCGCTCTCCCGCGGCCGTTCGGGGGCGACCGGGACGGTCGCGGGGTCGCCCGGGCCGACGGCGCGGGACCGCCGCTTCTGGTAGGCGACCGACGCCGCCGCCCAGATCGGCACCGAGGCGAGCAGCGAGAGCCCGGCGACGAGGAAGACCAGCCGGAAGCTCCCCAGGACCGAGAGGAGGCCCGAGAGCCCGGCCCCGGCGACCGCCGCCACGCCGCCGAGCGCGCTGTTGACGCCGAGCAGGCTGCCCGCGTCGCGGCGCTCGAGCCCCCGGAAGAGGAGGAGCGAGCTCGCCGTCGTGTAGATCGCGATCGCCGTGCCGAGGAGCGCGTAGACGATCAGGTTCGCGTCGAGCGTCGCCTCCCGCGAGAGCGCCACGACCGTGAACCCGACGGTCGCGAGGTACCCCAGGCTCCGGAAGTACGTCGAGAGGCGGACGACCCGGTCCGATCCGAAGCGGTTCGCGAGGCCCCCCGTGATCGGGTACACCAGCGTCTGGGCGAAGTTGTTGGCGCCGTTCACGAGGAAGATCGCCGAGGCGGTGAGCCCCGCCGAATAGAGGTACGGGGTGTACGAGATGTTGTACAGGTTCGCCGAGAGGTTGAACAGGAACCCCGCGACGAGGATCAGCGGGAGCTCGTGGTGGAGCTCCTCCGCGACCCAGAGCCGGAACCGGGCGATCGCGCCCCGGACCACGCGGGGGCGCCGGGGGAAGAACGGGATCGCGATCCGCAGCGCGGCGCTCACCCGCAGGCGGGAGGCGAGGGAGTCGGCGTGCTTCGCCACGTCGCGGGTCGTGGCGGGCCGGTCGGCCTCGCGGATCCCGAACCAGATGGCGAGCGCGCTCGCCGCGGCGAGGGCGGCGAGGACCCAGACGAGCGACAGGAGGGCGTCGCCGGCGACCGTCCAGAAGTACCCGAGCAGGAGCCCGAGCACGGAGCCGATCATGCTCATCTCCTGGAACGACGCGTAGGCGTTCGGCCGCTCCGCGGCCGAGAACTTCTCGAGGATGAGCAGGTTGGAGGCGCTCGTGCCGGCGGGGGCGACGAGCCCGATCACCGTGTAGACGGCGAGCAGGACGCCGAGCGAGCCGACGTGGGGCAGGACGGCGTACAGCACCGCGTACCCGCCGTAGTTGATGACGAGGAAGAGCCGCCGGGCGGGGAACCGGTCCGCCCAGTGGCCCCAGGCGATCGACGAGAGGATCACCGCCGCGTTGAACAGCGTCGCGGCGAGGGCGACGTCGCCCCACGTCCCGTGGAGCGAGATGAGGATCAGGAGGGGCAGGACGACGCCGAAGCCGGCGGTCGCGGCGTTGATCGGCACGAAGACGAGCAGCCACGGTCGGGCCAGTAGCCGACGGGGCCACGTGCGCAGCAGGTCCGCCATCGCTCGGTTCGGCGGCTACGAACTCCTTACTTAAGACCGGTCGATTCGAGTGGCGGTGCCGACCCCGCCGGTGGGGGGCCGCCGCCGCCGAGGAACGCGTCCTCGGCAACGCTTATCTACGCGGCTCGTGGTTGCGCCCCCTCGACAGGAGTGGCGGGGCGTGGCCATCGGTTTCGTACTGATCAGCACGGCGCCCGCGAAGGAGCACGAGGTCTACACGGAGCTCCTCCGGGTGAAGGGGATCGTGGAGCTCCACCCGCTGTTCGGCGAGTACGATCTGATCGCGAAGGTCGAGGCCGAGGACTTCAACGCCCTGGGCCAGCTCGTCGTCGACAAGATCCGCTCGGTCCCGGGCGTGATCGACACGAAGACGCTTACCGGCATCAAGTTCTGAAAGGTATCCGATGTTCGATCTCTTGGCGACCACGGTGGCGATCGGCGGCTGGCAGTTCCTGGCGATCCTGCTCCTCGTCTTCGGGCTGTTCCTGATCCTGGCGGGGGTCTTCACCGCCTATTTCGGGAGCGGCAAGAGCCGGACGATCGGGGTCGCGCTCCTCGTCGTCGGTCTCGTGGTCGGCGTGCTCACGGCGTACCTCTACCACACGGGCTCGCTGAGCGGCGGAGCGTCCGGCCAGCTCGGCGCGCTCATCTGGGAGGCGTTCCTGGTGATCGTCGCCGCCGTGATCGGGGCCTTGGTCGCGATCGGGATCTTCCTGGTCGCGATCATGAAGTCGTAGGCGCGCTCCGCGCGTCCGGTCCGTGGCCTCCCGTCGGGCGGTCCCGCTCATCACCCTCTCGAGCGACCTCGGGTGGGCGTACGCGGCGCAGATGCGCGCCGTCCTCGCCCACCGGGTGCCGCCCGGGCACGTGGTCGACCTCGCCCACGATCTCCCGGCGCACGCGGTCGCGGAGGCGGCGTTCGTCCTCCGGGCGATGGCGGCGGGATTCCCCGCCGGCACCGTCCATGTCGCCGTCGTCGATCCCGGGGTCGGCGGCACCCGGCTGCCCGTCGCGGTGGCGTGCGCGGACGGCTCGGCGCTGGTCGGCCCGGACAACGGGGTCCTGGCCCCCCTCGCCGACCGTCTCGGCGGCGGCCGGGCCTACCGAATCCTCCCCGAGCGGCTGAAGGCGCCGCCCCGGGTGGGGGCGACGTTCGACGGCCGGGACCTCTTCGCCCCGGCGGCCGCGGCGCTCGCGGGCGGGCAGGCCGCCGCGGCGTTGGGACCCCCCGTCCGCCTGAAACCCGCCCGGGTGCCGGCGCCGGTCCGCACGCGCGACGGGGCGCGGGGCGAGGTCGTCCACGTCGACCGGTTCGGCAACCTCATCACGAACGTGCCGACCGAGTGGGTCCCGCCGGGGACCGCCGCGATCGACCTCGCGCCGGGGAGCGGCCCGAGCCGACGCCTCGCCTGGGCGTCGCACTACGAGGCCCTGCCGCCCGGGGACGTCGGCGCGGTCGGCTCGAGCTTCGGGCTCCTCGAGCTCGCCGTCCCCCGAGGGCGCGCCGCCGATCTCACCGGCCTCGCCACCGGCGCCGCGGTCCGCCTCACCTGGGTCGCGGGGACCCCCGCCCGGGGCCGGCGTCAGTGAGACGGTAAATAGCGTCCGACCTAGACACGGGCGTTCCGAGGGCGAGGAGGCGACCGGCGTGGCGAAGCGCGACTACTACGAGGTGCTGGGCGTCCCGAAGGGCGCCTCGGCCGACGAGATCAAGTCGTCGTACCGGAAGCTGGCGCGCCAGTACCACCCCGACGTCACGAAGGAGAACCCGAAGGCCGCCGAGGAGAAGTTCAAGGAGATCAGCGAGGCGTACGAGGTGCTGGCCGACCCCGAGAAGCGCCGGCGCTACGACCAGCAGGGGTTCTCCGGCGTCGAGCCCGACTTCGGCCCCGGGGGCTTCAACTGGCAGAACTTCACCCACCAGGGGGACCTCGAGGACCTCCTCGGCTCATCGCCGCTGTTCCAGCAGCTGTTCGGGATGGGGTTCGCGAGCCCGTTCGGCGGGCGGTCCGCTCCGGCCCGCGGCGCCGACGTCGAGGTCGCGGTACGCCTCCCGCTCGCCACGGCGATCCACGGCGCGAAGCCGACGATCGAGGTCCCGCGGACGACCCGGTGCCCGGACTGCAAGGGGACCGGCGCGCGCGACGGCACCGCCCTCGAGACCTGCCCCGAGTGCCACGGCGAGGGGCAGGTCCGCCGCGTGCAAAACCGCGGCTACACCCAGCTCGTCACGATCGCCCCGTGCCCCCGCTGCCACGGGACGGGGACGCAGATCCTCGAGAAGTGCCCGACCTGCCACGGCGTGGGGCGCCTCCACTCGACGGAGCGGCTCGAGGTGACGGTCCCGCCCGGCGTCGAGGAGGGGGCGGTCCTCCGGATCCCCGGCCACGGCACGGACGGCCCGCCCGGGACCCGGACGGGCGACCTGTACGTGCAGGTGCTCTTCGAGCCGAACGACCACGTGCGCCGCGACGGGCCGGACGCGTACACCGAGACGACCGTGCCGCTCGGGACGGCGCTCCTCGGCGGCGAGGTCACGGTCCCCACGATCGACGCCCAGGCGTCGCTCAAGATCCCCGCGGGGACGCAGCCCGAGACGCAGTTCCGCCTGCGCGGCCACGGATTCCCGCGGTACCGCGGCGGGGCCCGCGGCGACCTGTACGTCACCGTGCACATCGAGATCCCCCGGTCGCTCGGCAGCAAGGAGAAGGAGCTCGCGCGGGAGGCGCTCGGGATGGGACCGTCCCCGAAGCGCGACTCCCTCTTCCGCCGCCGGGCCGGCTGACATGCCGGAGCCCGGCCCGCCCGTCGCGGACCAGTACTTCGCGGAACGCCCGCGCTCGCGATCCTCTCGCGCGGAGCTTCGGTTCCTGTACCGCGGCGAGCTGCTCGCGTTCACCGTGGACCGGGGCGTCTTCGCCGCCCACGGCCTCGACCCGGGCACCGGCCTGCTGATCGAGAACCTCACCGTGCACCCCACCGACCGCGTGCTCGACCTCGGCTGCGGCTGGGGGGCGGTCGGCGTCGCCGCGGCGAAGGCGGCCCGCGCGGGCCGGGTCGTGCTGACCGAGGTGAACCGACGCGCGGCCCGCCTCGCCCGCGACAACCTCGAGCGGAACCGCCTCACGAACGCGGAGGTGCGCGTGGGGCCGTTCTACGAGCCGGTCGCGACGGAGCGGTTCGACCTGATCGCCACCAACCCCCCGTACCGGGCGGGGCGGCCCCACGTGCTGCGCCTGCTCACGGAGGCCCCGGACCACCTCGGGCCGGGCGGCCGGCTCGTCCTCGTCGGGAAGGGGAGCCAGGGGATCCGCTTCTACCAGGAGTGGCTCGCCGAGCATTGGCCCGGACCGGTCGAGGTCCTCGGGCGCGGCTCCGGCTACCGGGTCCTCGAGGCCCGCCTCGCGCCGCCGGCGCGGTAGGCGCCCCCGCGGGCGGTTTTCTCCCCGAAGCGCTTAAAAAGGAGGGGCTGCTCCGCGGCCGCACCCTCGGACGGAGGGGCCCGCGCCGCGCGCCGGGCCGCCCGGTCGGAGGGCTCCACCCCCCAGGGGAGTGACCGTCGCGCCGAAGGACCCGAAGGACACGGAAGCTGAGACCGCCGCGCCCGCCGCGGACGCCGGGCCGAAGGCCGGCGACGAGAAGGGCGGCAAGAAGGAGCGGGGCGGCAAGGGCAAGGACGCGAAGGACGCCAAGGAGACGAAGGAGGGCGGGAAAGGCAAGGGGAAGGCCGGCGCCCCGGGCGCGAAGACGCCCAAGTTCGTGCCCGACAACCCCAACTTCCGCTACATCGTGCGCGTCGCGAACTCGGACCTCGACGGCACCCGCCCCGTGGCGCTCGCCCTCACCGGCGTGAGCGGGGTCGGCCTCCGCATCGCGGAGATCGCCTGCCGGCTCGCCGAGGTGCCGGCGAACGAGCGGATCGGGAACCTGCCCGAGGCCACGGTCGAGGGGCTCGAGCAGGTCCTCCAGACGCTGCCGACCAAGGTCCCCGCGTGGATCGTCGACCACCGGTCGGAACCGGTCCTCGGCGAGTCGATCCATCTCATCGGCCCCGACCTCGACACGCGCCGGCGCGACGACGTGAACGTCCTGCGCATGGTCCGCAGCTATCGGGGCGTGCGCCACGAACGCGGCCAGAAGGTCCGCGGTCAGCGCACCCGCTCGAACGGCCGCACCGGCATGGCCGCCGGCGTGATCAAGAAGGCCGCGAAGGAAGCGGCGGCCGCCGCCGGCAAGGAAGAGCCCGCCGCCGCGCCGGCCCCGGCCGCCGCCGCGCCCGCCGCGGCGAAGGCCCCGGCGAAGAAGGAGTGACGAAGCCGTGGGCGATCCGAAGTTCCTGCGCCGCCGCTACGACACCCCGAAGCACCCGTGGGAGGCCGGGCGGATGGAGGAGGAGCGGAAGCTGCTCGCCAAGTACGGCCTCAAGAACAAGCGGGAGCTCTGGAAGGCCCAGTCGACGCTTCGGCGCGTCCGCGGCCAGGCCCGCGAGCTCCAGGCGCGGCTGCGCGCCGGCGAGGCGCAGGCCGAACGCGAGACCGCGCTCCTGCTCGCGCGCCTCACGCGGCTCGGCGTCCTCAAGACCTCCGCGCCGACCATCGACGACGTGCTCGCGCTCACGACCGAGGACGTCCTCCAGCGCCGCTTCGAGTGGATCGTCTTCACCCGCGGGCTCGCGCCGACGCCGTTCGGCGCCCGGCAGTGGATCGTCCACGGCCACTTCTCGATCGGGGACCACCGCATGACGCGGCCCGGGTACCTCGTGCCGTCCGCGCAGGAGGCCCAAATCGCCTACACGCCGACGAGCCCGATCGCGGCCGACGATCACGCCGTCCGCGTGGCGCTCCGCGACCGGCTCCAGGCGAAGTCGGCGGCGCCCGAGCTCGTGCCGGCGGCCGAGAACGGAGGCGCGTAGGCGATGGCGAAGATCGGCATCGCGCACATCTACGCCTCCTACAACAACATCCACATCACCGTGACCGACATCACCGGGGCCGAGACGCTCGCCAAGGCGACCGGCGGGATGGTCGTCAAGGCGGCGCGGGACGAGTCGAGCCCGTACGCCGCGATGAAGGCCGCCGACCAGATCGCCGCCGTGATCAAGGAGAAGGGGTACGACACCCTGCACGTCCGCGTCCGCGCGCCGGGCGGGAACCGCTCGCGCTCGCCCGGGCCCGGCGCCCAGGCCGCGATCCGCGCGCTCGCCCGCGCCGGGGTCAAGATCCAGCGGATCGAGGACGTGACGCCCGTCCCGCACGACGGCACCAAGCCGAAGGGCGGCCGACGCGGCCGGAGGGTCTAGGACCGTGCCGGTCGCCATCGAGGAGCTCCGCCCCCGGGGGGCGACGCTCGAGTTCACCGGCGCGACGGCCTCGCAGGTCAACGCGGTCCGCCGCACGCTCCTCGCGGACGTGCCGAAGCTCGCGATCGAGGACGTGGAGTTCCACCTCGGCCCGATCCGGGACGAGGCGACCGGGAAGGACTACGACTCCTCGACCAGCATGTTCGACGAGGCGGTCGCGCTCCGGCTCGGCCTCCTGCCGATCCCCACCGACCTTTCGCAGTTCCGGCGGAAGTCGGAGTGCGACTGCGGCGGGGCGGGCTGCGTCCACTGCCAGGTGATGTTCTCCGTCGACAAGAAGGGCCCGTGCACCGTCTACGCGAAGGACGTGGTGCCGCTCGGCGACGCGACGCTCCAGATCCTCGAGCCGGACGTGCCGATCGTGCGCCTCGGCGCGCGGCAGGCGCTGCTCGCCTACGCGACGGCGGTCGTCGGGAGCGCCCGCGACCACGCGAAGTGGCAGGTCGCCGTCGGCGTCGGGATGCACCCGCGCCCGCACGTCCGGATCGCGCGCAAGGAGGGCACCTCGGACGCGACCCTCAAGCGGGCCGCGGCGGCGTGCCCCGTCAACATCCTCGAGTTCTCGGCCGGGAAGCTCTCCGTCACCGACGAGACGAAGTGCATCTTCTGCGGGGCGTGCGAGAAGATCGCCGACGACGGGTCGATCAAGATCGAGGCCGACGAGGAGGACTTCTTCCTCCGCTTCGAGACCGACGGCTCGCTCACCGCGCGCGAGGCGCTCCGGTTCGCGCTCAAGGACCTCAAGCGCCGCTTCGAGGACCTGCGCGAGTCGGTCCAGGCGATCCCGTAGCGCGCCCGGCGCTCGTCCAGTCGTAGCGGAGCAGCGCCGCCACCCGTCCGAGCCCGCTGAGCCGCTTGCCGGCCTCGCCCTCGCCGCGCACCACGAAGATCCGCACCCGCGCCGCGCGGGCCCGGTCGAGGACCGCGGCGAACTCCGGATCGGCGAGGACCTCCTCCGAGACGAGCACCGTCTCGGCCGCGCCGGCGTCGAGCGCCTCCGCCACCTCGGCCGGCCCGACCGCGGCCCGCACCCCGCCCGCGAGCGCGCGCACGAGCCGTTCGACGATCTCGGCCTCCTCGGCGGCGACGCTCCCGGCGAGCGCCTCGGTCGCTTTGCCCGAGCGCAATAGCTCGTCGACGCCGACCCGCCCCGACTCCGCGGTCGGATAGACCTTCGTCTTCCGGGCGAGCGCCGGGTCCGTCTCCGCGAGGGTCCGGCCGAGCCGCTCCTTGAGGAACCCCGGGCCGGCGAGCACGATCGCGGTCGCCGCCGGGCCTTCCCGCCGCAGCACGCCGAGGAGCTCCTCGACGTACGCGCCGCGGTCCTTCTCGGCCTGGCCCGCGTCGAACTGCTTCCCGGCGATCGTGCGGCGCAGGTCCGCGACCGGCTCGATCGCGCGTCCGCGGAGCCGGACGAACGAGGAGTCCCCCCAGTCGACCGCCGCGAGGAGGACGGTCGCGTCGCCGCGGCCGTGGAGCCCCTCGTCGAGGATCGCCGCGTCGCCGGCGCTCAGCGCGCTCTTCGCGACCGTGAGCTCGTCGCCCTCCGTCAGGTCGAGCGTGTGGTGGCGGCCGATGTCGAACGGCCCCTCCACGATCGGCCCGGTGATGCGCACGTGCTTCGAGAAGCCGTGGAACTCGACCTGCTCCGCGCGGACCGTGAGGACGACCCGGCGCCGGGTGCGCTCCGCTCCCGCGACCTCCGCCGGGGCCTCGGGGTCCCGGCGGGTCGTCGACGCGGCGACCCGATCGCCCGGCCGGACGAACCGGGCGATCCGCCAGAGGTCGCTCGGCGTCTCGAGCCGAAGGCGCAGCGCGCCGGTGGTCGCGTCGCGGTGGATCAGGCGCACGGAGCTCCCCGGCCGCTCACGGCGGCCGCGGGTTAATGGGGGTTCCGCTCGGCCCGGGGCGCCCCGCGGCGTCGTTCTCGACAGGCTTATCGCACCGGTCGGGGCTCGGGGGGCCGCGGGGGGAGGCGGGGCGTCCTGAGCCGGTACTCGGCGATCGTGCGCGCGCCGTCGTTCCCGGCGTTCCTCACCGCCGGAGCCCTCCAGTTCGCGGCGCCGTCCGGTCTCCTCGTGGTGCTGATCTTCTCGATCGCCTTCGCCTACCCCGCCCCCGAGCGGGCGACGTACGGCGCCCTCGCGCTCGCCTTCCTGGGCCTCTCGTCGACGATCCCCACGCTCGCCACCGCGACCGTGTCGGGGGCCCTCGCGGACCGGTTCGACCGGGGCGCGCTCATGCGCGGCGTCAACGTTCTCGCGCTCCTCGCCACGGCCTCGATCGCCGTCGTCCTCGTGGTCGCCCCGGGAGCGCATCTCCCGGCCCCCGGACCCGCCGGCTTCTACCTCCCCACCTGGGTCGTGCTGCTGTACCCGGGCTGGGCGCTCGTGACCGTCTCCTCGACGCTGTTCCGCCCCGCGTTCAACAGCTCGGTCACGCGCGTCGTGGACGCCCCGGACCTCGGCCGGGCGAACGGGCTCATCTACGCGACGGCCGCCATCGTCTCGGCCGCGACCACGCTCGGCGTCGGGGTCGTGCTGACGCTCGGGACCGGGCTCGAAGCGGTCGCGATCCCGTTCGCCTTGTTCGTGGTGACCCAGGGCGCGCTCGTCGGCCTCGCGGTCGACCTGTCCGTGCGCCGCACCCGCCCGGTCCGCTCCGTCCTCACGGAGGCGAAGGAAGGGTTCGTCTACCTCGCCCAGCGCCGGGAACTGCTCGAGATCACGATCGCCGCCCTCGTCCTCAACTTCTTCGCCGCCGTGGCGCTCGTCGAGCTCGCCCTCTACGCGGCGACGTGGCTCGGGCTCGTCCAGGGGATCTACTACGGGGCGCTCGTCGCGGCGATGACCGCCGGGGGCGCGGTCGGCTTCGTCCTGATCCCCCGCCTCGGCTTCGAGCACCGGGCGGGGCGGGTCCTGATCGGGCTCACGATCGCGATGGGCGC
>Ga0335074_10013313_pt1 | contig 11567 bp, 12 predicted proteins | sample Lox_Sample_23_FD_206715 | JGI IMG/M metagenome (GOLD analysis project Ga0335074, IMG submission 206715) | Soil microbial communities from Loxahatchee National Wildlife Refuge, Florida, United States - Lox_Sample_2.3 | ecosystem: Environmental > Terrestrial > Soil > Wetlands | place: USA...
GTCGAGCCCCTCCCGCGCCACGTCGCGCTCCCGGAAAGTGACGCGGTCCGCGAGCCCGGCGCGCGACACGTTCGCGCGCGCGGCGTCGAGGAAATCCTTCCGCCGGTCGAACGAGGTCACGTGCCCCACGGGTCCGACCGCGTGGGCGAGCGCGATCGTGAGCGCTCCGCTCCCCGCTCCGGCCTCCGCGACCCGCGACCCCGGGGAGACCCCAGCGAGATAGAGAAGCTGGACGGCGTCCTTCGGGGTCACGATCTGGGCCCCCCGGTGCAGCGCCGCGAACAGGTCCGCGAGCGAGGGTCGGAGCGCCCGGTAGCGGCGGCCCAGCCATTCCACCGTTCCTCCAGGGGCCGTGCCGATCTGCGAGGAGAGGTCGACCACGGCGTCGTCGCCCACGCGCACCGGGCCCCGGACGAGCGCGACCAGAATTGCCGGGGCGCCCCGCGCCTTCAGGGCGAGGGTGTCGCCTTCCCGCCAACGATCGTCGTCCATGGCTCCGTGCCCCCGTCCGGAGCGCGCCACGGGGAGTTAGCGGTAATAAACCGGCGCCCGCGCGCTCCGACAAACCTCGGGGCCGCGCCCCGGGAGGAAGGGTGGCATTTTAAACTCGGAGCGATGCTCGGGGTCTCCCGGGCCGTCCGAGGCTGAGGGTCCATGTCCGAGGGCCGCCGATCGGGGTTCGGAACCGAGTTCACCGTGCGGGCATAGTGTAGTCTGGTCATCACATAGGCTTGCCAAGCCTATAACCCGGGTTCAAATCCCGGTGCCCGCATCCCCGAACCCCGCCCGATCCGCGAGGTCGCCGCGCGACGCGCCGACCTCGGCCCGACGAAACGTTTGAGAGGAGGGAGTGATACCCCGCCGATGGCCCGCCTGCGTCGCGTGCATACCACCGGCGGGCGCTTCTTCGAATACGTCTCGCAAGGGAAGGGGCCCGCGACCCTGCTCGTTCACCCGGGCGGACCGGGGCTGACATACCACTACCTTCGAGGGTTGCTGAAGCTCGCGAACGCCCACCTGCGAGTGGTCCTGTTCAACCCGCGAGGCGTCGGGCACAGCTGGTCCCCCCGGTCGGCGCGCGAGTACACCCTCGGAGCGATGGCCGAGGACGTCGAAGCGATCCGTCGGGCCCTGCACATCTCCGAGCTGCACCTCTTGGGGTATTCGGCCGGCGGATTCGTCGCGCTCGAGTACGCTCACCGCTACGAGCGGCGGCTGACGTCCCTCCTCCTGTGCGCGACCGCGGGTAGCGCGGAGGAGATTCGCCAATCGAATCGCATGGCGCTCGCGGTCGCGGCCCCGAGCCGGCGGCAACGGATACGGGAACTGACCCGCGCGAAGGCGTTCGACTCCGCCGAGTACCAGCGCCTGGTCGAGGAGGTCTTCGGCCCGTTCCAGACTCGCTTCTTCAAGGGCGCCTCGCGCGACTGGAAGGCGACCAAGATGAGCGCCGCGGTCTACCGCGCCATGATGACGCGCTCGGGAGACGAGTTCGAGGTCGACGGGACCCTCGCCCGCTGGGATGGACGACGGTATTACTCGCGGATCGAAGTCCCGACGCTCGTCGTCGTCGGCCGCTACGACTTCTTCCTGAATCCCTCGGTCGAGATGTCGGAGCGTATCGAGCCCGCGCACCTCCGGGTGCTTCAGCGCAGCAGCCACCGCGCGATCCTGGAGCAGCCGAAGGAGTTCCTCGGCACCGTGCGCGAGTTCCTCGAGGACGTCACCGGCGGGTAGCGTCCGGCGCCGGGGGCGGCGCCGTCGTATCGCGTTTTATCCCGAGCGGGGTTACCCCGCCGCGATGGCGCAGGCGGTAGCCCCTCCGGGGGAACCGGTGGTCGTGGGCCGGGACGTCTGGAAGGTCTACGGTCAGGGCGACCTCGCCGTCTCGGCGTTGAAAGGGATCTCGCTCGAGATCCGACGCGGGGAGATGCTCGCCATCATGGGTGCGTCGGGGTGCGGGAAGACGACGTTCCTGAACTGCTTCTCGGGGCTCGACGACATCACCCGGGGCCAGGTGATCATCGAAGGCGTCGACCTGAGCACGATGGACGACCGCGCGAAGAGCGCCTACCGGGCGCGCCGCGTCGGCTTCGTCTTCCAATCGTACAATCTCCTGCCCGTCCTCTCCGCGAGCGAGAACGTCGAGATGCCGCTCCTCATCGCCGGCGTACCGGGACGCGAGGCGCGCCAGCGGGCGCGCGACCTCCTGACCGAGCTCGGCCTCGGCGAGCGGCTCGACCGACGACCGTCCGAGCTCTCGGGCGGGCAGCAGCAGCGCGTCTCGCTCGCGCGAGCGCTCGTCGGCCGTCCGGCGATCGTCTGGGCGGACGAACCGACGGGGAACCTCGACGAGGAGGACTCGCACCAGGTAACCGCGCTCCTTCGACAGCTCAACGGGACCTATCATCAGACGATCGTCGTGGTCACCCACGACGCGTCGGTCGCGAGCGGCTGCGACCGGACGCTCCGCATGCGCGACGGACGCTTCGTCGAGTAGGCCGGCATGGCGCTCAATCCGGTCGTCGGCGTCCTCTTCCTGGTCCTCCTCGCGGTCGCGCTCATCGCCCTGGTCCTCGGGCTCCGCCACCGGCTCGCCTTCCGGATCGGGATGCGGAACGTCTACCGCGCGCGGGGACGGACGATTCTCCTGATCCTCGGCCTGCTGGTCGCGACCACGATCGTCTCGGGGAGCCTCGTCGTGGGGGACACGATCACCCAGGTGAACGTTCACTACACGATCCTCGGGGTCGGGTACAACGACGAGATCGTCGGCAACCAGTCGCCGTCCGGCGCCTACACCGCCTTCCCCTACTCGGTCTTCACGAACGTCTCCACCGCGACCGCGGGGGACTCGTCCATCGCCGGGATGGCTCCTGAGATCGTGACCCGGGTCGCGCTCTTCGATCGTACGACCGGCGTCCCGCAGGTGAACCTCTACCTCATCGGGGTCAACGGCAACCAGAGCTCGCAGCTCGGCGACTTCGTCGCGGACAACGGCACGACGATCTCCGGGCCGGCGCCCGGCGAGGTGCTGCTCGACGACCTGGCCGCGTCGGAGCTGGGCGCGTCGACCGGCGACTCGGTGGTCCTCTACGGGAGCGGAGCCGCGCCGCTTCCGTCGACGGTCCAGGCGGTCGTGCAGGACAACATTCGGGGCGCCTTCCCCACGGGGGGCGTCGGGAACTACGGAAGCGTGTTCGTGACGCTGGCGACCGCGCAGCATCTCGAGAACATGTCCGGCCTGATCAACCTGATCTCCGTCACGAACGTCGGGAACCAGGCGAACCGCCTCGCCCTCGCGCCCAAGGTGAGCGCGACGCTCAACGCCACGCTCGTCACGATCCCGGCCGCGCGCGGGCTGACGGTCGACCAGGTGCTCGTGAACGCGCTCGCCACCGCGAACTCGGCCGGTAGCAGCATCGCGACCCTCTTCCTCGTCCTCGGACTGTTCTCGATCGTCGCCGGGGCGATCCTGATCGTCGGGATCTTCGTCCTCCTCGCCGAGGAGCGAAAGGGGGAGATGGGCGTGTTACGGGCGATCGGGTTGCAGGGCCGCGAGCTCGTCTACTCGTTCTTCTTCGAAGGGCTCGCGTACTCGGCGGGAAGCGCCCTCGCCGGCACGCTCCTCGGAGTCGGTGTGGGCTACGGCCTCACGTACGCCTTCGGGGTCCTCTACCACACCCCCGGTCTCCCGGCGAACGCGATCCTCGACTCGTTCACCGTGACCTTCGAGACGCTGATCACGGCGTACGTCATCGGGTTCATCCTGACCCTGGTCACGGTGGTGGTCGCGAGCCGTCGCGCGAGCCGCCTTAACATCGTGCGCGCGATCCGTGACCTCCCCGAGCCGCCCCCGACCGTTCGCACCTACACCTACCTCGCCGTCCTAGGCGTGGTCGCGTTCGCCCTCGGGGCCCTCGTCTACGCCACGACCGACCGCGGGACGTCGAACCTCTCCTACCCGATCCTCGGAGGAGCGTTCGCGATCCTCGGGGTCGCGCTCATCGCCTCGCGGTTCGTCGCGAACCGGATCGCCTTCTCCGCGGCGGGCGCGGCGCTCCTCGTCTGGGTCGGCTACGAGCCGCTGCACACGGTCCTCCTTGGCTCGGCCCACAGCGGGGGGATCTTCGCGCTCTTTGTGTTCGGGATCATCATGGTCGGGGGCGCCCTCCTTCTCTTCGCCTTCAACGCGACCGCCATCGCGGACGGCCTCACCGCGCTCGCCGGCGGCCGCGCGCGGCGGGCGCCGGTCGCCCGCATCGCGTTCTCCTACCCGAGCCGACGATCGTCCCGCACGACCATCAGTCTCGCGATCTTCGCGCTCGTGGTCTTCGTGCTGGTGGGGATCGCGGGCGCCGGCGCCACGGTGGACGCGAGCCTCGGCACGACCCTCCAGGAACAGTCGGGCGGGTACACCTTCTTCGCCTACTCCCAGACCGCGATCCCGAACCTGCCCGAACTCGTCGCCGCGAATGCGACCGTCGCGCCGTTCTTCTCGACCGTGGTGCCGTTGGTTTCCGCCGGCGTCTACGTCAACGTTTCCGGGTATGCCGCGAATCCCTACGCCGACACGGTCTACGCCGGTCTCGCGGGAGCGCCGGCGTCGTCCGACTTCTACACGACGAACCAGTTCACGTACACCGCGACCGAAGGCGGCCTGAGCGCGGCCGCGGTGAGCGCGGCGCTCGCCTCCCAGCCGGGGGTCGCGATCGTCGACCAGAGCTACTCTCCGACGCCCGGGAGCCTCGGGGTCGGCTCGGGCGCCGCGCATCCCACGGTCACCCCGGGGAACACGATCCGGCTGACGAACCCCGCCAACGGGAATTCGACAACGGTCACCGTCATCGGGGTCATGTCCCAATCGCTCGTCTCGGGGGTCTTCGTCGGCCCGTCCACGGCCGCCGCCCTCGGTGCAACAAAGGCGGACGTCTTCTTCCTGACCCTCGCCTCGGGCGCGTCGGCGACCCGGGCGGCGCAGGTCGCGAAGGCGGCGTTCTTCCCGTACGGACTGGTGGTCCTCAACATCGCCGACCTGCTCGCCTCGTCGATCGCCTCGACGGAGGGAGCGATCGGACTCCTCCAGATCTTCGTCGGGCTCGGCCTCGCGGTCGGGATCGCCGCGATGGGGATCGTCGCGCTCCGCGCGGTGGTCGAACGGCGACGCGAGATCGGCATGATCCGGGCGAACGGCTTCACCCGCGGCATGGTGCTCAAGGCATTCTTCCTCGAGTACTCGTTCGTGACCCTGATCGGGGTCGCGATCGGGACGACGCTCGGACTGCTGCTGATCTGGAACCTGACCCAGGGACCGGACGCGGTGTCGTCGGGGACGACGACCTTCGCGGTGCCCTGGGTGAACCTCGCGATCTTCCTCGGGCTCGCCTACGGCCTCTCCATGCTCGCGGTCGCCGAGCCGTCGCTCCGGGCGGCCCGGATGCCTCCCGCCGAGGCGGTCCGGCCGACCGAGTGACGTCCGGCGCCGCGGGACCAAGGTAGAAATCCCGGGTCGGCGTCCTCTCGCGTGCCCTCGGGCAGGCGGTCCCCATGTTGAAGTGCGAAGGATGCGGCAAGGAGCTCGCGGACGACGCCAAGGTCTGTGACGGATGCGGACGCGCCGTCGGGACGGTCCAGCACGCCTACGGGGAGACGAAAGCGGTCACCGGCAAGCTCGGTCGGGGGCTGATGAGCGGCGTGAAGGCGGTCGGGACGGACGTCAAGAAGATCGGAAAGAAGAAGGACGAGACGACCGCCGACCCGCCGCCGCCCCCGCCACCGCCCCCCGCGTAGTCGCCGGGCGCCCCCGGCCCCGTCGGGGCCCGTGCGAACCCATAAGCGGGGGTCGACGCCTTGTACGTCCGTGGCCGCGACGCAGCCCGCCGACCCGAAGCGGATCGTGCGCGAGGGGTGGAACCACATCTCCACGGTCTACCGCCCCCCCGGCGCCACCGCGGACGCCTTCGACCACACGAACGCCGACTACCGCGACTGGTTGGCCCCCCTCTTGCGCGCCCTGCCGCCCGGGGCCGAGGTGCTCGACCTTGGGTGCGGCTGCGGGATCCCCGAAGCCCAGATGCTCGGCGAGCGGTTCCGGCTCACGGGCGTCGATATCTCGGACGTCCAGATCGAGCGCGCGCGAGGCCTCCTTCCCCAGGGACGGTTCGTTCGCGCCGACATGACCCGAGTCGCCTTCCCGCCGGAGTCGTTCGGTGGGGTCGTCTGCCTCTACGCGCTCATCCACGTGCCGCTCGAGGAGCAACCCCGCCTCCTCTCGGACGTCTACCGCTGGCTGCGACCGGGCGGCCTCTTCCTCGTGACGACCGGGGCGACCGCCTGGACCGGGGTCGAAGAGGGGTGGCTCGGGTCGAACGCCAAGATGTACTGGAGCCACGCGGACGAGCGGACCTACGAACGCTGGTTCCGGGAGCGGGGGTTCCGCACGCTGCGGCACACCACCGTGCCCGAGGGTCAGAGCCGACACGCGCTCTTCCTCGTCCAGCGGCCGGGCGTCCTCGACGCCGCCACTCCGGTCGGCCCGGGGGTCCTCCCCGAGCCGCGCACGACCGCCCCGTCGGCTCCGCGGGCCCGCTCGGCAAAGTAGAATCTAGCCGAACGCGATGGCGCCGGGCGGCGACCTCCCTCCGGGGAGGACGCCCCGGGGGACCGCGTGCCCGAGTCGGAGATCGTCCGCACCGCGCTGAAGTTCGTGAACGAGGTCAACCGGCACGACGTCGACAGTCTCGTCGCGATGCTCTCGGACGACCACCTGTTCGTGGACGGGCTGGGCCAGGAGCTCCGCGGACGCGAGCGGCTGCGCGAGGCCTGGCAGAGCTACTTTGCGATGTTCCCCGACTACCACCTCGCGGTCAAGGAGTGGTTCCAGAACGGGCGGGTCGTCGCCATGTTCGGCACCGCGAGCGGCACGCTCGCGGTGGGGGCCGAGCTGCCGGCCGAGCATCGCTGGAAGGTGCCGGCGGCGTGGCGGGCGGTCGTGCGCGACCAGCAGATCGTCCACTGGCAGGTCTTCGCCGACAACGAGCCGGTCCGCCGGCTGATGGCCCTCCCGCGTCCGTAGCCGCTACCGGAGGACGCCGAAGCGGTCGAGCGCCGCCACGATCGAGGCGACCTCGGGCTCGACGTCGACCCGTACGCCGTAGCGCCGGAAGTACCTGTCGAACGTCCGCAACCCTCGACGGAGCGCGTCCGCCGCCTCGGTGAGCCGCATCCACGGCGAGGCGCCGAGCCGGTCGACCCGCACTGCCTGGCCGAGGTCGATCACCCACGGTTCGCCGCGGTGGACGAGGACGTTGAACGGGCTCAGGTCCGTGTGCACGACCCCCGCGTCCGCCAGGGTCCGGACCTGGACGAGCACTCGGTCCCGCAGGCGCGCGGGCGACGGCACGGAGACGGAGCTGAGCCGGGGCGCGGGACCGTCGTCCGAGCCGAGATACTCCATCGAGAACATGTTCTCGAACCGGACCCCGGGCTCGGGGACCTGCGCGCGCCCCCGCCAGGCGCACGTGAGCATCTCGAGCTCGTGCGCGGCCCGGTGGCCCATCGAGTCCTGCTTGACCGGGCCCCCTCCGCGGTGGCTCGTCCGGTAGAAGCGGTAGACCTTGACGGCCACGAGCCGCTCGTCGTCCCGGCAGACGTAGACGTCGGCCTCCTTCCCGGAGCCGATGCGCTGGACGACTTCCGTGGCGAGCCCGCAGTCGAGGATCGACCGGACGGAGTCGCCGTACCGGGGTTCCTCGAAGGCGGCGCGGCCCGACCGCAGCTTCCAGTGTACACTGGCGTCGAGGTACTCCTCGTTCGGCACGGAGGGGGTGGTGATCGTGGGACCTACGGCGGATCGTTCGGGGGTCGTAGCGCGGCGGCCCGAGCCGACCGGGCGCCGGCGGTCAGTACGGCTCGGGGGTCCGGAAAGATTCGTGCGCGGGCAGCATTTCGTGGACCTCCGGGCCCGAGGGGCCCGCGCTCCCCACGAGGTTGCCCGTATCTATAGGTTAAGTTCGGGGAGAGGGAAGGAAAGGGTTGGCCCGAGGGCCGCGTTCCGCGCTAGTGACCCATCATCTGGCTCATCTGGCGGTGGCGGCTCATCTGGTGGAAGAGCCAGCCCAGGAACGCGAGGAAGATCCCCACGCCGACCAGGGCGTCGAACACGGCCATCTGGTTGTAGTAGTTCTGGTAGTTGGGCACGGTGGCGCCGGCGACGGTCGCGTTCGCGATCACCTCGACGAGGAAGCCGATCAGGACGAGGAGGCCCCCGACCACGATCAGGACCCCGCCGAAGCTGAGCCAGGCGGGCATCATCGGACCCCGGTACTGCGGAGCGGAAGCTCCCTGCCAGTTCCCGTAGGGTGGGGCCGGGTACGTCCCCGGGGGACTCGCCCCGGGCGGCGGCGGCGCGGTCGGGTAATTCGCGGCTGCGGCGGGTGGAGGGTCGGGCATGCTGCAGTACTTGCCGGCGCCTAGTATGTGAATCTAGCCGTCCCGGCCCAGCGTGGCGGACGGTTGTCGGACGTCAGCGTCCCTGCGGGACTCCAATCCACTTCTGCAGCCGGTGCAGATTCGGGAGCGTCCCGACCACGATCAGGGCGTCCCCGGGCTGGAACCGGAAGGACGACGGCGGGTTCAGCACGGTGGTGAACTCGCCGTCCGCGTCCCGCCGCGCGTAGCCGATGACGAGGCAGTCGGAGGCGCTGCGCACGAGCGCCTCGGCGTCGCGGAGCTGCTGGTTCGAGACCGGCGTTCGGTCGCTGAGCAGGAACTCCTCCATGTCCGCCCCGAACGCGGTGGTCGTGAGGTCCTCGACCATGTTCGCGACCTCGGGGCGGAACGCGGCGTCCGCGCAGAGGCGACCCCCCATGTCCGCGGGCGACGCGACGAACGTCACGCCGGCCGCCTTGAGCGTCTGCTTCAGCTCCGGCCGCGACACCGACACGACGATCCGTACGTTCGGGTACATCGCGCGGACGTTCAGCGCCGCGACCAGGGTCGTCGTGTCCTCCCCGGTGCAGACGATCACGGAGTGGGCGCCCGCGAGGTTGACCCGCTTCAGGATCTCGGCTTCGCCGGGCGGACCGTACGTGGCGAACAGCCGGCGGTCGTGCGCGAGGGCGTGGAGCGTGCTGACCTCCGCCGGGTCCTCCGTCACGACCGCGACCTTCTCCTCCTGGGCGAGAAGCTCGCGGACCGCGGCGCGACCGACCGGCGAATAGCCCAGGACCACGATGTGCCCGGAGAAGTCGGTGCCGAGGGTGCCGAGCATCCGGTGCTGGGACTCCTCGCCGACGACCGAGATGACGACCGTGACGAGGTAGGCCCCCAAGAACACCTCGACCGCCGCGATCCCGATCGTGAACAGCTTCGCGCTCGGGTTGGTCGGAGTCACATCCCCGTAGCCGATGGTCGACAGCGTGATCATCGCCCAGTAGAACGAGTTGAGGAGGTCGGTCGTCCCGTGATACGACTCGAGCAGGTAGAACCCGAACGAGGCGACGAGGAACACGCCGGCGTAGGCGGCGAGGAACTTCCAGAGGCGACCGAACAGGAGGGAGGCGTACCGCCGCCGCGCCGACGCCATCGGCGCGCCACTCCGGCGAGGCTTCTAATCCTTTCGAGCCGCCGACGAACCCGTGCGGGCCGTCCCGGTTCCGCGCGGCCCCACGTCGATCGGGCCGGCCCGGCTCCGGGGGTCGACGTGCGCGTCCGACTCGAGGGCTCGCCCGCATCGGCGCGCCGCAAGTGGTAAATACCGTGCCCCGAGTGGCCGAGCCCTTGACGGCCGCAGCGACGCCCGCGGCCTCGAGAGGTGTGAGCGTGCCCGAACCGTCGGTACCGGCGCTTCTCGAGTCCAGTGAGTTCACCCGCTTCGAGCGCGCCCGGATCCTCGGCGCGCGCGCCCTCCAGCTCTCCCTCGGGGCCCCGATCCTGATCGACGTGGCTCCGACCCTGGTCGACCCGGTCGAGATCGCCGAGGCGGAGTTCGCCGCGGGCCGGATCCCGATCACCGTGCGCCGCGGGCCGCGGTCGAGCTAGACCGCCGCCTCGTCCAGGGCGTGCGCGCACCGGCACGTCGGGACGTGGGCGAGCCGCGGCAGGAGCGCCGTCAGGAGCCGACGCATCCGCTCGGCGTTGGCGTGCATCGTCTCGACGATCTCCTTCGCCTCGACCGGTCGGTCCGCCCAGACGTCGTAGTCGGTGACCATCGCGAGGCAGGCGTAGCAGATCGCCCGCTCGCGGGCGAGCGTCACCTCGGGGACGAGCGTCATCCCGACGATGTCGGCGAACGAGCGGAAGAACGACGACTCGGCACGGGTGCTGAAGCGCGGCCCTTCGACGCAGACGTACGTCTTTCCGTCCGCGAAGGGGATCCCGACCTCGGTACCGACCGCCCGAGCGGTCGAAAGGAGGTCGGGACAGAACGGGTCCGCGACCGACACGTGGTAGACGCGCCCCCCGTCGAAGAACGTCGTCGGGCGCTGCTTGGTGAAGTCGACGAACTGGGCCGGCAGCACGAAGGTGCCCGGCGCGAGCTCTTCCCGCAGGGAGCCGACCGAACTGACGGTGACGATCGCCTCCGCGCCGAGGGATCGGAGCGCGTCGATGTTGGCGCGGTAGTTGATCCGGTGCGGAGGGATCGTGTGGCCGACCCCGTGGCGGGAGAGGAAGAGCACGCGGGCCCCGCCGACCTCCCCCTCCTCGACCGGTGCGGACGGGGCGCCCCACGGCGTCGACACGCGGTGCGACCGGGCCGCCCGGTCCCCGAAGATCGTCGTGATCCCCGAGCCGCCGATCACGCCGAGCGTGCGGCGCGCGGTCTCCGTCACGGCGCCTCCCGTTCCCGCACCGCATCGACCGGCCGCGCTCGGGCGAGGAACCGGGCCATCACGACCTCCCCGCGGGTGCGCTCGAGGAGGGTGCGCGCCGTGTCCTGCTTCGGCTTCAGCTGGACGATCGCCCGGGTCGTGTCGAACCGGAGCAGCGAGCGCGTGAGCCGCTCCATCAGGGCCAGATCGACCTCGGCCCCGGCGACGTCGTCGCGGCCGAGCCGGTCGAGCACGCGGCGCCGGACCTCGCCGACCACGTCCCCGAGGCCGAGGAGGTACGGTTCGGGTTCGACGCCCAGGTCCTGCGGCCCCGGCAGCGGCTGCCCCTCCGCGATCGCCCCCAAGAGGACCGCCTCGACCGCCTCCTGGAACGCGTCGAGCGCGAGCGGCTCGTCGCCGCGACCCTCGCGGTGCACCCAGTCGGCGAGCTCGGTCGTGAGGCGCCGAACCTCGGCGAGCTCGGGGTCGGCCGCGCCGTGGGAGTGGAGATGCGTCATCGTCGCCTGGGCGAGGCGGCGGAGGCGGCGCGCCCGCTGGTAGAGCTCCTCGCGGCGGAGCTCGCGCTGCTTCAGGTGCACCTCGATCGTCGCGAGCACCGGGTCCGGGACCCCCGGCGACCCGCGGACGGGCCCTTTATCGGAAGAGAGTGAATCGCTGGTCATCCTCTCCCCCGTCCAGGATCCCGAGCCGCACGCCGGCGTCCAGCCACCCGTGCGCGTAGCTCGCGGCCGCGAG
>Ga0335074_10013314_pt1 | contig 11567 bp, 15 predicted proteins | sample Lox_Sample_23_FD_206715 | JGI IMG/M metagenome (GOLD analysis project Ga0335074, IMG submission 206715) | Soil microbial communities from Loxahatchee National Wildlife Refuge, Florida, United States - Lox_Sample_2.3 | ecosystem: Environmental > Terrestrial > Soil > Wetlands | place: USA...
TGGCGAGCGTCGGTGCGAACCCAGTTTCGGATCGTTCCACGGTGGCACTGGTCCTGAGGGATAAATTTGAGCTGAAGAATCTCGGAGAGCTCGTAACCGCGCAAGATGTCTGCTTTGACGAGCGCACTAGGGGTTGTGCCATTGGGATTTCGCACCTCTAGGAAGTTAATTCGATAGAATTTCCATTCGGTAACTATCAGGATTTTAGAACTGGGAATTAGAAGATCGATGCGACCCTTTTGATTGTTTGGCTAAAGACACTGGTGATTAGATATTGTCTAGCCAATAATAAGCCAATGGAGATTACCTTTGTCACTGAGAATTCCGCGCGTGGAAGAAGATAGCGGTTTTGCAGAAGGCTGACATAAAAGCTATCCCGATGTGTTTCTTCACTCGTTCCGGTGAGAGCACTAGAAGTGACGTCCCGTTGCGTCATCAAGTCTCGATAACAACTCAACACTCGTTCAATGTCCCCGCGCTGAAGGAGCGTCTGAAGTGCGACGGGTAAAGACCGAGACAGTTTATACCTTTCGAGAACCGCTTCAGCGATACGCGTTGCCGCAACTCTATTCGGTATCTTGAGGAAGTGTTCCGGATTCGTTGGGTCACACGTGAGACCACCGAAGTATACCACCAAAGAGCGCCAGGAAGATTGACTTCCACTGTCACTCTAGAAGAGATATAAGTCAGCATAAACGGGAGCGGAGGCCAAGATATTAGCATACCAGGTCTCGAAGCGTAAATTGGAGCTTCAATTCGTCATGTTCGAAAGGAACGAAGTCCCCATTTTCATCACACTTGAGAGCTGTTTCGAAGTCCGTTATCAGAGGCGCTGAAGTAACAAATTTCTCAAGAAACTCTCGAGACACTTCAGAGTTTTCGGGGTCTTTAGCCTCTGGCTTGCCTCCATTGACGATAGCATGAAGGTATGCCAGGCACGTCTCCGTGTTGTAAACAGTTTCGACCGTTTTGTAGTTGCAGAAATGATATCCGTTGAAAGATTTGGTCATTATTTGAAGATGCTTGCGGATTTCACTGTCATTGCAGATTTTTTCCAGTGCGTCTTCTAAGTCCGAATTTGTCAAACCACAAAGCCCGGCTAGCTTCTCGTGGAAAGACTCATTTGTCGCCACATTGAACGCACTGCCGTAACCGGATAAGGAGAGCGGTGAGATGCCCGTGATGAAAGCTCTTTCCATCTTCGCTTGTTGAGCCAATGACTTCACCATAGACCAGAAAGATTTGAACGTTCGTCCGACTTCGGTGTCGTGAAAGTCTTGCTTGGTTCGGTCCAGGTAGTTATTAGTGAAAGCGTCATACTCGTCAACGAGTAGGTAGATCCCTTGAACACCGGCAAGTTGTTCGTTCTCTTGTTTCTTAGCCCGTGAAAGCACATGTTGAACCCATCGAGCACAGTACTCAAGACTGAGGCTGGGCTCATCATTGCTAATATTTCCACATGGACCAGTAACGTCTTCGCCCAAGTATGTAGTGTATGTCTCATAGAAGTTCTCGAACGAAGAATTCAAGGACCTGATCAGGGCCTTATTTGCCTCCGCAAGATCCGGGTTTGCGTTGGTGGTGGAAAAATCGAACCTCAAGATGAAGTACTGTCCGGGCTTGTATTTTTTTCCTTCATCGTTGTTTCCGTCGATATCTTTTTGCACATCGAGACCCTAGAGTGATTGAAAGAGAAGTAAGTTCTCAATGCCAAGGTGATCAAGGATATAGTCGCAGACCTGGTATAATGTTTGATGTTCATCTGCATACTGAAGACCGTGGAAGTGTTCCAGCATGCTTATTGTCAATGATTTGCCGAATCGGCGTGGACGGCAGAAGAGGACGAAAGTGTGAAGCTCATGTATTTTGGAAATATAGCGAGTGCGATCGAAATAAGCCTGGCTCTCTCGCTGTAACAGCTTTTGGAAACTCATAGGTCCGGATTGAAAGTAACGCAGTTTGCCATTGCCTATCAGAGTGCTGCCACGGACTTGCGTCCTCTTTGGCGGAGGCGCCATGTGAGTATCAGGCGGATCCTTTCTCTTCCTCGTGATAGGGCCTCCAATGTGTTCTGTTGCGATAATATGGATTAGTGTAAAGAGAACATCCAGGTTCAGCTCTGGCGTGCTTACCAGTTCTGGCATCTTGCTCCTCTTCAAGACGCGCGAGCTTCTCCTCCCTCTCAGGGCCTTCGGGACACAATGCGTCGAATGAGTTATCATCCATGATCCGAGTTGATCCGAGGACGAATGATATGGAGCTAGCTGAAAGGGCTTGATTGACAGTTCAAGGTCGAAGAGGACGGGAATGACGAACATCAAGCTAAGTGCAGCCAAGATACTAGGCGCAGAGTTAGTTGTCTCGTGCCCAGACCTTGGTCTGGAACATTACGCTTGGCATTTGGATGAAGACCGCAAATTGGCAGCAACTTTAACCTTAATGACCAACCCGCCGTCTTGCGACGACGACAACAAGCTGAATTTTCATCTCCTAGCTATGCAAACTATATACACCGGATCGCAAATGGCCAAACAATGCAGTCATCAAGTTTATAGAATCTCTTCCGTTATAGTCGTCGACTAACTGCCTCAATTAGGGCCGGAGGACCTCGTCGACGTCAACGCCAGCAACCGTGCGCACCTCGACATCGAACCGTCAGGGAAATCCAAGCCTTGCGACGCACGATCTTAAATTGGATGCGAAGATTGAACTATCCTGTGCAGCAATGTCAACAGTGGGTTAAGACCTGCTTCGCATCAATGGCTAAGGCCTCCAAAGCCTCGATTGCGGCTGATTTTGGTACTTTGAACGAGGCCAAGGAAGGGCTTGTGTCACCTTCATGTCGGATTCTGATCTCTACCACTGCGTATGGCCTAGGAATCGATAATCCGGATATTGAAGAAGTGATCCTGTGGGGTCTTCCACATAGTATGCCAGATGCTCTGCAACGTCTTGGAAGAGCTATGCGCAACGGAGTAGGGCAGGCGGTCGGCCGCATAATCATTCCGAAATGGTGCGTCGGGCCAAGGACTGTGGATAGCAAATCTTAATCGTCATTATCTCAATCTCAGTTGGTAGACGACCAAGACAATGTTCTTGCGGATGAAGATGGGGATCTGTCGGACGGCGTTAGTGTTATCGATGACCGAGATGCCTACATCGTGGAGGCTGACACCGGGGGGAAGATAAAATTGACAGCGCGCGCTCGTCGAGAGCGAATGAAAGCTGCTCTATACCGGTTAGCTAATAACCCCAGCGACGAATGCATCCGTACAATGATGCTTCAAGAAATGGGGGACACGACATACCCATCTAAGGAGAAACCGAAACTTTGTTGTTCAGCATGTCAACCTAATGAATATAAGCTAGGGGTCAACGAGGCGTTGTTACCTGTCAAGATTCCAAGGAACAATGTGCACCTGTTCTTCGCCGAGTCTCGACTTATAGAATGGCGTGCCGCCTAGGTCGTATCTGACCTAGAGGACAGCATCTATAGCCTGGTCCCTGCTACCTTTATGCCGGATGAGGTGATAAAGGCTTTGACTTTGCGCTGGAAGCTGATCAAGGAGGCACCACTACACGAGTCCCTCGAGTATGTAAGACAAGGGTGTCAGTGTTGGGCCGAGTGTGAGGAATATGTGACCGCCATTCAAACCTTTATGCGGGGTGAAATGAGGTCTACCTGGGATCCAACCTATTGGCATAATATTCGAGGCAGAGATGGTCGCATAAGAAGCCAAAACAGGCTCAGAAGAGTAAGGCGGTAGTAAAACGAGAGGAAAAAAGAGAAAAAAAGCGACTATTATTAGCATCGAACAGTGCTCCCAACAGGCAGGCCATTTGGCCGGCCTGACAGGCCAGGCAAGGCCAGCTAAGGCTCTGGGCCGGCCAGCCTGGCCTGTGTGGCGCCCACCTAGGCCAAATGTAGTGTAGAGTCGGCCGTAGATAGTATAGATCAAGGTCAGGCGGCTCATAACGAGATTGCGTGCTCATGACAGATTCTTCTCTTCCATAGCCAAAAGCTATGACTTCAAACACGATGAATATCGATCCGGACCTCCTTAGCGATGACCTCAGCCGTGCGATGGGCACTGGGACCCTTCTCGCCCATGATTTAGTGCCAGAGGGTCTTCCTGCCTCTAGCAAGGAGCCTGCGGAGCAGCACCAGATACGCCATATTGGAGGGTGGAACTGCGCGCTCTGGATAGCCCCAACCTCGATAAGTACTGGCTCTGCCATCAGTGCTTACCCGCCACACAAACATATAAGATCACTGGCCCAGATGGCAATAGCAACACTACTGCGGCAAGGCGACATCTGAGGAAGGACCATAAAATCGAGCTGAAGGAAAATGAGGAGGAAAATAGTGCATCAGGCTTACCTACACTCCCGGCAACTATCCCATCTCTATTCAGGGCTGCAGACGTAAGAGCTACGCATATAGCTCAGGGTCTGGATATAATCGAGGCATTGGAGTGCTTGAGGGCGTGGTGGAATAATGGTTTGATCAAGAGGCTCAAGGTTGAGGGTAAAATGTATGCTACCAGCGTATTCTACAGTCAAATCTACCTATCTCTACTCCCTGGCAGGCAATTTCCTAATTTGGCAAGTGTCTACCCCCCTGCCGGCCGGCCTGTTGGGAGCACTGGCATCGAACAAGCAACCGAAAACCAAACAAAAGACGGCTCTTTCAGGGAAGACAGCAGTAGAGCGACTTGGCGGTAGACTATCAGGACATCAGTCGACATCAAATGATGATGATGATGCACGTCATGAGAAGATGATAAGGGAAACCAATGAGGCTGAGCAATTGCGTAGTATGAACGGACAATTCACCAGCCGGGCAAATCATCCAGCGGCAACCATGGCTCTCTCACCTCGAAAAGAGATTCTCAAGCACGCAAAATCGCCGGCACCACCAGCGTCCACGAGTCCCACGAGTATTCCAAGGGCAGGGCGGTCAAGCACAAGATTTCGATCATCAGCGTCGATGTCACTGATAGCTTCGGATGATACCCATTCGCCATCTCCCTCTTTGGTACACGGAACTTCCCGAGCAGGTCGGGTGCAATCTCCAAGCCAGAAAAAGGCTTATAACAATTCATAGTTCAAATCACCAGTGTTCTGAGTGTCATGGTTGTACCATGACACTGTGGAAGGGATAAGGGTATGCCTAACGGCAGGCTGTACGATAGGGAATGCATGGCAATGAAGGGAGGGCAGAGCCTAGAGACACGTCTTGGGTAGGAAGCTTGCTTGATGCTATCTGTGTGTGTCCTCGCTATCTCTAATAGATGCTCCAAGGGACAGTTCTCGTGCCCATAAGGGGCTAGTGACCAATTGGCCCCACCACAACACTTAGAACACTGGTGCTTGCCCTATGTTCGGATTGCTTGTTCTTCCTCTTCCCAATCAAATAGACCTGACAGGAGACCGGGAATACAGTCTGAGGGCTGTACATCGTTATCCATGTCTTCAGCCTCATTCCCGACATCCCACGGTTTTACGCCGTCTATCATTGTGCTTAAAGACATTGGCCGGGAAAGCTGTGATGCCCTCAAGGTAGAGATCTGGTGCGGCATGGGCCACGTAGCGCCTGGGTGTCTTTATGGTTGAGACTGATTGTAGTTGATTTGCCACATGCCAGATATCTTCGTGCGCCGGCTTTTTTCCGGTGTCGGCCTCCCTGAGATGCTCCGAAGGTAGTCTCAATTCCTCGCTTAAGTTCTTGCGTGAATGGGATGTTGAGAACGTTGTTCCTGATCCATTCTCCTTTGTCGTAGCTTGAACGGCGGTCTGTTAGCCCATTGCGAATATCGAGGTTAATAAATTCAAGATGCTGGTCCATGGGATACCACCCGTCCACCCTGCCTGATGGGTTCACCAAGGTATTCAACAGAATGTAGTCGGCGACTTCTGGTTTTACAGCATTGCTGTCCACAAGATGAAGATATCGAATCATTTCTCTTCCGTAATTCCCCTTCCCACCGCTAGGTGCCTGGAATAATACGCAACACTCGCGCATAGCTTGACGAAGAAGGCCCAGATCGGCATGTTGAATAGACCATTTCAGAAGGAGGTATGGGCGAACGTGTTGAATGAATCGAATATGGTTTTGCCACTCGTCGTCCAGCTCGGGATCCATTTCAATGCTTGAAGGCGGCTCAAATAGACGCTCTTGAACCTTGTTAATAACAGTATCGAATGTAATGGAGTCTTTCTGCCTGCTAAGCCATTCCTCGACGATTTCCTTGTCGACCTCGCGCGTTTGGACTTCAAAGTCTGGGACGAATTCCTTCAACACGTCAACCATTACAGCAACGACTCGCGAACAGCTTGGACGAGAAAAAATCGATTGATCTACAACGTAGTTAGCCATCGACTCATGCAAAATCTGCTTACCGGCATTCTAGGTGTCATGGCTAGCCATTAAACCTATGGACACAGGCAGATCTAACATACCTGTTTGATCTTCCCCCGAGAGAGTCCTCGACTCTTGAAGTCTTTCAAACTGAAATATGCGTTGTCCTTTATCATCGATTGCTTGATTGTCATGTGCTGGCTGATTGACTTGCACCTGAGGTCTGGTAGTCGACAGGGGACGCAAGCCACGGCGGTTGTGATAGACATAAATCTAGTAGCGCTTTCAATTCGTTCCTCTGCCTTGGAGTCTTGGTATTCAAAGTTATCATATGATAGAACCAATTTCGTGGGGCCAGAACCGAGTTCACGTACCTCCTTTTCCGCCTGTTTCGCGATCTCCAGATGCTTCTTCCGGAGCTGGTTGTATGACACGCAAATCCCCCATTGGTTACATGTGTTGATGACGCGCTTAGTGGCGCCACCGTCAAACAGATAAATGCCAAATGACGTCGGTAGATTGGTACACTTTTTCCGATGTAGAGAGATGTACACATAATCGAGAACATCAGCAGATGCCGATGCTGTAGCTCCAGCTGCACCTCCTCAGGCTTATCCCTTGCCCACCAAGGGTGATCGAGCAATCGCAGCATCTTACTGAGGTGCGGCGCTACATTTTCAATGGCAGGAGCAGCGTTCTCCAAAAGCTTGATGTTCTCCATCCGATTGTTGACATTGAACTCCCCAAAAACAGCGAGCTCTGACACCTGTTCCAGCTCCTAGCGCAACTGTTCTGTCACCCAATCCCAACCAATGTGTGTGTTGAAAAATCTCTGGCGCTCGACGTTCGAGAACTGTGAGTAGACTGCAGATTTAGGATTTTGCATATACGATTTGAACGTCGACCAATGCTTCTGGTATTTCGATTGCCTTCGATGCGTGGAGAATATGTGTAGAAGCTTTGCAAACGTCCACCTCCACGTCCGAAGAAGTGTAAAAATATAGTCGAGTTTGTCTGTCTCAGATCTCCGTCTTCGCCCACAGCAGTCACAATGGTGTTGTTCCTGAGTATGCTCTTCCTCAGACCTTAAGAGGGCTGTCGGCTGCGGCGTAGGTGAGGGAGATTCGTCTGCAGGCGGCGAGGAGGCCATTAGGCCGTTTGGTGGAGAGGGAGAAGCCGAAGGGGGGTTCGGATAGGTCAGACGAGAGATATTCTGCCATTTTGGTCAATCAATAGTATTGAGAACGCACCATGAATCCCCTTGTGTGCAGGGTAGGGCAGAGATAAAGAGTCCTGCGCGTGCTCGGGGCTACAGGCCTCGCTAAACATTCCATATACGGTTAGCATTCGCAAGTTCAGCTTACGATTATTATGTAGGGGCGAGAATAGCTCTGGCCGCAGTTTGATGGGTAGTCGAATGTCATCTGTTTCAGCTTTAGCCCTTCAATAAATAGGATGCCACAAAATAGACGTGGTGGTAAAGATGAGTCAGACATAAATGAGGCCGACCGGAAGACTAATACGTGAATTAGGTCCCACGTCGATGCACCTGCCCTACTCAAGGCTATCTAGCCCCCGTCGTCGTGCCCTCACGTGCACCATAGGGATAACATGGACGTCGCTAGCGGCTATCCTCGACGTGCCAGTGTTCTGAGTGATATGGTTGTGCCATGGAACCTAGAACACCAGCATTCTTTCTTCTGTAGCCGTTCAAGTTGAACTATCGCCTCGAGCCATAATCTACTGCCAGATCTTGCCTTGTTGGTAGTCAGACCCCGTCAAGGATCATGTACACGTAGGTCGAACATCTGATGGTGATATAGCTGCTATAGGTTTTGAATCTTGGGCAACAGCCTACTAGGGTAACAAGTTTGTATACCTTATGCCACTAGAGATGAGAAGTCTAACAGCCTTGTCAGAAAAAGAGTTCCTTAAATCCCATCTCCAGCTTGAGGAGGCCTGCCCATGAGGAGGCATGCCCATGAGGAGGCATGCCCATGAGGAGGCATGCCCATGAGGAGGTCTGCCCATGAGAAAGCATGCCCATGAGGAGGTCTGCCCATGAGGAGGCATGCCCATGAGGAGGTCTGCCCATGAGGAAGCATGCCCATGAGGAGGTCTGCCCATGAGGAGGCATGCCCATGAGGAGGTCTGCCCATGAGGAGGCCTGCCCATGAAGAGGCACGTCCATGAAGAGGCACGCCCATGAAAGAGGCCCCCCCCTCATGAGAGGCATGCCCATGAGAGGTATGTCCATGAGATGCAATAGACAAGATGGTGAAACAGAGTTCAAAGAGTTTCACTATAACCGAACCGGATATTTTGATCACTCAGTTAGCTTTGGCTCAACCAACTTTACCTAGTTGTCATATTAAACAGCTCCATTTGTTCTTCCTGCCATCATATTTTGAAAAACCTCGCATATGTCCGAGTGGAGGAAATGAATTTCGAGAGGTTTAAAATTGGTATTTGAAATTTCTGCTTTTCCCCCACCAACCTTCGCCCAACTAACTTTCTCTGGCCATAATATGGAACAGCCATATCTCGTCCAGCAGGTGTAATATTTTCAAGGGCCTTGCACACACACAAGCCGAGAAGATCAAGGTTAAATACATCATGGGCATGCCTCCTCATGGGCATGCCTCTCGTGCGGGGGCCTCTTTCATGGGCGGGCCTCTCATGGGGGGCCTTCTCATTGGGGGAGTGCCTCTCATGGGCGTGCCTCTCATGGGAGTGTCTCATGGATGTGCCTCTCATGAACGTGCCTCTCATGGATGTGCCTCTCACGGGTGTGTCTCTCATGGGCGTGCCTCTCACGGGTGTGCCTCTCATACATCACACAGGTGTCGAACTTTAAGGGATGGAATTTCGAACAAAAAGATATAGGGAAGTTGGTTGGATCAATAAAATGTTCAAAAGTAACTAATCAGAGATAGGTTTCAATGCTTCCTGGCTCTTGTGACCTCAACGGTCTAAGAACTCGAATCCTGCCTTCATTAAGTTCTCTGATGTCAGATCCCCGCGCTCACCACTTAACCATTTCAAAGCCTCCTCTAAGGCGTGAGGAAGACAATTACTCTGCTGCTCGTTACCACGTCCACCAAGCATGACTGCTTTAAAGTTAGGGTACATCTCTACCACGTTCAACTGGCGACCCTGTAGAACATCTCGCATGCGTTTGGCGCTCTCCTGGATCGGCACGGGTCGATTCTTGACTAGAGTGTGTGCCGATACCTCTCTTGACCGAAGAGTCCGAGGTGGCAGATCTTCCGAGATCGTGCTGGACTCAGCTATCTCCTTCTTAGCTTCTTCATACACTTTCTTCTTTCTTTTCTCGACTTTCTTGAACCTCTGCAGTGCATTACCATCCCAGAATGCCACAGTCTTCCCCTGAAGTGTATCACCATCTGGTGCCTTAATGATACACAGCCAGGCGTGCATCCAGAGATTGTCGAATGTCTCACTGTCCATGCCGACTGGCGAGGCTGGGTAGCAAATGAAAAGGCCCATCTTATGTCTGCCTTCGCCGAAGGGAAGCTGGTAGAAGGTCTTCAGGAGATGGCGATCATCAATATCTGGAAACCATGTAGGATCGATACCGTGCTCCTCTTTTTTCTTACCATCAAGACGGTTGAACTGCTTCTCCTTTCCGTCCTTCCACGCCACAACACCTTGATGGAACCAGGTGATATCCTTCCCATACGGACTTTGGTGCCTGAGCTTCTCACCATATTCAAGCCATGGGAGAATATCGTCCATCTGTGATTGCCCATGTAACACTTGAAGTCCGCTGTCGCCAGGCTTGAATGGTGTTGGTCGCGGCTTGCCTTTCGATCGTGTGGCGCGAGGCATGTCGTAGAAGCCCTGAAGGATTCGTTGTAGGAGAAAAGGGAGAGTAAGGATGTTATCGAGAGGCAGAGAAGCTGGCGAGTCTTTTGAGTAGCGAAATTGGCGTCCACTTGCATACCAACGGTACCACCTAGGCACCGGTCCAATGTTTATTATCGTTACTTCACTGTCAACACTTCATTACTGCGGGAAAGCCCGACGGCTTCGGGCAGTCCCCCAAATATTATTTCTGTCATCTCTACTCCCTCAACCTTTCAGTTCCCTACAACCTCGACAACCATAACTCCTCCTTCTTTTGACTTGCAGGGCTTTCAACATTGCTCAGCTACGTCCCTAGCACAACCAGTACTTGCCTGTGAACAAGTCTACGTCTCTAAGAATCCTCACCTCATTCCTCTTATTTGAAAGGTACGTAAGCCTTCTGTGATTCCTGTTTGTTTACATGATCTCTTTGATACTGTTGATTATAGCGTGCATATCGGTGTTCTGGGTTCGATGGCGACACCACGACACTTATGAACACCAGTGGCCTCACACGTCTTTCAGTTTGAGGGCTTTGTTCGGGTACTCTCATTGTCATTCCCGCATCTCCTGCTCCTGCTCGTGCTTGATCCTCAGTTCACCTGCTCATTCCTACATCTGACTTACCTATCCAGTTCAATCAAGATGTTAGGCAAAGACTACAACACACCTACCAAGAAGGGTGTCTCACCTGGCAGGATATCTGGCCAGCAGCCTCCTCCATCACCTTCTGCCCAAGCTCTCGTCCAACTAGACATCCATCCTGCCAATGGCCGAATCACCTTCAACAACCAAACCTTCGCGAACTTCGACAATGTTATGCAACACATCCAGGAGCAACCTGTACAAAGACGCGAGAGACTCTTACATGGCCTGCTCACTAACATGATCGATTTTCGAGACCACTGGAGTGACCAGATCCTCCGCTTTGCCGACTATTTCGACAGTGAACGAAGCCAGAACATATTTCAGGACCTCTTCTACAACCCTGGAGATTACGAAAATAGGTGGGGAATCCTCCAAGAGCGGATCAAAAGTGTCAGAGACGAAAGAGCACGATGTAGACCGATTATCAACAAGGTCATCAAACGGTGCCCAGCTGAGAGTAAAGACTTCTATGACGTGCACTTCAAGCCCTGGGGCGAGACACGGGTCATGTCATGCCAAGCCTGCCAAGAGCCCGTAGATAAGACCACGCTGGACGAGAGATGGCAACTCCCTCTCTCTCCAGCGTTCAGTCTCTGTACGTAGTAGAGCTGAAGTTATCATTATGCACACGCCTAGCACGTCAGGCGCATGCGAGACGCATGCCTAACCCGTAGAGAGGTCTATTGCC
>Ga0335074_10013315_pt1 | contig 11566 bp, 13 predicted proteins | sample Lox_Sample_23_FD_206715 | JGI IMG/M metagenome (GOLD analysis project Ga0335074, IMG submission 206715) | Soil microbial communities from Loxahatchee National Wildlife Refuge, Florida, United States - Lox_Sample_2.3 | ecosystem: Environmental > Terrestrial > Soil > Wetlands | place: USA...
AGGAGGGGTGACACTCCACCCCTGAAAGGGTGCTGCACAGCAACTTTCGGTTACCGTGCGCGAACCTGTTGAAAGCAGAGCGGCTAAGGAAAAAATCCCGCCATCCGGTTGCTGCCCAGCAACCGCGAAGTTCGCGCAGGCGAACTTGTTGATTCTTAAGCACGGCTGCTAGTCTCGGCAGTGATGGCGAGAGAGGAAGCCGGGACATGGTGAAGCCGCCGCTGCGCACAAAATCCATCGGTTTCAAAGTGAGCGAGGACGAGTACGCGCAACTGGAAATGGCGGCGCAGGCCGGAGGCAGCACGCTGGGCGAGTGGTGCCGCAAGGTGGTGCTGGCGAGTGCCAGCGAAGCAGAAATGGGCGATCTGGCGCTGGCGGAGATCGTGGGAGTGCGTCTGCTGCTGGTGAACGTGTTGGGACCTGTGGCGGCGGGGGAGAAGGTGACGGCGGAGAGGTTCAACCAACTGCTGGATCAAATCAGCGAAACCAAGCACCAGCTCGCAGCCAAGTTGCAGCAGCAGGCGAGCGAGAAACCGCAGCGAGAAAAGCCCAGCGGCGAGGGAAAGCGGTGATCCCATTTTTTCGCTGAAGAGTGTACGGAGCGCGGGAGCCGAGTCAAGGCTCTGCGCTTCGCTCCGACCGCTGACGCGGCGCGCACCAAAACGCGCGGCCTTGACTAACCTCCCTCTCCGCTCCTGTGTTGCTTCCAGCTAGGAAAAAATGTAATGGAAAAATGGGAGCCAGGGCGATCAGCGGTAGGCTTCGCGGCGATTGCGAACGGCGGTAACGTTGATGGTGTTCTCGTCCCGCTGATCGAAGAACACGCGGTAGTCGCCGCAGCGAAGCCGGAAGCCGGTGCGCGGCGGTTTGAGTTTCTTCACGTCGCCGGTGTGGTTGGCCAGGAAGCGATCCACGCAGTGAAGAATCTGCATGGCGGTTTCGCGGTCGATGGCGCGCACATCGGCGCGGGCCTCGGGCGACCAGATGACGGCGATCCGTTCCGGCGCGGGCGGTTCGGTCATTTACCCAGGCCGAACTCGCGCAGGATGTCTTCGTGGGGAATGCCTTCTCCGCGAGCCAGCGAAGCGCGGGCGCGGTCGAGCGCGGCAGCCGTCTCAGACGTGATCTCTTCCTCTTCCACGGGCGCGGAAGCCAGCGCACGCGACAGCGGGCCGGTCATCACCTGGAGCAGGTGAACGACGGCGGCGAGCTGGCCAGCATCGAGCTGATCGAGGAGCTGGTGCGCCTGCTGTTTTTCGTTTGCGGGTGCCATCAGGAATAGTTTACCAATCTACGGATGCGCGCTGCTGCGCGACTGTCCGTTGCCGCTCGAAGCCACCAGAGAGTTAATCAGGCGAATGACCGCGCGCTGATCCTTCTCCGGTAGTGACTCCATGCGTTGAAATCTCTTCCACAATCTCCGTTGCTCTGGGGTGTTGTCCGGGCCGACTCTGGGAGGTTTGATCCCGAGCAGTTCATCGGCGGTGGTTCCTAGGGCGCGAACCAGGGCAACGAGAATATCTGGCGCAGGCAACTCTCCTTTGGTTTCGTAATAGGAAACGACCCGCTGAGTCGTTCCCAACGCTTTCGCCAGATCGACTTGGGTAAGCCCGCGCGCGGTCCTCAGTGCAAACAGACGCTCCCCGAAAGAACTCTTGGGTGGTTTTTTGGCTGGCATGTCGAGGGCGATTGTAAGGGGCATTTTGCGGCTCTCTTAAAACTCTTTGACAGTATATACAAATATGGTATATCTTCCGTCCATCGTCAGGAAGCCAAAAATGTTGCAAAAAGCTCTTGACAGGTTTTTCTGAGGAGCCCGGAAAACGGGAGGAAGGAGCCGAGCCGATGCCCTATGTTCCGCCAGAAGTGAAAGAGCGGCTCAAGCGGGAAATCTCGGTGCAACGGCTCGCCGAGGCGAGAGGCATCCAGCTACGGCCCATCGGCAAGGAACTGATCGGTCTCTGTCCTTTCCACAAAGACACCAATCCCAGCCTCAACATCGATCCGGTAAAGAACGTCTGGCACTGCAAGGGCGCCTGCGGTGAAGGCGGCGACGTCATCCTGTGGGTGATGCGCGCTGAAGGCGTGAGCTTCAATCACGCGGTGGAGATGCTGAAGCGCGACTACTTTCCTTCCGTGCGCGGCACCGAACCGCCGCCGCGAAAATCCACGACGGTGAAACTGCCGCCGCTCATCGAGCATACGGCCAACGACAAGCGATTGCTGGAAGCCGTGGTGGAGCACTATCACGAGACGCTGAAGATGTCGCCCGAAGCGCAGCAATATCTCGTGAAACGCGGCCTGCAATCGTCGGAGATGGTCGAGCACTTCCGCCTGGGCTTCGCCAACCGCACGCTGGGTTACCGAATGCCCGAGAAGAACCGCAGCACTGGCCGAGAGCAGCGCGGACGGTTGCAGCAACTCGGTGTGCTGCGCGAGAACGGACGCGAACACCTGCGCGGCTCCATCGTGATTCCGATCTTCAACCTGGAAGGCGAAGTGATGCAGATGTACGGGCGCAAGATCGCACCGCGCCACCTGTTGCGCGAGGACACTTCCGAACACCTGTACCTGCCCGGTCCGCATCGTGGCGTGTGGAACGAAGAGGCGCTGATCTCGTCGAAAGAAATCATCCTGTGTGAAGCGCTGATCGATGCGCTGACGTTCTGGTGCGCGGGCTATCACCACGTAACCACCAGCTACGGCGTGAATGGTTTTACCGACGAGATCAAAGCGGCGCTTCGGAAGCACGGCACGAAGAGAATTTACATTGCCTACGACCGCGACGACGCGGGAGAACGCGCCGCACGGAAACATGCCGAAGAACTGATGGGGATGGGCATTGAGTGTTTCCGCGTGCAGTTCCCGCGCGGCCAGGACGCCAACGAGTTCGCGCTGAAACAGCAGCCTGCTGCCCACTGGCTGGGTATGTATCTGCAGCGCGCGGCATGGCTGGGCAAAGGCCAACGGCCCGCCATGGTGGTGATCGAACCGCAGCCAGCGCCGAAACCGCAGATCGAGAAGGAAACTATCAAACCCGCAGCCAAAGAAGAAATCCCGGAGCCAGTGACGACGCCGGCGGAAGATAAAATGCCCGAGTCCGTTCCTCCCTTAGCAGCTAAAGCTGAAGAACCAACCACGGCAGCTAAAGAAAAAATCTCTGAATCAAACACAACCACAGTGAGCGAGGAACCCGTTTCTTCTTTAGCCACACCACTGCCGATAGCGCCGCTCCCGACTGGGACCGTGGTGCCTGCCAGAGATGTGCGCATCGAAGTCTCGGGCGAGACGGTGTACGTCACGATGGGAGAGCGGCGCTATCGCATCGTGGACCTTGGGAAGAACACTGCTCCCGGTGTGCTGCACGTGAATGTGATGGTGACGAGCACCAGCACGCGCGGAGAGACCCGGCTACACGTGGACCGGTTCGATCTATACGGCGCGCGTCCGCGCTCGCTGTTCGCCAAGCAAGCAGCGAAAGAACTCGGCCACAAGGAAGAGAGCATCGAGCGCGACCTGGCGCGGCTGATCCTGGAACTGGAGGACCTGCAACGCGAGTGGCTGGAAAAGACACTGACGCCGCAAGAAGAAAAACTCGAGATGACGGCCGAGGAGAAATCGGCCGCGCTGGAACTGCTGCGCGATCCGCGCCTGCTGGAGCGAGTGCTGGAGGACTTCGAGAAGTGCGGCGTGGTGGGCGAGGAGACCAATAAAAAAATCGGCTACCTGGCCGCGGTGTCGCGGTTGCTCGAAAAACCCCTGGCCATCGTGGTGCAGTCGGCATCTTCGGCGGGCAAGAGTTCGTTGATGGAAGCGGTGCTCGACTTCGTACCGGAAGAACAGCGCGAAAACTACACGGCCATGACCGGGCAAGCACTGTTCTACATGGGCCAGAAAAATCTCAAGCACAAGATCCTCGCCATCTCGGAACAACAGGGAGCCGACCGCGCCAGCTATCCGCTGAAACTGTTGCAGTCCGAGGGCGTGCTGAAGATCGCCTCGACCGGCAAAGACCCGGTGAGCGGCAAGCTGGTGACACACGATTACGAAGTCGAAGGCCCGGTGATGTTGTTCCTGACCACTACGGCCCAGGACGTGGACGAGGAACTGATGAACCGCGCGATTGCGCTAACGGTGAACGAGGACCGGGAGCAGACGCGTGCAATCCACCGGCGGCAGCGCGAGGCGCGCACCATCGAAGGGCATCTGTTGCGGCGCAAGCGAGCGAAACTCATCAGCCTGCATCGCAACGCGCAGCGTCTCTTGCGTCCGATCACTGTGGTGAACAACCACGATGTGGGCGAGTTTCCCGATCACATGACGCGGGCACGGCGCGACCACAACAAACTGCTGACCCTGATCGAAGCCATCGCACTCTTGCACCAGCACCAGCGGGAAATCAAAACGTTTGCCGATGACGGCGAGACGCTGGAATACATCGAGGCCACCGAAGCCGACGTGAAACTGGCGCAGGTACTCGCCGACCAGGTAGGACTCAAGCCGTCGCTCGACGAACTGCGCCCGCAAACTCGCAAGCTGCTCGCGCTAATCAACGAGATGGTGAAGGCCGAGTGCGAGCACTCCGAGATCGCAGCGAGCCAGTATCGTTTCACGCGGCGCACGGTGCGCGAGTACACCAAGTGGGGTGACACACAGTCGCGGCAACATCTGAAGCGCCTGGAAGAGATGGAATATCTCGTGGTGCGGCGCGGCGGCAACCAAGGCCAGCTGGTGGTCTATCAACTGCCGACCTCAGAGGAGGAAGCGAATCATAGCTCTAACTTCGCGGGGTCAGAGGGCAACTTCGCGGGGGTAAATGACGACTTCGCGGGTGGGGTGCGGGCACTTCACGGCCCCGAAAAAAATGGCGCATCGCCAACACTCGAAATGGTTTCGGCTTCCACTTCGCGGCTTCGCGGAAATGCATATAGGGGGTCCGAGGCCGCAGGTGTCCCGCAGCATGCAATCGTAGCCGAAGGCAAACCGAACGGCCACGGTCTGACGCGACGCGCGGGAGTGAGGTAATGGCCCGCGTCAGCAAACGTCGTCATCCGCACCTGGAGCCGCACTCGCCGCTAGGCCGCTTGATGGAAGAGCACCTGGAGTGGCTGCTGATTAACAACTACTCGGAGGACACAGCCGATCACGCGCGTTGGGCTATCGCCGACTTCATCCGCTGGGCCGAGTTGCGCGGCTTGCAGCATCCCATGGAGGTGACGCGCCCGATCCTCGAAAGCTACCAGCGATATCTCTACTACTACCGCAAAGGCGACGGGCAGCCGCTCACGTTCCGCACGCAGCACTCGCGGCTGACGCCAGTACGCCGATGGTTTCGTTGGCTGGTGCGCAACAATCACATCCTGCACAACCCGGCTTCTGATCTCGACCTGCCGCGCATGGAGAAGCGCCTGCCGAAGACGATCCTCAGCGCCGATGAAGTGGAGCACGTCATGGTCGTGCCGGACATCAAAACGCCGGTTGGTTTGCGCGACCGCGCCCTGCTCGAAACCTTCTACTCAAGCGGGGTGCGGCGCAGCGAACTGATCCGCCTCAAACTGTACGACCTGGACCGCGAGCGCGCCACGCTGACGGTGCGCCAGGGCAAGGGCAAAAAAGATCGCATGATCCCGATCGGCGAGCGGGCGCTGGCCTGGGTGGAGAAATATCTGCGCGAAGCGCGTCCGCAGTTAGCCCTAGAGCCGGACGACGCGACGTTGTTCCTGACGCAGTACGGAGAGCCGTTTCATCCTGACGCGATGAGTTATCTGGCACGTGACTATATCGCGCAAGCGAACCTGGGAAAATCCGGTTCCTGCCACACGTTCCGCCACACTATGGCAACACTGATGCTCGAAGGCGGAGCCGATATCCGCTACATCCAGCAGATGCTCGGACACGCCGAACTCTCGACCACGGAAATCTATACGCACGTGGCGATCCGCAAGCTGCAACAAATCCACGCGGCCACGCATCCCGGAGCAAAACTCGAACACAGGAAATCGGCAGTCACGAATGATACCAACGGCCACAGCGACGGCGAGAGGGCTGCACTGCTGGCCGCGCTCGAAGCGGAAACTGAAGACGAGTAGCGCGGGCCTGTAGTACCTCTCCACGAGTCCCCAAAGTCACTTCTATGCGCTCGCCTAGCTGACTACAATCAGCAGTGATGCTGCCTGCAGCTGAAGAACGAATCCCTGCTCTCGGGAGTGGTGAGGAGATTTTTTCCTTAGCTGCCGGTGTTGCTCTTGCTGCGCTCGAAACGCACCAGGGCGCGCACGAGGCTCAGGGCAAAAAACCGCATCAGGGGATTTTTTCTAAAAAACGCACAATCGCATCAGGGGCAACGTTGGCTAAGTGGTCGGGAACGCATCAGGATAGAAAGTGCTGGTGGTTGAAAACTGTGTCAGGGTCAGCATTAGACGCAAACGGCAATACACTCTCCGACCCCTCCGGCAAATCTTACACGTGGGATTTCGAGAACCGGATGACGCAGGTTGTTGTTCCCGGAACCAACGGCGGAACGACGACCTTCAAGTACGATCCCTTCGGGCGGCGCATCCAGAAGTCCGGCCCGCTGGGAACAACCAACTACCTCTATGACGGGTATAACGATATCGATGAAGTGGGCAGTACGGGAAGCATCCTCGCAACATACACGCAGAATCTGGGCATAGACGATCCACTCGCGGAACTCCGTTCCGGCACAACTACTTACTACCAATCAGACGGGACAAAGTCCATAACCTCCCTGACTAGCACGGCATCAACGATTGCAGGCACCTATGCCTATGATGCGTTCGGCAACTTGTCATCGTACACGGGGTCACTTACAAATCCATTTCGGTATACGGGCAGAGAATTCGATTCGGAAACCGGACTCTACTACTATCGGGCACGCTATTACGATTCTGGAATTGGGCGTTTCGCAAGCGAGGACCCAATCAGGTTCAAGGCTGGAGTCGACTTCTACCCCTATGTTATGAACAGGCCTGTCACATTCTCAGATCCGACTGGCACGTGTCTGCTGCAGTTTGATTCTGTGACAAATACGCTCGGCAAATGTGGACTTGATCCGAACAAGGACAGACAATGTGCCTGTTTGTGCTCGATTGCTTCTGACTATCAAAAATGCATAAAGGACTGCAAAGACGGATGCCTGGCTAGCTCGTTTAGCGCCGTGGAGTCATGCCAATGTTTGTGCAACAAAGGAAAGGAAAACGGCACGCTGAATGGCTTTGAGGCGTGGGTCTGCAAGCAGATGTGCAAAAGGAATCTAAAATGAAATCGCTATTCTTGGCAGCAATCCTTTTAGCTGATCTGTCTGGCATCGGGGTCGCACAGACAAAGGGGGGTCTCAAGCACGTGGTCCTGCCAAACATCAAGCTCGTACGATGCATGACCTCCGATTGTTTCCAGCTCTTGCAGGATGAGCCTCCGCGTTCCGGCGACATTTACCCTGACCATATTGACGTCGCTTTCCTGGACCGCTGGTGCCCGTTCGGATTGGACGCCACTTACAGCAAGGCTGTCCCCTTGGAAGATTTGAGGGGTGCGCTGGAAAAGCTATACGGTACAGGAACGGTCAAGAATTGGACTGACGCGCCCTTGGTGATTTGGCAGATCGAGCCAGATCATCTCCTCATTCAGCTCGATGTTGCTGATAAGCATATGGCGCAAAATCGTCATGTGGAAGAGGGGACCAGGACTATTCACTATTCCGATATGTCAGGCAAGATATGCCCCGTGCGTTAGTCGCCTACGACGCAAACGGCAATACCCTCTCCGATCCCTCCGGCAAATCCTACTCCTGGGACTTCGAGAACCGCTTGGTGCAGACAGTAGTTCCGGGTTCGGGCACGGTCACGTTCAAGTACGATCCGCTGGGCCGGAGGATTCAGAAGAGCTCGTGGCTGGGCACGACGAATTATCTGTATGACGGGTACAACGACATCCAGGAACTGGACAACAGCGGCAACGTGCTGGCGCGCTACACGCAAAGCAAGAACCTTGATGAACCGTTGGCCCAACTTCGGGCGGGAACAACGAGCTTCTACGAGCAAGATGGTCTGGGCTCAGTTTCCTCGCTCAGCAATGGAACCAGCTCTCTCGCGAGCACCTACATTTACGACTCCTTTGGAAATCTGACGGCTTCGACGGGAACTGTCACCAATCCTTTCCGGTACACCGGTCGCGAGTTCGATTCGGAGACCGGAATTTACCAGTACAGGGCGCGCTACTTTGATCCGAACACAGGCCGATTCACCAGCGAGGATCCGGTCAGGTTCAATGGGCGCGGACCCAATTTTTACGCGTATGTCAAAAACTCGCCCGTGGGGAAGTTCGATCCCACCGGTTTGGCGACGTGTGACTATTACATCCAAGGGCCGGATGGCAATGGGTGGTTGTATTGCTCTCCTGACGACCCGCGTGATTCGCCCGTGAGTTTCCCAGCCGCGTCTGGAAACAATGGCGATGCGCAGCACCAGTGCAAGAACAATCCAGATTGTGCGTCGCAGTCTGGCACCGGGCCGATTCCTCCCGGCCACTACCATTTCTCCAATGATGTGGCGTCACATAAGCACGGCGGCACACTCTTAATCCCTGACGACCCAGCCGCGGCGTACTATCGCAACGGACTTTTGACGCACTTCTGTCTCAACCCATTCGGGCCGTCTCGTAATAAACCATTCTGCTCTGAAGGGTGCATCACCGCATCGCAGGACGATATCAATGCACTGAATGACCTGCTCAGCTCTGAACCAAACAATACGATGACGGTGTATCCGGGACTTCCACTCCAGTGATAGGAACAAACACGGAATCGAGGATGCCCATTCAGATGAAATACGGTTTCCGTAAGCTCTTTGTTGAAGCTGCTGTGCTGTGTCTCTGTGGGGTTCAGGTCACATATGGACAGACCGCTACGCGCAAAGCCGAACAGGAGGACATCGGCCAAGCGCAGCGGGCAGTTCTCGCGTCTCTCACTATCGCCACGAGTTCTTCCGGGGCGCGGCTGTGTGTGCAGACTCCGGTCGCATGCGTAGGACCAGACAGACTAGAGCTGGCCATGTCTCTGATTGCAGCGCGGAATACGAACGCTTCCTTGCAGGCACTCGCCAGCTTGGCTCGATTCAAACTTGATGGTGCGTACTCCGAGGATTACGACGACTTGCTTCTCGCTAAGGGCAAGGCCATTGAGCCGTTTCTAACCAGCCTCTCTCCTCAGGTGCTACACGAGCAATGCGTGAAGGAATTTTCTGAGCTGGTTCACAAGAGTGGTTCAGCTCTAGGCGACGCCAGCGACAGCCGTGTGTGCAGGAGCGAGGACGCAATCAAAGCGGACATCAAGAACAGTCTGGAAGCCATTCGGGAGGGTCGAAAGCCCGAGAGCCAATGACCCAGAGGGAAGTGGACAGGTGAATATCCACGACAGTGTAGTGAGCCCGGATGGGGCGTTGAAGGCGACTCTGGCAGAGTTCAATCCCAAGACCGGCCAGGGCCGTTTGAAGATCGAGGAGCTGAAGGCCGAGCGTGGGCGATTCTACGTGACGGTGACCTACGGCGAAGCCGGGCAAACGCGGATCGATTACAAAACCTACGACGTGCACAAAGCGTCCGAGTTTCCCTTCACGACCAACCGGGGTGACGCCATCAAAGAGATCAAAATCGTCCGAGTCCCGGCTGACTGAACGACGATGGCGAAACTTAAAAAGGGGAACGTCTATCACGTTCTATGTCGGCCTTTTGATCGTCCCGGTGCGTGGCGTCAGCTCATCTATCGGGGATACAACCGCACAAGCGGCAGGCATAGGTTCGAGCCAGGGGGAATTACAGTGAGTCCAAAGAAGCTGCACCAGCGGGTCCAGCAGACCGCCGATCTAGTATCCTCTCCTCCGCCGATTCCTTCCCTTATCCGCACCTGATTGCGGCGTCGTTGCGCTCCGGAAAGTTTTTCTTTTAGCTGCCGGTTTGAACTGCCAGAAGCCGCACGGAAGTGCGGCTCTGGCAATTGGTTAATCTTCAGCCTGATACTCGACGTTCAGCTTGGCGATCTGGTCTACAAGCTGGCGGCGCTGGTCGCCTTCTGGAAGCTGGTCAGCTTCGGCGGTCAGGCGTTCGAGGTCAGCCTTGATCTGCTGCTTTTTGGAGTCGCTTGCCATCGGTGCATCCCCCCTTTCTGAAGGTCTAATACTGGGTCCGCGAGGAAATCGAGGTTTCGAGAGAGAATTTTTTATCGTGCCTGCCGCCGTGGTTCCGGGGTGTCCCGCCAGCCCAAAGTGCGGTGCCGGGTGAGGGTCAAAATCTGCGCTGCCTTCGGCATCGGGGGTAGGGGTGACACTTCACCCCTGAAAGGGTGCTGCACGGTAACCTTCGGTTACCGTGGGCGAACCTGTTGAAACCAAAACAGCTAAAGAAAAATCCCTTCGATCAGGTTGCTGTAGAGCAACCTGAAGTTAGCGCAGGCGAACTTGTTGATTCTTAAGCGCGGCTGCTAGTCTCGGCAGTGAAGGCGAGAGAGGAAGCCGGGACATGGTGAAGCCGCCGCTGCGCACAAAATCCATCGGATTCAAAGTGAGCGAGGAAGAATACGCGCAGCTGGAAACGGCGGCGCAGGCGAGCGGACGGACGCTCGGGGAGTGGTGCCGCGAGGTGGTGTTGGCGAGTGCCAGCGATGCAAGGCGCGATCCGGCGCTGGCGGAAATCCTCGGAGTGCGCCTGCTGCTGGTGAACGTGCTGGGACCTGTGGCGGCGGGGGAGAAGGTGACGGCGGAGAAGTTCAACCAACTGCTGGACCAGATCAGCGAAATGAAACACCAGCTCGCCGCCAAGTTGCAGCAGCAGGCGAGCGAGAAACCACAGCGAGAAAAACCCAGCGGCGAGGGAAAGCGGTGATCCCATTTTTTCGCTGAAGAGTGTACGGAGCGCGGGAGCCGCGTCAAGCCTCTCCGCTTCGCTCCGACCGCAGCGCGGCGCACCAAGAACGTGCGGGCTTGACCCGGCTCCCTCTCCGCTCCTGTGTTGCTTCCGGCTAGGAAAAAATGGGATGGAAAAATGGGGCGTAGGGATGGGAGCGAGCACAGCAGGCTATCGCCGTTTTCGTGTTCGTTTTACCGGTGCGCTGCGTTTCGGTTCGGGACTCTGCTTCCCATCCTTGAGGAGCTTCTGCAGGGCGTCGTTGAGTTGCTGTTCGAGCTTTGCTTCGTCCAGAGAGTCTGTGTGTCCAATGCGCAGGACTGTTTCTTCGCGAAACTCGTTGCCGCTATGAACACGACGCACGATCAGTTCCAGCGGATGAGAGGGATGATCCCCCTTCCTGATCCCTTCGCTTCTGGCCTTGATAATCGTGGCGATCAGGTTAATGACGCTCGTTGCCAAACCGACACCTGCCGCGATGTACACCAACAACTCGGGGCCGCTTTCATGTTCTTCAAAAGCAAAACTGGAGTCGCCAGGGGACAGCTTGCGGAGGCTCTGGTCGATCAGTTCATAAGCGCGTGGCGAATGCTCGCGGTGAAAACATCCTGAGGTGATCCGCACTTTAATGGAAACGGCCGCTTCGCCCGGC
>Ga0335074_10013316_pt1 | contig 11565 bp, 9 predicted proteins | sample Lox_Sample_23_FD_206715 | JGI IMG/M metagenome (GOLD analysis project Ga0335074, IMG submission 206715) | Soil microbial communities from Loxahatchee National Wildlife Refuge, Florida, United States - Lox_Sample_2.3 | ecosystem: Environmental > Terrestrial > Soil > Wetlands | place: USA: Florida...
CGACCGTCAGTCCCAGGAACTCATAGATCTTGCCCATCCACTCCGCGTCGCGCTTGGCCAGATAATCGTTTACCGTCACCACGTGAACGCCATGCCCGGCCAGCGCGTTCAGGTATACCGGCAGGGTTGCCACCAGCGTCTTGCCTTCGCCGGTCTTCATCTCCGCGATCTTGCCCTGGTGCAGCACCATCCCGCCCACCAGCTGCACGTCGAAATGCCGCATGTTCACGGCCCGCCGTCCCGCCTCGCGCACCACCGCAAACGCCTCCGGCAATACATCGTTCAGCGCCTGCTTCTCCGCCGCCGCCCGCGCGTCGGCATCTTCAATGCCTTCCACAGCCCCGGCGATCCGCGCCCGGAATTCCGCCGTCTTCCCGCGCAGCTGCTCGTCGCTCAGAACCTGAATCTGTGGCTCCAGCGCGTTGATGGCGCGCACCGTGGGCAGCAGTTTCTTCACCACCCGCTCGTTGCTGGTCCCAAATATCTTTGTAAGAACGTTGTAGCTCAAGATGATCCTTCGGCGGTCCTGTCGCTGCGCGTTTGCCGCGCCCTCAGCCGCCTCCCGCTGGATAGAAAGGGTCCCTTCCTAGTTTAGTCGAGACCAGAGGATTCCGCTGTGCGCCGCCTGGCCGGGTGCCTCGCATCTGCCTGAAGTTCGCAGATGCGCGAAGACACGAACCCCAACAAGCCCCTATAACGCCCCCCGCACGTTTCGTTGACCCCTCCTCGGCTGCTCGTTATACTCAGAGGGAACCATGCGGGAGTAGCTCAGTGGTAGAGCATCGCCTTGCCAAGGCGAGGGTCGCGGGTTCAAGTCCCGTCTCCCGCTCCAGCCTTCCGGCGAGTCCCCCCGCGACGTATTCCGGTAATGGCTGGTTTCCGGTAATTCTGTCCGGACGTCCGTGTCTGGGCTACAATTCCTTGTTCGGGGCGCGGTACCCAAGCGGTAAGGGAGAGGTCTGCAAAACCTTTATGCGTCGGTTCGATTCCGACCCGCGCCTCCACTTTTAACTACAATAAAATCAATAACTTACAAACGTGGATCTCGAATTGTGCTACTTTTGTGCTAGTGTTTCCGCGTGAATAATCCCACCGGGCCACTCGTTACCATCTTCGTTCGACACTCCCGCAGCTGCAATTACCGCGGCGACGAAGCCTACCGACGTTGCCACTGCCCCAAACATCTTCGCTGGTTCTGGGGCGGCAATCAGTTCCGCCAGTCAGCCAGGACCCGCTCCTGGGCCCAGGCCGAGCTGGCCAAACGCAATGTTGAGGATCGCTTCTGCCAGGGTGCCACTGCGGCTCCGCTCGACGATAGGCCGAAGACGATCGGTCAGGCCATCGAAATCTTCCTCGTTGACAAGCGCAACGAGGGCGTCGAGCTGTCGGTCGAGAAAAAGTACGAGCGCGAGCTTGAGCGCCTCCGCGTCTTCATGGAACGCCGCAGCCGCTTCTTCCCGCACGAGATCGACCGCGAAGATCTGATCGCGTTCCAGGCGACATGGAGCGACCTCTATCCTTCCACGCAGACCCGCAGCCGGGTGCTTACGCGCGCCAGGGCGTTCATGCGGTTCTGCTACGAGTCCGGGTGGATCGACCGGATCCCAAAGTTCAGCAGGGTGAAGATCGAGCAGACCCCGACGCTGCCCCTGACCGGCGCCGAATACAAAAAGCTGCTGAACACAGTCGCGAAAGTGTTCGCGAGCGAGAGGATGCAGCGGCGCGTGCGCGCCCTGGTCGAGCTGATGCGGCACACAGGGCTTTCCATCCGCGACGCGGTCACGCTGGAGCGCGCCGAACTGATCCGGGACGGCAAACGGAAACTCTATCGCGTTGTCACCCAGCGTACGAAGACCGGCACGGACGTCTCCGTCATTCTTCCCAAAGAAGTGTCGGCTCGGATTCTGGCCGCCCCGAACGACAACCCGCGCTACCTGTTCTGGAATACCGGAACCGGCAAGGAAAAGAGCGCCGTCACCAACTGGCAGCATGATCTGCGCAAACTGTTCCACGCCGCCGGTTTCCCTGGGGGACACCCCCACCAGCTGCGCGATACATTCGCGGTCGGGTTGCTGGAAAAGGGTGTTCCTCTCGAAGAGGTGGCAAAGCTGCTCGGGCATGAAAGCGTCAGGACGACCGAAAAGCACTACGCGCCCTGGGTGAAGCGGCGTCAGGACCGGCTCGACGAACTGGTCGCCGGCACCTGGGAGCGACCTCGCTCTCGCGGATGAAGCTCTCCAGAGCTTCGCGTGGAATACGCAGTACCCGATAGCGGCGACGGAACCGCCGCTCGGAGCTTCCCAGGTCGATCACGCCCGGGCGGTTCTCAAACCGCCGAATGACCGTGTCGACGCTGGTTCTCAAGATGGCCGCGACTTCCGCGGCCGTCAGATACTCAACGGGCTGCATTCCTGAGCCTCGGATTGGTTCCGAATTGCGACGTGGCGTTGTTCATGCCTCATGGTTGCTCTGCCTGGCCAATTGGCCAAAGCCCGGGGCCGGCGCCGTGCGACAAGCGACGACCCTCACTTCGAGGCACATCGCAGGGTCGAGTAGGCGTACCCTGTTACCCGGGGTTTCCTGACATCGGAAAACCCGGCCAATTAGCCTGTTCTCGAATTCGCTCAAATCATTGATGAGGATGGCCTTATCCTCGAATTAGCCACAATGCAATTTACTTGTAGATACGCAGGTATCGATACATGACAACTCAAGAGCGGATCGTCGACGCAATGGCGTGTTCCGGAAACCTGTTCCTCGTGCTCACTCTTCCCGAACTTCGGCGGCGGCACCTGACCCCTCTGGCGTTCTACGCACTACAGCGCGCCGTCGAGATCGCTCCCAACCCCGGATCGACTCGGGAATTTACCGAGCACTGGCTCCGCAGCGAGACTGGACTCGCGGATTACGAGACTTCTCGCGCCTGCTCCTCTCTGGCGAACAACGGTCTGATCGAAGTGTCCAAGGACAAAGGGGATCGCCGGGTCCGCGCTTTCTGGCCAACAGACAAGGGACGTCGCGTGTGCAAGGAGGTCCTTTCTGCCGCGGCTCACCGCCTGTGGGAGGGAATTCCACGCAGCGGGCGCATCCGGCGCGTGAAGGAAGTCACTGATCACCTGAGGCGGGCCAACAAGATTCTGCGCGGAGAGTTGCAGCTTTCATTCTTCGACACGGATCTCCCCAAGGACCAGCCTGTGCGAAAGCGAACCCGAAGACAAGCCGCTCCCAGGTCCGGCACTCCAGCGGAGACGCAGGCCCCCTGAACGAGCTACAGCCCAGGACAGGTCAATAGACCGCCCAGGCCTTTTGGAACACTTAGCTGCAAAGGTCTACGCTATCGGCCTGGCTCTGTTCCGCTTTGGACTTCGGGACGACACTTTTGGCAGAGCGTCGACCATGGCGAGCGCGGCGGCATATTCCGCCTCTGACAGGAGCTTTGCCGATTCCGCGCGCAGCCGTCGGTACCCGACGGCAAGCTCCGACAGCGAATCTGAATTCGCAGGTTCCTGCTGCTTTGCCGGAGATCCCCCCTTACGGGCTACCGACCCTTGCAGGAATTTGACGGCGACTGCCCGCTGACGACCCACGACGAGCGCCATCAGCGCCACGCGAAGATCGGCGTCGAGATCGCCGCCGGGCCCCGCATCGACGAGCGGTTGCCATCCCGTTTTCAGATGCCGCCGGCCAGACGCCGAAATTCGATGCTCCGTGCGTCCACGCGGACCGGGCTTCGACTGCAGGACGAAGCCGCTCGTCAGCAGCCGCCGCAGCGCTGGAATCGTCGCGCCCGGAGACAAGCCTGCGTCGATCTGCATCCGGTAGGGTGTGGAGACGCCATCGGCGACCAGCGCAAGAACAAACAGGTCGAGATCGCTCCGCCGCCGCTTGTCGCCGGTCTGAGACACGTTGGCTTCAGTATACGGATCTAGAACGGGACAGGCCCGCTGGGAGCGCCACGGCGCGGCGGCGCTCCCGAACAGGGGTCGTGTGAACGGGTCAGGCGGCCTTCTTCGATCCGTTCGCATTGCGTCGTCTCGACCGGCGCCACTCGAAGAAACCGGACCGCTCGGCTTCCTCGCGGCTGACGCCGATGCAGTCCAGCCACCAGGCGTCCTCGCGGAAGATCGCCGCGTACTTGTTGAAGACCTCCTTTATCCGGCCTGGCTTTTCAGGGTGGTCGTATTGGTCGAAGATATTGCGCATGCAGTTGCGTCGTAAGCACTGCCGCTCTGCTTGGCGGTTCTTATGATAGCTCTCCCTTGTTAACCCGAAATTCCGCGTCCCAGCCGCCAGCCTAGGCTTAAACTGGCTCTTCCATGTCACCGACCCCGGAACAGAAAGCCCGCGAGACCATCGACTCCCTGCTCGATCAGGCGGGGTGGATCGTCCAGGATCGGGATCAGGCCAATATCGATGCCGGACCGGGTGTCGCCATCCGCGAGTTTTCGCTCGGGCACGGCTTCGGCGAGGCGGACTATCTGCTTTTTGTCGATGGCCGGGCGGCGGGAGCAATCGAGGCCAAGAAAGAGGGCTCTACCCTCATCGGGTTTGAAAAGCAGACCCAGAAGTACAGCGAGGGCATTCCCGAGGCGATTCCCGCGCCCATCCGCCCTCTGCCCTTCTGCTACGAATCAACCGGCGTCGAAACCCGTTTCACGAATCTGCTGGAGCCGGACGCGGCGAGCCGACCCGTTTTCGCCTTCCACACCCCCGCCCATCTCTCCCGCTGGCTCCAGGACGAACTGGCCAGCCCCGGCTCCGCCTTCAAAGCCCGGCTCCAGTCCATACCGGCGCTCATGGCAAACGGGCTGCGCCCAGCCCAAATCACGGCCATCCACAACCTCGAAGACTCCCTCCGCCAGGGCCGCCGCCGCGCTCTCATCCAAATGGCCACCGGCGCCGGCAAGACCTACACGGCCTGCAATTTCCTTTATCGCCTGATCAAATTCGCCGGGGCCCAGCGGGTCCTCTTCCTGGTCGATCGCGCCAACCTCGGCCGCCAGGCTCTCAAGGAATTCCAGGCCTTCCGCACCCCCGACGACGGCCGCCTGTTCACGGAGCTGTACAACGTCCAGCACCTGCAATCCAACCGCATCGATCCCGTCACCAAGGTCTGCATCGCCACCATCCAGCGCCTCTACTCCATGTTGGCGGGCAAAGACCTCGACCCGGAGTTGGAAGAGCCCTCCGGCGCCTCGCTCGAAATGCTGCGACGTCCGCCCGATCCCATCGTTTACAACCCCGCCCTGCCCATTGAGTCCTTCGACATCATCGTCACCGACGAATGCCACCGCTCCATCTACAACCTCTGGCGGCAGGTTCTCGAATACTTCGACGCCTCCCTCATCGGCCTCACAGCCACGCCGTCGAAGCAGACCATCGGCTTCTTCCACCAGAACCTCATCATGGAGTACCCCTTCGACCAGGCCGTCGCCGACGGTGTCAACGTCGATTTCGACCTCTACACCATCCGCACCCTCATCTCTGAGCACGGCAGCACAATCAACGCCGGTTTTCAGGTGGACTATCGCGACCGCCAGACCCGCAAGGTACGCTGGGAACTGGCCGACCAGGACATCCCCTACGTCTCCGAGGATCTCGACCGCCGCGTCGTCACCCCTGACCAGATCCGCACCGTCGTCCGCACCTTCCGCGACCGGCTCTTTACGGACATCTTCCCCGGCCGGACGGAAGTTCCCAAGACGTTGATCTTCGCCAAGGACGACAGCCACGCCGAGGACATCGTCCAGATCGTCCGCGAGGAGTTCGGGAAGGGCAACGACTTCGCCCAGAAGATCACCTATCGCAGCGGCGCGGCCAAGGTCCGGATGAAGAAGACCGACAAAGAGGGCAACGAGTACGAGGTCGAAGAGTGGGTCTCCGGCAATCTCAAGCCTGAGCAGCTGCTCAACGAATTCCGCACCGCTTACAACCCCCGCATCGCCGTCACCGTGGACATGATCGCCACCGGCACCGACATCAAGCCGCTCGAAATCGTCATGTTCATGCGCTCGGTCAAAAGCCGCACCATGTTCGAGCAGATGAAGGGCCGCGGCGCGCGCACCGTCACACCCACCGAACTCAAAAACGTCACCCCGGACGGCCGCAGTAAAGACCACTTCGTCATCATCGACGCCGTCGGCCTCGAACCCGAAAAGATGGAGGAGACGCAGCCTCTGGAACGCAAGCGCAACGTCTCGCTCGAAAAGCTCTTTGAGCTGGTCACCTTCGGCAACCGCGATCCCGAGGTGCTCAGCTCCATCGCCTCCCGCCTCACTAGGCTCGACCGCCAGCTTACGCCCAACGACCGCACCGCCCTCATCGACACGGCGGGCGGCCGGCCGCTCGCCGCCCTTGCCGGAGACATCGTCTCCGCCCTCGACCCTGACCGGCACATCGACGCCGCCCGCACTCTCAGCGCCGGCGCCGAGCCCACCGACGAGCACATCGCCCAGGCGCGGAAGCAGCTTCTGGCCGAAGCCGCGAAACCGATTGCCGCCAATCCGAAGCTGCGCAACCTCATCGTTGCTGTAAAAAAGAGTTACGAACAGATCATCGACACGGTCAGCCAGGATCAGCTTCTCGAAGCCGGCCCCGCGGAAGCCATCCGCGACCGCGCCTTGCGGATGGTCCAGACCTTTGAGCAGTTCCTCCAGACGCACAAGGACGAAATCGAAGTGTTGCAGATTCTCTACAGCAAGCCGTACGCCGCGGGCTTGTCGCTCAAGGACGTGAAATCGCTCGCCGGCATGCTGCAGAAGCCCATCGACGGCAGCCCTCGCGCCACGCCCGACCAGCTCTGGCACGCCTACGAGCGGCTGGATGCGTCGCACGTGCGCGGTACCCGAACGGAAGTCGCCGCCGATCTCGTCAATCTCGTCCGCTTCGCGCTGAAACAGAAGAGCGAACTCATGCCGCGCCGGACGGAGGTCGACGGACGCTTCGCCACCTGGCTCGATCAGCAGAAGAGCGCGGGCGTGGACTTCACCGGTGATCAGATGCGATGGCTCGAGGCCATCCGCGACCACATCGCCTCCAGCCTTGCCGTCGAGCCGGATGACTTCGATCTGGATCCCTTTGTCGCGTGGGGTGGGCTCGGGAAGGCACAGCAGGTTTTCGGAGAACGATTTTTCCCGCTGCTCAGCGAGCTGAATGAGGTGCTGGCGGCATGAAGGAGTTGCTGAAAACTCATCTGCCAGTCAACTGGGCAGTCGCAAGCCTCTCCGATCTGGCCGTCGATCCAACCTCGGATATTGTGGACGGACCGTTTGGATCAAATCTCAAAGCATCCGAATACATCGACTCAGGAGTACCGATCATACGGCTGCAAAACGTCGCTCCGGATGAATTCGTCGAGAAGAACATCCGGTTCATCTCCCTCGATAAAGCGGACTCTTTGCGTCGGCATTCGTACCAGCCAGGCGATCTAGTAATTACCAAGCTCGGCAGTCCCCTTGGAGAAGCCTGCATTGTGCCTGATCACTTTCCTCCAGGTGTGATCGTGGCTGACATCGTAAGAGCTCGGCTTGCCCCGGCGATAAACCGGCGGGGCATCATGTATGCGATCAACTCGCAACAAGTACAACGCCAGTTCAAGTCGTGGACCAAGGGCACTACCCGGCCGAGAGTGAATCTGCAACATGTGAGGGGAGTACAGATACCCCTTCCTCCTACCGCGGAGCTTGACCGTATCGTCGCCGAGATCGAAAAGCAGTTCACGCGGCTGGATGCGGCGACGGCCGCGCTGAAGCGGGTGCAGGCGAACCTGAAGCGCTATCGCGCCTCCGTGCTGAAGGCGGCGTGCGAAGGCCGTCTGGTCCCCACCGAGGCCGAACTCGCCCGCAAAGAGGGCCGCGATTACGAACCCGCCGATCAACTCCTCCAGCGCATCCTGCGCGAACGCCGCGCCCGATGGGAAGCCGACACGTTGGGGAAGATGATCGCCTCCGGCAAGCCGCCGAAGGACGACCGCTGGAAGCAAATGTACAGAGAGCCTGCCAGCCCGGATACCAATTTGCCCAAGTTGCCGGAAGGCTGGTGCTGGGCAAAGCTCGGACAGTTAACTTCACTGATTACGAGCGGCTCACGCGGCTGGGGCGATCGATATTCGGCGTCCGGTCCGGTCTTCATTCGTGCGCAGGATATAAAGACCGATTACCTAGTCCTTGATGACGTCGCGCATGTTCAGTTGCCAGAGGATTCAGAAGGCACTCGCACTCGTGTCCAGGGCTCGGACCTTCTCGTCACGATCACTGGTGCCAATGTCACAAAGTCGGCACTCGTCGGAATAGAACTTGACGAGGCCTATGTGAGCCAACATGTCGGACTGATTCGGCCAGTGTTGAGTGAAACGGCTCACTATTTGTACGCATGGATTACGAGCCCGACGCAGGGCAGAGCGGAACTGCTTCGACTCGCATACGGAGCGGGTAAGCCCGGGCTGAACCTCGATAATCTGAGGGAACTCTGCGTTCCTGTAGCTCCGATTGCCGAGCAGCAGCGCATTCAGGCAGAGGTATCGAGAAGGTTGTCTTCTGCAGATTCTCTGGAGTTCACTCTAGAAACGTGTTCTCGCCGAGTCTCTGGCCTGCGCAGATCAATTCTTCAGGAAGCTTTTAGGGGTGAACTTGTCCCGCAGGACCCCGCCGACGAGCCCGCCTCCGCCCTGCTGGAGCGCATCCGCGCGGAGCGTGCATCGAAGCCGAAAGCATCCGCCCGAAGCAAACGCGAGGAGCCTGTTTATGCCTGAACGGAAAAAGTCCGCGAAGAAATCCACCGCGAAGAAGAAAAAGGGCCCGGGCAACACGCGCGTGCAGCTTCAGGAGGCCATCAGCAAGGCCTTCGAGATGTTTGGCGATGAGTTGGTGACGAAAGAGGACGTGGACGCGCTGGCGGCTTCGCTGACCGGCCCGTTGGCCCGTGAGGGGCTGAGCGACGCCGAGGCGGACGCCAAAGACGAGGCGCAGCAGATCGCCTTCGACGCGATGGACGCGCCAACCGCAGCCCAGGCGCGCAAACTCGCCCGGCGCGCGCTGAAGCTCGATCCGGACTGCGTCGATGCTCTGGTGGTGATGACCGATCTCGATGCGCACTCCACGCGGGACCGGATCCAGGGGCTGCAGCGAGCCGTCGCTGCCGGCGAGCGATCGCTGGGAGAGAGGTTTATCCGCGAAAACAAAGGGCATTTCTGGATGCTGATCGAGACGCGTCCCTTGATGCGCGCGATGGAACTGCTCGGGGCCAGTCTTGCACTGGCAGGACTGAGAGCGGACGCCATGCGCGTGTACGAAAGGATGCTCGAGCTGAATCCGGACGACAATCAGGGTGTGCGCGATTCCCTGCTGCCGCTGTATCTGGCCAGCGGCGACCTGACAGGCGCAGCGAAACTGCTGAAGGTCTACGGCGAAGACGGATCGGCGAGCTTTGCCTGGGCGCGCGTGCTGGAGCGTTTTCTGTCCGGCGACCTGGAGGGCGCGGAATGGGCCCTGAAAATCGCGCTCAAGTCGAACCGGTTCGTCGCTCCTTATATGACAGGGCGGATGCCTTTGCCGGAGAGGATGCCGGAGATGTACGAGTTGGGCAGCGCGGAGGAAGCAGCTCTGTGCGTAGTCGGTTTGTCCGCCGCATGGGATGCGCACCAGGAGGCTGTGTTCTGGCTGTTTGACCGCTGCAAGGAAATGGGTATCGGCCCGATGCCGTCGAAGAAGAGCCTGAAGAAGATGCCGGCCGCGGGAAGGGCGATCCATTGACCTCGAACGGCATCGTGCAGAAGCTGTGGAACTACCGCAATACGGTGCAGGAGGAGGCCGAACCCGCCCGGCTACAATGGGTCAGACAAGGATTCCGCCCATGAACGCCCTGGTAGAGCAAAAGCTTCCGGACCTGGAGCGCGCGTGCCGCCGCCGCCACGTGCGCCGGATGGAGATCTTCGGCTCGGCTGCCGGCGGGACTTTCGATTCCGCGCACAGCGATCTGGACTTTCTGGTCACCTTTGAAGACCTTGCCGCGGGCGAGTACGCGGAAGCTTACTTCGGCCTGCTGGAGGACCTTGAGGGGTTGTTTCAACGCCCTGTGGATCTGGTGGCGGACACCGCCTTCCGCAACCCCTATTTTCAGCAGACGGTGGATGCCACGAGGACGCTGGTCTATGCGGGTTGAAGCGAAGAAATATCTCTTTGACATCGCTCACGCGGCCGCCAGCGCAATGAGCTTCGCAGCCGGCAAGACCTTTGCGGAATACGAATCCGACGCGATGCTGCGTTCGGCGGTGGAGCGGCAACTGGAGATTGTGGGCGAAGCGCTGGCGCAACTGGCGCGGATCGATCCGGCGACCGCCTCCTCGGTGAGCGAGTACCGGCGGATCATTGCGTTCCGCAACATTCTGATCCACGGCTATGCGGAAATCGATCAGCGGATCGTGTGGGACGTCCTGAACACAAAGCTCCCCGTGGTTCGGACAGAGGCCGAAGCGCTGCTGGGCGGACCAACTGCGGAAACGGGTACTCCGCAATGACCTCGAACGGCATTGTCCAGAAGCTGTGGAACTACTGCAACATCCTGCGGGACGACGGGCTCTCCTATCAGGACTACATCGAGCAGCTGACGTTTCTGCTCTTCCTGAAGATGGCGGACGAGCGGCAACAGCTGATGCCGGGCAAGTCCACGCTGATTCCGCGCGCGCTGGATTGGCAGAGCCTGGAACGACTGGACGGCGACGATCTCGACACGCACTACAAGCACATCCTGACGGAGCTGGGCAGGAAGCCGGGGCTGCTGGGGACGATTTTCCGAAAAGCACAGAACAAGATTCAGGATCCAGCCAAGTTGAAGCGGCTGGTGAGCGACCTGATCGGCCGTGAGCAGTGGACCACGCTCGGCGTGGACGTGAAGGGCGACGCCTACGAGGGGCTGCTGGAAAAGAACGCCGCCGACGTGAAGGGCGGCGCCGGCCAGTACTTCACGCCGCGTGCTCTGATTCAGGCGATTGTCGACGTGATGCGCCCGGAACCGGGCCATCTCATCCACGACCCGGCCTGCGGCACGGGCGGGTTCCTGCTTGCCGTGCACGACTTCATCACCAAACACAACACCCTGGACAAAGACGAGAAGCGATTCCTGAAGGAGAAGGCGCTTTCAGGCGTTGAGATCGTGGACGCGGCGGCGCGCCTGTGCGCGATGAATCTGTTTCTACACGGTGTGGGCGGAGAGGACTCGATTGACGTGCGCGACGCGCTCATCAGCCGCGGCAGCCGTGAGTACGACATGGTGCTTACCAACCCGCCGTTCGGAAAGAAGTCGAGCATCACGGTGATCGGCGAGGACGGCGACGAACAGCGCGAGACGCTGACCATCGTGCGCGACGACTTCTGGGCGACGACCAGCAACAAGCAGCTCAATTTTCTCCAGCACGTGCGTTCACTGCTGAAGATTTGGGAAATGCCTGCATCCATGCAGGCAGTTGAGGGGAGCGGAGGGTGCGCAGAGGGGCTGGATCCCGGGCGCCGGGAGAGGGGAGCGGAGGCCCTGGCTTTGGCCGAGAGGCCGGACAGGAGTAGCCTGGGAGAG
>Ga0335074_10013317_pt1 | contig 11565 bp, 7 predicted proteins | sample Lox_Sample_23_FD_206715 | JGI IMG/M metagenome (GOLD analysis project Ga0335074, IMG submission 206715) | Soil microbial communities from Loxahatchee National Wildlife Refuge, Florida, United States - Lox_Sample_2.3 | ecosystem: Environmental > Terrestrial > Soil > Wetlands | place: USA: Florida...
CGCCGCGACTTGAGCTGGCCTGGGGACGGGACCGCAGGCAGCTCACCGTGCCGCCAACCGGTGCCACCATCGGGTCCACCGCTGACGCCGACATCGTCATCCCGGCCTCCTTTCTCGCGCCGGTGCACGCCCGGGTCGTTCCCGCGAGCACCGGTTGGGTGGTCGAGTCGGTCACCGACCCGGGCCGCGGGCAGATCATGCTGCGCGGCTCATCCGTCAAGCGGGCGCCGATCGTGCCTGGCGAAGTGTTCCGGCTCGCCGACCGGGTGGGCAACTTCGTCACTGTCAAGGTCTCGGCCGAGGCCGGCCAGCCGGCCGCGCGGGCCGGGGCGCTCCGCGGGCCGCTGCCGGTACCCGGTGACTCCTACCTGATCGGTAGCGACCCGCGGGCCAGGGTCCGGCTCGACCATCCGCTGATCCAGCCGCGGCACGTCGCCGTGCGCCGGGACCCGGCGGGAGTGCTGTGGCTCGAGGACCGCGGCACCGCGGCCGGCACGTACCTGAACGGCCAGCGGGTCCGCGGCGCGGTGCGCGCCGAGTTCGGTGATGTCCTCCAGGTCGGGCCGTACAGCGCGCGGATCGGCACCCAGGCGCTTGAGCCGCTTGAACAGGTGCCGGGCGTCGACATCGAGGTGCGCGATGTCCGGGTCGACGTGCTCGTCGGCAAGCGCGCCAACCGGACCACCCGCACCTTGCTGCACGACGTCTTGCTGCACCTGCCGCCGGCGTCGATGACCGCGGTGGCCGGGCCGAGCGGCGCCGGCAAGACCACGTTGATGCGACTGCTTTCCGGGCAGCAGCCGGCCGCGGCCGGCACGGTCGAGTACAACGGCACCGACCTGGCGGCGTGCCGCCAGGCGTTCGCCCCGCTGATGGGCTACGTGCCCCAGGAAGACATCGTGCACGCGGACCTCACCGTGCGGGAAGCGCTCGATTATCAGGCCAGGCTCCGGCTTGGGACCGCGACGCCCGCCGAGACCAGGAACACGCGGATCACGTACGTGCTGTCGCTGCTCGGCCTGACCGAACAGCGTGGCCAACTGGTGCGGACGCTCAGCGGCGGCCAGCGCAAGCGGGTCTCGATCGCCTGCGAGCTGCTCAGCGAGCCGCAGATCATCTTCCTCGACGAGCCGACCTCGGGACTCGACCCGGGGCTCGACAAGCGAATGATGCTGCTGCTGCGGCTGCTCGCCGACCAGGGCAGGACGGTCGTGCTCACCACCCACGCGATCGCGCACGTGGACGTTTGCGACACCCTCGTGCTCGTCGGCCCCGGTGGCAACGTCATCTATGCGGGCCCGCCCGACGCCGCACTCGACTGGTTCGGCGTGCAGACCCTCGGTGATGTCTTCTCGCTGATCGAGACGCCCGAGGCCGCTGCCGCCGCGGCTCGCCGCGTCCGGATGGGTCCGCTGGCCTCCGCGGGGCAGGAATTGCCGCTGGCCGGAAGCCACGGGACCGTTCCGCATCATGGTCTTGCTCCTCCCGGCAGCAGCGGGGGCGGCATGGGCGGGGCGAGCCCGCCGGCGGGGTCTGCCGCGTGGCGGCGGGCGGTCAGGGAACAAGGGGGGATTTTCGCCTCCCGGTACATTCGGCTGCTCGGCCGCGATCGCGCCGCGCTGGCCTTCAGCCTGCTCCAGGGCATCGCGGTCGCGCTGCTCACCCGGCTGGCGGTCGGCGGCACGGTGGACTGGCCGCAGAACTTCGCGCCGATGTTCGTCTTCGGCTGCGCCGCCGTGTGGTTCGGCATGATCGGTGCCGTCCGGGAGCTGGTCAAGGAGAAGGCGATCTGGCGCCGGGAGTTCCTGGCAGGCGGCTCGATGCCCGCGTACCTCGCTTCCAAGGTGGTCGTGCTCGGGGTGATGGCCGCGATCCAGTCGCTGACGCTGACGGTGGCCACCTGGTGGACGATGGGGCTGCCGAAGGGCGGGCCGGTGACGCTGCCGGACGGCACGACGGAGATGCTGGCGAACGGCGGGCCGTTCGGGCACCCGCTGGTGACGATCTTTCTCACCGTCTGGCTCGGGGCGCTGGCCGGGATGGCGCTCGGGCTGATGGTCTCCGCGGGCGCCGAGAGCGCTGACCGCGCGATGAGCCTGGTGCCTTACCTGCTGATCACTCAGCTGGTGCTGTGCGGTGTGCTGTTCAACCTGCACGGGATCAGCTTCATCTCCTGGCTCATGCCGGCCAGGTGGTCGGTGTCCGGGCTGGGCGGCATCGCCGGGCTCAACGCCGCGGTGCTGAAGGAGACCGGCGGGCTATACCCGCACTCCGGTGGCGGCCTGTTCTTCAACTGGCTCATGCTGCTTGTGCTGGCGAGCGCCGGCATCGCCGCGGCCGTCTGGCGGCTGCACAAGCAAGGGATCGGATGGAGCGTGGGCCGTGGCTGAGCCAACCGCTTTCGGCATCGACCTCGGAACCACGATGTCCGTGGTCGCACAGGTCAACGGCGCGGGTATGCCGGCGGTGCTGCCCAACGCCGAAGGGTCGCCGACCACGCCGTCGATCGTCCTTTTCGAAGGCGGGCACGCGGTTGTCGGTGCGGTGGCACGCGAGTCGCTCGCCACCGAGCCGGACTCGGTCGTGCAGCTCGTCAAGCGGCACGTCGGCTCGGGCTGGACGTTCGACTACAGCGGGGTGACCTATCGTCCCGAGCACGTATCCGCACTGATCTTGCGCAAGGTCGTGCAGGACGCACAGTTGCTGGCCGGACCGGTCAACCAGGCGGCCATTACGGTGCCCGCTTACTTCAATGACCCGATGCGCGCGGCCACGCTGCGCGCCGGCGAACTGGCCGGACTTGACGTACTCGGCCTGCTGTCCGAGCCGACCGCCGCCGCGATCGCCTACGGCTACGAGAGGCGGCCGGCCGGCACGACGGGTGTCGTGGTCGACCTGGGCGGGGGAACCTTCGATGTGACCGTGATGGACTACGACGGAGCCGAACTGCGGGTCCGGGCGACCGGCGGGGACGCGTACCTAGGCGGGGCGAACTTCGACAAGGTGCTCTTCGACTACTTCGTCGAGCGCTTTGAGGCCGCCCACGGCATCGACATCAACGACCCGGACGCGCTGTCAATCGCCGAGGTGACGCAGGTCTCCCAGGACTGGCTGCTGCGCGCGGCCCGGGCCAAGCACGATCTCACCGCTCGCGAGCGCACCAGCGTCGCGCTGCAGGCCGCCGGGCTGACGCTGCGGGCCGAGGTGACGCAGGCCGAGTTCATCTCGCGCAGCGCGATCCTGCTCGATGAGATGACCGAGAAGATGACCGAGGTCGTCGCTGCCGCCGGGGTGCGCCCGGCTGACATCAGGCCCGTGCTGTCGGTCGGCGGAGCGACCAGGATCCCGGCGGTGCGGGCGCGGATCAGGGAACTCTTCGGCGTCGAGCCAGACGCATCGGTGCGCCCGGACGAGGCGGTGGCGCTTGGCGCCGCGCTGTACGCCGCGCGCCGCCAGATCGAGCGCGGCGGGGCGCTCGCGGTGGAACCCGCCGCCCGGGAGTACCTGGAGGAGCTGACGGTCACTGACGTGGCCGGGCACTCGCTCGGCGTCAGTGTCTTCGAGTCGGCGGGAGACGGGCAGCGTCCGGTGGTGGCCGCGCTGCTGCCGCGCAACACCGCGCTGCCGTTCTCCGCCGATCGCACGTTTTACACGCTCCGGCCAGGCGAGACGCGGATCGTCATCCCGGTCCTGGAAGGCGAATCGGCAGATCCTGATCTGTGCCGCCGGGTCGGGGTGGTCGTCATTGAGGGATTGCCGCCCGGCCGCCCGGCCAGCCAGCCGGTCAGCGTGACAATGTCGCTGAACAGGGACGGGATTCTGCAAGTCGCCGCCGTCGATTTGAACACTGGCGCACAGGCAGTCACCGAAATTGTTCACGAGTACACAACTTCCGGAAGCGGGGACGCCGCCGATCGCAGCGTGGCGACCATGCCAGTCATTTAGCGGAAGTGGTCGGATGTGCGGTTCTATGGAACTCATGCGGCAGCAGGACGACTGGTACGCGTATCTGAACCTCGCGGCGGATGCGACTACCGGAGAGATTGAGCAGGCGGTCGAGCGGCTGAGCCGCCAGGCGGCGGCACTTGCGGTGACCGCCCCGGAGCGGTCGCAGCAGTTGCGCGACACGGTCCGCGCCGTGAAGCGCGATCTGCTGTCCGGGCCGGAGGCCAGAGCGCGATACGACACCAGCCGTGCCGAGGCGGCCGCTGCGCCTGTTCCGCAGCCTGCTCCGCAGCCGCCGGCATCGCAGCAGCCACCGGCATCGCAGCAGCCACCGGGACCGCCGTTGCCGCCTGGGTACCCGCCAGCGGGCGGCTGGCCGGCTGGGCAGGAGCCGATCAGTTCGCGAATCATGCGTTTCCTGCGCACCGGATGGACCTGCGCGGCCTGCGGCAAGGAGGCGCTACCGGGCGACAAATTCTGCACGCGGTGCGGTGGCGCGATCACGCCAACGCGGCATGACGGCGCAGCTGAACGGGCCGGCTGTGCGAATTGCGGAGCGGTACTGAGCGTGACTGACGCATTCTGCGCCCGCTGCGGTACCCGGGTCGGCAAATAAGCGATAACGCTTTGACTGAATAATTGACATCCGCGTATTGCGGCCAGTTTCTTTGCTCTACGCTCGTGGAGCCACAGCCTGCCCAGGGGGTCTGCGGCGGCGGGATGTTGGGGGAGGATGCATCGTGCCGAATTGTGTTAACGGGCATGGGCTGCGAACTGGCGCGGCATTCTGCGGCGTGAGCGCGCGCCAGATGTGCGCCCAGGGCCATTTGAATGAGCCTGGATCGCGTTTCTGTCAAACCTGCGGTAGCCCGCTTGGCGCAGCCCAGGATCCATTCGCGCAAGCACCCACGACCGCGGCACAAACCTCGTCCCCGGCCCGGTTCTCGCCGCCAGCCGACATCGCGACGCCGCTGTGGTCAGCCCCGCCGTCGCGGCCGACCACCCTGTCGGCCTCGCCGGAGACGAAGATCGACGGCAACAACTCCTTCGGCGCGATCAGCTGCGGCAGGCCTAACGCCTGCGTCGCAACGGACCAGCACGACAACGTCCTCTACTACACATCTCCTAATTCCTCAGCGACGTAGTTACTTACAGACGGGTCACCCACGGAGGTAAGCGCAATGAACTGTCCTCGATGCCAGAGCGCGAACGCACCAGACGCGGCGTTCTGCGCTAACTGCGGAACGCGGCTCGCACCCGCCCCAGCGCCCGCCACGCCAGCCGGTTACGAGGCGCCCGCAGCCGGTACCCCCCTCGGTTACGGTGCGTCCGCCAGCGCGGGCCAGTACCAGCCACCCGCCGGTTACCCGCAAGGCCAGTACCAGCCGCCCACCGGGTTTCCCCAAGGGCAGTACCAGCCGCCCGCGGCTAGCCCGTACACACCGCGGCCAGCGCTCCCGGCCTTCAACTTCGACCTGAACCGGCTGACCAGGGTGGACAAGATCGTCGCGGTCGCCACCTTCGTTACGTTCATCAGCCTCTGGCTGCCGTGGTACTCCGTTTCTGTCGGGGGACTTGACGGTTCCTCATCGGCCAGCTTCGACGCGACGTCGTGGGGGCACGGCTGGATGTGGCTGGAGTTCCTGGTGGCGATAGCCCTGCTGATTTACTTCGTGGCTCGCACGGGCTGGGACACGCTGCCGTTCAACCTCCCCATCGCGCACGCGCCGCTGCTCATCGTCGGAACCGGCGTGCAACTCCTGCTCGTCCTGCTCGACTTCGCCATCGTCCCCTACCGGGACCTGGGCATGGGCTGGGGATGGGGTGCGTTCATTGGCCTGATCGCCGCCTTGGTGGCCGCCGGCCCGGTCATCTACCCGGCGGTTCAGTCCTACCGGGCCAGCCGGAACTCCGCCGGACCCCGTACCTACTAGCGGACCGTCGGGGCCTGCGCGAGCAGCCGGATCAGCTCCAGACGACTCATCGACGGGCGCAACTCGCCTTGGCCGGGGCCGATCAGCCGCTCCGCCTCCGCCAGGACCGCTGACTCGGCGATCTGCTCGGCCGCATAGCGGGTCGGCGTGCTCTCGCTCCGCACCTCGACGGCGGCGGTGCCGCCGACCCGGAAATCGTGCTCGGCGAAGTCGGCCCGCAGCAGGTAGCTTCCGGACGGCAGCAGTGCCTCGGCGGTGGCCGCCGACCCGGTGCGCGCACCGTACTCGACAGCGGTCTCGTCCCGGCTGATGTACCAGTACTCCGGAACCGAGGACAGGTAGCTCACGTCACCGCTGGTCACCAGCGGTGGCCGTTCGCCCGCCGGGGCGACGGCCAGTTCGAGCGTGCCGAAGAACTCCCAGCTGTGGCCGGCCCAGCGGGTCGGCTCGGGCTGTAGCCGTCCAGTGAACTGCCATGCCAGCCGGAGCCGCGGGGCGGCGCCGGCGGTGAACTCGAGATCCCTGATTTCGATCCTGCTCACCGTGGGGCCCGGCGCGATCCTCTCCTCCGGCGGATAGAGGCTGAGTCGGTACAGCAGGCGGTGCACGACCGCGGGCTCGGCGATCGCGGCCAGCGCGGGCTCGTCACCGTTCACCGCGCGGGCCCAGACGGCCACCGCCTGCCGGGCCGCCTCGGTCGCGGCCTCGATGCCGAGCCAGCCGCTGCCTTCGGTGAGCGCCGCGGCAACCCACGGGCGGATGTCCACGGCTACGGCGGCGAGCCGCGGGTCCGGTTCTGGAATGGCCACGGCGACTCCGACGGGAAGGAAAGCGGCTGAGGCGGCTGCGGAGCATCGGTTCGTTAGGGAAATTCAATCGATTATCCCGCCAGACACCGGGCAGGTAACCCACCCTGACCGCCCGGGGGGAGATCGGACGATTTCGAGAGTTCTGCTTCGAGTTCGGACGGTCGCGTTCTACGCGGCCACATTCGCGATCGTGGCCGCGGGGGCGATCTGGCTCGCGCTTCGCGTCGCTCCGCTGCAGACCGTGTCGGCCGCCGGGCAGACGGCGCAGGTCGGGGCGACGTTGCCGAATGCCAGCCTGCGCGGACCGGGGGAACTCGACCTGTTCGGTCAGGTGATGGCGACGAAGCCGGAGTTCTCCGGCCCCATCAGGCCCAAGCTCGCGCTCGAGCACATCACGATCGACTCTCACGTGGTGCAGGAGCTGCGCGCCGAGGGATCGGCGAAGGTCGAGCTGACGCTCAGCCAACAGCTCGCGGCAGGCTGGGAGCACTACTTCCTGTGGGAAACCTTGATCGCGCTCGGGTTCGCGGTGATCCCGCTGGTCGCGGTCGCGGCGGTGCGCAAGCGGCCCGCCATCTGGAAGATGCTCGCCGGGGGACTCGCCGTCGTCTGCGCGGTGAACGTGGGCGGCATCGCGCTGACCGCGTCGGGCACGCCTGGCGTGCTGCGCAGCGTCAAGACGCTCGATGACCTGGTGGGGGTGGACCAGGTGGACGAGCCGGCCCCGCTCGGCGCGGCGCTGCCGGGGGTGCAGGCGGTGGTGATCGGCGACTCGACGGCGGCCGGCTGGGGCTTGCCCTGGGAGCCGAATCCGACCGTGGAGGACGAGGCCTGCGGCCGGTCTTCGGAGTCCTACGCAGCGGACCTAGCGTCCGCCAACCAGTGGAACGTGCTCAACCTGGCGTGCGGCAGCGCGACGATCGCGAACGGCCTGCTCGGGCCCGAAGTCCTGTACAACGGCGAGGTCGCGCCGCCGCAGCTACCGCAGGCCGAGACCGCGACCCACGCCAAGGTGATCATCGTCAGCGTGGGGGCCGACGACCTCGCCTGGTCGGTGATGACCCAGCTGTGCGTGGCGTCGACGGTCTGCGACGACAAGGTCTCCTCGGCTTACTTCGCCCAGCTCCTCAACACGTTCACCAGGAACTACTACACCCTGCTGAGCGACCTGGATCAGCTGCCCAACCATCCGGCGGTGCTGGTGAACGAGTACTACTCGCCGTTCGGCTCGGACCTCGGCTGCCTGCGGCAATACGGCATGACCCGGGCGAAGGTAAATGTGCTGCTCGCCCGCCTGAATCAGCTGAACGCGGTGCTGGCGCAGGGCGCTGGACTGTTCGGCTTCGGTGTGGCGCAGCCGCGGTTCACCGGGCACGAGCTCTGCACGGCCGACCCGTGGGTGCAGGGGGCGTCCGACCCGGCGCCGCTGCACCCGAACGCGGCCGGCGAACTGGCGATCGCGCTGGCCGATGAGGCGGCTTTCCCGATGCTGTCGCCGTCTTTCGTGCAGCTGCCGGCGGGGTCACCATCTCCCTCTCCGGCCGGCACGCCGGATCTCGGCTGAGATTGTGGTGAATGATGCTTCCGATTCGGATGTGACGCTGGGGGTCGGAAAGGATCCCTAACGCTTTAGTGCTATCTGAGCGCTGCGGCATTCCCAAGCGCCCGCTGTGCTCTACGATCAGCCCCACGACAATTTCTCTGGCAGGTATAAGGCTGCGGAGGTTTACGCGATGAATTGTCCTGCGTGCCAAGCCGAAAACGCGCCGGAAGCGAGCTACTGCCGCCACTGCGGAATGCGGCTCGGGTCCGCAACGGGCACGTCGCCACAGCCCGGCGCCGGGTTCCCGCAAGACCAGTACCCGCCGAACGGCGGCGTTGCCTACTCACAGCCGGCGGGCGGCGCGCCACCGGTCAGCCTCGACCTCAAGCGGCTCAGCACCGTGGACAAGGTAGTCGCGGGCGCGACCCTGATCACGATGATCTCGATCTGGCTGCCCTGGTTCACCGGGTCGGTGTCAATACTCGGGGTCACCGACACCGCCTCCGTCAGCGGTACCGGCTACCACGGCTGGCTGTGGCTCGAGTTCTTCGTCGCACTGGCACTGCTCGCCTACCTGGCGGCCCGCGCGCTCTGGGAGACGCTTCCGGTCAGCCTGCCCATCACCCACGACCGACTGCTGATCGCCGGAACTGGCCTCCAGTTCCTGCTGATCCTGATCGGCTTCTTCGACTCGCCGCCCAACACGGTCGTCGACGGGATCGCGGTCACCATCTCGCTGTCGGTTGGCGCCTTCCTCGGCCTCATCTTCTCGATCGTGGCGGTCGCTCCGGTCATCGTCCCCGCGGTCCGCAATTACCTTGACAGCCGCAAGGCCGCTGGCGGTTCCCGGTCTTACTAGTAAGCCGCACTTGGTGCGGTGAGCTGGGCGAAGTGACTCGGGGCGGCTGATACGGCCTTGTTGCAGGGAGGTGCGGAGGTTGTCTGGCCCGGCTGATCGCCGGCGAGTGCCGCTGCTGGAGGATGAGGATCTGACCGGTGAGGCGGTCATCGAGCCGGGTCGGCTGATCCGTCCGGTCGACGCGCCTGCGGTCGCTGTGGCGTGCTTCTTCCGTGACGTCGTCGAGGAACTCTCCGGCCGTCAAGACGCGAGGTCGGTGTGTCGCCTGCACAGCGAGATGGGTCCGGCGTCGTTGTGGGAGATCGAGCACCGGGGTGTACGGCTGGGCGTGTTCCATCCTGGGGTCGGGGCCCCGCTGGCCGGTGCCATGCTCGAGCAGGTCATTGCCCGCGGGGTTCGCGGAGTTATCGCCTGCGGTGGGGCAGGGGCGCTGGTGCCGGAACTGGTGATGGGGCACGCGGTGATCTTGACCGGCGCTGTGCGCGACGAGGGTACCTCCTTCCACTACCTGCCGGCCGGCCGGGTCGTCTCGGCTGACCCAGGTCCGGCTGAGAGCCTGGCCGACGCGCTTAACGCCGCCGGCGTGCAGTCGACGCACGGCCTGAGCTGGTCGACGGACGCCATCTACCGCGAGACCCGGGGCCGAGTCTCGCGCCGGGTGGAGGAAGGGTGTCTGGTCGTCGAGATGGAGGCGTCCGCGCTGATGGCGATCGCCCGCTACCGCTCCATCCCGTTCGGCGAGGTGGTGATGGCCGGAGACTCGCTGGCCGGCCGGGAGTGGCAGCACCGTGGGTGGATGACGGCCCAGTCGGCGCGCCGGCAGTTGTTCGCCTCGGCCGCTGACGCCGCCGTCGCGTTGACGAGGTGACCGGGTTCCAGTGAGCGGACGGCGTTCCGAGCAGTCAGGCTTCCTCGGCCTGGCGACCAGGGTGGCTAGCGACCAAGGTGGCTAGCGACCAAGGTGGCTAGGCCACCCGAGCGCCTGCCGTCGAATCGGCGAGCAGCGCCGTCAGGTTGCTGAGCACCCCGCGGAGCAGGCTCGCCTGATCGGGTGGCACGACGGCGTCCCCGCCGGCCGCACCGGCGATCCGGTCTGAGAGTTCCGAAACGGCCGTAAGGACGCGGGCGGTAAGCACCGCCGGTGGCGGGGCGAGCAGTCGCGCGACCTCCGCCCGCACGGCATCGCAGGCGCCGGCCGGGGTCGCCGCCGCGTCGAGAACGGCGCGTACCACGTCGTCCGCGAGCGCGGCCAGTCGCTCCGCGGGGCTGTCGGCCGACGGCCCGAATCCCTGCTGCGCGTGCGTCGTGGCGAGCACCGCCATGTCTTCGCGGACACAGGCCGGCGCGGTTGCCGGGTGGTAGGCGGCGAGCAGCCGGTCATCGGCGGCCCAGGCGGCCAGCGCGCGCAGGTAAGTCTCGGCCCACTCGGCGGGCGGCATGTCAAACTCGTCGGCGGCCTTGATGGCGTCTTCGCGGTACGGCCAGAAGCCGACGATCTTGGCCTCGGCGAGAAACGCCGGCGTTGGCTTGGCGGCCGGGTCGGCGCTAGCCCAGCGGATGATCTGCTGACCGGACTGCTTGTTGCGATAACGCCGGTACACGGGCTCGGCACCGGCGTAATGCGCGCGCTCCGCTACCAGTTTCAGCAGGCCTGGCAGCGTCACGGCGGGCTCGCGCCACGGGCCTGCCGTGGCCGCGGTCTTCGCCGCGTGGTCAGCCAGCACGCTCCGCAGGGCCGCGTAGTCCCGCACCCGGTCCGCCCACGCGGCGCTTCGGTGCGCGCCCTGCGCATGCCACTGTGCCGTGCGCGTGTTTTCAAGCTCTCGCCTGATCGAAGGCATGCCCCTCTCCCTGGCTGCCGTCTGGACCCATTCCCAGACCGCAGTATCGGCAGCCAGGCGACCGTAACTCAGGATTTTAGAAATGTCCGGACAGGTCCGGACGCTGCCGGAACCGGCGGAGCGTCAGCAGGGTGGCCAGGCAGGCGATCGCGAGCAGGGCGTATGGCACGGCGTCCGAGGTGGCCTGGGCTATCGCGCCGCTCGCCGACGAGGCAATGGACTGGCCGGCGGCCCAGGTCAGGTTGGACAGGGCGAAGGCGATGCCCTGGTTGAGTCCCAGCCCCTCGGCACCGGACGCGACCAGTGCGGCCGCCGGGGTGTACAGCATCCCGTAGAACGGCAGGCCCGCGATGAGGATGCCGATCAGCCCCGCCTGGCCGGCCTGCGGAATCACCACGGCGCAGATGACTCCGACGGTCAGTGCGACCGCGAGCGGCCGGGCCGGGCCAAACCGGTCCGACAGCCGGCCGACAACCGGGGACATGCCCGATTCGACGACTGCCGCCGACAGGAACGTCACGGCGATCACCGTACCGGTAGCGCCGAGCCGGGACAGCCGGAGCGGGGCGAGCACGTCCACGATGCCGAAGGCCATCCCGGCCAGCGCCATCAGCCACATGCCGGTCACCACGCG